>ERZ1066117.1131-NODE-1131-length-14486-cov-6.629340_pt1 | contig 14486 bp, 14 predicted proteins | sample MGYA00382764_ERZ1066117 | MGnify/ENA primary metagenome ERZ1066117 (study PRJEB33369, sample SAMEA5778347) | biofilm metagenome | biome: Industrial cooling water; feature: Water cooling tower basin; material: Biofilm | place: United Arab Emirates | collected...
GCCACCCACACGGAGACTGGTTACGCGGCGTCGAAGCTGTTCAGGGTCTTCACGGCGTCCTTGTTCAGGTAACGACCGTCTGCCCGCTCCAGCATCACGAAGCCGACTTCGCCCGTCGCGGCGTAAAGCTCGTCAAGCCGGGTCATGGTCCGCTCGGACACCTGCCGCCAGCGGTACTTGCTCAGGTCGCCGAAGAGGATCAGCGGCTGGTTGTCGCCGGGGCTGGCGATGCTCGTCATCCGGTTGGAGACGTACACCGGGTAGCCCAGAAGACGCGGGGTCGTGCCCTCTTGCAGGTCGCCGATGAAGATCGGGAAGCCGGTCGAGTCGGCAAGCTTCCGCACTGCGGCCCATGTGGCGTCGTGCATCAACCAACCGGCGTTCGGCTGGGTGCGGTACGCGATGTCAACGCTGGTTTCGAGGTCAAGCAGCTTGTCCAGGGTCAGGGCGTTGCCGCTCGCAAGGTTCACGCTGGCGGTCACGCCGTTCAGCAAGCCTTCCGGGGCAGCCGAACCCGCGTTGGTCGAGACGACGGCGGCTTCGTAGCCACGCCCGAACCGCTCGGCGAAGGCTTCGGCAAGGAAGCTCTCAAGGTCGATGACGGAGTCTTGGAGCAGTTCGAGGCTGACCTTCACAATCGGGCTGGCGTACTTCCAAGCCTTGAAGGTGATGGTCGAGAAGCTCGGGTCAACGTTCGTCGCGATGCTGCCGGCCTCCGCAACGATGCTGGCCGTGTTGCTGGTGTCGTCGGCGACCGTGAACGGGAGGTCGCGACCGTCAGCCGTCGAGAAGGTGCTGATCGCGTTGGCGACCGGGAAGTAAAACTTCAGCTTCTTCTCGTACTCGCTGGTGAAGTCGGACGGGACCGGGGCGTTGCTGGTGGACTTGGACAACGCACGGTATTCACTCAGGCTCAGGCTGCGGCTGGCCACGTTGACGCCCAGAAGGGACGCCCGGCCCAGCATGTCGCCGTTCACCTTGCCCGTGCCGTACATGGCCCAGGCGCGGAAGGCTTCCTTGCGGTCCCGCTCGGAGACGTGAACCGAAGACAGCTTGTTCGGCTGCGTGCGACGGCCAGCGGATTCCTTCAGGCGGGCGTCGGCAGCCTTCACCTTCGACTTGGTTTCTTCGCTAACGGCCTCGGCTTCGAGGGTGTCGGCCTGGGAGAACATGGCCTCGATCTGGGCGTTCTCCTCTTCCGTCAAGTCCCGCTGATCCGCTTCGGCAGACTCGACAATGATCTTTGCGTTGGCGATCAGCTTTGCCCGCTGCTCACGCAGTTCAACAGGATTCTTCAAGTGCCTCCAGAGGGTTGGGTCTAGTCAATGACGCTGTTATCTAGTGTCGCTGGTTTCATTTTCGCGCGAGGATGCCCAGCTTCGCCTTGATGACGTTCAGCTTGCTCCTCAGTCCCAGGCTGGTCGAGGGGTAGGCCGGGATGGTGACGGGGCCAAGCTCGAACACGTCGAGGGCCGTCAACTCGCGCGTGCTGCCGTCCCACTTCTCACCACCTGGGCGGACGGAGAAGGTGAAGCTCGCCCCCTTCAGGTCGCCCCGCTGCACAAGCTCGCGGATGTCGTGGGCATGTTCGGGTAGGTCGATCTCGAACTTCACGCCCACGTCATCCTGATGAAGTCGCAGCGTGCCCGAAGACAGCCGGCCCAGAAGACGGGACGTGTCATGGTTGAAGGTGGCGATGACATCTTCGGGGAAGTTGATGCTGCCCCGGCGGACGATCTCGTTGAAGGTGCGGCCCCGCTCCGTGATCGTCGCCGGGCTGTCCCAGACGATCCCGTAGCCGACCAGCCGGTTGCCGTCAGCCTTGTACTGGGTCGGTAGACTGCGTGTCTCCATTGCTCACCTCTTGCGTTGGGTCGGTCTGCGTCGGCACGGGGGCGACGACGGGTTCGGGCTTCGGCGGCGCGGGCAGGTTCTCCCACTCGGCGACAAGCTCAGGCGTCAGGAAGCCGGCCTGAATGCCTTGTGCGTAGGCCGCGTATCTGGTGGTCACGTCGCCGCGAAGAAGGGTGTCGGCGTCGAACTCGGCGTAGTAGCTGCCCCGCTCTTCGAGCTTCAGCAGCTTGCGGGCGATCTCCGCTTCGATCTTGGTCGCCCACGGCCTGCACGTCGTGCCCCAGTAGTCCGTGTTCAGCGTCGAGAGGTTGCCCCAGGTCGCCCGGCCCAGGCTGTGCAACTTGACGGGCGAGATGTTGAAGAGGCGGGACACTTCCGCGATCTGGTATTCCCGCGTCTCGTTGTACTGGGCCGCTTCGTTGCTCAGGGTTTCCCGGCGGGCGGTCAGACCCTCTTCGAGCAGGTACGCCTTGCCCGTGTTGTCCACCCCACCGGCCTGGGCTTGGAAGCTGCGGCGGATGTTCTCGCGGGCAACGTCGGACAACTGGCCTGGGTGGGTCAGGTAGACACCAACGTTGCCCATGTTGTTGAAGTAGCTCTGCCCGTAGCGGTCTGCCGCGATGGTGAACCCGATGGAGTCACGGGCAACGCGCAGAAGGTTCCAGCCCGCGACGGTGTCGGGCGACAGGCCGGGCAGGTGCAGAACGTCTTCCGGTGCAAGCTGGGCGTCCAGCCCGTTGACCCTGACCGTGTAGACCAGCCGGCCCGACGTGTCCCGGTCAACCTGCACGTTCTGCGGATGGATCAGCCACAGGGCCAGCGGGGAACCGTCCTGGGCACGCTCGATTTCGGCGTAGGCGTTGCCCCACAGAAGGGCGTGACTGACGTAGCTCTCCCAGAAGACGCGGGCCGTGCATTCGTAGTTGGGCTGCACGTCAAGGATGGCAGCCAGCGGGTGATCGATGGCGACGGCCTGGGCGGTCCCTTCCCGGCGGTACAGCGTTAGGGGCAGGCTGCCGATTGATTGGCTGATGACGTTGACCGCACACCAGACGGCGGACACCCCCAACGCGGTCTGCTCGTTGACGTGTACCCCTGACCGGGTCGGGTGATCGACCAGCCCGTTGCGGTACGCTTGGTCCCAGGTGATGGCGCGGCCTTCGGGCTTCTTCCCCCACAGCCAATCGAAGATCTTCATGCCCTATGTAGAGTTGTCGTCGCCGAAAACAGAACGGCCCCGTCACTTGGCTGGACTGAGTGACGGGGCCGTTCACGCTCGAACCGAAAGGGCCAAGACAACGAGTCCCGGCAGGTTAGATGAGTAGCGGTGATCTCGTTTCGTAGATGGATTTTCTGGGCTGCCCGGTGACGCTGGCTTCGACCGCCCGACCGAACGCCATCAAGGTGCTAATAGCCGGGTCGATCTTGTCCGTTGACTTGTCGCGGCTGGGCTTGCAGTTGCCGTAGCTGTCAACGTCAAGCCGGGTGTTCTGAAGTGCCCAACGCAGAAGACGGTTGCCGTCATGACGTAGACGTTGCTCGTTGACGGTCACCTCGAACTCTTTGACGGGGGCGGTGTAGTGCTTGTGGTTCTGCGGCTGCCGGAAGACCGTCAACCCCTCTGACATCAACTCCGCTGCCATCTCCAGGGCGTTGTACTGGTCGAAGATGACTTCCTTCAGGTTGAACCGCTGCCGCAACGACAAGATGAAAGCCTTGATGGCGCGGTAGTCGTTGACCGTGCCCTTCGTGATGCTCATGACGTTGTCGGCCTCGAAGGCACGGTACTTCGGTAGGTTGGTCTGCTCCCGCCGCTTGACCCCCTCTTCGCAGACCCAGGCGTGAGAGCGGACGTAAAACTTCCGGTCGCCCAGTGCCCAGACGAGTGACACGGAACAAGGGTCGGTCGTCTGGGAGAGGTCGCAGCCGACGAAGAGGGGGCAGTCTCGAAGCTCTGCGTCCGCCATCGGGCTTTGACAGGCGTCGTACTTGACGGGGTCGATGAAGGCGTCATCAGCCTGCACCCACTGGTTCAGCCGGTAGCGGCGGAATGACAGCAGGGATGACGTGTCGGCCTTCGCGGCGGTCAGGTCGCGTCTGAAATCATCTTCGGTGAATGACGTGCCCAAAGACGGGTTGGCCTTCTTCCAGACCGCCGGGTCTTCGATGTCGTCTTCGGGCGATGACGTGAAGATGAGGGGCAGAAGCCCGGTGTCGATGATGTCGCCCTTCTCGACGGCCTGGGCGTACTTGAACAGGTCGAACCACAAGCTTGACTGGTCGATGCCGGCGGTCGAGATGATGCAGGTCAAGCCATCGGGCCGGGCAATCGTGGCGTATTCGAGGGACCGATACAGCTTGTCCGACTGGTGGGCGTGAAGCTCGTCAACGACAAGGGCACTGACGTTCTCGCCTTCGGCTGCCCCGGCATCTGCGGAGAAGGCGCGGTAGCGGGCTGCCTTGCTCTTGACCCTGATCTCTTTGAAGCTGTCGAGGGCCTTGCAGAGCTTCTTCAGCTTGTCGTCGGCCCGCACGCTGAAGGCCATCTCGCGGTATAGCTGCCCGGCGTTCTCGCGGGTCGTAGACGCACTGACGACAAACGGGGAAGGCTGGACACCGCCCAGGAGTTCGTACAGCAGGATGCCGGCGTTGATGAAGTTCTTGCCGTTCTTCTTGCCGGTCGAGAGGATCAGCTTCCGGTGACGGCGTTTGCCCTCACGGGTCTTCCAGCCGTACAGCCGGCGGACAAGGTCGCGTTGCCAGGGCAGCAGCTTGACCGGCTGGCCAATTGTGCTGGGCCGGTAGTACGTCTCGATGAACTTGACGGCCCGGTCGGCTGCGGCAGCGTCGAACCGGCAGCCTTCCTCGACGGCCTTGTGATCTGATGCAGTTAGTAGGTACTCCACACGTTAGGTAGAGTGACCGCCCAGGATCTTGTGAAGCGACTGGTGACAGGGGGTGCAGACGGCCCGGTAGTCTTCGAGGGCGCGGGCCGGATAGACGATGTGGTGGGCCTCGACGCTGGCGTTGCTCTCGCACAACTGGCAGATGGGGTACTTGCTCAACAGCAGTGCCCGCAGCTTCTGGTGTGTGGTCCCGTAGTGGGTCGAGGTCTTCGGCCTGGGCGGTCGATTGTACTTCCGCTTCGTCGGCACAAGCCCCGGCATCTGCGGCCCGCTGTTATCCGATCCCGAACTCATCGACTTCACTTCCTTGCTGCGGAACCTTGGGCTTGTCCGTGTTCATGCCGAACCCGCGTGCAAGTTGCTGGTACTGGCGCGACAACGCGATGAACTTGATGACGGCCATCTTGTCGGCGGTGTTGTCCGGGTCGTGACGCTGAAGGACCGCGAACGTCCGGCAGAGCAGAACGAAGCTGTCGAACGTCGCGGGCGTCAACAGCCCTTCATCCCGCAGACGTTTCGCGTGACGGTCCCAAAACTTCGCGGCGGTTTCGTCAAGCTCTCTGGGTTTGTTCATGGCTTAGGTCGATCTCGATATTTTTTCATGCTCGCGGGGCCGTGGCCTCAGCAGCCTATTAGGCCAAAGTTTATTAGACGCTCACCCAAACGCTGAACGTCGCCTGCCCGTGCTGCCCCGTGTCCTGTTCGTCGGTCGTGCGGCCCGTCAGGAAGCTGCCCTTCACCCCGTTCGATGTCCAGCAGTGCAACGAGTCCTTGCAGGCGTCGAGGATGGCCAACACGTCATCGAGGTTGATTGCCCAGGCGTCGATCTGCACGTCATGGCGGGTCAGGTTGGTGCTGCCCGTCAACGTCGTTTGCGGCTCGGTGGCCGTGCAGGTGTAGACCACGAAGGGTAGCTGCGTGTTCTCGGTCGGGATGCTGGGGTACAGCTTCTGCCCGATGATCCCCGTCAGTGTCGCGTCGGCGGACAGTCTAGCGTATACGGTGGCCTCGATTGACATGAAGGTAGGTAGAGAAACCCCGCGTCATTTTTGTGACGGCAGACGCTTATTTACTACATGCGAAGATCATCAAAACCGACCGGGACGTACACCCTCTGCGACGTTGCCCGCTTGCTGGGGACCGATCACTCTTCCCTCAACCACCATCGGCGGGCGGGGCGAATCCCCATGCCAGAGGTGCAGGGCAAGCAGAGGTACTACTACAGCCCTGAACAGGTCGAGCAGATAGCCGACTTCTGGGCGAACCGCGTGCCCCAGTGGTGCAGCCAGTTCACCGAAGATGACGTGAAGGTGATGCGGTCGATGTGGCTTGAGGGGCTGCGGCAGGAAGAGATAGCCAGCCACTTCGGTGCGTCCCAGACCCAGGTCAGCTACCTGTTGACGGGGCGGATCAATCCGGGCTGGCGGGGCGGACGGACGGGCAGGGGCAGGAAGAAGGTGCGGGTCAGCTACAACCGGCGTAACCCGCCTCCGGTTGATGCCGCCGGTCGTCGCAGTCACGCACACCCCGCGAACAAGACGGCCCCCGCAGCCGCCCCGTAATCACGTCAGGGCGGCTGCGGGAGCATCGGGCCGGGCTGACCGACATCGGTCTTCTACGGGGCTTCTGGGGCCATCTCCGGGCCGAAGACCTTCTTCTCGATGAACCGCAGTGCCTTGTCAAGCATGTCACGTTGGGCCGGGGTGAACTTGCTGTAGAACCGCCCGTGGTTGCCCTTCGCCTTCTCGCACCTGAACAGCCGGGCGACTTGCTCCCCGCCGGCCTCCGGGCTGTCCTCGATCCACTGGGCGACCGTCTTCCGCAAGTCGGAGTGTTCGGGAAGGTCGTGCTGATCGCGGAACTGCCGCCACGCCTCTTCGAGGGGCCACTTCTTCTTCCCGAACGACATCACCTTCTTCGTCTCTTCCCAGACCAGCCAGGACGCAACGAACGTGTCGGGCTTGTTGCGGTTCTTCGCCCGGTGCTTGTTGATGTGCGTCCCGTCGAAGTGTTCGGGGGCAAGCTCCATCACGTCGCCGGTGTAGAAGCCGCAGTTCAGCCCCATCAGCAGCATCAGCCGTGCGTCCCCGGTCGCGTGCGTCAGGGCCGTCTTCACTTGGTCAAGCGTCCACTGCACCTTCTGCCCGTCCCCACCCTTGATGCGGTACTTGGAGTTGCCGACGAACGGGAAGCGAACGTCGTCGTGATCGGCTTCGAGGGACCGCAGGAACATGTGAAGGCACTGCTGCACGTTGGCCTTCGTCCGCTGGCCCCAGTTCTCGTTATCGTTGACTTGTTCGATGAATTCGCGGTAGTGGCTGACGGTGATGTCGCGGAAGGGGATGTCGCCGGTCACCTCGAAGAACATGTTGAGGTACTGCCGCGTCACGAACCAGCCTTTGCCGCCTTTGGCCTTGTCGCGGTTGACGTAGGCGTCGATCTCGGCCCGCAAGCTCTCCGTCTTCGGGATCGGCTTCGGCGCGAGGTCGTTCAGGACGCGAATCTTGATCTCCGTCAGTTCGCCGGCGGCGTCGAGAACTTCGGCGTGTGCCCGCATGTCCGGGTGAACCGCCGGGCCGTCGCCGTGGTCGATGTCGTCGGGGCTGACTTGCCGGGCTTCCAGCAGTTCGGCTTCCAGGGCGGACGTGTCCCGGCCCCTCAGCCTGAAGTCGGCGATGAAGGCTTCGAGGGTGCGGATACGCTCCTGAAGGGGGCTGGTCTTCCCTTGCTGGCGGGCTTGGTAGTTCCGCACGGCCTTCAGATACTTCCGCCAATACGGGCGGCTACCGTCCTCGCTGGCCGGGATGTCCGGGTTCTTGAAGATGGCCCGAAGCTGGGCGACGGTCGCGGATGCCCGCAGTTCCTTCGTCCGCAGCTTCCAGCCCTTCTTCCCGTGATCCCAGGTTCCGTTGCCGTGAACAGCCATCGTGTCCATTGCCTTCCCCCCTTGCCCGGCAGTATAAGCAATCCATGAGATTGTCCCGCACTTCGTCCCCCGGTCGTTTGTCCCGGCGGTTCGATCTGCGGAAGTTGTTGAAGGGAAGGCAGTTGCGTATCGTCGGGCGGGCAGTTCGGGGGATTCAACCCAGGCGCTGCACCTGACTAGCCCTTCAAAACCAAGGGGATTTTAGCTGATCGGGGGGACAAAGTGAAGGACGAAGTGCGGGGATTGTCCCGGCGGATTGTCCCGGCGAAGATAAAGGGGGCGTCACTGGAATACGGCGGAAGGAGTCAAGTTGGCTGGGTCGGGATGCCGATGCTCGCTGGTTGACGACCGGGTCAAGCACTCGCAGAAGGTGGTAGCTTGGACGCCATGAAGACAGTCGAACTCTTCGCAGGGATCGGTGGGTTTCGCATTGCTGCTGACCGGCTTGGCTGGGAAACCGTGTGGGCCAACGACAGCAGCGAAAAGGCTTGTGCCGTCTACCGTGATCGCTTCGGGTCGAAGGAACTACATCAAGGTGACTTCGCGGCACTGAAAGAGGGCGTGCCCGACCATGACGTGTTGACCGGCGGCTTCCCGTGCCAACCGTTCAGCAGTGCGGGCAAAAAAGAGGGGACGCGAGACGCAAGGGGGACACTCTTCGAGTTGATCGTTGACGTGCTGAAGAAACGCCGGCCCAGGTTCTTCGTACTTGAGAACGTGAAGCGTCTCCTGACGATGGAAGACGGTTGCCACTTCGCCACCATCTTGGGGTCACTGGCTGATCTCGACTACGCGGTGGAATGGCGGCTTCTCAACGCCATGCACTTCGGGTTGCCACAGAACCGCGAACGTGTCGTCATCATGGGCGTGCGGAAGACGGCGGGACAGCAAGCCCCCCGAATTCGGCTGGCGTCACCGGAAGACTTCGGCACGATGAAGGGGCGACAACGGGACCGGCTGGCAGAACCAGTGACATGGAACGCGATCCCCGAACACAAGGCGCGGTTCCCTGACTGGGGCCTGGCGTCTTCCGGGCGATTCTTCGGCATGGACTTGGAGAAGTTCGCCGTCGCATGCCCGCAGGTCACGCTTGCATCAGTCCTTCAAGAGACAGTGCCCGACGACTTCGACTTCACGGAATCAACCCTGAAGTGGGTCCACACGAATGACCCGGTGAACCGCTTCGTGAACGGGGTTGAAATCCTGAGCAACCAACGCGGCGGCGCGAGGATGGGCTACACCATCTTCGGCATCAACGGTGTCGCCCCGACGCTGACATCGACAACCAGCAGACACTACGAACGCTACAAGATCGGCGAACGCTACCGAAGGCTGACCAACATCGAGTACGCGCGAATCCAAGGCTTCTCGGATGACCACTGTAAAGCCGTGTCGGTCTACGATCAGTACCAGTTATTCGGCAACGCGGTTCCACCCCCGCTAGTTGAATGGGTGCTGTCTCGATTGACCCAGGACGGCTTCACAGGGCACTCACTACCCCGCCGCAAGGAACCTGCAACCCTATTTGACGATGCCAACTAAAGAAGAACTCCGTGTCATCGTTCGCGACAAGCTCAACGCCGTTATTGCGGGCGTGAACGAAGCTCTGCGCGGCAAGAACCTCGATGCCGTCGAAGCCGTGCTGAAACGGCTGGGACGTGGAGGGATACTGCCACACTGGTACGAGAAGTTGAAGAGTGATGCAACGCTGCCGAACCTCGACGGAAAGACAATCGGCAGCGTAGTGGAAATGATCCTTGTGGCCGTGCTTGAAACCACGACGTTCGCCGGGCTGGGGTTGCCCAATCTCAGGATCAACCCAGCCCGTGGTGTCGATCTTCCCGACTTAGATCTGGGGGTGAAGTCGCCATCGGAGAACTACTGCATCAGCGAGCCGTTCTTCTCCGGTTACGAACGCATCTTGGGTAGCGAACACGACGCAGTCATCCTGTTGACGGATTACCAAGAGGCAAAGAAAAGTCCTCCGCTTCGACTCCAAATCACGAAGTGGGCGTACCTGACAAAGTCACAAATCGCGGATGAAAACCTTTGCAAGCTCGCGAAGGCACAACGCGAATGGTTGCTTGAAAGGAATGAGTCATGGGCAAAGAAAGCCTTCCGCTTCTTGGCGTTCGTCAACCAGAGTGATTGGCGTGCGAAGAAGCTAGTGCGGCTGCTCTCAGTCATCCAAGACGACGTACAAATCAAATCCATCATCGAAGGCGCAGAGACTGAGTTCGTAGCCAAGAACATCCAGAAGGCGAAGAAGGACAAGCCGCTGACTCCTGAATCGGATCTAGCAGCGTTAAAGGGCATTCTTGCGGTAACGCCTCTTCATATGGGCGTGATTGATGCAGCCGATAGTTGGGTGATCGAAATCCAGAAGGACTTCGGTCGGTTCCCCAACGACAACGAGTGGAACAGGTTCCTTGCCAGCCCTCTCGACGGCAGAATCGGGATGAGTTACGCCCTTCAATGGCGTTACAACTTCGGCAAGGTGTTCGGCGTCAAAGTCGAGGAAGAACCAGAAGAGTAGCCTATTGTCCGCGTCAAGGTCGTCAGTTCTTCCAGGCGGGGCGTTCGTGCTTTTCGGGGATGGCCCGGATGCGGTCGTCAAGAAGGCGGATGACTTCCTTCACCTTCACCTTGATCGGGTCGGCGTCGGCCTTCGGGAACAGGGCGAGGGCGGCGTAGGTTTCGTAGGCTTCGGCACGGGCACAGAGAAGGTCGTTGCTCAGGAACCCACGAAGCTTGCCGTACCCCTGCATGATGTTCAGGTAGATCGAGGACGAAGCCCGCGCGGCCTGATCCCAGAGGGCTGCGTAGCGGGGCTGCTGGGCCGCAAGCTGGTGAAGCTGCTGCACGTCCTGGGCGACGGCCTGGGCAATCTGGCAGAGCGGGTCGGCGTCGAGGATGTCCAGGCTGGTCGAGGTCACAGCGGCCTTCACGTCGAACGGGTCGAGGGTGTTCAGTTCGGTCGTCATGACCGTAGTTATCCCGCAACTTCTTGTTTCGGGGTTGGTGTCAAGGAGGGTGGTACTGCGGGTAGCCCAGCAGCAGCCGGAACACCTTGTAAAAGAGTCGTCGCGGCTGCGATTCCGGCCTCTGGAAACAAGAACGCTGCGGCCTGGGTGTCGAGGACTTCGGCTTGCTGGGCGACGGCCTGGGCGGTGTCGGCGTCGAGGGCTTCGGCTTCGGCAGGTACTCGAAGACCCCTTCGGCGGGCGGGTGCAGCGTCCCTTCCTGGGCGTACTCCTGGGCGTGATACCCCACCCGCCGACGAAGCTGGTCACGCCCGAAGTACCCTTCCGTCAGGTCGTGCAGGTACTCGACAAGCTCTTCCGCCCCGTCTTCGGCCATGCCCAATTCAATCCGCTTCTCCTTGTCCTTGATCTCTTGCCAGAGGTCGTCCTTCGGCTTCACCCAGAACTTGCCGATCTTCCCGTACTTCTGAAGCCCCACGTCGGGCAGGAAGAACGTCCGCTTGCCCAACCACCTGTCACGGCTCTTCAGCCTCCCGTCAACGTACTTGGGCGTCTTCGCCTTCGTGACGTAGCGGCAGGCGTAATAGGCGCGGCAGGCGTCGAACGGTTCCGGCTGACAGTGGTACGGGATGCCCTTCGGGACGCAGTCGCCTATCAACTTCGTCATGTCCTGCTTCGACAACCCGGCATGGGACCGGGCGAGCAAGTGATAGTTGATGTGATCGGTGGGTGAGACTTCGCGGAACCACGCCCCGATGAACCCCTTGCGGCGAAGGTTGCGGGTGAACTCTTCCCAGAGGGCTTTGACGGCCTCGGGATCAAGCACAAGATGAAAGTTGAGGGAGACGAAGAAGGTGTAGTCTTCGCCTTGCTGAAGCAGGTACTCACGGTTCAACATGAGGCAGCGGGATAGCTGGTCGCTCTCGTAGAAGTACCCGTCGCGCGTAGCCCATCCCGTGTCCCGAAAGCAGCCGTCTCGCTTCTTTCCTTCGGGGTCGGGATTGTAGATCAGTGTTGGTGAGGATACAATACTCATGTTCGGTTCGAGAACCCATCGGCTCAACTTCGCGGGAAGGCCGGTGGGTTCTTTTTTTGTCTCAGTCGTCTACAGGATTATAGCGGCGCATGGGGCGTGTGTCGGAAGTAGCGTATTCTTTAGATTAGGGAGCTTCAGCGCCTTTACAGCGGGCCACATCAACTAACGGCCCCCGCCAACCTCAACGAGAAGCTGACGGGGGAGACGTTTAGGAGATTGGCAAACGCAAACTTGCCACTTCGTATAGTAGTCAGCATCTCTTCAAGACGGTTTGGTATCCCGCGAAGACGACACGCCAGCCCCGCGCCAACATGTACGGGATGCCTTCCGACCCCTTCCCCCGCCACCCCATGTTCCAGACGGTGTCATCCCACACGACAACCGATGACGGGGTCAGAAGACGTTCCGCCGCCTTGATCTCCTTCAGCCCGTGTGCGGCGTGATTGGATTCTTCGCAGTCGAGGGAATCGAGGTACAGAACGTCGATGGGGTCCGTTCTTGTTTCCAGAAACGCGACGGAGTCGGAGGTCACTACATCGACATGGTCGCCCCACGGCTGGCAGAGTCGCCGGGCGGTGTCGCAGTTGCCCGCGTCGATGTCCACGCTGACCAGCTTCCCGGCGTTCCTGCCGTCGAGGTACGCCCCACAGATGTAGCCGAAGTACCCTGCCGACCAGTCATCTTGTGATCGCACGCAGCCCGTCTCGACAACCGCCGGGTTCTCCATCTTCGACATCTCCTTGAACAGGAAGTCGAGGGAGTTGTTCCGGTCGGCTATCGGGCTGGTCGAGGTCGAAGACGGACACCAGTCCCTGACCCACTGCTGAAGCATGACATCCCGACCGATGGGCAGCCCGTACCTGGGACCGGCAACCATCCGAAGGGCATGGCGGGCGATGTCCTGGGCGGTCGGCTTCGGGGCCGCGTACTCGACGGGGTTCCACAGTGCCCGACGCTCGCGGGTGCAGTGCCGGTGACTGTCCCGCGTCATGACGGCGGTCTTGCCTGACGGCCTGGGCAGCGTCACGCACCACGGGAAGAAGTCATGGAAGACACCCAGTGACGGGGTTCTGGTCATGTGGCACAGGTGGAACGGCCCGGAGTCGATGCCGATCAAGAGGTCAACCGCCGACAGCAGCCCGGCCAGTTGGAGTACGTCAACGTGCCCCCAGTCGTTCTTCAGGTGGCGTATCCGTCCGTGCGGGACCAGCGGAACCCGGTTGTCCCAGTCGAGCAACACGACGGAGCAACCGCCGTCAATCAGCAGCCGATAAAGCTCGCGGCTGACGTGCGGCGGGATGCTCTTCATGGGCGCGAAGTTCGTGCCGTTGGTGTGCAGGGCGACAACGGGCCGGGGCAGGTGTTCGAGGAACCTGTCAACCTGCCTCTTCACGCGCGGAAGCTGCGGGTCGAAGCTGTCCTCCATGTCAACCCCGCACAGTTCCCGCCAGAGGTCGTCACGGTCGCCCAGGTCCGGCAGCCACTCCGTGTTGAGGTTCAAGTACGTCTTGTTCCCGCTGCCTTCGTGGGCGGGGTCGGGGTGGTTGAAGCCGTCGTAGTACCGCCAGTGGTGGTAGTTGACGTGTTCTTCGAGGTACGGCAGCCCGGCAGCCTCGAACACCGGGGCCTTGTTGCCTTCGTAGTGAACCCGCACGTCAAACCCTCGACGCTTGTAAAGTTGCATTAAAGCGGCCCAGTGGACGCAGTCGCCCAGCCCGTGATCGAACCAGCAGTTCAGTTCAGTGCCCATGCCGTAGATACGTCTCCAGTGCCTGAATTACCATGTCCGGGGTGACGGCCTCCATGCACGCCGGGACCACTTCCGACCCGGAGATGACGGGTAGCTCGCAGAGACTGCCGTCTTTGGGGTCGCCGTCGCCCAGTGGGGTCACACGGCTTCGCCAGCATGCCCGCTCACGACAGCACTTCAACTGCCCCATCGTGCTGAACGTCGTCTGGGTCGGGTAGTGACACCACCAAGCCGGTTCCCGCCCGCCCAGGATGCAGACGTAGAACCGACCCAGTGCGGCGTGAACGTGCTGAAGGAAGGTCGTCGGCCCGATCCCGCCCAGGCTGCCGTGAACCAGTCGGAATAGCTGCCGGGGCGTCGTCTGGCCGATCTTGTTGACGGCCCCCTTCAGCGGCTGGTGAAGGTGGTGGGCCTCGCCGATCTGCACGAAGGGCACGCGGCCCGCGAAGTGATCAACAACGGCCTGATAGTTCCGCTGTCCCCAGCCCTTGCAGGTGAAGTCGGTCTTCGTGCCGGCGTTGACGACGAAGTACCTGTCGGGAAGGTCAGGCAGCTTCTCTTGCTCCTGGGCGTCGAGGTACAACGCGGGGCGGTTGACGGAGAGGGTCAGAGGGATGCCCAGGCTATCGCCCAGGTAGCTGACGAACGCCCCCATGAAGTGCCCCGTCTTCATGTGGTGGCTGTCGTTGATGGCCGGGTAATGCAGGTCGATGACGCGGCCTTCACCCTGCCACGGGTAGACGTGCGGGTTGTTCTCCCAGATCTCCGGGCAAGTCGTCTCGACGCTGACGCGGTAGCGGCCTGGGTGCTGGGCTGCCAGGGATTCGACCGCTGCCGTCATCACCAGCACGTCACCCGGCGCGAGGTGGTGCTTCAGCAGGACGGCAGCCGCAGAGATTTCGGGGCTGCTGCTCGGGTCGAACCGCCCCCTTTGACAGCTTGGCTTGCCGTCGCCAAAGCTGCCGGTACTGCTCCTGCTTCGCGGAGGGCATGTCGATGGGCTGCCCGTCGTCGTCGTTGCCCCGCCAAA
>ERZ1066117.1133-NODE-1133-length-14479-cov-5.334235_pt1 | contig 14479 bp, 11 predicted proteins | sample MGYA00382764_ERZ1066117 | MGnify/ENA primary metagenome ERZ1066117 (study PRJEB33369, sample SAMEA5778347) | biofilm metagenome | biome: Industrial cooling water; feature: Water cooling tower basin; material: Biofilm | place: United Arab Emirates | collected...
GGCTTTAAAAACAACAACTTACGCCGCTTGATGCAATAAGTTGGCAAGCAAGGGCCGCGTTTCTCCGATAGCCCGAAGCGCAAGCAAGGGCCGAACCACCAAGAATCCCTTGCTTGCGCTTCGGGCTATCCGCAGTGGGACTTCAGCCCGCCTGTTCGAGCTTCAGGCCGTCCTCGACGTCCTTCACCACGTCGGGTTCCTTCTTGCGGCGTTCGGCCAGGAAGGCGCGGCTGGCGTCGGTCGGCGGGCAACTCAGCGCGTAGCGGATGATCGCACGTTGAACAATCGGAGCATCGAATCCTTTTTGGTTGTACATCCGTACCACCTGATCCGTATGATCCCAGATCTTCCAGCTTCGCATGTCTTCGATGGCCATATCGGCGAGTTCCCCCTGGTTGAGCACGGTCTTCATCACCTTGCTGATCTCGCCGCGCGACTCCTTGGGGTGGGCGTTGAACTCGAAACGCAGGGTGCCCATCGCCTTCATCCGCAGCGATAGTTCTTGCCGGCCATCGGCCAGGATGTCGTGCAGACGTTTCCAGCCGTTCTTCGGGTCCAGCCGAAGGTAGCCCGCCAGAATGCCATCGGCCGCGTTCTTGTAGCGGTCCTCCTCGGATTCCAGTAACTTGAGGAGTAGCGCCGCGTCCGACGATTCGCCGCAGGCGCCGAGCATCATGGCGTAGATGCCAAGCCGCCCCGGTTGAGATTTGGGGTCGCGGAGCCACTCACGCAACTTGGCCGACTTCAGTTTGGGGGCAGCGGCGGCGACATCGGCGTCGTTGGCCTTGGCAAACTCCAGGAAGGCATCGCGGGAGACCTCGGGGTCGGGGTCTTCAAGATAATCGAAGAAGAACACCAGGTTGCCCACGGTATCCTTGGGATCAAGTTTCAGCGCCTTGGTCAGATACTCCACCGTGCGCGGGCCCCGTACGGGCACGCCGCGGTACGGGTCCAGTCCCGCCTTGTCCTCGTCACAGAACAGCAGATACTGCGGCGGCTTATCCTTGTTCTCCACGGGCAGGTAGCGCGGCAGCGTGAACGACTTTTTGTCCTTGATCGCGCCTTTGATGGCCTCCTGTGCCCGCAGGATCGTTTTCACCTCAAAGTCGGTCTCTCCCGTCCGGCCGTCGCCCTTGAGGCGCGGATTGGAGACAGTGCCGTGCAGGATCGCTCGGGCATTGCGCGAGGCGGCCTCCTGACGGAACGTCGGCGACATCTTGAAATTGCCGCCGCACAGACTGCACGCGGCCACGCTCGAACCGATGGCCAGGATCAGGGCGCATGCCAGCAGCAGGTGACGCATGGTTAGTTCTCCTCCTTGAGCGGCTTGGGCGATTCCGCCTCGATCTTGAGCAACTCCTCGGCGTCGGTGACGGCCTCGGCATCTTCCTTGCGACGGGCCGCGACATAGGCGGTCGCCCCATCGTGCCCCTTACATTGCAGACAATAACGCAAGATGGAGCGCCGAATCACGTTCACTTCTTTGTAGGCCGGCGTCTTGGTCAGCGCCAGCACGCGATCGGCCACATCCCATTGCTTCCACTTTCGCAGATCCTCGATGGCCATGTCGGAGATGTCGTCCTGGGCTAGCAAAATGCACACAGCCTCGACTAGTTCCTTGTGCGGGATCAGGTCGGGTCGGAACTCATGCAGAAAGCGGACGGCCCGCAACGCCGCGTAGCGGAAGTTGAAGTCTTCCTTGGTGTTACGCAGGGCGGCCAGGAGCGCCTTCCAGCCCTCGGTCTTGTCGAGCAATACCTGGGCCGCCAACATGCCATCCACGCCACTGCCCGCCCGACGCTCCGGATCGGCCAGCAACTGCTTCAGCACACCCAGATGCTCCGGCTTGCCACAATGGCCCAGCATCGAGGCGTACAGCCCGATGCGGAACGGCTGCGTGTCGGCCGCCTTGAGCCACTTGATGACCTTGTCGGCCGGCAGATCCTTGGCCATGGCGGCGAAGTCCTTGTACTCGCTGCTGGCGAATTCGCGGTAGGCGTCCATGGCGACCTCGGGCTCGGCATCGTCGAGGTAGCGGAAGAAGAACTTGAGCCGTTCGACGCTGGGTTTGCCCCTGGTCTTGATCGCCTCGGCCAGATAGGTGGGCAGGCTGCTGCCCTGCTTGACGACGACGCCGCGGTAGGCATCGACCTTGCCGTTGAACAATTCGCAAAACAGCAGGATGCGATGCTTGTCGTCGATGATGGTCGGATCGAGATATTTCTTCACGCTCACGATATTGCCCGTGCCCCGGCGTTTGTCGTCCTTGATGAAGTTTTCGACGACCACCTCACTGGTGTCGTCCTTCTCGTTGGCCGACTTCACCTTGCCGAAGATCACCAGATCGGTGGTGAGTTGGGTGGCCTCGGCAGTGAAGGGTTTGCCCTGCTGGGTGCAGAAGGGGCAAGCGGTGGCCGCCGAGACGAGGACGAAAAAGAGTAAAGCCGTGAGCATGCGTGGCATGAAATCCGCCTCCCCGAAGCACGATACCGGGCACGTGCGAAGCAACTAGAGTCATTATGCGGCGAAGCGGGGGCGGGATACAAGCACGCGGGCGGAAAAAGGCAGCAATTTCCGTGCCAAATTGTAATACGAAGTATGACCATCATCCGAGATGCAAGGCGGGGCAGCAACGCTCTTGCTTTGGTAAGTGGAGACTCGCTCCGCGAGTCGTGCTTTGTGTCTTTCGTTCTAAACCAAAGACACGACTACTCGCGGAGCGAGTCGCCACAAACGAAGGCCAGGGCGACAACGCACAGGACAATTCGCCCGGGAACGCGCGACATCCCCGCCCCGGTACCTCCCCTATCCCGATCCTTCGCCGCGCGGTACAGTGAGGCCGACGCGGTGAACCCCTCGTCTTTTCTTTCTGTCCACGTTCTCGGGACGCCTTTCGTAGCGGCGGCCCGCAACGTGACTTTCTGGAGCCTTTGCTCATGCTGACCCTCAAATTGCCCGATGGCTCGACCCGTCAGGTCCCGCCCGGCACGACACCCCGCGAAGTGGCCGAGTCGATTGGTAAGCGACTGGCCCAGGCGGCGGTGGCGGCCCGTGTGGATGGCGAAATCATCGACCTGGAACGCGAACTGCCCGGCGATCGGCCCGAGTTGCCCTTCGCCATCCTCACCGACAGGGACCGCGACGCCCTCGACGTGCTGCGCCACTCCACCGCCCACATCATGGCCCGTGCCGTGCTGCGTCTGTTCCCCGGTGCCAAGCTCGCCTTCGGCCCCACCACCGAAAACGGATTCTATTACGACATCGATGTCGATCCGCCGATCCGTGAGGAGGATTTCCCGCGCATCGAGGCCGAGATGAAGAAGATCACCGAGGCGGCCGAGCCGTTCGAGCGTTTCGAACGCAGGAGCGACGAGGCATCGGGCCTGTGCGCGGATCTAAACCAGTCGTACAAGGTCGAACACATCGCCGATCTGGGCCACCCCGAGGTCAGCTTCTACCGCCAGGGCGAATTCATCGACCTGTGCCGCGGCCCGCACATCCCCCACGCCGGCAAGGTGGGGGCGTTCAAGTTGCTCAGCATCGCCGGCGCCTACTGGAAGGCCGACACCTCGCGCAAGCAACTCCAGCGGCTCTATGGCACCGCGTTCTTCACTCAAAAAGATCTCGATGCCTATCTCATGCAGGTGGAAGAGGCCAAGAAGCGCGACCACCGCGTGCTCGGCAAGCAATTGCAACTCTTCACCATCAGCCAGATGGCTGGCAGCGGCCTGATTCTGTGGATGCCCAAGGGCGCGACCGTGCGCGGCCTGCTGGAGACCTTCATCAAGGACGAACTCATCAAGCGCGGCTATCAGCCGGTCTACAGTCCGCACATTGGCAAGCTGGAGATGTACCGCACCAGCGGCCACTTCCCGTACTATCGCGACGCGCAGTTTCCGCCCATTTACTTCAATGGCGTCGCCGGGATGATCGACCTGGCGCAGTATCGCCTGGCTGCGGGCCATCTCGACTCGGCCAAGGAGAAACGCTTTGAGGAACTGCTCGACCTCGCGGGCTACGCGGCCCCGGCCTACCGGCACGCCAAGAACGACGACGAGCGCCTGGAGGCCGTCCATCAATCGGTGACCCGGCTGCTGGAGGGCATGGGCTTGAAGATCCCTGCCTACGAGGTGGCGACCAACCACGAGGAACGGGCCAAGGCGCTGTGGGCGTGGCTGGAGACCCAGGAGGGCTACCTCCTCAAGCCGATGAATTGCCCGCATCACATCCAGATTTACAAGGCCGTGCCGCGCAGTTATCGCGACCTGCCGGTGCGTCTGGCCGAGTTTGGAACGGTGTATCGCTTCGAGCAGACCGGCGAACTCAACGGCATGACCCGGGTGCGTGGCTTCACCCAGGACGACGCCCACCTATTTGTCACGCCCGAGCAGGTGGAGCACGAGATGCACGCCAACATCGATCTCGTGCTCCTGGTGCTGCAGTCGCTGGGCCTGAACGACTACAAGGTCCGCGTCAGCCTGCGCGACCCCGCGAGCGACAAGTACGTGGGCGATCCGGCCAACTGGGACCGGGCCGAGGCCATCCTCAAGCAACTGGTCAAGGACCGCAACCTCAATTACTCCCTGGAGCCGGGCGAGGCGGCGTTCTATGGCCCCAAGATTGATTTCGTCGTCCGCGATTGCATTGGCCGGGAGTGGCAGCTGGGCACCGTGCAACTCGACTACAACCTGCCGGAGCGATTCGGGTTGGAGTATGTAGGCGCGGACAACAAGCCGCACCGTCCGGTGATGATCCACCGGGCGCCGTTCGGCTCGATGGAGCGGTTTGTGGGCATCCTAATCGAGCACTTTGCCGGTGCCTTCCCTCTGTGGCTCGCGCCGGAGCAGGCCCGCGTAATGGCGATCACCGACAAATCGCTGGAGTACGCCCGTAAGATCGAGGAGACGCTCAAGGCCGAGGGTTTCCGCGTGAGCGGCGACTACCGCTCGGAGAAGGTCAACGGCAAGATCCGCGAGGCCCAGCTGGAGAAGATCCCCTACATGCTGGTGGTCGGCGAGAAGGAAGCCGCCGCCGGCACCGTGGCCGTGCGTGACCGCATCGACGGCGACCTGGGCGCCATCCCGCTGGCGGAGTTGGTGGCGAAGCTGCACGCCGAGGTGAAGGAGAAGCGCATCCGGCAGGTGAGCACGGCGAGCGTCCGCTTCAGCGACGAAGGCCAAAAGTTCGGCGAGTGAGCCGAGGGCAAGAAACCGGGCGGGGCGGACCATCGCAAAGTCCACCCGCCCCTCTTTCGTCCGGACGACATCTCCCTCGAACCCCTTTCCCTTTTTTCGCACTGACATAAGATGATTTCGGGAATGGTATCTCTTCGACGCATGGTGATGCGTCGGATACCAACTTTCTTCGCTCATGCAGGTGCAACGGATATGCGTAACTCTCTCTGTCTGCTCATCGCCATACTCGTGATTTCTCCCGTGTGGGCGGCCGGGCCGCCGATGATGCCGGGCTGGGCCGATCGCCTGGTGGAGCAATTGGGCGACGACGACTTCGACACCCGCGAGGCCGCCGCCAGGGCGCTGGACAAGGCCGGCGGCGACGCCGTGCCCGCGCTGCGCCGCGGCATGCAAAGCAAGGACGCCGAGATCCGCGCCCGCTCGCTGAAGATCGCCAAGGCGATCGAGGAACGCACGGTGGCCTATTTCGAGAAACTGGGGCTTACGATAGATCGACGAGGCCGAACTGGTCCTGTGGTCGATTTTGTGACGAATGACGATGTCAGGACCCACATACGCGACGAGCACGTCCGCGAACTGAGGGGCTTTCCCTGGCTGAATCAGTTGATCCTGGAACACTCCCCGATTACCGACGTCGGCCTGCAGGAGATTGGCCAGTTCAGGCAGCTGTCCGCGCTCAGTCTCCGTCGCACCAAGATCACCGACGAGGGCCTGAAGTGCCTGGCTGACATGACCAATCTGGAAGAGGTGAGCCTGGACGAGACATCTCTATCGGGCCGTGGTCTGGCCCACCTCGTTGCTTTGCGAAAGATCAAGCACCTGTCGCTGGCTCGTACCAAGCTGACCGACGCGGGACTCAAGGCGGGCCTGGTCAGTCTGCGGCAAATGACGGAGCTTCGTACGCTCACTCTCACCGGAACCCTCATCACCGACGAAGGGCTCGTTTCGGTGGCAGAGTTGCCACAATTGACAACGCTGGCCCTGTCGGCCACGTCGATCACCCACAAGGGTGTCGCCCACTTGAAAAAGCTCCCCAATCTCCAGGGTATCTGCTTCGCTCGCACAGCCCTCACCGACGAGGCTTGCGACCATCTCGCACAGATGAAAACGCTCACAGGGTTTCGCCTCGACAACACCCGCGTGACGATGCGCGGCCTTCGCAAACTCAAGGATCTTCCAAATCTGGTCTCGCTTGCTTTGCGAGACGTTCCTCTCACCCAAGCCGAAGCCCGGGAGCTTCGAAACCTGATGCCCAAACGAGTCGGAATCGCCAACGATCAGGTTTATCGGTTGAGAGATTAGCTATCAAGACGGTATATGTTTTATTGGTGATTATCCGATGTCTGTATGGGTGTGTTTGTCGATTTGAACAATCGACTTCGCCACCCGCTTTTCCCTTTCGCGATTGAAATCCCCACGCCGTCGGCTAGACTAATTCGGAACTCCGGTTCGCGAACGATTCGACTCTTGGGGAGAGACTATGCGTAGCCTGCTCGTGTTGCTCGTCGCGGTCGGGGTTGCCTCGGCCTGCTCGGTGCCCGTTTTCCGCTACGCCCTGGAGCGTTGGCCTGTCTCCACCTACACCGCCTTCGTCGTCTACGACAGGCCGCTCACCCCCGCCCAGGAGCAGCGCCTGGCCGCTTTGTCGCGTCAGGGCAATCTCAAACTGCTCAAGGTCGCCAAGGACGACCTCACTCCCGATCAGGAGGCCATCTGGGATCAACGGCCATTGCCCTTCGTGAGCATCCGCTACCCGGATAGCGAGATCACGGCGTATGCGGCCTGGTCGGGCGATCTTGACGCGCTGCCCGAACAGGTGGTCGACTCGCCCGCCCGTCGCAAACTCGTGAACCTGCTGGCCGAGGGCACCTCGGTGGTTTGGGTGGTGGTGGACGGCGACGACGCCACCGACAAGCTTTTGCGAACCGAGTTGGCCCGCTTTCAAAAGGCGTACAAGATGCCCGAGGTCGAGCCGAGCGATCTGCGCACGGGGTTGCCATTGCAATTGCGCTTTGAAGTGTTGCCCCTGAAACGCGAGGGCGACGAGGCCCTCTTCGTCCGGCAATTGCTGAACATTTCGCCCGAATTGCGCGAGGCCAAGGGGCCGGTCGTTTTTCCCGTTGTGGGGCGTGGCCGGGTGCTCTGGGGCATCCACGGCGAGGGGCTGACGGCCAACGAAATCGCAACATCCGCGACGTATGCCTGTGGGGCCTGCTCGTGCCAGGTGAAGGAATCCAACCCTGGCATGGATCTGCTCCTCCCCGCCGACTGGCCGACGCTCCTGAAGATCGAGGACCAGCCCGAACCGGCGATCAAGTTACCGCAGCCGAGCATCGCCCCCGGCGTGGACAACGAGGAAGCCGAGACGCCCGCTCGCCCCGGCGTGACGTTTAACCCAGCATGGATCTGGCAAGGCATGGCCGTGCTGGCTGCACTGCTCCTGATTATCGGCCTGGTCCTGGGTCGTCGCAACCCGGCGTAGGGACCGCTGTGCTTATGGGGAATCGGAGAGCCGCATCCAGCCTGTTTCGGTGCGGACGAATCGTTCTTCCCACTCTGCATTGCACCCAATCACGTAGTAGCCGAGTATCGCCGCGGTGTCGGTGAGCAGGAAGGATAGTTCCGAAGCCCGCGAAAGCACGTCGTACGCAGCCACAGAAATTGCCCGGGATGATCTCGCCGCCGGCGCGGGTGCCTTGACAACTCGGGGAGCCCTAGGCACCCGCACCAGCCCGGCGGTAATTGCCGGCCGAAAGTTGCAGTTCGGCTGCGCGCCGTTTGGTGGCTGTGAATTTGTCGGTTCGCCCTACTCCCGTCCCGCGTGTTCGTAGGCTGCCTGAAAAGCTTCCTGTGCCTCCTCATCGCCATCGGCTGCCAACAAGATCCAGCCTGAACCAAGGGGGGACAGATCGACGGGGCCGTCGAGCGTCTCGCCTTGAAGCGGGTGGTAGAAGGACCGCTCCCCGGCCTTGCTGGCGAGGTCCGGCCGGAGGGCGATCGTGAACCGCCCCTGATGCAATGCGAACACTCGGGCCGTCTGTTCATGCGCAAGGATATTGCTGCCTTCGAGCCGACACCGAGCCGTGACGGGGACAAACCGGCCGTAGCGGTGGAAGAAGATCTGCCCACCTTCGTCGAATGGGCTGCTGTCGGTGCAGGGCTCGAAAAGTCGCACCTGCTCAATGCGCTCCAACCCAAGATGTCGCAGGACGCCCGCATTGTCCGCTTGCGCGAACAGGGCTGCGAGGCTCAGACTTCTGCTCGGCCATTCCATCGTTCCGTTATCTCTGCTGTGGAATGGAAACATTTTCACTTCCAAAAGCGATCGGTGTCGGGGGAACACATGGCGTGGCGTCGGAGCGCAGTGGCAACCACGGGGATCAATCGCTGTAGCGGGTTTAGCGGTGTCGTCCGGGCCGTCCGTTCGCTCGGCAAGGGTCGCTCGGTCCGGGTCCTGGGACGCAAGCCGGCGAACGGACCGGGCGTGGTGACAATACAACTTAGCCCGCCGCGCAGGCAAGGGACGCTGGTGGATGCGTTTTTCCTCTCCGTCCTTGGCCCTTGCTTGCGCGGCGGGCTATCGGAAGGGGAGGCCCCTCGCGGCGGGCTGGGGTGATGTACCAGCTTCGTGCGATGACCCTCAGAAATTGCCCGGGATGATCTCGCCACCGGCGCGGGTGCACAGCGCCCGGAATACGTTCGGGTCGGTCGAGGCCGTGATCAGCCGGCAGGAGCCGTCCATGTTCAGAAACTGGGTGCCGGCCTCGTGCGGGCCGATGAAGCCGCCGGGGCTGCCCTGTCGGCTCGGGGCGGACGAACGCACATGCACCAGCACGGCGGTAATGGCAGGGCGGAAGTTGAAGCTCGGCTGGGCGGCGGTGAAGCGGATCGACTCTGGGGCGTAGACCAACTCCTGCCCCGGCACCACGCCCACCCAGCTGCTCTGCGTGTGTCGGCTCATGCGCTCGCCGATGCCAATGGTCTGGCTGGTGCCGTCGGTGATGTCGGTCAGACGCACCCGGCTATTGCGATGGAACACGCCCGTGAAGGGCTGCTCCTCGTAGGCCAACGTCCCCAGGCAGCCGGCGTAGCTGCACATGGCGGCGCGGGTGATCACGGTGGGGGTGTTGGTCGCCACGGGAGGAGCGCCCGAATCGGTGATGTCGATCAAACGCGGCGGCAGATCACCTGGATCGACATACGTTTTGACGATGGTCTCTCGGGCCAGTTGATTGACCGGGTCGGTGATCGGGCGATCAAAGCGAATCTGCTGAAAGAGCGCCTGCTGCTCAATGTACGGCAGAAGCAACGCGAAGAAGCTCCAGCCCGGGCCGGCCTCCGGGAGGGCGTCGTTGGAGCCGCCCGTCCAGGGGCCGGTGGCGGTGGAGATGAAGCCGGAGGGCAGCCCCTCATGGGTGTCGTGGTAACTGTGCAGGGCGAGGCCCATTTGCTTGAGATTGTTGAGGCTTTGCATGCGGGCGGCCGCGGCGCGAACCTTTTGCACGGCGGGCAGGAGCAAGCCGATCAGCACGGCGATGATGGCAATGACCACAAGGAGTTCGATGAGGGTGAAAGCAGTTCGGCGGAGCATGGACAATCCGGGTAGGGGGACACAACGGAATGAGATCGAGTCTCAGAATCAACCTCAGTCTAGGTCCCTTCTCTCCTCCGTCAACCTTTCCGGCCACTTTTCATGTCGTTTCCGTGAATTTCCCCATGCCCGCTTGCTCCTCCCCGCCGTCGCTGCCATAACGCCTTTATCCCCAACGGAGGTTGCCCTCATGCGTCGGCTCGTTCTCGCCGTTCTTTCCCTGGCCGTCGTTGGCCTGGGACTCTACTTTGTTCGCCCGGTCACCAGTGCGCCCGATCCCAAATTCCCCGAAAAGTCCGGTTTCGTCGTCCATCCCTACTTGCAGATGGCCACCCGGGACTCCATCACCGTCTGCTGGGAGACCGTCCAACCCGGTACCTCCGTCGTTCGTTTTGGTGTCGGCAAGCCGACCCAGAGCATTGCCAGCAACAAGAGTGACACCTTCCACGAGATCACGCTCACCGGCCTGAAGCCCGGTCCGTACGTCTACGAGGTCGAGACCACCACCGCCGAGGGCAAGGTCACCAGCCCGCTCCTGACGTTTCAGCCAGCGGTGGGACCGGATGATCCGTTCAGTTTTGCGCTAATCGGCGACACCCAGCGCAACCCCAAGGTGACCGCTCGCCTGGCCGCGGTCGCCTTTGCACGGCGGCCCCATTTTGTCGTCCACCTGGGCGACGTGGTCGACGCCGGGGCCATCAAGGATCAGTGGGTCAACGATTTGCTCGGACCTTGCCGCGATCTCATCGCGCGATCGCCCATCTACCCGTGTATTGGCAACCACGAGAAGAACCACGCCCACTATTACAAGTACTTCTCCCTGCCGAAGCCTGAGTATTTCTACTCGTACACCTATGGCAACGCCGAGTTCTTCTCGATCGACACGAACAAGAAGGTGGGGCCGGGCACCGAGCAGTACAAGTGGCTCGATGAGCAACTCGGCAAATCCAAGGCGAAGTGGAAGTTTGTGTACCATCACCATCCGGTTTACACCTCGGACGATGACGACTACGGCAACACCTGGAAGGGCATCGCCTCGGGTCAGGGCGATAAAAACGCCCGCTCGCTGGCGCCGCTCTACGACAAGCACAAGGTCGATGTCGTCTTCACCGGCCACGTCCACTTCTACGAGCGTTCGCACCCCATCCGCGATGGCAAGGTTAATCCGCGCGATGGCACCGTCTACCTCATCAGTGGCGGTGGCGGTGGCAGCCTCGAAAACTTCGCCCCGGTGCCCACCCTGTTCAAGGCCCAGTGCCGCAGCGTCTACCACATCTGCTACGCAACGATTTTGGATAACAAGCTATCCATCCGTGCATTTGATGAGCATGGCGCGTTGTTTGACGTGTTCGAGATCGAAAAGAAGTGATCGCCAGGAGATAGAGCCAGGGGATCGCGCGACAGCAACAGTCGCGCGATCCTGTTTGCCCGTTTACTTCACCTTGCCGCTAGGCAGATCGCCCAGGTGGGCGAACAGGTGGGCCAGCGAGCGCATGAGCGCCTTGAAGTCCCCTTCGTGCAGGCTCTCGTTCGGGGCGTGCGCGTTGCTCTGTGGGTCTTCGATGCCCAGCAACAGCGCCGGTGCCCCGCCAAACAGTTCAGCCAACGGCCCCACGAAGCCGATGGTGCCGCCGCAACCGATCATGGCCGGCTTGGTGCCGTAGCCCTGTTCGAGCGATTTCAGGGCGGCCTCGAAGGCTGGGCCGGTGGGGTTGGTCATCCACCAATCGACGCTTCCCGATTGCTTGACATCGACATGAACGCCCCAGGGCACATCCTTCGTCAGCACCGCCTTGAGTTGCTCAAACACCTCGGCCGGCTTCTGATCGGGCACGATGCGGCTGCTGAGGATCGCCCGGGCGCGCGGCAACACCTGGTTGCTGACCGACGCGAACGACGACGCCTCCTGGGCGACGACGGTGACCGACGGCTGCCGCCAAGTCTGTTCGTAAACGTGCATGCCCTGCTCGGTGGCGAAAGTGACGCCGTCGCCCACACCCAGATCGCGACGCCATTTGGCCTCGTCGAACGGTAGCGCGTTCATCTGTGCCCGCTCGTGATCGGTCATAGGCCGCACGCGGTCGTAGTAGCCGGGAATGGGCAGCTTGCCGCGATTCCAGTAGAGCCGCGAGAGCAACACGTTCAGCGCCAGGGCCGCGTCGGCCAGCGCACCGCCGGCCATGCCGCTGTGGACGGGCGTGGCGGCGCTGGTGACCTCGACGGTGGCCTGGACGATGCCGCGCAGTGAGTAGGTAATGCTGGGCAAACCCGTTTCGATGTTTTCGGTGTCACAGACAACGATGACATCGCTCATCAGTCGTTCTTTATGCTCGGCGAAGAAGCCCAGCAGGTTCTTGCTGCCGACCTCTTCCTCGCCCTCGACGAGCATCTTGACGTTCACCGGCAGGCTGCCCACGGTCTTCAGCCACGCGGCGATGGCCCCCAGTTGCGTGGTGATGGCCGCCTTGTCGTCGGCCGAGCCGCGCCCGAAGAGTCGGCCGTCACGGCGGGTGAGCTTGAAGGGATCGTCCTGGTGCCAGCGTGCGGAGCCGACATCGTTGACGGGTTGGACATCGTGATGGGCGTAGAGAAAGACGGTGGGCTTGCCGGGTGCCCCGAGCCATTCGCCGTAGGCATAGGGCAGCGAATCGCCCGAGCGGAGGATGGCGGTGTTCTGTAACCCGGCCTCCTGCATCTGCCGGCGAGTGAGTTCGGCGGAGTCGGTGATTTCTTTATTGTGTTTGCCATCGGTGCTGATGCTTTGAATAGCGACGAGATCGGCAAGATCGCGCACGAGTTGTTCGTGGTGCGACTCCAACCAGGCAAGAACGGCATCCTTCATACGACGCTCCAGAGAGGGACGAGAGATAAAGGATAGGATAGCAACTCGGCAGGCGAGGGCGGAGGGGCGGCGTGTGGGAGGGCAGAAAGAGATCATCACCCGGCTGGTTCCCAACTTCACGAACTCAAGGGGCCGCCTCGACATCTTCGGTGGAGGGGGTTCTGGGGATAGTGAGTTGAGCAAGACGGAATGTGAACAATTCCCCAACTGTCGGATTTGTCACGGTTAAGGCGATGAGCAATGGCATTGGATCGAGATATATAGGTTCAAAGAAGTATTGATTTTAAGTATTGTCAGATGCATATGGCGTCGCAGGCTCACCATAAAAAGGTGACGAGCAGATGATGGCATCAATTGTTTCTACTAAAGTCTCAAATTCGATGCCGGTGTAGTCGGACTTGGCTTTGAAGACAAGCTTACCTTGGATTCGCAGGTTCGTCGATCGCTCCGGCCTGTCCATGAGATGTCTCCTTGGTTGCCGACACGTCGCAAAGGTGGCTACCCACTCATGATCGCATCTTACTACCGCGACCGTTCGAGTTACAACCCGTGTCGGCGGTGCTTTCGCGGAAGGCGAGCGACCATCCGACGGTGGAGCCGGGGACTTTGTGAATCGTTATCTCGCCCGCACCTTGCGAATGCGCACCTGGCCGTCGTCCATGAAGAGTGCGAGATACGCTCCGTCGTCGGAGGCGGCAAGGCCGGTGATGGTTTTGGGAGCCTGGATGCGTAGGGGCTTGCGCTCGGTCTCGGGCCATTGCAGGATCACCTCGCCGGTTGCCGCGCGGTGGGCGACCCAACCGCCCATCGCCGAGACTGCGAGGATCGCCGGCGTTTCCTTCCCCCACTCCGCCAGAACCTTGGCCTCCTCGCCTCCCTCGATCGGGTTGGAGTACAGTTCGCCCGAAGTGTTTAAGGCCCAAACCTTTGTCCCCTTGCGATTGAATCCCACCCAGACAAGGTTCTCGCCGTCCAGAAGCGGCGAAGGGAGATAACGGATGATCCTCCCGGACGTGGGTTCCACGAGCCTGGAAGAGGTCTCCACCCCGCCCATGACGAACAAGCCGACCGAGTCATTCCAGTCGAGGCAACGCATGTATCCCCGCGGTCGGAACGAGCCAATTTCGGTTCCGTCCTTCCGACTATAGATGACAAGGAACCGGCTTAGCACGACGATGTTTTCGCCCCGGCCCGGAAAGGCAAAATTCGTCACCTCGGAGCGTTGTTTGGGAATCGTCGGCGTTTTGCTCAGCAAAGAGTGTAGTACGACCGTGCCGTCATTGCAGCCGACCGCGAGCAGACCACCGGGACCAAACCGAAGGGCGGAGATTGGGGCGGCCAGGGTCAAGGTATGCCGCCGTATCCCTTCACGCACCGACCAGATCTCGACGACTGCGCCCGAGGCGACGGCCAGCAAGCGACCATCACGGCTGAAAGCGGCATCAATGTCCTGCTTTGCATGTACGGGGCCGAGGACGACCTCGACGGCCCTCGGGGGAAGGGGGGCCGCACACAGCAGCAGAAGAATCCAGGACATGATTCTGCCTCTCACACCAGCTCATCCCGAAGGCAGACGAATCACGCGAGTTGGTCAAACACCGTTTCCCCGACGCTCCTGATCTGATAAACTGAAAGGTGAACATCCCTCAACGCGTGCGCGAAAGAGGTCCCCATGAGCCGTCCCTTTGCCCTCCTGCTGGCCGGTCGTCTGGCGAGGTTTGCAACGCATGCTCGCGGCGTGATGGTGGCTGTGTCGCTACTCGTCCCGCTGCTGGAATGCCAGGCCGCTGCACCCCCGCATTGCACGCTGGCCTTCACGCCGTACGCCAAGCTGCCGATGCGGGGCGGCAG
>ERZ1066117.1137-NODE-1137-length-14470-cov-5.565730_pt1 | contig 14470 bp, 13 predicted proteins | sample MGYA00382764_ERZ1066117 | MGnify/ENA primary metagenome ERZ1066117 (study PRJEB33369, sample SAMEA5778347) | biofilm metagenome | biome: Industrial cooling water; feature: Water cooling tower basin; material: Biofilm | place: United Arab Emirates | collected...
GGCGACCACCTTGACGGCATCGGTTTGCCACTTGTTGATGATGTGGGCACCGATGCGACCCCCTTCGAGCCAGAGATCCCAGCCGCGGAAGTCATTGCCTTCGTCCATCCGAGCGAAGACGGCTCCGGCCAGGTTAGGCGCAGTGGGACGAATCCAGGTGCCGAAACTGAAGCCGTTGGGATGGTCGAAGTCCCCCACGTCCTTGAGAGCGAGTTGTGTGTTGTTGGCCAACTGCAGCGCCTTGCCCGCGCCACCACGGTCGGCGATCCAGGTGCCCTTGAGATCGGCAACGCGTTTGGTCTGGTTGACGAACAGATCGACCTTGCCCTTGCCCTCGGTCAGCGGGGCGTGGAACACCAGACCGTCGGTCGTCGGAGCGCCGCCCACATCGGCGGGTTTCACGCTGGCCAACCACTGCTCGAAGGCCGGGCGGGCGGCGTTCTTGCGATCGGTCGCCAGTTTACGCACGGCCGCCAGTTCTCGCTGGAGCACCTGCAGGCGCGGCTGATCCTCGGTGCGCGGCACCTGGATGACGGGCGGCGTGTTCTTGATGTTGCCGTCCATCGCGCCCTGGGTCGTATTGTTGAAGAACGCCGCGAGTTGGTAGAACTCCTTCTGCGACAGCGGATCGAACTTGTGGTCGTGACACACCGCACAGCCGGCGGTGAGACCCATCCACACCTGCGAAACCGTCTCGGTACGGTCGCGGGTGTAGAGTACCAGATATTCCTCGGCGATGACGCCGCCCTCGTTCGTGGTGATGTTGCAGCGGTTAAACCCGGTGGCAATCAACTGATCGAGTGTGGGGTTTGGCACCAGGTCGCCAGCAATCTGATCGATGGTGAACTGATCGAATGATTGATTGGCGTTGAACGCGCGGATCACCCAGTCGCGGTACGCCCAGATCTCGCGGTAGTTGTCGAAGTGGATGCCGTGCGTGTCGGCAAACCGGGCCGCATCCAGCCAGTAGCGACCGCGATGCTCGCCCCAGAAAGGCGAGGCGAGCAGGCTATCGATGTAACGCTCGTAGGCATCGGGCCGGGTGTCGGCCAGATAACGGGCGACGAGGACCGGTTCGGGCGGCAAGCCGGTGAGGTCGAGCGCAGCGCGACGCGCCAGCGCCTCCCGGGAGGCCTCGGGCGCGGGCTTCAGTCCACTGGCTTCGAGTTTGGCCAGGACGAAATGATCGATGGGGTTACGTACCCAGGCCGGATTCTTGACCGCGGGCAAACTGGGCCGTTTGGGCGGGATGAACGACCAGTGGGCCTCGTACTCGGCACCGGCGGCGACCCAGGCGGTGAGTGTCGCCTTCTGAGCGGGGGTGAGCTTTTTATGCGATTTCGGTGGCGGCATGAGCTTGGCGCCCTTGGCATCCAGACGCTCGATCATGGTGCTCTCGGTGGGCTTCCCAGGCACGATCGCGCCGGCCTTGATGGCCTCCTCGCGAACATCCAGACGCAGGTCGGCCTTGCGAGCCGCCTTGTCGGGGCCGTGGCAGGCAAAGCAGTTTTCCGCCAGGATGGGACGAATATCGCGGTTAAAGGTGGGCTTATCGGCCGCCGGACCGAGCGTGGCCAGCAGCACGAAGGAGAACGAGACGGAGAGCATCGCGTGCAACCCCTTGTGGATCAGCGGAGAAGGACAAATTCGTGGTGGGCGTCGGGTAGGACTGCTGGTATTTTAAGGGGCCAGGCGCGCCCCACGCAAGGGGCAGAGCGGCGATTCGCGTAATTTACCTCGTCCCAGGCGGGCAACCATGCACCTTCGCGCGATTGACCATGTCTCGGTGCTGATCACCGATCTGGCCCGGAGCCGGCACTTTTATCGCGATATCCTCGGCCTCGTCGAGATGGCCAAGCCGCGCACGTTCGACTTTGTCGCGCTGTGGTTTCGGCTCGGGGGCGATCAGCAATTGCACCTGCTGCAAAAGCCCATTCCCGATACCGTCAGTCCCCGGCACTTTGCCCTCAAGGTCGACGATGCCGTGGCCGCACGGGCGCACTTCGCGGCCCACGGCATCGCCACCGAGGAGACGACGGTCATCCCCGGGTGCGATCGCTTCTTCATTCGTGATCCCGATGGCAACCGCATCGAGATCATCTGCTGGCTGGAACCGTACGACCCGACCCGCAGCGGCGCGCCCCGCCTCGATGGAGCCGAGGCATGATCGCACTACGTGTACCGTGAGCCGAGGCGGGTAAGGGAGAGGCCTCGTTGCTGCTGGTCACCTTCCGCAAGATCGCGCGCTCAGCGTTATCTTGCGGCCACTTCGCGGACACTGGATGAGCGATGGGCTGGTTCGCGGCACGAGCCGCGTCCTCATGTCTTTGAACGCAAGATGCAGGAATGAGAGGCGATCCCTGTCTTTGGCTGAAGAGTGTGGCGACTCGCTCCGCGAGTCGTTCTTCGATTTTTGATGCACAAGCATGAAACTCCAAAGTCATCGACTCGCGGCTCGATTCAGTGCCTTGTGTGTTTATTCTTCGCATCGAAATCATTAGAACGACTCATGGAACGAGTCGCCATACTCTCTCGTGCCGCATGCGGCTCCCATGCACGTTTTCTGAATACAGAAAACCCGACTCGCGGAGCGAGTCGCCACATTCAGCAACCAATAGCCGAAGAACGACTCGCGAAGGACGTCGCCAAGGACAATGGTCGCATCAGCCCACGTTCCACGGCTTGCGGTATTCCTTGCGCAGGTACTTCTCCGCGCCGGCCTCGCTTGCCTTGAAGTTCGGGCCGTCCCAGGTGAACGGCTTGCCCAGGCGGTAGGCAACCGTGCCCAGCAGCACGCACTCCGTCAAAGCGCCGCTGTAGTCAAAGTTGCACGTCGTCGGGCCGCCCGTCTTGCACGCCTCCACCCATTCCTTGTAGTGGCCAATCGAGTTGGGGATGCTCGGCTTGGGCGGCGTGAAGTCCTTGAAATCCTTCTCCGGGAATAGCTTGTATCGGCCGTAGTCCGCCAACAGCATCCCCTTGGTGCCGACGAACAGGTTGCCGTCGCCCCACTTCGGGAACGTCGGGTCGGCGAAATACTTCGGCCGCTTCTCGCCGTCGTACCAGTAGAGCTTCAGGGCCGGCATCTTGTCGCGCGCCGGGAAATCGTAGGTCACCTGGAGCCACTTGGCGGCCGTCTCGGGGTGGACGGGGGGGCCGTTCGCCTCGACGCGGGTGGGGTGCTTGAGCTTGAGCGCCCAGAACGGCAGGTCCATGTGATGGCAGGCCATGTCGTTCAGGGTCCCGCCGCCAAACTCCCAGAAACGACGCCAGTTGGCCGGGACGTAGATGGAGTGGTAGGGACGCTCGGCGGCGGGGCCAAGCCAGAGATCCCATTCGAGCCCCTTGGGCACGGGTTGGCCCATCTTCGGGCGGTCGCCACCGCCCCAGTCCTTGCCGACGAAGGTGTGCGCTTCGGTCACGTCGCCGATCGCGCCAGACTGGATCAGTTCCACCACCCGGCGGTAGTTATTGCCCGCGTGAATCTGCGTGCCCATCTGTGTGACGCGCTTCTTCTTCTTCGCCAACTCGGCCACCGTGCGCGCCTCGTGGACGGTGTGCGTGAGCGGCTTCTCGCAAAAGACGTGCAGGTCGGCGTTCAGGGCCGTCACCGTGGCGGTGGCGTGGGTGTGGTCGGGCGTGGCGATCATGACGGCATCGAGGCCGCCCGCGTCGATCATCTTGCGGAAGTCGGTGAAGAATTTCGCCTTGGTGAAATGTTTGATCTGCTCCTGCACCTGCTTTCGGCTCTCGTGGACATCGCACAGGCCGACGATCTCCGCGCCGGCGGCAGCGATTTCGCGTAGGTCGCCATAGCCCTGGCCAGCGATGCCAATCGCCCCGACACGGACGCGCTCGCTGGGCGCGGCGATGCTACCATGTTGATACGAGCACAGGGCGACCGTTGCCGAGGCGGTGCCCAGCAGGAAGGTGCGACGGGAAGGTTGTGAGTGCATGGAACGTGGGTCTCCAGGGGCGCTTTCAGGGAGGGAAGGTTTGGGGACGGGGAACATTCTAGACTTCCCCACGTCTAAGACAAAGTGAGCCACCATCTTCACAGGAGTTTGTGCGTGATTCGTTCGCTGCTGCTGCTTGCCGGGGTGTTCGCCTGCATGGCTCACGCCGAAGAAAAGGCCACCGACCCAGAAAAAGCAACATCACCCAGCCTGCCCGCTCCGGACGGGCTGACATTCACCAAACACGCCGGGGCAGCCCATCTCCGCACCCCCGAGGGCTTTGCCATCGAGCAGGCAGCCGAACTGGGGGCCGACGTTCGCGCCATGGTGATCGACGACACCACCGCCTACCTGTTGCGGGGCGGCGCCAAGGATACCATCGTTCCGCTCAGCTGGCCCAAATGGACGCCTGGCAAACCGCTCGTCGAAGAGGCCGGCATCTCCACCCTGGCCGCGGTCGATGGCCACCTGCTATTCGCCAACCGCGAGGGTGTGCACCGACTGGTCGAGGGCAAACGCGAGACGCTCGTGCAGGGTCCGGGGATCGTCGGCATCACCCTGGGCACCGATGGTTGGCTGTACCTCAGCAGCACCGAGGGCGATACCTCGCTCATCGGCCACGATGGCAGCAAGGCCAGTGTGAGCCGGACGGGGGCGATCTTCCGTTGCACGCCCGAGGGCAACAAACTGCATGTGTTTGCTCTGGGGGTGCGTCACATTGCAGGCCCGCTCGCCTTCGACCTGGCCGGGCACGCCTTCGGTATCGATGCCGATCTGCCCGATGCCGGCCGCTTCACCGGATGTCGATTGCTTCACCTGGCCGACAGCGGCGACTACGGCTACCGGCTGGCATTTGGGGCCAAGGCCGAGAAACCCGATACCCAGCGAGCGGCGGCGTGGGGCGAGGCACCGGGCACGCTGACGCCGTTGCTCAAGACGGGTCGCGGCGAGCCGAGCGGCCTGTTTAGCTACCACGACACACAGTTGCCCGAGCGGTATCGCGGGCTGCTGCTCTATCCCGATGCACGCGATCGCACCGTGCGGGCCTATCGCCTGCAGGCCAAGGGCGCGACTTTCCGCCCCATCGAAGAATTTACCTTCCTCACGGGTGGCGATGCGTTTCGCCCCTGTGGGCTGTTCACCGGTCCTGAAGGGGCGCTGTACGTCGTCGATCGGGGCGCCGACAAGGCGCTCTTGTGGCGATTAACCTGGAAGGGGACCGAAGACGAACCCGCGCTGGCTGTGCGCGATGTTGCCAAACGTGACGACCTGATGGCCGAGGCCGACGCTCTGAAGGCGCTGGGATCGCTGGACCTGAGCGAACGCCTGCGCGCTCGCACCTCGCTCCGCAAGAGTGGCGACAAGGTACGCGGCAGCCTGCTGACCCTCCTGGCCGACGAAAAGCAATCGTGGCTTGCGCGGATGGCGGCCGTGGGGTGTCTGCTAGCGGTGGAAGATGCCGAGGTGCGAAAGGGGTTGCTTGGCAAACTGGGCGACAGCGATGCCGAGGTGCAACGTGTGTGTGCCGAGGCGCTGGGCATTTTGGGGACCGGGGCGGCGAGCAAGGACGTGCATGCGGCCTTGTTGCGTGCCCTGGCCGAGGAAGACTCCCTGCTGAAGCGAGGGGTGGCCCTGGCAATGGGACGCAACGCGCAGACCGGCGCGGGCGACAACCTGACCTCGACGCTGTCGTTCGACATGGGCACCTGCCCCGTGCTCCGCGACGGGCTGCTGCGTGGGCTGGAAAGCCTGGGCAAGCCGGGCATGATCGCCCTGCGGACGATGGTCGCCTCGGGCTCGCAGCGCGAGATCGATCTGGTCGCCCACCTGTGCCGAGGGTTGCGAACCGAGGTCGCCTTCGACGAACTGCCCGAATTGCTCGGCAACCCGCACCTGAACACCGAACAGCGCGTCGCCCTGGTGCGTGCCAGCATGCGCATGCCCCACCGCACTCTCGACCCCATCGTCCTGGCCATCGCCGGCAACGACAAGGAGCCGGCCGAACTCAAGCGTGCGGCCCTGGAGATTCTCGCGGTGCCCGGCGTGCGATTTGGCCCCAAGTCGGCCGTCTGGGCCACACGGTTCTTGAACGAAGCCGACATGGACATCCGCACGGCCGCGACCGCCGCCGTCCAGGCGCGACTGAAGGCACGCGACGTGAGCCCCGAGGAACGCGAAAGCTTGATCAAGGCCCTGAAGCGCTGAGCGATGCAGGCGCCTAACCCGATGCCTCAACTGGCTGAGTGGATCTCCTGAACGTCAATCGTGTTGGGGCGCCAGGTGCGACGGCTGATCCAGCAGCCAGAAGCGTTCCCACTCCAACTCAATTTGCCGGAGGTTTTCCGACTTGTTGATGAGTTGTTGGATTCGTCGATTGGGATCCGATGAGTAGGCGTTCAGAAAACAACCCGTACACTGCAAGACGCAGCACGCGGTCAAGGCCAGCAGCAACCGCCGCATGACAGATCCTCCCTCCCCGGTAGATTTCTACCCGTTCCCGTTTCACCGGGGAGCCGGTGCCGGACGGAACGGTTCTGCTACTGGTATCGGCCTTGACTCGCGGCCGACTTGAGAAACGCTGCCGGGTTGTAGCGATTCTGCCGCCCAACCTCTCTCCCTGGAGAATACCATGCTCTCAGTGATCCTTCTGGCCGTCTTCGCCGCCGATCCCGCGCCACGGCCCAATCTTCTCATCCTGCTCACCGACGATCAGGGTTACGGCGATGCGGCCTTTCAGGGGCATCCCGTGCTCAAGACGCCCCACCTGGACAAACTCGCTGCCAGTGGCCTGAAGCTGACGCAGTGCTATGCGTCGGCCCCGGTTTGTTCGCCTTCGCGGGCTGGGCTGATGAGCGGGCAGCATCCCTATCGTCATGCCATCCGCGACTGGATTCCGCCCAATTCCGGCATCTTCCTGCCCAAAACGGCCCCGTCGCTGCCCCGGCTGCTCAAGTCGGCCGGCTACCGCACCGCTCATGTGGGCAAATGGCACCTGAACTCGAAGATGGACGGCACCGAGCCGACGCCCGGCCACCTGGGCTTCGATCACTGGTTTTCGACGCAAAACAATGCCGCCCCCAGCCACGAGAATCCGAACAATTTCGTCCGCAATGGCAAGAAGGTGGGACTGCTCAAGGGTAATTCGTCGCACCTGATCGTCGACGAGGCCATCGACTGGCTCAAGACCGGCAAGGCGGAGCAACCGTTTGTGCTCTTTGTGTGGTTTCACGCGCCGCACGAGCCGGTGGCCGTCACGGAGAAGTGGACCACCCCCTACGCGGCCCAGGAACCCGAGGACCGTCGGCAGTATCTGGGTAGCATCACTTGCCTGGACGACGCGATCGGTCGGTTGCTGGGTGAACTGGACCGCACCAAACGGCGCGACAACACCCTGATCTTTTTCAGCAGCGACAACGGCCCCGAGACGCTCAAACGCTACAAGGGAGCGCACCGCTCTTACGGCACACCGGGCAAGTTGCGCGGCATGAAATTGCACCTCACTGAGGGCGGCATCCGCGTCCCGGGCCTCCTGTCCTGGCCGGGCAAGATCAAACCTGGCACGTCGGCGGTGCCCGTCTGCAATGTCGATCTGTTGCCGACCGCGTGCGACCTGGCCGGGGTGAAATTGCCCGAGGCTCCGCTCGATGGCACCAGCCTGTTGCCATTGATCGAGGGCAAGGCGATCAAGCGTACGGTGCCGCTCTACTGGCAATACGACCGGGCGTTGGGCGGCTTCACCTCGGCCGTGCGTGAGGGCGACTGGAAACTGCTCGCCGACGCCAAGCGCGACAAGCTGTCGCTGTATCACCTGGGCGACGACCCCGCCGAGAGCCGCGACCTGGCCCGCGACAAGCCCGACGAACTGGCCCGGTTGCGCAAGCTGCTGGACGAACGCCGAACGGCCATCAACGGCCGCTGAGCCACGGAAGGGAGAGTCGCCCCATGGCCCGACGCAAACCGCCTGGAGTGGGCAAGACCCGCACCCGTGAGCACATCCTGGCCGATCTCGCCGTCAACGCGGTGGAGCGCCAGGTGCTGCTCGCGGGCTTCACCCTGGAACGCATCGCCCACGATTACGGCTACGATGCGATCGTTCTCACGTTCTCCCTGACAGGGGAGCCGAAACCCGGATGGCTCTTACTCCAGATCAAGGGTACCGAGCATCCGCAATGGTCGTCCGATCAAATAACACTATCGTTTCGGTTGCAACGGAGTGACCTGGTGACCTGGCTTCGCGAGCCGTCGCCGGTGATGCTCTGCCTGTACGTCGAGCCGCTCGATGCGGTATACTATGTATGGATTCAGAGGTATTTTGCCGCACTCGAAGGATTTGACCTGTTCGCAATCGGTGACTCAATCACCCTGTTGATTGATGCTCAAAGTCGGTTCAGCCCCGATACAGCGCGATGGTTGAGCGAGCAACTGGAGATCCAGCAGCAACACATTCGAGAGGCCCTTGACGAATGAGCACACCTCCTTTTCATAAGCTGGCGGCGCTGCTGGAGCGGTTGGGGTTCGTTCGTCACGAGCAGCCAGAGGCGGCACTATTGTTTGCGATGCCCGAATCGCCGCACTGGTTCCTCTATCGAAGGTACCGCGACGACGAGCCGATCGACCCGGCGCCTTTGCTAGCGACCCGCTTCCAACTTGATGCCTGGGGCTATCTCGACCGCGAGGCCTTCGATCAGGAGATGCGTAGCCACTCACTGGCGGGGTGAGGGGGCATCAGCCCTTGCCTAGGATCGCGTCCACCACCCAGCAGCCTGGCACGTGCGGGCCGGGCGAACGCAGATGCGCCAGGAGGGTGGCGTCGCCGCAGCCGGCCTCTTCCAACGCGTCGGCCAGCACGGCCAGGCGAGCGGGATCGAGTTGGCCCGTCGCCGGATCGGGCGATTGATGCGTCGCCAGCGCCACCGTCCGCACATCGGCCGTCCGCCAGGTATCGGGCACGTTCACGGGCCGAAACGGATTGCCAAACACCTCGCGCAGCAGAGCCACTTGCTCGTTCAGCATGGCCACCGATACCGGATCGACCGAGAAGACGGCAGCAGGATCGGGGTTGGGTCGCTCCAACCAGCGCATTTGAACGATGTCTCTACCGGCATAGAGCGCCGAGATCGGCGACTCCAGCGCCATCAACAGAGCACCGGGAAGCGATGGCTCCGGTGTCGATCCTCCCGATGACAGGCTGCGAACCTCCATTTGCAACCACGTCCGAACTCGGACCACACCCCTGACTCCCTCAATCTTCGTGTCGGCGTGATTTTTCAGGAACGCGAACGCGTAGCGTGTGCCAGTTGTCCGAAACTCCGATTTATAGGGCATCAGGCAGGCCAGCGCGAACAGCCGGCACTTGCGACCCAGCCAGCGGAGTTGAGCGGGGCTGTGCCCCAGCCCCCCTGCAAGGATGCAAGGCAGGGTTTCCAAATCATTGCATGCGTCCCACTGGTCGGCAATCATGATTGGGCGCACTCCTCTCGCATTTACGCGCGGGCCAAGCGCAACACACGCACATGATTACCGGCGTCCTTGATCGCTTTCACCACCGTCCAGCCTGCCGCCTCGGCCCGGCTGCGGGCGGCGTCGGCCTGGTCGTGGCCGATCTCGAACAGGAGCGTCCCGCCGGGCACCAGGTACGATCCCGCCTCGATCAGCAGACGGTCGATGATCGCGAAGCCGTCGGGGCCGCCGTCCAGGGCCAGGCGCGGCTCGAAGTCGCGCACCTCGGGGGCCAAACGCTCCACCTCGGCCGTCGGGATGTATGGCGGATTGCTGACAATCACATCGAATTGCTCGCCGACCACCGGGCCGAACAGGTCGCCATTCAGAAAACGCACGCGCTCGGCCACCTTGTGCTTCAGGGCGTTGCGCTGGGCCACGGCGAGCGCCTCGCTGCTGCGGTCGATGGCCGTCACCTCGGCGGTTTTCAGGCGCACGGCCAGGGCGATGGCCAGGCAGCCCGAGCCGGTGCCGATATCGAGCAGTCGCGGCGCGGGCAGCGGTTTGGCGATGTCCTGAGCCTCGCTGACGAGCCATTCGCTATCGGGCCGGGGGATGAGCACCGCTGGCCCGACCTCGAACTCCAGGGAGAAGAACTCCTTTTTGCCCAGCAGATGGGCGACGGGTTGGCCCTTGACGCGACGTTGCACCAACTCGCGAAAGGTGGCCCGCTGCGTCTCGGTGGGCACCTCCTCGTAGCGCGTGTAGAGCGCGATCTTGGCGCAGCCCAGCGCGTGCGCCAGCAGCAACTCCGCCTCCAGTCGCGGCGATTCGATCCCCTTGCCGGCCAGGAACTCGCGTGTCCAGTCGAGCAGCCGACGGATCGTCCAGGGTTGATCCGCACTCACGGGTGATCCTTTCTGCTCAGGCAGTGCTGGCCTGCTCGAGACGTTGCTGCCGATCGTGCTGGCGCAGGGCGGCAAAAAGTTCGTCCATCTCCCCGGCGACGATGGCATCGAGCTTGTAGAGCGTCAGGTTGATGCGGTGATCGGTCAGGCGGTTCTGCGGGAAGTTGTAGGTGCGGATGCGGTCGCTGCGGTCGCCCGAGCCGATCAGCGATTTGCGTGCCTGGGCTCGCATCGCGTGCTTGCGCTGCTGCTCGCGCTCGTAGATACGGCTACGCAGCACACGCATCGCCTGCGCCTCGTTTTTGTGCTGGCTGCGTTCGTCCTGGCACTTCACCTCGACCTCGTCGGGCGTGCCCTTCTTGTACCACAATCGCACGGCGCTTTCGGTCTTGTTGACGTGCTGCCCGCCCGCGCCCCCGGCTCGCATCACCTCGCGGATGATATCCTGCGGCCGAATCTCGATTTGCGTATCGTCTGGTTCAGGGAGCACGGCCACGGTGGCGGCGGAGGTGTGCACGCGGCCCTGCGTCTCGGTGTCGGGCACCCGCTGGACACGATGGCCGCCGCTCTCGAAGCGCATGACCTGAAAGACATCGTCGCCCGAAAGGCTGAAGACGACTTCCTTGAACCCGCCCGCCTCACCCGGTGAGGCGCTCAGGGGCTCCAGCGTCCAACCGCGCGCTCGGGCGTAGCGGGTATACATCTCGAACAGATCGCCAGCGAACAGGGCGGCCTCGTCGCCACCGGTACCCGCGCGAATTTCGACGATGAGCGAGTCATAGTCCTCGTCGCCAGCCAGGAGGAAATCTTCGAGCTTCTCGCGAAGCTGGGCGGCCTTCGCCTCCAGCTGGGCCAGTTCCTGCTCGGCCTCCTCACGCAGGCTTTCGTCGGCCAGCAGTTCGCGCGTGGCGGCGATATCGTCCTGGAGTTTCAGAAAGTCGCGATAAGGCTGCACCTTGCGGGTCAGCTGGCCATGCTCGCGGGCCACGCGCGAATAGGCGACGCGGTCGGTACTGATCGCCGGGTCGGCCAGTTGCTGCTCCAGTTCCCGGTAGCGGCTCAACAATTGCTCAAAGAACGGCCACACGATGCGCCCACCCTCCCCGCTTGCGAAACGGTCTTCATTCTAAAGCGAGAGAGCGACGGGGGAAAGCCCGCTTCTGTTGCTCCAAAAACCAGAAGGCGTCCGGGGTTTAGCTTTGTTTACGCTCCATGATTTCACCGTCGTAGTCTTCGATCTCCCGTTCGACATAATCGACCAATCCCTTCATCGCGCCGGTGGTGCGCATCGGCCCGAAGATGCCCTGCCACCAGGGGTTGTTCCACTGAAAAGTCGCCTTCACCTCGTCATCCTCTTCCTCCGTTATCCGCACATCGGCGTTCGCGTACACCACGAAGATGCCAAACAGGATGCTCATGGTCAGCGATCCCAGGGTGATGTTCATCTTCAGGTTCCGCCTTTCATTGACGCGGAAGCCTTTCTTCTTGCAGGCCGCGAGAACAGCATCCAGCATGTCATCAGCACTCGCACGCGCCCAGAGTTTAATGATCGGCATAAGTGGGCAACTCCTGAAAGTTGTCAGCAAAAGAACCGGCACCAGACAACGAACGTACTTAGATCTATTGTCCTGCCCACTCCATGGAAAGCCCACGCTCCCTCAGGCAGCCCCATCCCATACGGCCGCCTCCTCGCCGTCGAGGCGCAGGGTCAGGCACTTGGCGCTGCCACCGGACTTGATGAACTCGTCGAGTTCGACGGGGTGCACCGTGTAGCCCGCCGCACGCAGGTCGGCTGCCAACTGCTCGCAGCCCGCGTTCACCACCACGTTCTTGCCCACGACGACCGCATTGCAGCCGAAGCGTCGGGCGTCGTCGTCCACGGCGGCGATCAACCGTGGGACATGCGCCTCGATCACCCGTCGGCCATACAGGTCAAACGCGCCGGGATACCAGATGGCCTCGCCGGGTGCGAGCGGACAGAAACAGGTGTCCAGATGATAAAAGTACGGATTCACCAACTCCACTGGAAGCACCTGCCGCTTGATCTGCTGGCCGAGCCACTGGTGACCCTGCACGTCGCTGCGGATGCGGTAGCCGGCAAACAGTTTGGGGCCGCAGAAAAGGGCATCGCCGGCCCCCTCGAAGTAGGTCTCCGCCGGAAGCGTGACCACGTCCCACGCCTCGGCGGCGAACCAGGCATCGAAGTGCGGTGTCTCGCGGGCGCGGACCTCGTGACGAAACCGCGAACTGTAGAACGTCCGGTGGAACACCAGTCCCGCGTTGGCCGTGAACACCAGATCGGGCAGCCCCGGCTGCGGCGTCATCAACTCGACCTTGACCCCCAGGCCGACGAGCGTCTCGTAGAGCTTGCGCCACTGGGCGGTGGCGCGCTCGGGCGAGGCCCCCTTGGCCTTGCTCATCCACGGGTTGATTTCATACTCGATCCCGAAATAATCGGGGCTGCACATGAGAATACGTGGCTGTCGCATGTTCGCCTCCCGGCCCGAGGGTCCACGCGGTCATTATCCCAGGCGCAGGGGCAAGGGGAAAGGCCCCACACTCAACCGCTCGCCTAGCAGGGTGCCCTGCTCGGCCGAGTGCGTGACCACGCGGACCTTCTGCCGCACCAGTTCCGGCGTGAAGCCGGGGAACCGCACGCTGAGGTACCGGCATGCCGTACCACGCGCGAACCCGGGCCGGGCGTCGTCGGCCCCTTCGACCAGCACATCGAGCGTTCGCCCCACCAGCGATTGGGCATAACGCTGCGCCAGTTCGCGTTCCAACTCGCGCAACCGCTCGCGGCGAGCGGCCTTGACCTCGGGGCGGACGTCGTCGCGCATCTCGGCGGCCGCCACGGTGCCGGCTCGCGGACTGTAGGAAAACACATGCACGCGCATCATCTGCGATTCGCGAACCACGCAGAGCGTCTCGTCGAACTCAGCGTCCGTCTCGCCGGGAAAGCCGACGATCACATCGGTGCTGATGGCCGGACGATCAAGCGTGGCGTGGATGCGGCGGACGCGTTCCAGGTAGCCTCCGGCGGTGTAACGGCGTTTCATGTCGCGCAGCACGCGATCACTCCCCGATTGCAGGCACAGATGCAGATGCGCACACACCTTGGGATGCTGCATCGCTCGGAGCAGATCGTCGCGGGCCTCGGCCGCCTCCAGCGACGAGAGCCGAACGCGGAAATCGCCCGGCAACGCCGTCAACCGATCGAGCAGGTGCCACAGCCGCGTCCACTCGGCCTTGGGTCGGCCTTTGGAAAGATCGATACCGTAGTGCCCAAGATGGATGCCCGTGAGGACGATTTCGCGGTAGCCGGCGTCAATCAGCCGGGCGACCTCGTCGACGATTTCGGCGGCCGGGCGCGAGCGCACGGTGGGCCGAACGCTGGGGATGATGCAGTAGGAGCAGTGGAGCAGGCAGCCGTCCTGCACCTTGACGAAGGCCCGCTGATGGCCATCAAATCGGCTGATGCCGGCGAGCGGTTCCAGCACGCCGTAGGGCCGCAGTTCGTCGACGAGACGCGACTTGTCGGCGATGACGTGGGTGACGCCGGGCAGCGCGGCGAGGGCGTCGGGATCGCGGGTGGCGTAGCACCCCATGACGAGCATTTTCGTGCCGGGGTTCTCGGCGGCGAGGCGGCGGATGGCCTGCCGACTCTTGGCGTCGCCCTCATGCGTGACCGTGCAGGTATTGACCACGCACAGATCGGCCGGCGCGGCGGCATCGGTCGCCTCGGCGTAGCCGGCGTGTTCGAGCATTTCCTTGACGTACTGCGTCTCGTACTGGTTGACCTTGCAACCCAGCGTGACGAGGCGAACGGTGGCGGACATCGGCGACCTCCCTCTCTGGGGAGATTGTAGGCGCAAGGTGCCAATTCCGCGAGGGGATCAGGGCGGCGAACCGTCGCGGTAGGTCCGCTGGACCCAACGCTCGGATGCGGCTTCGGGCGTGCTCTGTCCCAGAGGCGGCCCCGCCGGCTGGGGAAACGCGATCATCAGGCCGATGGCTGTACCCACTGTTGCGATCGTGGCGAGAATCCAACCGACGCGACCCCAGGTTTTCATCTCATTAAACCGAGCGCGGATCTCGTCTCCACGTCGATACCGTTCGCGCCAGTGGTTTTCCCCCTCCAATTGAATCCCAGCCGCCCTCATATCC
>ERZ1066117.1143-NODE-1143-length-14409-cov-6.062352_pt1 | contig 14409 bp, 12 predicted proteins | sample MGYA00382764_ERZ1066117 | MGnify/ENA primary metagenome ERZ1066117 (study PRJEB33369, sample SAMEA5778347) | biofilm metagenome | biome: Industrial cooling water; feature: Water cooling tower basin; material: Biofilm | place: United Arab Emirates | collected...
CCTGGAGAGTCACTTTCTCGGGCGACGAGTGTTGTTTCAGGCGGCCGAACGAAGCGTGCGGGCTCGCACCCCCGACGACATGCCCGCGCCCCTGGAAGCGCTCGAAACCGTGCGGACCGGATTGGCCGACGGAGCCGAGGCCGGCTTTGCCCGCGAACGCGAGGCAGCCGGGCGGCTGGCGATGACTCCGGCCTGTCGCAATCTGGTGAGCCTGTTCCTGGCGCGGGAGGCAGCCCGCAAACTGCCCGCTTCGATGGGCACCCCCGAGCCAATCCAACGGGTGGCCGTGCTCGGAGCCGGCACCATGGGGGCGGGCATCGCGCAGCTGCTGGCGCTCGCCGATCGCGAGGTGGTGGTGTGGGAGCCGAACGATGCGGCGCTGGCGGCCGGGCTGGACCGCATTGATGCGCTCTTTGCCAAACTGGTGGAGCGCGGCAAGGCGACCGCGAACCGCGCGCAGGAGTGTCGGGCCCTGATTCGCGGCACCACGTCTCTGGAGTTTCGCAACGCCGAACTGGTGATCGAGGCGGTGGTCGAGGATCGCGCCATCAAGCAGGGGCTTTTTCGCGATCTGGCCGCTCGCTCCGGCGTGATCCTGGCCACTAATACCTCGTCGCTGCGGGTGGCGGATCTGGCCGAGGTGGCCGATCCGAGCCGGGTGGCGGGACTGCACTTCTTTCATCCGGTGCACAAGATGCCGTTGGTGGAGGTGGTGCGAACGAGCCGAACGCGTGAGGCGGTGATTGCCCGGCTGATGCGCCTGGTGCTCGATCTGGGCAAGGTGCCCGTGGTGGTCGGCGATGGGGCCGGCTTCATCGTCAATGCCGTGCTGATGCCGTACCTCGATGAGGCACTGCTGCTGCTGAGCGAAGGGATGAAAATCGCCGAGATTGATCGCCTCATGAAGCGCTTTGGTATGCCGATGGGGCCGCTGGCGCTCCTGGATCAGATCGGCCTGCCGACGGCCGTGAAGGTGGCCGAGTCGCTGGGGCAATCGAGCGCGGCGAGCGCAGTGCTACGGGGCGTGCAGGAGCAGGGCGGATTTTATCGCGGCGACAAACCCAATGGTGCAGCCGAGCGCATCGCGCGTTCGTTGGGCACCCCGCCGGTCATCGCCCTGCCCCCCGCGGCGCGATTGGCCGAGGCCCGCGAACGCATGCTGATGCGGATGGTAGTGGAGGCAGCGCGGCTGATTCTCGAAGGACGCAGCGACGCGGCGACGTTGGACCTGGCGATGATCCTTGGCACAGGGTGGGCACCCCATCGCGGCGGCCCCTCGCGCTACGCCCAATCGCGCGGGACCGAGGAGATCGGCCGTGCCTTGGCGGCGTTGGAGTCGCGACACGGCGAACGGTTTCGGCCACCAACGGGTTGGGAGGCGCGCCTGGGGGAGACACCGGCGCAGGTTTCTTAACCCTCTGGGTAGGGTGATGCCGAAAGAAGCCTCCAGGGCAAATGGGCCGGTTAGGGAGGATGCGCCCGTGGGTCGTCCAGTCGTCTGTGGAATTGTGTTGGCGAGCCTGCTGGGCAGCGTTCCGGTCTCGGCTCAGGAAGAATCCAGGCCAACGCAACTCTTTCCCATTCACCCGCTGGCGAGCGTGACGCAAGAGCCGACCTTTGAAGGCGCTTATGGCGGGCCGTGGAACGAACGGCCGGTCCTGACGGGCGATTGGCTGGGGGCACGCGACGCTCTGCGGGAGCGGGGCATCACGACACGGCTGAACGCTACCTTCCTACCGCAGGGGATCGTCTCCGGCGGACGGCGACAGGAGATGGAATTTGGCGGGCGCTGGGACGCCTACCTCGATCTGGATGGCGAGAAACTCGGGCTGTGGCGTGGCCTGTTCGTATCGGTTCTGGGCGAGGCCAACTTCGGCACCGGGACGCAGGAATCCACGGGCTCGCTGGGGGTGCCCGGCTACCTCCTGGAGTTTCCCGAACGCAAAACACCCGAGGTGGCCATCTCCGGAGTGCGGATCGAGCAGTACCTCACCGACGAGATGCTTGTTTATTTTGGACGAATCAACACGCTGGATGGTTTCGAGCGAGCCTACCGCGGCGATCCGCTGGGCGTGGATGGTTTTCTCAACGGTGCGCTGATGTTTCCGCCCGTGCTCGCACGCACCGTGCCTTATGTGGCGTACGCCGCGGGGGTCGTGGTGTTGCGAGAGCGTGTGCCGGTCTTTTCATTGCACGCCTACGATACGCGCGATGTTCCCACGACCGTGGGGCTGAACAACCTGTTTGAGAATGGCATCGTCCTGCTTGCTGAGAGCACGATCGCGACGCGCTTCTTCGGGATGCCGGGGCATCAGACCGTGGGCGCGGTGTATAGCACGGGACGCTACACGGCACTGAATCCGTTGCCGTCACTGATCGGTCCGGTCCCGGAAGGGGACGAGACCACGGAACGCCGCAAGGGGTCCTGGGCGGCGTTCTATGGCTTCGATCAAGCAGTGTGGGTGGACCCGGCTAATGAGAAACGGCACTGGGGCGTCTTTGGTAGCGCGGGCATCTCGGACGGCAATCCAAACCCGATTCGGTGGTCCATGGACGCGGGCGTGGGCGGTGCCAGCCCTCTGCCGGGGCGACCGCTCGATACCTTTGGCGTGGCCTACTATCGTCTGGGGCTGGCTCCGCAGGTGAAGGATGCACCCGACCGGCGGACGGGGGTGCGGGACGAAACCGGAGTCGAGTTGTTCTACAACGCCCGGGTGACGCCGTGGTTTGAACTGACGCCCGATGTGCAGTTCATCAATCCGGCACGCAGTGCGGTGGATCGCTCGATCAACGTCGCGCTTCGCGGTCGGCTTCTGTTCTGAGGAACCGAATCGGCATTTGCGAGCCCCGGGTTCTCTGCCACCATACAATGAGGGGAAAGGCGGCCCGAGGGACCAGGACATGTCGCGTTACGCTTTGGCTTCGATGGTGCTTGTGCTGGCCCTCGTGTGTGTGTCCGTATGGAGGCCGGCGGCGCAGGCGCGACCCGAGAGCGACAACATCGTTGCCGGAGACGATGCGCTGGTGGATCGCATCAAGAAGTCCATTGATGCGGGCGTGAAATTTCTGCGGGCACAGCAACGGGCCGATGGCGGCTGGGATGGCCTGGTCACCGGGCAGAACAACGGCGGCTGGACGGCCATCAGTTGCCTGGCGCTGCTGACGGCGGGGGTTGGGCCGGAAGACCCAGCGATTCAGAAAGGGGTCGAGTTTCTCAAGGCGCTGAAGACGACGCGGACCTATGTGGTTTCGCTGCGTCTGATGGTGTTTGCCCAGGCAGCACCCAAAGAGCTTGAGACGATGAAAGCGGATGTAAAGTATCTGGAAGACTCGCTGATGCCCGATGGGTGGAGCTATTACAGGCTCACGGATCTAACCCAAAAGGGTGTGGCAGACAACTCCAACACCCAGTATGCTCTGCTGGCATTGCACGAAGCACGTCGGGCGAAGGTGCCCATCTCCGATGCGACCCTCAAGGCGCTGCAAAAACTTTACCGCGACACGCAAAACCGCGATGGCGGCTGGGCCTACAAGCCCGGCACCAAAAGCGGCTCGACCCTCACCATGACCACGGCCGGTATCTGCAACCTGCTGATCACGGGCGACGAGCTGGCCAAGGGCAAGGCCGTGTTGCGGGCCGACGGTAGCGCGGAGAAGTGCGGCGAGTATGACGACAACGAACCGCTCGCCCGTGCCCTGGCCTGGCTGGGCGACCGCTTTCCCGCACGCATCACGGCCACCAACTCCGAGGATCGGCTCGGCTCGCCGTTCTACGCCCTGTATGGTCTGGAGCGTGCTGGACGGCTCACCGGGCAACGCTACTTCGGTGGCCACGACTGGTACGAGGTGGGCGTTCGACACCTGCTTGAGACGCAAAAGCCCGACGGTTCGTGGGCGGGCGCACCGGGGCGGGGCACGCTGGATTATCAGCCCGTCGTCGCCACCAGCTTCGCCCTGCTGTTTCTGGCCAAGGGGCGCTTGCCGGTGCTGTTGACCAAGATGGCCTATGGCGAACTGGACGGAAATGGCTGGAACAACAAGCGCAACGATATGCGGAATCTCAGCGAGTTTTGTTCCGAAACGCTCTTCAAAAACAAGCCGGTGGCGTGGCAGGTGTTTGACATCCGGGCCGTCGAGGCACCAGGAGCTGAGGCACGACAACAGTTGGCGGCACAGTTACTCCAGTCGCCGCTGGTGTTTTTCAACGGGCACACGATCGCGCCGCGGAACAAGGAAGCGGAGGTGCTGCGCGAGTATGTGAACAACGGTGGATTTCTCGTGGCCGAGAATTGCTGTGGTGTGGCGCGGTTTCCGAAATTCGAGGAGGATCTGAAGCGGTTGGTGCGAGAGTTGTTCCAGGGCGAGGCGAAGCTAGAACCGCTGGAGAAGGAGCACCCGATCTGGACGGCGTCGGGGGTGTTTGCCTCTTCGCCGCGGGATTTTCCGCTCCAGGGGGTGAAGATGGGCTGCAAGACGGTGATGGTGTATTCGCCCGTGCCGCTGGCGGGCTACTGGGAGGTGAACGAGCGCAAGACACCTGAGGCGAAGCGCGCGTTTGAAATGGGGGCGAATATCGTGGCGTATGCCACCGGACTGGAAGCACCGCGACCGCGCCTGGCACGCACCGAGATCACCCGCACCGACCCACGCGAACCCATCAAACGTGGCTACTTGCAGGTCGCGCAATTGCGTCACGATGGCGAGTGGCAATCTGCTCCCAAGGCGATGCGAAACCTGATGGGCGAGGCCCGCAAGGCCGGGCTGGATGTGATCCTGAAGACCGAACCGCTGTTCCCCTCCGATGCGGCTGTGCTGGACCACCGGTTTTTGTACATGCACGGGCGCGGCGACTTCAAGGCTAAGCGTGTCGATCTCAAGCATCTGCGATTTTGTTTACGATCGGGGGGCTTCCTGCTGGCGGACTCGTGCTGTGGGGCGCCCCGGTTTGATGCGGCGTTTCGGGCATTCGTCGAGGAACTCTTTGGCGATGAAAAACTGAAGCTGGAACCGGTGCCGGTGGATGATCCGCTTTACAGCGCCGCGCTCAATGGCACCGCGATCAAGACAGTGAAGCGCCGGCCGGCGAGCGGTGCGAAGCGCGATTACGTGGAGGCGCCCCCGGCGCTGGAGGGCGTGCGGTACAAGGGCCGCTGGGTCATTCTCTACAGCAAGGTGGATCTGGGGTGCGCGCTGGAGCGTCACACCTCAGCGGAGTGCCTGAGCCATGATTACGAAAGCGCCGCACGGCTGGGGCGTGCGGCGATTCTTTACGCGCTGACACGCTGAACAGGCGGTTGAATAGGGAGTCCCTCTTGATTGATGGCAGGCTGCGGCGATGGATCGATCCGGTGACCGATCGGGTGGCGGTGATGCTGGCTGCCTGGGGCCTGCGGGCCGACGCCATCACCGTGGCGGGGTTTGTGATCGGCGTCGGGGCCTGGGTGGCGCTGGCGTTTGCTCAGTATGGCCTGGCGCTGGCGCTGATCGCCGTCAACCGCGTCTTTGATGGCCTGGATGGGGCGGTGGCCCGTCGCCTGGGGCCGACCGATGTGGGCGGCTACCTGGATATCGTGCTCGATTTTTTCTTCTATGCCGGGGTGCCGTTTTTTTTCGCCGTCGGGCGGCCGGAGGAAGCGTTGCCGGCGGCGTTTCTGGTGTTCTCGTTCGTCGGCAGCGGCAGTTCGTTTCTGGCCTATGCCATTTTTGCGGCCAAGCGGGGGCAGACGACCGAGCATCAGGGGCGTAAATCTCTCTATTACCTGGGTGGCCTGACCGAGGGGGCCGAGACGATCGCCGTGTTTGTGGCCATCTGCCTATTCCCCACGTGGTTCGCCGTGCTCGCCTGGGTGTTCGGCGGGTTGTGCTGGCTAACGGCACTGGGCCGGGTGCTCGCGGCGATGTCGGCCTTCAGGGAGCCAAAGAGATGAACATCTCTCGACGCACGTTTCTGTTTCTCTCGGCGGTGGGCCTGGCGGGCTGTGGCGCTCGGCGCGATCGATTGCGCATCTTCGTGTATGCGGGCAACCACGATCGCATCATGCGAGAGGTGTTTGTGCCGGCGTTCGAGGGGGAAACGGGGCAGACGTGCGTGCTCGAATCGGGCTGGTGGGATGCGATTGCCAAACTGAAATCGTCGCCCACCGGACAGCCGGCGTTCGATCTGATGATCACCGATGCCACCCAGGGCTACCCGGCGATTCGCGAAGGATTGTTTGCGCAACTGGATCAGGCCAATCTGCCCAATGCCGGTGCGATGGCCCCGGCGGCGCTGGACAATGCCGTGTGGCGCGACCGTATCGGCGTGCCGTATCCCGATAGCGTGATGACGCTGGCGTATCGCCGCGCCACTGTGGAGCCGGCCCCGCGAACATGGGCGGATCTGTTGCGAGATTCGCTGAAGGGGAACATCGCGCTGTATTCGTCCTTTTACATGTCGTTGTACACGTTCGCCTGCATGCGTGCCGCCCAGGAGGGCAAGCCTGGCACGGCCGCGGCGCTTGTGGAGAACGATCTGAAGGGCATGCTCGATTATGCGGCTCAAGTGCGTGGCCGGGTGAAGTTGTGGTGGAAAACGTCGGCCGAGATGATTCTCGATCTGGGGCGCGGCGAGGCGGCGGCGTGCAACATGCACAGCCCCGAGATGCTGCAGGCATTGCGCGAGGAGAAAGCGCTCGCTGCCGTGGTGCCCGAGGCTGACCGTGCGATGGTGCAGGTGATGTGGTGCGTGCCGGCCGATTCGCCGCGCAAGCGACTGGCCGAGACGGCAATTAATGTCCTGTTTAGCGATGCGGTGCAGCGGGCGTTTGCGGAGCGCGGCAGCGCGACGGCGATCCCCCGTGTGGCGGCGGAGGTTGCGGCGGCCGACCCGGTATGGGCGAGCATCTACCCGCACACGCCGGCACAGTTCGAGGCGCTGCGATACTACCCCTATGAGGTTTATGCAAAACACTGGGACGAGATTGCAACGGAGTGGGAGCGACGCGTCCTCCGGGCCGGCTGAGGGCCTGGTGCTGGCGGGCGTTACGTTTGCCTATGCGTCCACTCCGGTGGTGCAGGACGTGTGCTTGCATGTGGCGCCGGGCACCTTTGCGGTGCTTCTGGGTGCGTCGGGCGGAGGAAAATCGACGCTGCTCAAGCTGATCGGCGGCAGTCTGCGACCGCAGCGCGGGCAGATTCACCTGGCAGGGCGGGACATGACGGCGTTGCCGCCCGAGAGACGCAACATCGGCACTGTGTTTCAAAGCTATGCCTTGTTTCCGCATCTGGATGCGCGTGCGAATGTTTCGTTTGGCCTGGAGATGCGCCGATTGCCGCGTGCCGAGATCACCGCACGGGTAGAGGCGATGCTGGATCGGGTGGCGCTGCCGGGCGAGGTGCGGGGACGCAAACCCGGCGAACTCTCCGGCGGCCAGCAGCAACGCGTCGCGCTGGCCCGTGCGCTGGTGATCGAGCCAGACCTGCTGCTGCTCGATGAGCCGTTGGCCAATCTGGATCGGCAGTTACGGGATCAGGTGCGGGAGGAGTTGCGGACAGGGACCACAACGCTGATGGTGACACACGACCCCGACGATGCGCTGGCGCTGGCCGATCAGGTGGGCATTCTCGATGCTGGGCGGTTGGTACAGGTGGGTTCGCCACGTGATATTTATGAGCAACCGTGCAATGCGACCGTGGCGCGACTGCTGGGCGAGGTCAATCTGCTGCCCGGCGGCGTCCTGGTGCGGCCCGAGCGAGTACGACTGGTGGCCGGTGACACGACGGTGTCGCACGTGTTCTTTCGGGGCAGTCGGGCGCTGGTGCGTGTGGGGTCGATCCTGGCGGAGGTGGAGGCACGCCTGGCGCCGGCGGTGGGCGAGCGCGTCGGTGTGGAGATCCCCGAGGGAGCACGCTGGACCATGCCGGGAGAGCAGACATGAAGACCCTTCCCGCCTGGGCGATGCTGGTGCTCTTTGTCGCGGGGCCGCTTGCCTTGATGGCACGGGTGAGCCTGTATGAACCGGGGCGTGGCCGGGGTTTTTACACCCCGGCCACGTGGACGCTCGAGAATTACGGCGTGTTGGTGGGCGATGCCGTGGTTCCGGGGATTGTGGCGTTTACCGTGGGCGGGGCCCTGGCCATGACGGCGTTGACGCTGGCGCTGGCGTATCCGCTCGCCCTGTGGGTGCAGGGATTGCCCGCGCAACAGCGGCCGCTGGCGCTGGGGCTGATCGTGCTGCCCAAGCTGTGCAACGTGCTCGCGGTGCTCTTTGGCCTGCGGTTGCTGCTGCCACGCGGACTGACCGGCGTGCTGATGGCCGAGGTGTACTTGCTCGTGCCCTATGCGGTGGTGATGATCGTCGCCGGGTTGGGACGGATTGACCCGGTGTTCCAGGAGGCGGCACGGGGGTTGGGGGCGACGCCCTGGCTAGTGTGGTGGCGCGTCACCGGGCCGTTGTCGTTGCCGGGCGTGTGGGCGGCGATGCAGTTGACGTTGGTGTGGGCGCTGGCCGCGTTGCTGGGGCCGCTCCTGTTCGGCGATCCGGAGCATTCCACGCTGGCCGTCGAGATCCAACGGCAGGCGACGGAGTATCACCGTTGGCCCCGGGCGGCGGCGCTCGCGGTGGTGTTGCTGGCGTTGCTGACGGTGCCGATGGCCCTGGTGCCGCGTGGCCGGGAGGCGGCATGAGAGCGCTCGGCTGGTTGGTGGTGGCCGGGCTGCTGCTGCCGTTGGTCTGGGCGGCGTGGGTCTCGTTCGCGGCCGGGGAGGTGGCGCGGCCACCCATCGACGAATGGTCGATTCGCTGGCATGTGCGATTGTGGACCGATGCACGCTGGCGAACGGCGCTGGTGCATAGTGGCCTGGTGGCTCTGGGGGCGATGGCGGTGGCACTGCTGACCGGCGTGCCAGCAGCCCTGGCGCGACCGACCGTGCTCGGCCGACTGATCCTGCTGCCGTTGGCGGTGCCGCCCTTGGTGCTGGGGGTCGGCCTGTTGCCGACGATGCACCTGCTGGGGCTGCATGGCACGCTGGTCGGGCTGATGCTGGCGCAGGGGTTGCTGGGGATGCCGCTGGTGTATCTTGCGACGCGGGCGGCGTTGACGGCGGTGCCGGGCGAGGTGCTGGCTGCCGCGCGTGGGCTGGGCGCGACGCCATGGCAGGTGTGGTGGCGGGTGACGTTGCCGCTCACGGCCCGGGGCATCGCCGGGGGGGCGGCGCTGGCGTTCGTGGTGGCGTTCAACGATTTCTTCGTCGCGCTGTTCGTGGCCGGCCCCGACGCGGAGACGCTCCCGGTATTGATCTGGCCGGCGCTGAGGTACAGTGTGTCGCCCGTGGTGGCCTCGGCGTCGGTGTGGGCGTTGGCGTTGGCGATCAGCGGAGCGGCGGCGGGTCGATGGGTTCTCCGGGCACGATCAGGGGAATGATCGGCGGGGGGCGGTCGCCAATCATCGGATAGTGAACACGCTCCGATCGCAGGATGAGATATTCCCGCGCTCTTAATGGGGTACCAAGCACCCCAGGGTAGGGCTGCCCTCGAAGGCCAAGATGCCATTCCATGCGTCTGCTCTCGATATGTTTTCCTTCCTTAATTGCCGAATACTCGTTCCAATAGGTCAGAGCCAGTGGCGGCTCATAATGCGGAATTGCCTGAGCTTGATGCTCCCACGTGTCGCGGAACCAGACCTCAATCTGAGGAGCGTGCAACTGGGGAACTGGCTGATGAAGGCGGGCGAGCACGGTCCAGTTCTTGCCCGTTCGCGCGTAGCCGCACAGGGTGGCGGGGCCGAGCAAATCGCCGAAGCAAGTGACAATCACGGTGAGTTCGGCCCGATTGAGCGGCGAGCGGCGTTCGCGCAAGGGGCGGATGATTTTCTGATACGCCCCGTCGCTGACCGTAAACTCGACCTCCGGTGTGGATTGACAGTGGAAGCTGCCCAGCCCTTGATGGGGCTTGACGACTTCCTCTTCGGCGACTTTCCATCCCTCTGGCCAGCCGTCGGCCGGCGCACGGACAATGTGCTGGTCCAGGTGGTGCTCGGCCTCGCGGAGGGTGAGTTCGGCGAGGCTCTCGTCGGCCCGTGCCAGCGTGACGCGCTTTTCGGCGCGGGCGATCTCCAACCGCGTGCCTTTGCCCGCTCGCGCGAGTTGGACTTCAAGCTCGGCGAGTTCCCGCTGGGCGCGGGCACGATCGCGTCCAATCTGGGCACGCTCGACGGCGAAGCGGGCGGCCCGATCGTCGATGCGGAGCAGCACGTCGCCCTTGCGGTAGGGACGTCGGCCTGTGGGGTCCGCGTTGGGGAGCAGTTCGACGACGCGACCGGCAACCGGCGCGACGAGCGGGGTGGGACCCAGGCGCCCACGAAGGGTGCCGGTCCACGTCAGTTCCTCGCGGAAGGTGATCGGCTGAGGCAGAATGACATCGACATAAACGGCGTGCGGCGGCGCCGCGGCGGGGAGTAGCAGAAGCCAGAGCATGGGCATCTCTCCGAGACATGGGGACGCAATTGCCAGCGGATGTTGCCGATGGAATGATGAATCATCGTGGTTCTTCGACGGAGGGAGGAACCACCTGAAGAGGTAGAATCCGTCGAAAGCGTTTGGACTTGGGGTCGGGTTCCTGGTTGAGCAGCTCCGGCGAAACCGCGCTCTGGTGGAGGATGATGCGGTCGCCCGCTTCCAGCCCCTCGTCATAGACCCCAAAAAGCGTCTCGCCGGTGGGTCCTGTTTGAAAGGTGATCGTGCGATTGGCCCAGCGCCTCTCTTTGGTTAACACTTTGACATATATATTGTCCGGGTAACCACTGATGAATTTGTTGCCGAAAGGGGGACGATGCTCCAGCCAAAACGCCTGTCGCCCCGGGTGGGTCGGAAAGGAAGCGATGGCCTCGTCTTCGCTGTGGAATCGGGTGGGTCGGATAAACCGGGCATGAAGTATCCACTCGTTCCTGTCGGCAATCCGTTGGAAGCCCGTGAGGACGGCCGTTTGCGAAACCAAGCCGTCCTTTTGGCGAACGGTGAATTTCACTCCGGGAGAGCCGAGAGGGGAAGTGCCAGCCCGAAGCGGAGCAATGACCTGCTTGTAGAAGTCGTCGGAGACGCAAAAAGAAAAAGTGGGCCACACCAACGGATGGATCGTTGCAAGTTGGGATCCGGGCCGAACGTAGGGGCGCACGCCGATGGCGGGAATCAGATAGCCGTCCATGGGCATGAGGACGCGATGCCGATCAAGATACTGACGTGCCAGTTGCAGGCTGGCCTCGGCGATGGGGAGGTCGGCACGAGCGAGGCGCAGGGTCCCCTCGGCGCGACTGATTTCCCGGCGAGGTGCTTTCTCTTCCCGTGCGAGCGCCAACTCTTTTTCGGCAACCTCGATGGCAATCTGTGCACGTTTACGCGTGGCTTCTGCTCGCTGAAGTTCCAGGCGGGCGATGCTATCGTCCATTTTGAAGAGCAATTCGCCCCGCCGGAAGAGGACACGGGGGTGAGTGTCTAAGTCTTCGCGCACCTGAACAATCAGGCCGTCAAGAGGCGACTCCAGGGGTGTTGATCCAAGGCTCAGCAGGGAGACGGGAAACTCGACCTCGTCACGCACCGTTTTCAACTGGGGTACCAGAACGTCGACGTAGACAACAGGAGGTGGCGCCGCGGCGGGGAGTAGCAGAAGCCAGAGCATGGGCATCTCTCCGAGATGACGAGGGTGGACGTTTTGCTTCCTGACAGAGATGCAGTCTAGCCGAACAGATCCGCACGGGCCAGAGCAAGCCGGGAGGAGGTGAGATACAATGGGCGGAAGGCACATGCTCTGGAGAGGTCAACGTGATGGAACGGCAACAATCGTCCGCGAAGAGGATTCCAGGGACGTGGGGCAGTCTCCTCTGGCGTTGGGAGTTTTGGCTGATCACCCTGACGTTGATGCCCTTTTGTTTCGGTGTGGTCGTGTCGGTGTTATACGTCACAAGGGCAGCCTACCACAGGCATGTCAAGAATCGTCTAACGTTAGCAGGCATCGGCTTGCATGAGATGCATGAGGAACACGAGCGGTTCCCGATGGCCGTTGCCTTTCGCACGCCGGACGGCAGGCCGGGGTTGAGTTGGCGTGTGGCGATTTTGCCGTATCTCGGCGAGGAGGCGCTCTATCGCCAGTTTCGACTCGACGAGTCGTGGGATAGTCCGCACAACCAGACGCTGGTGCGTCAGATGCCGCGGGCGTACCAGTGCGATTGGGCGTTTCGTGACAATCGAGAAGGCTTGACGTATTTTCAGGCCTTTCGCGGCAAGAGGTGCTTGTTCGATGAGTCCTTCATCAGCCGTAAGGTTGGACCGAAGGGGCTACAACTGGGGCGAACACTTCGCGAGGTTCCCGATGGGTCTTCCAACACGCTGATGCTCGGGTTTGCTCGAACCCCCGTACCCTGGACCGCCCCCGAGGACATCGACACCGACGACGGTCGGCTCATGCGGGAACGCTTGCTCGGACTCGACCGTGGTCTGGCCGTATGCTTTGGGGATGGGTCGGTTCGCGTGATGTGGTTACGTCTGGAGGAGCAAAAGTGGCGGGCGTTGCTCACCGTCGATGGCGACGAACCGTGGGTAAACCATTGAATCGTGGAGGTGAACGTGGATGATAAAGCACGGGGAGAGTGGGCGAAGCGAATCGTCGCGGGCTTCTTTCTGTTGCTGTTCGTCGTGGTGGCCTGGTTCTGCTACGCCGCGATGCATGAAGTTTTGTGGCGAAGCTATGAAACGCGAATTCGGAACGACCTCACCGAACTGACCTCGGCGTTCCTGGCGTTCGAGGAGGAGCACGGCGCGTTGCCCATGGCGACGGCCTACCGGACGCGCGAAGGCAAGCCGGGGCTGAGTTGGCGGGTTGCTCTGTTACCACATCTGGGCGAGGCAGAGTTGCATGCGCGATTTCGCCTGGATGAGCCATGGGATAGCCCGCACAATCTCACTTTGCTGCGTGAGATGCCCCCTGTGTACCGGCAAAAGCCCGTCTATCGCTTCTCGTCGGAGCCGGCCGAGAATTTGCGGGGGGAGACGTTCTACCAGGTCATTCGTGGTCGTGGCTTCCTGTTCGACGGGCACTTTGCCGACACGCGTCAGGTCGCCGGGAGCGAATGGCTGGGGCGAGCATTGGCCGGGTTGAAGGAACGATCGCAACGGACCGTGTTGCTGGTGATGGGGCGGACGGCGGTGCCGTGGACCGCGCCCGAGGACATCGACGCGGACGACGGCGAGCCGATCGGCCCACGGCTGATGCCGAAACGCCGCTACTATCACCTCGCCCAACTCGATTCGAGACACGGCGGATTGGACAACGAGACGACCGAAGAGGAGTGGCGAGCCATTCTTCGCATCGCGGGGCAGTGAGGGCGACCGATGGATAGAATGGGCAGCAGACCACTTGGTCGAGGGAGACGATGGGATGATCCAGTATAAGGCGGGCTACAAGATCGTGGAGGGTGGAATCCACGCGCAGGTGTTGGACTTTCCTGCAGCCATTAGCTTCGGAATGGACATGGCGGAGGCGCGACAAATGCTCACGCTGGCGCTTCTGGATGTTGCGCAAACGTACCTGTCCGAAGGGTTGGCGTTGCCCCGACCGGACGAGGCCGTGAGTGATCCCGAGATGGATATTGAGGAGCCTATCTATCTCCATTTACAGGCAAGCACAGAGGTGCTGATTCGTGCGACGGGAGTTGTCGCGCCGTGAAACGGCAGGAATTCCTTCAGCATCTTCGGCGGCATGGCTGTTCCCTCCTCCGCGAAGGTGGGGCTCACTCGGTCTGGCTCAATCCCGCGAATGGTCGGCAAGCGTCGATCCCTCGCCATCGGGAGATCAACGACTACACTGCTCGGGCCATTTGTCGTCAACTGGGGATTGCTTCTCCGTGAGATTTGAAACAAAACGCAGACTAAAAGGGGCCATTCTTCGCATCGAGGCGCAGTGAGGGCGACCGATGAGACCGCTTTCGGAAGAGCAACCGAGTTGGTGGGGTAATCGCATGCCACGCCTGGGGCTGGTGCTTCGGGTGGTGGTGGGCGGAGCACTCGCAGGCTACGCGATTGGCTGCCTGGTGGTCCTGATCAATCATGTGCTCATGGTTGCCGAACGCATGCAATGTCAGAACAATCTACGTCAGGTTGGCGAAGGAATGATGGGGTTTGTGTGCGAGCACGGCGCGTTTCCGATGCCGACGGTCTATCGGACGCGCGAAGGCAAGCCGGGGCTGAGTTGGCGGGTGGCCCTGTTGCCGTTTCTGGGGGAGGCAGAGTTGCATGCGCGATTTCGCCTGGATGAGCCATGGGATAGTCCGCACAATCTCACTTTGCTGCCTGAGATGCCGCCCTGCTTTGGCACGCCAACCCCGAATCGGGACGGAGAGACGACCCTGCAGGTGATCAAGGGGAGAGGGTTTCTCTTCGAC
>ERZ1066117.1145-NODE-1145-length-14404-cov-5.676284_pt1 | contig 14404 bp, 11 predicted proteins | sample MGYA00382764_ERZ1066117 | MGnify/ENA primary metagenome ERZ1066117 (study PRJEB33369, sample SAMEA5778347) | biofilm metagenome | biome: Industrial cooling water; feature: Water cooling tower basin; material: Biofilm | place: United Arab Emirates | collected...
GGGGATTTTACCCGAGGGTTGAGACTTCTCCCCGATAAGCCGAACCATGCAAACTTGGTCCCGGCGAACAGCGTGCCATTGAATCAATTTGAGAGCGACCTCGCGGCAACGCGAGAGGAATGGATCGTCGACGAGGTTTAGCTATGAAGAATGCAAACGAGAAAAGGTCGAATGGCTTTCTCCATGTGGCCAATGGATATCTGCGCTTACACCAGCTGGAACGTGAGGGGCGAGCCGAAACTCCGGAGGCGGACGACCTGCGTGACTCCTTGGACAAGCCCTGGTATCAACTGAGTGAGGAGGAATGCGAGCGAATTCAAGGACTATCTTCTGATTTATACTCAATCAATCAGTTTCGTGCTTCAGGTGAAGGGGATTTGGAACCAGAGGTCAAAAGGAAGCTGAACGAGTTTAGGCAGAAAGGGGAGAACGACAATGCATTGAGACTGCTTCGCCAGCATCAGCATGTCGCTCCGGCACTTGTCGCGGCGCTTCGCGGCGGAATCTGGCTAGAACTGGGCTGTCCTGCCATCGCGCTCGACTTTTATGAATATGCAGCACGAGTCGTACCGGGCAACCCAATCTATCTGACTCAATTACTGCATGCGCAGGAACTCGTCAACCCGGAACGTGCCATTCATCTTGCTGAGGCAATTCTTGAGGATGACAGTTGGTCGCCCGTCGTCGTGATTCGTGCGGCTTCGATTTCGCTTGAAACAACGTCCAGGCAAATGATTCCTTCGAGGGAGAGGCTACTGAAGACAATTCAGCGATTGAAAATCGCGATCAGTCAACTTAACTTAACAGACAGGCCGTTGCTGATTCTCGGCTACTCACTTCTTGCTCAATGTCACCGGATGTTGGATCAGAATTATGAAGCAGCGAGTTACTATACCCTCGCATTGAATCTCGATCCGAATCGGGAAGCGTTGTTACTTGCTCGTGGCATCCTAACGTATGGTGAAACCGAAGAAGCGATTGAAGATCTGAGCAGAGTGGCTCACACTGGATCCTCGACAGTTTGGCCTTTCTTGTTGCTTGCTCATCATGCACTTAACAAAGGTGACTTTGGGACGGCAAAACTACGATGTGAACAGGGCCTAGCATACGAGGCTCCGCCTATCGTGAAGAGTTGGCTTGAGGAATGGCTTGCCATCTCCATCGCAGAATTAAATGCTGCAGACGATGATCGTGTGGCCCAGCATTTTCAAGATGCGATGCGGTTATATCCAGGAAATGAGACCGCCCGCCACAACTACGGTTTGTACCAAGGACGGTCTACAAACCATCACACCTGGCGCACACAACCGATTGGAGAAATCCGAGCATTTGTACAAACAGAGTCACGTAATCTGCTTGCTGCGTAGCGCCAAGCCCATCCGGCGTTCGTCGCCGCCCAGGAACATGCCGCAGGATGCGGCCACGTCGTAGCCCACGCGCGGGATGACGCTCACGCGGCTGTTGGGCAATCGCTCGCGGTAGATCGCGGCGCTGCGTTGCAGGATCTCCTCGGGCGGCTCGGTGCCGTGGCGTTCGCTCGGTGGGTTGTAGCGCACGATGTTGATGTGCACCATCAGTCGGCGTTGCTCGATCGCGTTACAGATCGCATGCACATCCTCTTCGGAATCGTTTTCGTCCGCAATGTAGGCATGATGCAGCGAGACGATCTTGTGCGTCGCACGTTGCCAGGCCGCCAGGCGGTCCAGGGCCAACGGTGCGGGCAACGCCTTGGGCAGCCAGCGGCGACGAAAGCTCTCACTCATGCTGTAAATCGAGTAGTAAATATCCGGGTGGTGCAGCACGAAGATCGATTCCAGCGGCCGTTCGACCAGGTCGCGCGGATAGATCGTGGAGATCAGATGCCGCGGGCGTAACCCGTGGGCCAGCGCCTGCCGTGAAAGCCCGGCCAGCAAATCGTCCGCGTGGGCGAGCAGGTGGGCATTGGCCAGCGGTTCGCCGCGTGCCATCCAGTTGAAATGCACCTCGCGGGCCGGGGTGGCTTGCCGCGCGTAATGGTCCAGCACAATCCGCGCCTGCTCAAACATCTCTGGCAGCGTCGCATCGCGATATTTTGTCTGTCCCGTTGCTGTCAGATGGCACATTCGGCACGCCTGAGCACATCCTGTCTGAGACGAGAGATAGACGACAAAGTAATCGTCGCGTCGGCGAACGTAACGTGTCTCCATTCGGCCGACGTCCACGGGGCAGTCCCAGTTGACCGAGGCGTCGTGCTGGCTGAAGTGCGGCGTGAAGTCGGCCTCGGGAAATAGCGATCGCTGCATGGTCGGCCTCCGTTACGTTTCTGCTATTCTGGCCCTTCCTCGCCATCCCGGCTATGCTATTTGTCATGCGAACATCGCTGGCCCTACACGCGCGGGTACGGCACCGCCTCCTGGAAGCGGTGGTGCTGCGATTGGCCCGGCTCCCCGAGGCAGGGGGGCTGGTGCTTCGGGGTGGGCTGTTGCTCCGCCACTGGTTTCGGCCGCTGATCCGTCCGGCTCAGGATCTCGACCTCGTGGCCGACCGCCCCCTAACGCTCGGCGATGCGGCAGCCTGGTTACCCCTGTTTGCCGACAACGACGTCCACGATGGCGTGCGATTCGACCCGACCCGGGTACGCGTCGAGGCCATCTGGGAACAAACAGTTCACCGCGGCCTACGGTTTCAGGCCTGGGGCCAATTCGGCGACGACGAGGGCCTCGTCCAGGTCGATATCACCGGCGGCCCCGCGCCCACGCCCCCAGCGGAGTGGGGCACGCTGCCCACCGCATCAGGTCACTTCGCGTACATGAAATTGTGTCGGGCAGAACATGTGCTGGGGCAAAAGATCCAGGCCCTCTGGCACATGGGTGAGGAGCGCTGGCGGCCGAAAGATCTCTTTGATCTCTCTGTTCTTCTTGAGCGTACCTCTATCGATGTCACTGTTCTTCACGAAACGCTGCGGGCACTGATGGCCGAGATTGGCGCGAGCATGGCCGAGGCACATGGTGTGCTCGGGCCGGGGCTATGGTGGCAGACCAAAAGGGCGGCGGCGCGGTGGAGTGATTTCGCGAGCGTGGGTTGGGGGCGCACCGCGCCGTCGGAGTTGGCCACCCTGCTGGAGTGCGTTCGACCCCGTTTGGCATCCTTGTTGGAGGAAGGGCGATGAGCGGCAACCTGGAAGGCAGCTTTCTCGAAGACATCATCGCCCATATCGATGATGACACTCCCCGGCTCGTTTATGCCGACTGGCTCATGGAGAACGGCCACGACGAACGAGCCGAGTTTATCCGTGTGCAGATCCAACGTGCCCGGTTGCCCGAATGGGATCCGGCTCAGGTGGCGTTACGACTCCGCGAGCAGGAGTTGATCGAAGCCCACGGCAAAACCTGGCTGGCCCAGATGCCCAAAATCAAGGGCGTCGAGTGGCTAGGCTTCCGACGCGGCATCGTCGCCGAGGTGGGGTTCTCCAGTTTCGCAAGCCTGCAGGCCAATCTCGGCAAGGTCCGGGCCGCCGCGCCTCTGGAGGCGGTGACGACCTACTGGCCCAGCGAGGGCGACGAAGAGAAAAAGAGCCGCAAGCAACCGCTCTCGGAATTGCGTGAGTTGACGCTCACTGGCCGCCCCTGGGACGACGATGTTCCCAAGATGGCCGAGTGGCCGCAACTGGCAACGCTCCACACGCTGGAGGTGCTGGGACTGGCCGTGGAGGACCTCAGCGCGCTCCTTGCCTCGCCGCATCTGAGCAACCTGCGTCGGTTGCGGCTCAGTTCCAACGGCATCGGCAACGCGGGTGTCGGCATCCTCACTCAATCGCCCCTGCTCTTGTCGCTGGAGGAACTCGATCTCACGGGTGCCGGCTACTACGAATCCTACTATGACGATCCGGTGATCAATGCCCCGGGCTTCGAGATGTTGGCCCAGTGGCCGGGACTGGCGAGTGTGCGCAAGCTGGTGCTGACGGGCAGCGACCCCAACGAGGCGGGTCTGGCGGCCTTGCTGGCCTCGCCGCACGCCGCGGGTTTGAAGGAACTGGTGCTACGCAACGCTCGGATCAAGGGTGCGATGCTGCCCGCGCTGCTTCGAGCACACCCCGATCTCCGCCTGGAGACGCTCGATCTGCACAGCAGCAAACTCGATCTCCAGGGTATGGAGATGATTGCCGTCGCGGCTTGCCTGAGCGAGCTACGTCATCTGATCATCGACCGCTGCGAAATCAAGCCTGGGATGTTTACGTCGTACGTCGAGCAGTCGAAACATCTGGGTGCGTTACGAGTCTTAAACGTAGCCCAAAACGAGATCGGGCCGACCGGGCTGACGGCGCTGCTGGAGCGGGCACCCAACTCTCTGCACACGCTCCTGGTGGGCGACAACGACCTGCACGATCGCGGGGTGATCGCCCTGGCGAACTCCCCGGCGACCGACTCGCTCCTCGAACTCGACCTGAACAAAAACGGTATCGGCCCCACCGGATTCGCCGCCCTCACTGAATCCGAACATATGGCACAGTTGCTCATTCTGCGAGTGCATGACAACGAGATGAGTGAAACGAGTCAAAAATCGCTCCAGGACTCACCTCTGGGGCAACGGCTCAAGGTGCTCGGGCTCAAGGCGCCGCGTCGTGAGTGGGGCTACATGCCGCCTTATGATGAAGACGAAGACTACTATGAAGATGTGTAAAGCATAACGTTCTACAAGCCAAAGCGATACCGGCGAGCTACCCATCCCTGAGTCGCTCGCCGGTATCCTTGACGAATCGATGAATTAGATCGCGTCGCGCTTCTCGTCGGCGAGCGTACGAACCCGCTCAGCCAGCAGGGCGACATCGAACGGCTTCTTAAACGCCTCGCTGTAGCCGTACTCGGTGAGATTTTCCGGGTTCGGCTCATCCTCGCTGGCCAGGGCGATGATCAGCGTATCCTTGTACGCCTCGTTGCGACGCAGAGTCTGGCTGATGGCCAGCGCTTCGCTGCGACCCATGGCATGGTCGATGATGATGCTATCGGGGTGGAAGCTGCTCGCCTTGGTGCCTGCCTCGAAGCCGCTGTGGGCGATTTCGTACTTGTAGTCGTCATCCTCCGGCAGCAATTCCTTGAGCCGCTCGATGAAGAGCGGTTCGGCACCGACGATCAGCACCTTGTGCCAGCATTCCTCTTCGAGCGAGCCCAGAGGAATGTGGTTTTCCTTCATGAAGCGGATGAGTTGCTCGCGGGGGATACGGCGATCCTGGCTACCGGGGATGCGATAGCCGCGGAGATTGCCGGTATCAAACCACTTGCTGACCATCCGGGGGGCGACGTGGTAGATTTTCGCGACATGGCCCGTCGTGAACACTTTTTTGGTCATCGTTGGCACTCCATTCCAAGCATGGGGGGGGCCGGCCCGCACCGTGGGAAGCGTGCTGGGAGGCATCGCCTCGTGAACCGGAGCGGCGCGGGGGCAGACTGTGCGGCTCGTCCCAGAGTCACGGGGCGGGCCGGCCTGAGGGTTTGGTGTCATGGACCCAACGCAACCGGCGTTCGAGAGCCAGGTCACGCCGGGGCTGGGGGGGTTCGGTTCGTTCAACCGCCTCGGCTAGAGGAGATAATCGACATCCGCCCTTTCCTGGTTGAGGAATTACCCCTCAGCTTGGGGAGGTTCTGTCGATTGGCCTTCCTACGCCTCTCTCGCCTCTTGCCCGTGTTCGCCTTGCCGGTACATCCTGCGCACGTTTCCCCAATTTTCGCTTTGGAGCGGATGATCAGAAGAGTTTCAGAGTGGGTTTGTCAGCGATTCAGCCGTCTCGTCTTGATTGTAGGCCCCCGGACAAGTGGGCTTGACACGGTTTTTTCTCCCCTGCCGACTCTGACGCCCCGTGGGCACCCGGCCTCCGGTCTGCTACAGTGCCCCTGAAGGAGGTTCCTCATGCGCAGTCTGTTCAACACCATCCTTTCCGTCGCGGCTCTCGTCGGCTTTGTCATCACCGCCGTCAATTCCCTTTGGGGTTTTGCCGTCGGCATCGTCGCCTCTGCCATTCTCATCGCTATCCTCTTCAACTCCTCCTGGACCTGGTTGTTCGGGTACCGCCGGCATCTGCGCAGTCACCTGCGCTTCGATCCCAGCCTCGGTGCCGTGGTGAGTGTCGACCTGCTCGCCGGTGAGCGACCCAACCTCCAGGCAGCCCTCGATTACCTTCAAACCGACGCTGAAACGCGTGGCCCGTTCGGGGTCGAACGCTCGACGCGACCGCGCAACCAGTTACAGGAGCTACTCCTTACCGACATGCTCGCCGTGGCCATTGAATACGAGCAACTACCGATCAGCCATGAAGAGACGCTCGATTGCGTCACCAATGGGCTGTACCTTCTCTATCTTGATGAGGAACCGGTGGTGGTGCTCGTCGCTGGACGACTGGAGGTGCTAGCGAAGACAAAATCGCTGGCCCGGAACTTCCTGCGCTACCTGGAGCGGGTGGCCACGCAGCGCAGCCCCTATCGCGGCCAGGTGCTCTCCGTCGAAAACTACAATCGCAAGACGGGCGACTACACCCTCTCGTTTCAGGCCGTGCGCGGCGTCTCACGTCATGCCCTGGTGCTGCCCGAGGGAGTCGTGAACATCCTGGAACGCAATGTTCTGACCCTGTTTCGTCAGATGGACGCCATGGCTCGCGCCGGACGCGGCACCCGACATGGCGTGATGCTGCATGGCCCACCGGGTACCGGCAAGACGCTGGCGACACGTTATTTGGTCGGTTCGCTCTCGGGCGTCACCGTGGTCCTGATCACCGGCAAGCTCTATCCCCATCTGCGCCAGGCGTGCAAACTCGCCGAGCGTCTCGCCCCCAGTCTCGTCATCCTGGAGGATGTCGATCTGGTCGCGGCCGATCGCGTCAAAAATCGCAATGCACCCTTGCTTCATGAGCTTATGGATGCGATGGATGGCATAACGCCACAGAGTCGATGTGTGTTTCTGCTGACGACCAACCGCCCCGAGGTACTGGAGCCCGCCCTGGCATCGCGGCCGGGTCGGGTCGATCAGGCGATCTTCTTCCCGCTGCCGGATCGCGAGTGCCGTCGGCGACTTTTCGAGCTTTATCGTCAGGGACTGGAAGCGACGCCGGCCACCTGGGAACGGTATCTCGATCGCACCGAAGGAGCCAGTCCCGCCTTCATCAAAGAGTGGTTCCGCCGTGCCGCGCTGCTGGCTCTGGAACGCGGGGCAAGCGGAGAACCGCTGCCCCTGCGCGATAGCGACCTGGACGCCGCCCTGGATGAACTGACTCGCACGGGTGGCCCACTCACACGCCGCTTCCTGGGTTTTCCCGAGCCAGTGCCGGCGAGTCTGGCCATCACGACGCAGGCAGAGCCGCCAACCAGTTCGGCCCCACACTGAGGGCCAGGGCCGCCAACGCAGGACGATGGAGATAGACCACCCCCGGAGCATCGGAGTCGCGGAAGCCGCCCGAATAGTTGCCGGCCTCAGCGAGCGCCCCGTCGAATTGCTCGATCTCGACATCGGAAAACTTCCGTAGCCCCGTAGCGAAAGTGGGAGCACGCCACCCAATGCTTGCTACCGCTCGATCACCAGCATCGTGAGAGACACCACACTATCCCAGGCATCCACATACCCGTTGGACGCATAGTTGCCAAGAGTGCCGACGTAGTCGTACCAGAACCCATCGGTTTCCTGATGATCCACGCACCAGTCGAGCCAGCGGCGGATCCGAGCCAGGTCGGCCCGACGTGCAACGGCATCGGGATTATGCAGCATCGCGAGCGCCGCATGGTGGGCGAAGTACACCTGAATCCACACCTGATCCAGCGTGGCAGAAACACGGAAGGCACCATCGGTCATCTGGCAGCCGCGAATGATCTCCAGGCAGCGATTAATTGCCTGTTGGGGCGTTTTCGGCGCCTGGGCTCGACTCTTGTGAGGCAGCAGTGCCAGGCTCGCCAGTAGCGCTGGGCCTGTTAGAAAATGACGACGAGACAGGGGAGCGACCATCCGTCACCTCGTGGAAGTAGGATTTCTCAGAAAGTGATACGGCGGGAAGTGTCGCGTTTTTCGAATTTTCCGAAGGCAGCGCGGCCGGCAGATCGGCTGTGGTGGCGGTCAGACCGATGAGTTCGGGTTTGACGCGTGCCAGGAAACGCACCAGCGCCCCGACGATGAAGGCCTCTAGAACCGCCAGAGGCAGGTGCACGATTAGCATGCCCGAGACGAACAGGTTCCACTCCTCTCGTCCCTCCAGCAACAGCACCGCGCCGGTCAACAGGAGCGTCCCCAGCACCCCCAGCAACCCGGCCAACGCGCCTGCGGTAAATCGTGGCGGAAGATCGACGGCCAGACTCGCAAGCGACGCCACTCCCATTAGCGCCAGCAGCCACGGTTGGCGGAGAGGCTCCAGCGAGAGCGGTACATTCTCCAGCCGCCCGGAGGAGCCAACACGTAGCAACTCGCTCCAGGGCGTGGTCACCAGGACCGTGATGGCCAGCACCAGAACTAGCGAGAGCAGCAGGGTGCCCAGTGCCACGAGCAGCCGGCGGACAATCGTTGATTGTGTGTCCCGGACCAGGGGAAAGAGCATCCCGCACAGCAGCGCCGGTATCGCCTCGACACTCGCATTGACCCCAATCGCCGACAGGCCCCCGTGATTGAGGAGCAGCGCCTGCAGGGTGATGCCTACGACGATCGCGAGCGGCGCGCGCAGGCCCAACATCACCCCCACCAGACCAGTCAGCAACAGATGTACACTCGTCGGTCCAACTTTCACATGGATGGACGATGCCACAAAAAACGCCGCCGCCAGCAGCGCAATCCGCGGCACCTCTTCCGGCTCAAGCCGCAACGAGGCAACCGCCGCCAACCCCAGCGCGATCACGAAACCGGCCACCAACCAGGGCCAACTCAACACCCCATCGGATATGTGGACCGCCCAAAGAGGAAGCATCATCCGTTAGTCTCACCCTCGCCCCGTGTGACGAATCGTGAAGTTTTCTTACGGAGCCGCAACCCTCATTGCCAGTCCCTCCGACCCACTCAGGGCAGATGGGCCAGATAACTGCTGCCGTAAATCTGGGTGCGGTCCCTCGGGTGCCAGTCCGCGGCGCGGGGATCGTGACGCAACAGCGGTCCCAGAGCCACCGTGCGGTCGTGATGGCAAACGGGCAGATCATCGAGGTAGGCGACCCGTAGCCCGGCGCTGCGATAAAGCACTCGCGCCCCGGGGGCCGCCGTCGCCAGGATGGCCGACCACTCGTCGGCCAAAGCGGCACGATGTTTCCAGGCCATCCAGTCCATGTGATCCAGAAGGATATAGCGATCAAACGGTTGCGAGCGCGTGCGTAGATAATCAGTGATCGACCCTGTGTGCAGATGCAGTCGATCGAGCAGGCCATCGCGAAGGCGTGCGATGTTGGCGGGTTTGAGATACTCCGGGCAGCACTCCGGGGTATACTGCCCCGTGAGCGAGACGCGCCAGAAGTAGTTGTCGCGCAAGGGGATGCGCGTGAGCGCCCCTTCCAGACACCAGCGGCTGAACGCCGCCGTCCCCCCTGGGAACTGCGTCACAATCTCCTGGCGCTGGGGCCACGGAACGCCCAGCAGCAGATAGGGCGTGTGCTGGTTCAGCGACCACACCAGCGCCGGCGTCCACAAGCGTTCGGCAATCTCGGCGTCGTAAATCGTCTTTTGCTCGGCGACATCTCGCGCGGCGAGAAGTCGGTCGATGGCCGAACCCAGCCCCCGTTGCTGGGCGAAGTTGCGGACCAGCCAGTTGAACAGGCCATTGGTGCCATGCCAGTAAAACGACGGCCGAATCCCCTGACCTGAGAACCAGCCGACATGGCGCAGCCAGTAGCGGTACGCCGCCGGCGACAATTTCGCTCGGCAGGCGTGGATCAACGCGGCGGCTCGTGGACTGGAACCACGCCCAAACAGGGCGACGAAATCGTCCTCGTCGAGACAGCGTAGTGCAGCGGCCTTGAACTCCAGCAGGTAGTTTTGCCGGGGATTCAGGTCGACGGCGTGGACCTCCCCCGCGCCCGCCAGCAGGTAGTCCAGTGCGTTGCATCCTGCGGAACTGATCACCAACACGCGATGATGCGGTTGAAACTCTAGCAGCGCGCGATCGCAAACCGGGTCTTCCCAGCAGGCGTTGTAAATCAAATTATGCCGATGCACAAGATGAAAGCTCTGCGCTCGCAGCCAGTTCCACATATCGCCGCCCTCCGCGAGGTTAGAAGGTAAGCGCGACCGCGCCGAGACTCAAACCCGCTCCCGTACCACACAGCAGGACGCGATCACCCCGCCGGATGCGACCCGATTCCACTGCCTCACTCAACGCGATGGGAATGCTCGCCGCGATGCAGTTGCCCCGCGTCGCCAGATTGCTCACGATCTGATCCCGATGCAGGCCACAACGGCTCACGAGCAGATCGACCCCCGGAGCCGACGCCTGATGCGGCACGACGGCGTCGACCTCGTGGGGTTTCCAGCCAACCTCGGAAAAGACACGACGCATGAAGTCCGGCACGAGCTTGAGCGCCATCTTGAAAACGGCAGGACCGTTCATGTGAAACAGATTCATCTCTCGCGTCGTGCTAGGATTATTCGGATGGTGATGCGTCCCGCCTCCCAGGAAGCAGGTGTATTCGCTTCCGCTGGCGTGGGTGGTGAACCACGCTCCATGCATCCCCGAGCCGTTGCCCGGTTGATGCTCCAGCACCGCTGCGGCTGCCCCATCGCCGATGAGAACATAGCTTTCCGGTTCACGCGGGTTGAGGCTGTGCTGGCTCATTTCGCTGGAAAAGAGCAAGGCCGAGCCCGTTGGCCTGCCCGATTCGGCAGTCCCCGAGGCGGCGACCCACTGGGCGGCAACACGCAGCCCCACGAGAAAACTGAGGCACGTGGCATCGACATCGAAGGCAAAGGCACGGCCCTCGGGCAGTCCCATGCGACGCTGCAACAGCGCAGCCGTGCACGGAATGAACTGGTGACGACCCGTACTTGCACCGACGACAAGGCCGAGGTCGCTCTCGTCACGCTGGGCGCGATTTAGCGCCAACCGAGCGGCGGGTTCGGCCAGATCGAGCACGCTTTGCCGGGTGGCTCGGCGTCGTTCACGGATGCCAGTGCGTTGTTCGATCCAGCCAGCGGGTAAGTTCAGTTCGGCCTCGAGCGAAGTGCTAGAGACGACCTCCTCGGGGAGCGAGGAGGCCAGACCGGAAATTGTCAGGGGCAACATGCTCGACACTCCTTGAGACAACGACTTGCTGCATGGCACGCTGGCTCAGGGAGTGTCACGCGATTTATTCTCCGGTGTAGAGGGTATTGATTTCGCTCGGCCAACCCAGTCTCAGTCGGCGACGCAACGGTTCCGCCTCGGTCGGCCAGGTGGTCGGCGTGGGCACGTTCGCTTCATCCACCCCTTCGACATGACCATCGAGAAACGCAACCATCGCACGGCCCTGATGACGGAAGTGCGTGGCCGACTGGAAGAGTCCCCATTGGCCGGGCGCTGGAAGGGGAAAAGGAGCCGCGATCGTATCGCTCTCCTGAGCCGAGCAGGCCGACGTGCAGGCGATCAGGGCCGAGTCGCCGAAGGCGTAGGTCTGCGAGGTGGGAACATGGATGAGGCGTTTGTTGGCGATGGAACGGTTGTAGCCATAACCACCCGTAACACCATTGTAGACGGGACGCAACTGCCCGGGGACAAGCGAGGGGCAGGTGAACACCTTCAGATTGTTCTCAAAATAAGGGGTGAGAATTCCACGCACGGGATCCACATTTGTGGCAAATGTCACCGTGTCGGTACTGGTGCGACCAAACCAGCGCTGGACCGGCCAACCCAGCGCGGCGTTGTTGCTCTCAGGGGTCGTGATGCTCGGCGGCGGCAAAATCCCGTGGGCCGATTCGTAGTTATGCAGGGCCAGAACGAGTTGTTTTAGGTTGTTGCTACATTGCATGCGGGCGGCGGCTTCACGCACCTTCTGAACGGCGGGTAGTAGCAACCCAATCAGCACGGCGATGATGGCGATCACCACGAGTAGCTCGATGAGCGTAAAGGCGCGACGTGACACACAGCGCGGCGCGCAGCGGGACAGGGACATCAGAGAACCCCTTCTGCCGGCTCGGGCAGGCAAGGAGGACGCAAGAACGCACACGGCGCGCAGCCTCCCACCGACCACCGGCGGGGTTCGCGGCTCGAGCGCTCGGTTGCGGAGCGTCCAAGGCATCTGGCCGGGTTGGCAGGTCTTCTGGCTCTCGGCTCAAGCGGCTCCGGTCGCCTTCCCAATGGCCCAAGGCACATCAGTGGCAAAGAGGACCGGGAGCCTCGCCGAATACAGCGGCGGCCCCGCGACGGATTCACACCGTCTTCCCTTGCAACCCCGAGCCCGGTTCGAGAACGAACGGCTCGGGGACCAACCTGGATAGAGACTGTTACTTTAGCGAATCCCGGCCAGAAGTGCAACAAGGGCAGCGCACTGGCCGGCACAATCGGTCCAGTCCGCAAAACCCAGTTAAAGGTTTTCATCGACAGGGTCGATAAGAACGACACAGCCTGCAATCCGTGGTAAGAACGCACACGGGCAACTAGTCCGTTCCGCGTCCCGGTGGGGCGGATCGACCCAATGGGGTGAACGTATGCGCTGGAAATTTTTAGGGTTCACGGTGGCGTTGCTGCTCCTGGTCAGCAGTGGATGCAAACAACGCATCTTCATGACGGAGCAAGACTATCAACACACCGTCACCAGCACGCTGGAGGGTCAGGAACTCCATCCCGACCTGTCCACCACGCCAATGATCAATCCCAGTGGGACGCCCATGACCTTGCGTAATCTCGATCGCAAGGTCCGCTTTATCTCCCTCGCCGAGTGTATCGCCATCGGCCTTGAGCAGGGCCGCGTTGGCCAGCCCAGCTTGCTCTTCCCTGGTACGGCCCAGGACAACCTGGTGCAATTCACCGGACGGGGCGTAGCCGGGTCGGACTCCATCCGGGTGCTCGCGCTCGACCCGGCTCGGGCCGGTGCGGAAATCGAAGGGGCTCTCTCCAAATTTGATGCCGTCATCCGGACCAGCATGCAGTGGAGCAACACCGACCAGCCCATCGGCACCGCCCAGCAAAACTTCCTCGCTGGTGGCGGCGGCATCGACGTCATCCAGTCCAACGCGGCCACCTTCTCCACCGCCCTGGTCAAGCCGTTGCCAACGGGTGGTGTCGCGGGCATCACGTTCAACGTGCCCTACGAGTTCACCAACCTGCCTGCCCGGGTGAACCCGTCGTACCGCCCGCAGTTGCAGTTCAGCTTCGAACAGCCGCTGTTGCAGGGCTACGGCGTCGAGATCAACCAGCTGCGCACCGCGCACCCCGGCAGCATCATCAACCCCGGCGTGCTGAACACCGCACCGACGGCCGAGGGTATCCTGATCAGCCGAATCCGATTTGATCAGCAACGTGCGGAATTCGAGCGTCTCGTGAACCAGATGCTGCTGAACATCGAGACGGCCTACTGGAACCTCTATGGTGCCTACTGGGCGCTCTACAGCCGCGAGCAGGGATTGCAGTTTGCCTACACCGCCTTCCGGCTCTCCAAGGCCAAGTTGGAGGCAGGCAAGATCTCGGCGGCCGACTTCTACCAGAGCCGGGGCCAGTATGAACTGTTCAAGGCGCAGCGTCTGGAGGCGATCGACCGGGTGTTTGAGTTCGAGCGGCAGTTGCGCGGTCTGCTAGGCATGCCCGTGGACGATGGCACCCGCCTGATGCCGAGCGACTCGCCCACCCTGGCCCCGTACACGCCCGACTGGTCCACCGCGCTGCAGGAAGCTCTCACCAAGCGGCCCGAACTCTACATGGCTCGTCAGGACATCAAGGCAGCCCAGATGAACCTGATCCTCGCCAAGAACCAGCTTCTGCCCGATGTCCGCTTCACGGCCAACTACGACTTCCAGGGTCTGGGTAGCCAGCTGGACGGCGGTAGCGGAGCCACCACGACCGGCGGGGCGGCGAACATCAACGCCTTCCGCGATCTGGCCGACGGCCGATTCAGCAGCTGGAACGCGGGCATCCAGGCGGTGGTGCCGCTGGGCTTCCGGTTTGGCAATGTGCAGGTTCGGCAAGCCCAACTCGCCCTCACCCGCGCCGTGGAGGTGCTGAAGGACCAGGAACTCAAGGCCGAGCACTTCCTGTACAACTACTACCACCGGCTGGACACCGCCTACGAACGGATTCGGGCCAACCGGGCGACGCGAGAAGCCTACGGCGAGCAGTTGCGAGTGCGTCAGCTGGAATACGATGCGGGCCGTGGCACGCTGGACCTGCTGCTGGAGTCGCAACGGTTCTGGGCCGAGGCGCTGGCGAGCGAGTATCAGGCGATCGTGGACTACAACAACGCGTTGGTGGGCTTCGAGTTTGCCAAGGGCACGATCATGCAGCACGACAACATCT
>ERZ1066117.1147-NODE-1147-length-14391-cov-6.333496_pt1 | contig 14391 bp, 5 predicted proteins | sample MGYA00382764_ERZ1066117 | MGnify/ENA primary metagenome ERZ1066117 (study PRJEB33369, sample SAMEA5778347) | biofilm metagenome | biome: Industrial cooling water; feature: Water cooling tower basin; material: Biofilm | place: United Arab Emirates | collected...
GGACTCCGGGGAAAAGAAGCGTTCCCCGCATTCATAGACGCCCCACAGACGCCTAGACCATCTCCCCCAGGCAAATCCATCCCGCCCAGGCCTGGGGTGATGGCCAGCGCTTGCGGACTTCCTGCCGCGCTTGCCGAAACGCCTCCGATGCCGTCCGACCCTCGGCGAGTTGCTGGTAGAACACGCTCTGCAACGCATTTTGGGCGGCAGCAGGGGATTCCCACAGTCGGTAGGTGACCGCCGCCGCCCCCGCCACGACCCCCGGACCACCCGGCGGAACGTCGAGCCCACCGAGAAACACTGCCCGGGTGCTCCACAGGTTCATGGCAGTAATGTGTCGGGCGTGCCATTCCTCCCGTGGCAAACGAATCACCGCCTGGCTTAGTGGATTGATCCACGGGCCGGGCTTGAACTCACCGCCGCGAAACTCGGCCGGCGCGGCGATGTGCAGCACCTCGGGCGAAGGTTCAGCGAGATCTTCACGGCTCTGTACTCCACGCGCCGGTAGCGGTCGCACCGCCTGTTCGGGAGCCGTCTCGCCCAGAAAGAAACGCTTCAGGCCGGCGAAGAAACCAGGAGTGGCAGGACCGGAAACAACCCGCGCAGCAGAGCGTTCACGGGGCAACCGTCCCTGACGCAACAGGTCACGTCCGCAGAGCACCTGTCGGATCTCGAAGCGATCCAGTAGCAATCCGTCCTCGCAGGGTAACACGTCCAGCGGCACACTCAGGAACTCCCCATCGGCCGCCAGAACCAGTCCCTTGCACTCGGCCAGCAGCGGCCAGAGCCGATCAACCAGCGCCGCGCGAAGACCTGCGGCCTGGGGGGTAGATTGCCCGGCGCGAAGTTCGGCATCCCAGGCCGCAATCTTGGCATCCAGGTCGGGGGCCAGGCCAAGATCGAGCATCCAGGGTCCGCCCTCATGCTTGAGGACGAACGCGAGATAACGTCCCTGGGTGCGTTCGTGCGATTCCTTGGTGAAACTCAGCGAGAAATCGCTGTCGCGGAAGTGCAGCAACTCCACCAGCGCGAAACCTTCGGGAAGGCGCTCGCGGACGGCCTCGGGCGTGACGTGCAGCAAGCGCCGACGCAACGCAATCTCGGGCAGGATCTCGACCAGTTGATTTTCCAGCCGGTCGCGCTCCTGAGCCCAGCCATCCATCAAGGTTTCGTGATGTTCGCGACCCTCCATGCCGGGGCCATTCCAGAGTCCGTTGGCCAGTTGCCGTTCGAGAAAGGCCAGGCGTCGCAGTTCATCCCGGTAGGCGGGGTGACGATCGCCCCACTGGGGCCACCAGGGGGTGGCCAGAACCTCGGTGCCCATTCGCTTGCGACGCAAGGTGAGAGCCAGCAGCCGATGGACCAACTCGCCGCTGCGCAGGTCGCTGGCCAGCGCCTCGCCGACTCGTTGCTGCGTGCACAACGACAGGTACGCCTCGTAGTGCTCGTGCAGCGATTGGCAGGCCATGGCACGCGTCTGATCCGGAACCATGCTTAACAAACGCGGCCACAACGGTGCATCGCGTCGCAGGAGTTGTTCCATCAAGGTGAGCGCTTCCGCCTCACGGCCCGATTCGATGAGCGCCAATGTCAAATTGTAATGAACATTCGCCGTGGCCGGGTGATCTTCGCCTGCGGCTTCGGTCGCTTCGCTCAACGCCTGACGAAAGAGTGGCTCGGCGGTGCTCCATTGCTGCTGGGCGGCCAACAGACCCGCGAGTCCTGCTGCGGCCATCGGTGCGGCCAGAGGGGGCGGCTGGATGGAGGAGGGGCCGGCGATGTCCTCCTCGCTTTCGGGAAGGTCGGGGCTACGCGAGGCCCGCCGCAGCGTCTCGTAGGCCTGCCGCGCCAGGGGGATCGCATCGTCGTAGCGCTGCCTTTGGCGGAGGAAATCGGCCAGGGCTTGCTGGGCGGGGGCGACCACGCTGCTGGAAGGACCAAAGAGGCGACGCAGGATCGCGACCCGTTGCTTGAGCAGCGCCTCGGCCTGGTCGGACTCACCAAGCAGGTGCAGGACCGTTGCTTGCATCCGTAACAAATTTACATACTCGCCGTTATCTTCACCCTGTGCAGAACGCACCACCTCCGCTGCTTCGCGATACAACGCGAGCGATTCGGGCAACTGGCCACGATTGAGCGCCAGCCCGGCTCGCTCCAACAGCAGTGGGGTTACGGCCGGATGGAACTGCCCCAGCACGCCGCGCGTCCGTTCCACGACGTGGGCAAACAGTTCGTCGGCCTCCGTGTGCCGTTCGAGATGGACCAGGGTAGTGGCGAGCATCCCCGCGACGGTTAGCAGATCCGGATGATCGGTGGGGCGATGTTCCTGCAGCAGACGTAATGTCTGCAAGAGGCCGCTCTCGGCGGCGGTGTTGTCACCCAGCGAGCGAGCGGCCATGGCCTGATTGACCAGGTCCTGGGCCTGGAGCGTGATATCCTGCGGAAACGCCTCGCGGTGGATCGTCTGAATGCGAGCAAACAGTTGCTCGGCCTGGAGATGGTCACCAATGCCGCCCAGGATGCGTGCCCGATCGCCAAGCAATTGCGTCAGCATCGGCGAACGTGGTCCCACTACCTCCTCCAGCCGTTCGGCCGTCTGTTCGAGTTCCTTGAGCGCAGCGGCGATCTGGCCACGTGCCTGTAGAAAAAGCGCAAAGGAGTGTCGCGCTCGCAACGTGGGCATGGCGTTCTCGCCCAGTGCAGCCCGGTACACCTGCACCGCCTGACGAAACAGCGGTTCGGCCTCTTCTAGCCGGCCCATGTTCTGGTACACCTGCGCAAGCCCTAGCTGGCTCTCGGCGTAGTCGGGGTGATCGGATCCGGGGTTGTTGTGCCGAATCTCGCTGGCCAGCTGGTAAAACTGGGCGGCGGTGCCGAAATCGTTGACCTGGTGGTAGAGTTGGGCGAGATCCTGCACGGCACGGGCATACTCGGCGTGCTCCTCGCCGTGAACCCGTCGCATGATCTGCAACACCTCGCGATAGCGCACCTCGGCCGCCGGAAGATTGTTCATCATTTGATACAGACGGCCGAGTTGCTGCACCACGCGGGCATAATCGGGGTGCTGCTCCCCGACCCGCTCGCGCTCCCAGTCGGCCGCCTGCACCAGCAATTCCTCGGCGGCGGGCCATTCGCCCGCCTGAGCGTGGGCATCCGCCAGGGAGGCCAGGGTCGACAGGGCGTCGGGATGCTTCTCGCCCAGCGTGCGGCGAAGCAGTTCATAGGCTGAGCGCAACGAGGAAAGCGCCGCGGTATGGTCGCCCTGCATCTGCTGCACGATCGCCAGGTTTCGCAACGCCTCGGCACACAACGGATGATCCGGGCCGCTGGCCGCCGTGCGCGTTTGCAACGCCTCATGCCAGAGTTCGGCCGCCTGGGCCAGTGAGCCGCTGGACTGCGCGACGCGTGCCTGACTCTCCAGAGCACCAGCAAGCAGGGTGGGATGGCCGTCAATCTGCCGTGCCATGCCGACGGCCTTGGTGGTGGCTTCCTGGGCATCTTCGAGGCGTCCCTGGGCACTCAGCGAGCGAGCCAGCCCATCGAGCACCTCCAGATACTCCAGCGGCGATTGCTGAATCTGCGGCTCAAGAATTGCCAGTGCCTGCCGAAAGTGTTCCTCGGCCTGATGGTTGCTCTCGCGCAGAGCGAAGATTTCGGCCAGATCGCGGTGGCAACTACCGACGAAGGCGTGCTTCTCTCCGTGAACGGCCCGATAGACCTCAAGCGCCTGGCGGTAACACTTTTCTGCCTCGCTGTAGTTGTGCTGCGATTGCAAAGCGTAGCCAACGGCCGTCAGCCCCTCGGCGTAGAAGGGGTGGCGCTCCCCCAGAGCAGCGCGGGTAATCTCGATCCCCTGTCGAGCCAGGCGTTCGGCCTCTTCGCCACGTCCCTGCATCGCCCGAACAAAGGCGAGGTTCTCCAGTCCGCCCGCGTAGCGATGGTGGCGTTCGCCGAGCACCTCCCGACGGACCTCGTTCACATGCAGGGCGTACTGTTCGGCCTCGCCGATTCGAGCCTGTTGCAACGCGATCCGCGAGAGGAGTTGCGCGCCGCTGGCGCGTTGTGGGTGACTGGCCCCCCGTGTCTCCTCGACAATGCCAAAGGCCTGCCGTGCCAGCGTTTCGCCCTGACGCAGATTGCCCCGCCGACACTCGTGCCAGGCCTCGGCTGAAAGACTCGCGGCATAATCGGGGTGATTGCTGCCCAGATGCCGAAACCGAATCTCACGAGCCTGCCGGTAAAGGTCCGCAGCTTCGGAAAAGCGACCCACCTGGTCGTGGAAACCCGCCAGGTCGTGCAGGCTCTCGGCGACATCGGGGTGGTCGGCCCCCAGGATCCGCTGACGGATGGCAAGTGCCGAGCGATAAAGCGGCTCTGCCTGGGTGTACTGAGCCAGTTCCTCATAAAGAAGGGCGAGTTGGTGCAGGCAGCGCGCATATTCGGCAGATTCTTTTCCGCTGAGCGTTCCAAAAAGCGATAAGGCCTGTAGCAGGGGCGGCTCCGCCTGGGTGTAATGCCCCAGTTCGCGACGCAGGCGCCCAAGGTACTCCAGGCTGGTTGCCCGGACCACATCCGAGGGACCCTCGTCCTCGCCCAGGACGGATTCGGCCTCCTGGAGCGCTTCACGGTATCGGCCTTCCTGCAATGCCTGGGCGAGGCGTTGATTGAGTTGGGTTCGAGTTGGAAGGTCAAGATTCGGCATGATGACACTCTCGGATAGTGAATACAGGAAGTATAAGAAGAGAAGGGTTCCCTCGCATCGGAACAGACGTTCCCAGCACACCTTCTCGGTCGAGACAGGATTTTTTCGCCTCGAACAGAACCTCCTTACTAGACGTGGCCACGGACGTGGCCTAGAGTTCAGCGGTCAAGAACGAGGAGTCACGAGGTGTCTCCAGTGAAGCGATTGTCGCCCCCTGTCCGCTCTGTTGGTATCGAGCCGATCCCTGGTTACCGGCTGATCGAAAAACTAGGCGCGGGGGGCTATGGCGAGGTCTGGAAATGCGAGGCCCCAGGCGGGCTGTTCAAGGCCATCAAATTCGTCCATCAGGGCGATGATGGCGGACCAGCCGACCAGGAACTTAGCGCCTTGCAAAAGGTGAAGCTCTTACGCCATCCCTTCATTCTCTCACTGGATCGAGTCGAGATCCTTGACGACTCGCTCATCATTGTGATGGAGTTGGCCGACGATAGTCTGCATGCGCTGATGATGCGCAAGCGAGAAGGAAACCAGCCGGGCATTGCCCGTGATGAGGCGCTGGGTTACCTTGGCGAGGCCGCCGAGGCCCTCGATTGGATGAACTTCAACCACGGCCTGCAGCATCTGGATGTCAAGCCGCACAACTTGCTTCTGATCAGCAACCATGTCAAAGTGGCTGATTTCGGGTTGGTGCATAGTGTCGGAGAGAGTCAATCGCAGGAAGGCATGCGGGCCTCGGGTGGGACCCCACTTTACAGTGCCCCGGAACTCCTTCGTGGCACCCTCAGTCGGCATAGCGATCAGTACTCCCTTGCGGTTGTCTACCAGCAGATTACGACGGGTACGGTGCCTTTTTGGCATACCAATATCTACGATCTGATGATGCAGCATCTCACCGGGGAGCCGGATCTCTCGGCGTTGGCCGAATCCGACCGACCGATCGTGCGACGCGCTCTGAGCAAGATCCCCGATCAGCGTTATGCCTCGTGTAGTGATTTCATCCAGGCCCTGGTCGACGCACGGCCACGTACGACGGTGAACCGTTCTGGGCAGTGGCGTCGCATCGTCCAGGGGCCGACCACGGCGAAGACTTCCGACGCCCAGCAACCGGTGTTGAATCCCGTGGAACGGGAAGACGTGACGCGTCCGGTCCGTCCGCTCGCTCGACCCGCGCCTGTCTTCGCCGAGATGGAGCAGACCCAGTACGTTGCGCCCACTGCCCCGCGAGTCCCGCCGCTTGTTACCGGCACCGGGGCGCTATCGGCGGGGCCGGACTCCCCTGAGGGGGGGCTCTCGCCGACCGCTGCCTCGCTGCCAGGCTACCGGTTCGTTACCTGTCTGTCGCAAACCCAGTTCGGCGATCTGTGGATCGCCGAGGACAGCGAGGGTCGCAAACGTCGGGCACTCGCGTTGCTGGGTTTTGTCCGCTACAACGAGCGCCTCATTGCGCACCTCCGCGCCTTGCAGGATCCAGTGCTCCCGTCCACCGAAGTTCACTGGAGTCCAGCGGAACGCCTGGTGTTGCTCAGCGATCCGTATGAGGGGACGCTCAAAGACCGCTTCGAGGCCTGCTGCTCTGCGGGGCAGCCGGGTATCCCGCGTGAGACATTGCTGAACCTGTTGCGTAGCGCGGCCGAGGCCCTCGATGGGGTCTACCAGCGTCACGGGTTACAACATCTGGGGCTCAATCCTCGCGCGTTGCTGATCGATGAAGATCTGGTCCGCATCGCCGACTTTGGACTCATTCCGCTCGTCTGGCTTCCCACCGGCGAGTCGGCCGCCACGCTCAACCCACGGTATTCGGCTCCCGAGTTGTTCGACCGGAAACCGAGCCGCTCGGCCGACCAGTACAGCCTGGCGCTGATCTACGCCGAGATGCTAACCGGGGTGCATCCCCGGCCCAGTCGTCCCGGTGGGTCGGGCATCATTCGTCGACCCACACCGGGCACGACCAAAAGCAATCCTGGCATTCGACGACCGCGGTTGGATCTGGATATGCTCCCGGCGTATGACCGCGAGGTGGTCGCCCGTGCCCTGTCGCCCGACCCGGACGAACGCTACCCCTCCTGTTTGGCCTTTCTCACCGCGCTGGAACAGGCGGGAAAGGTCGAGTCGATTCGGCCCAAGGTGGACCTTTATGCCACGCTGCCGCCCGTGGTGCCGTTCACCAGTCTGATGGGAGAGCCGGCCGGTCCCGATGCGATCCTGCCTGCGGTGAGCCAGTTGGTGTCGGCCATTGCGATGCCGAGCGACCCGCGGACGGTGCTGGGACCACAGAACACCCGCTACACGGTCCACCCCGATGGAAGCTGGGAATATCGCTGCCCACTGCAACTGTTCCCTGGCGCGATGGCACTCAAGGTGGATGGGTTCCGTGCCTGGTGGGGAGCCCGGATCACCCGACAGTTGGGGGATAGCTTCACCCTGGAGTTGGATGTTCCGATCCCTCGGTCGTTCTGGGAACGGTTCTTACCGCAGAGGAAACTCGAGGTCGAAATCTCCGTCGAGCCCAGCAACGCTACGGGCACCCGATTGGCCGAGGCCCTGGTCCGGCTGCGCTATCCGGATCCGGATCTCGAACAGCGGACGCGAATTCTGACGCAGATGGGCCCCAAAGTGATGGAGAGCGTGCGGCAGTATCTCCAGGCAACGACAGAAAATCGGACACGCGAACGGTTTGCCTTGCAGGTGCCGCTCAGGGTTTACCCCGTTCTCCCGGATCTGGAACTGGCGCCGGCGATCGATGCCCGTTCGCGGAACATTTCCTACGGAGGCATGGCACTCACGCTTCCGGCTCGCCCAGAGGTCGATTGGCTCTACCTGCACTTGCCCACGCACCGCGACACCACCGACTGGGCCATCCTGGCCCGGGTGGTCCGATGTGTTGAAGTCGAGCAAGGCTGGGAGGTGGGAGTCATGTTCCCCCATAACCAGTCGGCACGGGATCAGGGGGAGATGCGCTCCGGTGCCCGAAGCAACTGACCGGGTCGTTCGCGGATGGTCTCCAATATGGCCGCGAACGATCCCTTGACCGAAACCGCGCTGGCCGTCAGGCCGACGGCAAAACTGACGGCGTCGGCACTGCTGAGGCCATGGGCACGCAGGTCGGGGCGGGTGCGTAGCTCGGCACCCCAGGCGCTCCCCTGGGAGCCATCCAGTCGCGGTTGATCCGCGGCATCGGCGGCTCCAACGCTGTAGACCCGTCGTGCATCTGCAGGCATCCCAAACGCGGCAGTGTCCGTGGCGAAGTCACGCAGCACGGGGCGACCCCCCGTCGCGGGCGAATCGAGGAACAGGCGCGGACGAATCTCCAGTCGTCGGCGGGAGCCGGGAATGGTGTTTTCGCCCGGTGGCGAGGTACTTGCCGGGACGGTGCCCTCAATCACGATTCCGTAACGTCCCGATCCACCAATCTGCACGGGGAGCAGGATCTCGTAGATGCCCGCATTCGTGGCTTGATCCAGTCGCTGGGGCACGGCGATGCTTTGGCCCACCACCTCCAGATCGTCGCTCGGACGGGTCTTGCCGGTGGGATCGGCCTGCCGCACCACCAGCACCCGGAAGTTGGCCAGGGGCTGCCGATAGGGATCCTCTCCAACCTTGAGCGGCAGGGGATCGTGGGCCTCCTTCCACTGCAGGACGACGCGCAGCGGGGTATTGGCGGGCATCGCCGTTGCTTTCCCGTCGGCACCCAGCCAGTCGATCCAGGCAATCTCGGGAGTCCAGACCCCGTCGGGCAGCCGCTTGCTTCGCGGGACAAACTCCATCTGGCCGTTGCTGTCGGCATCCTGGAACAAGGCGCTCCAGGTCTGCCCGCGCGTGTCGCCCGCCGCCTGGAACCACAACGCGGCCTTGAATGGCCGATCGTCGAAGTAGCGGCTCAGGGCGCTGCTGCCTTCCACCGGGTAGCCGTCATTCCACACCAGAGTGCTGGCGACGAGTTGCACCTCGCGCAACTCGCGGAAGGCCAGGCTGAGGGTGGCCCACCGACGCGAGCGGGCACGGATCGATTCATCCAGTTTCTTGAAGTCGGCCTCGGCTTTCTCGTAGGCTGCGCGTCGCTTCTTGCCCTCTTCGTTCTCGCGGGGGTCGTTGAAATACTCCTCACGCAAGCGGTCGAGTTCGACCTTCTGCCGGTCGCGGCGTGCTTCATCGTCCTGAAGTTCACGGAAGCGTTGTTCGAGCAGCAGCGACTGGGGCGTCTCCCGGTTGATGGATCGGGCCAGGTTCATCATCATGTATGGGGCATACGGATCGATTCGCACAAGATACACCTGTGCCTCGGGTGCCGCCGCGATCAAGCTTTGAGCATATTGCTTGCCTCGCCCATCGCCCGGCGGAGCGGGCAAAATCTCGGGGCTACGCACGGCCGTCAGATCCAGATGCCGCACGCGACCTTCCTTCACCCCCGGCAGACTCTCCCATCCGGTGAAGTCATCCGCGAGAAGGGCAATCCGCGTTCCCTTGCCCTTACGACCCAGTGCGTGGAGTTTCACCAATCCCGAGCGACGCAGGGGTGACCAGTCGGCGGCCTTGTCGGCCGCGAGCGTGGGAGCGATGGCGGCCCGTCGGGCGGCGCGGACACCGAGCACCTGGGGCAGTTTGGCCAGCGCCGGGGCCAGCGTCTTGCCATCGCCCGACAGGCTCACCAGCGGCCCAACGCGTCCTTCCACCAGCGCACCGGTGCGCCTCAGGGCATCAAGCCAGGTCGCATCGTCGTCGCTGGGAGTCTCGGCCAGGAGAACCTCGAGGCGATCGGGGATGGCGGTGAGCAATTCCGCGCTGAATTTCTCGCTCTCGACTGGCACTTTGGGAGCGGCTGGTCGGCCGACGGGAGCGGGCAGATCGGGCCGCACGAGAGCCACGCGGAGCGAGGACAGATTCCGAAACGGAGCGGGCAGAAGATCGGCCTTGGGCAAGGTCCGCAGATCAGTCACCAGCAGCCCCACCTTGCTTGCGGGCAGGCTGCCGACCAGGCGAGAGTCATTCTCGTCGTCGTAGCCAAACGCCTCAATGAACCCGATGCCGCCCAGTGCCTGGACAGTCTGCCGGGCCAGCAGCCGCTGCGTCTCGGCCAGGAAACCATCAGCCAGGTAAAGTTCCACACGAACCCGTGCTTCGCCGGCAGGCAGATCCTTGCCGTCGGGTCGCGCCACCACCGCCCGAACATGACGCTGGGTCACGAGTCGGGGCAACGCGGTCGAGGCGATCGTGCCGGAGAGACGAGAGGCGGCCCGATTGATCGGTTCGTCCTCAGTTGGGGTGTCCGTGCGTTTGAACCCTGCCCGGGCAAGAGTCTGGAGCATCTCGGTGTGCTGGACGATGCGGGCGTTGCCGATCGCATCGATTCGGTAACGAATCTCGACCTGATAGACTGCTGGCGCTGGCGGCGCAGGTGGCGCGGCCAGGAGAGCCAAGGGGCCAAACACGGGGGTCAGCAGAACGAGCGGCCCAGAAACGAGGGCCAAGGCGAGCAGGCGGCGGAGCATCATGAGGTCGTCCCTTTCGCTTGACCAGGTCCTCCGCCGAGCACGAACGACGCGGAGGTGGACATCCTTGAATGCGCCCGATTTTCGGCGGGCCAGCCAAGTATGCCCCACACTCCGCATCGTGGCGACCTTGTCAAGTCGTTTCCCCTTCCCGAAAGTGGAAAGATGCACCACGGAGTCCGAACATGACGAATCCCTGGAAGGTCGCCCTCATCACCGGCGCGTCGAGCGGCATTGGCTGGGAACTAGCCAAAGAACTGGCTCGCGCCGGGGTTGCCGTCGGCCTGATGGCCCGGCGTCGCGAATTACTGGACACTCTGGCCAGCGAGATCCGCGCTGTGGGCGGAACCGTGGCGATCGCTGTGGCGGACGTGGCGGATCGAGAGGCGACCGTGGCTGCCCTGCGTGGCCTGGAGGAGCAACTGGGCCCCTGCGACCTGCTAATCGCCAACGCAGGCGTGGGAGCGCCCACGCATGTGGATCCGATCAATGTGAGCGACATCGAGAAGATGTTTCAGGTCAACGTGATGGGAGTGCTTTACTCCATCGAGGCCGTCCTGCCCGGCATGCTCGCCCGAAAGGCCGGCCATCTCGTCGCCATTTCCAGCATGGCCGCGTACAAGGGGCTGCCCGGCGAGTGTGGCTACAGTTCCTCCAAGGCCGCCGTGAACAATCTCATGGAAGGGTTTCGCATTCGACTGCGGCCCATGGGTGTGCATGTAACAACCGTGTGCCCCGGATTCATCACCACACCCATGACGGCGCGAAACAAGTTCAAGATGCCGTTTCTGCTCAGCGCCCCGGAGTCCGCCCAGCGGATCGTGCGTGCCCTGCGCGGTCGACCCGCCGTGTATAATTTTCCCTGGCGGATGAGCATGCTCATGGGATTGGTTCAGTGGCTGCCCGACTGGGCGGTCCGCTGGGGCATGGCCGACTACAACGCCGACCCGCCCCCACCGGAACGCCCACTCTGAGGGCACGCTCAGCGTTCGCTCAGGTACGCCAGCAGGTCGGCGATCTGTTCATCGCGCAGCGGGTCCAGCAGCCCGGCGGGCATGAGCGAACGCGGGCTGGGCGTACGCTCCAACGGTCCCGCGAGCCGAACCGATTCCACGGGGCCCGTCTGCACCACCACACTACCCGGCGCATCATAGATGATGATTCCCTGATGCACAGTGCCGCGTGCCGTCACGAGTCGGGTCGTGCGATAGCGGGGCGAGACATCCTTGCTCGGTTGGATCAACGCGGTCAGCAAGTCGTTTCGCGAGAAGCGTTTACCCACGCCGGCCAGATCCGGTCCCAACGCCGCCGCGCCGCTATGGCAGGTGGCGCAGCGGGCCTGTACAAACACCGTCGCGCCGCGTTTGGCGTCGCCAGCCTTCCAATCGACGCGCTCCAGACGCCGTTTCCAGGCGGCCTCATCGACGCCGTCCAGATTGGCCAGGGCGGCGGCCTGATCCGGGAAGCGTTTGCGTGCCCAGGCGATCCAGGCGTCGGCATCTTTCTCACGATGGTCGGCCACGCGTTCCAGTCGCTTGATCACACGCTCACGCAGGGCGGCCGATTCCTTGTCGGCAGGCAGTTGCGCCAGGCTGCGTACGAGGGGAAGCGTTTCGCTGGCATCGGGGTCGAGTCGTTCCAGCCCCGCCAGGACGCTTTGCACCGTTTGCAGCCGGGCCGAGGTCAGGCCCGTGATCAGCCGGGGGCGGTCCTTGGCGTTGCCATGACGGGCCAGAAGCGGCAATAACTCCTCTTCGACGCCTGCCTTGCCCCACAACTCCCGGGCGACCGGCAGTGCTCGCTCGGCCGGTAACGCCATCAGGAGCCTTACCCACTCGGGGTTCCAGACACGCTCGGGCTGGGCCAGAAATCGCTCGATCGCGGCAGCCTTATCGACTCCTCGGGCCCGGGTAAATACCACGTGTGCCGCGCGGCCAAAGCGCTTGTCGGCCAGCAGCAAGGCGTTCAGTCCGGGCAGACGCTCGGCGAGACGGGCGTGAAGCTCGGCCAATCGCGCCGGCCAGTTGGTATCCACGGTCGCCTTGCGACTCTGGAGCCGTTCATCGAGTGTGAGGAGCGACGAGACGACGGTTGGCAGAGCTTCCTGATCCAACGGCGCTTTCAAACGTGCCAGCACGGCGAGATAGTGGAAGTCGTCGGTTGGGTCGCCACCAAGTTGGGCGATCACGGCGCGAGCGACGCCGGGGTCGTCGTCCTCGATCATCGCCAGCGTGCGAGTCAGTTCGCGGTTCAGGCTGGCGTCCTTGCTTGGAAATCGCGTTCGCAGCCCCTTTCGCAGGGCCATCGGCACCGCTTCGTTGCCAGCCCGGGTGTACCCCTCCCAGACGGTGCCGCGCTGTTTGGGATCGGGTGGCCCGCCGAGCCAGCGCTGCACCAGTCGCACGCCATCGAGTTGTACGGCCACCGGTAGGCGCTCGTCGGTCACCAGGTCGATCGCCTCGGCACTCGGGTTCGCCAGGTAAAAGCTCGTTCGCGCCAGCGGCGACTCGGGGCGCTTGGCACCAGCCAGGCGGCGGGCGGCGCGTTGGCGTTCGAGGCGATCGGGTGACTCGGCATTGCCACGCGGTAGCCAGAGTTCGCGCGGTTGCAGGCGTTTGACCTCGGCGGGGTCGATGGCCTTGACGCCCTGGGTGTGGCGGATGCGATATAACCCACCTCGCGTGCCACGTCCGCCGATGCTCACGAGCAGGTCGCCCGTTTCGGGGTGCACGGCCAGGGCCGTCGGCGCGAAGCCGGCGCTGCCGGTGGTACGCAGAAAAACCTCCGGCGTGCCCTCGCGCGGGACGAAATGGATCATGCCAAAGGTCCAGTCGGCCAGGAACGCACCGCCCCGATAGCGCGACGGGAAGCTGGCGTGTTTGTAGACGACGACCCCCGTGGGCGAGCCGCGACCCAGTGTGGCCAGCGGCGGCACCCCATCCAGAAAATAGGGCGGCATGCGCCAGGTTGCGGCCAACCTGGGACCGTACCAGCCGTGGTGACCGCCCGGCTCGACGCGGTAGAAGCGGCAGCCCTCGTACCAGGGCAGGCCGATGCAGCGTTCGTTGTCGCTGTCGAAGGTGTACAACGCACCCTCGGGGCCGAAGTCCATCGCGTAGGCGTTGCGAAAGCCGTGGGCGAACACCTCGCGCTTCTTCCCATCGGGCGAAATGCGTAGCACACAGCCACCGATGGGATCTTTCACCAGCGAGGCATCCGAGGTGATCGTCTCCCGGTTGATACCGGTGTTGTCGCCCACCATGAGGTACAACCAGCCATCGGGGCCGCGTGTCAGGGCGTGGGCGGCATGTTCGCCTCCGGTGCGGACGCTCAGGATCGTCTCGGGCGGCTTGCTGGGGTCGGCACCGCGCCAGACCTTCACCCCGCCGTCGCCCACGGCGTACAGGTCCTTGCCATCGGCGAAGAGGCCCATCGCGCCATCCTTCGGGGCTCCCTTGAAGTCAACCACCCGGCTTCCCTCAATGCGCCGCAGGTAGCCGCGCCCCGAGACGAAGATCTCGCCGCGCGGTGAGACGGTCATGCAGTGGGTGTCGTTGACCTGGGTGTGATCGGCAATGGGGGTAATCTCGAACCCCTCGGGCACACGGATCTCGGCGGTGACTAGCAGGAGCACGATCCAACTCATCGCCAGCCCCCTCCCGATAGCACGGTGCGGAAGCCCAGATGATTCTGCGCTGAACTCACCTCTCCTGCCATTCGCCCCCCAGCCAGGTAGCGTCGGCAGTAGACATCGGCGCACAGGAACGAGCCGCCGCGTTGCACCCTCTTGGCCTCATTGCGGCCGTGCGGGTCGATGCTGGAGATCGGGCCGGTGGGGTTGCGGCGGAAGTTGGGGGCGTCAAACTCGCCGAAGCTCGGGCGATACCAGTCGGCTGTCCACTCCCAGACATTGCCGGCCATATCGTAGAGGCCGAAGGCGTTGGGCGGGTAAGACTTGACGGGAGCGGCCCCCGCGAAGCCATCTTTCGCATCATCGCGGACGGGAAACTCGCCCTGGTAGATGTTCGCGGGCCATTTATCCTCGGGGGTGAGTTCGTCGCCCCAGTAATAGCGTTTCTGCGTCAAGCCTCCGCGTGCGGCATACTCCCACTCGGCCTCGGTGGGCAGCCGACGACCGAGCCACTTGCAGTAGGCCAGGGCATCCTCGTGGCTGATGTGAACGACGGGATAGTCGTCCTTGCC
>ERZ1066117.1148-NODE-1148-length-14376-cov-12.147057_pt1 | contig 14376 bp, 13 predicted proteins | sample MGYA00382764_ERZ1066117 | MGnify/ENA primary metagenome ERZ1066117 (study PRJEB33369, sample SAMEA5778347) | biofilm metagenome | biome: Industrial cooling water; feature: Water cooling tower basin; material: Biofilm | place: United Arab Emirates | collected...
AGGAGCAACACTAATTTCTCGCTCTACTCTGTCTCATTCTTATTGACATATTCCGAGCCGCAAGTCAGGATGGAGCCTGTTCATTGCTTCGACCTATCCAGGAACGAGTTTCGCTCTTTAGCAAGGCAAATCCTGACAGTGTTTTCGGAGCAGTACGGCTCTGGTAAGCCCTTTGAGGCTTTTTCTGAAGCGATTTACCGCGATATGCATCACTGCCCAATTCGCCCTTGCCCGCTCTACTCACAGTTACCGGGGCAAGATTGAGCAGTAGCGCACTGCGTAAAGCGAAGCCAACTCTTCAATAACAGGGTATTCCACGGCTTACCTGGCTCCCGGAGGGCAGAAGTTGTACATCATCATAGGCAATCTGCCCCCGATCGATTCGACCGCAAAGCACAATGAAGATGCTTCTACCTGTTGAGGATGATCCGATGAAGCCCCTTCCTCCCGTTGTTACGACACCTCCCCAATGGCAACTGCTTCAATGGATTGCCGATCCGCTACGGTTTCTCCATACCAGCGCTACTCGCTATGGAGATTCCTTCACGGCTGATCTGGGACGGCGTATCCAGATCCACTTCTTCAGCCACCCACAGGCGATCGAGCAGATTTTCACTGCTAACCCTCAGCAGTTTGATGTCGGGCGCGGCAATAAGATGTTGTGGATTCTGTGGGCGACCCTGGGGGAGAATTCGCTGTTGTTGCTGGATGGGAAGCGCCACAGTCGTCAGCGTCAACTACTCATGCCACCGTTTCATGGCGAACGAATGAGAACCTATGGTGAACTCATTTGTCAGACTACCGAGCAAGTGATGAGTGCATGGAAACCCGGTGTACCGTTCAACATCCGTCCCTCCGTTCAAGCGATCTCCCTCCAAATCATTCTTAAAGCGGTGTTCGGACTGGAGGATGGGCAACGCTATCACGACATTCAGCAACACATGACCAGGGCGCTTCAACTCACCGCCAACCGCTTTGGGTTTGCCATGTCCTTTGTTCCCCTATTGCAGCAAGATTTTGGAGCCTGGAGTCCGGGCGGCAAGTTCTGGCGGATGCGGCAAGAGACCGATCGCCTGCTCTATGACGAAATTGCCATGCGGCGAGAACGTCCTGATCCGGAGCGCACTGACATTCTGAATCTGCTGTTGGCGGCACGCGATGAGCAGGGGCAACCCATGACCAACGAGGAGCTACGGGATGAACTGGTCACACTCCTGGTCGCAGGGCACGAAACCACGGCAACTGCTCTCAGTTGGGCACTGTATTGGATTCATCGCCTGCCACACGTGAAGGAAAAATTGATGGCGGAACTGGCAACGCTCGAACCGCCCTTCACCCCGATGGACGTTGCCCGTCTTCCCTATCTCAATGCCGTTTGCTCTGAGGTACTGCGGATCTATCCCGTCGCGTTTCTTGCCCAACTGCGGATTACCAACGTTCCAATGACGATTGGAGGTTATGAATTAGAGTCAGGCTCATACCTTGCCCCCTGTATTTATCTATGCCATCGTCGCCCTGACCTCTACCCAGAACCCGATCGCTTCAACCCCAACCGTTTTCTGGAGCGGCAATTCTCCGCCTACGAGTACTTCCCGTTTGGAGGGAGCGATCGCCGCTGTATTGGAGCCGCATTTGCCCTGTTTGAAATGAAGCTTGTTCTAGCAACCATCCTGTCTCAGCATGACTTGACGCTAGTGGAACAGGCTCCAGTCAAGCCAATTCGACGGGGAGTAACGATTGCCCCCAAAGGAGCGATTCACTTCGTTACCCAGTAAATTCTTTGGAGGTCGCATGACGGCAGGTAATCCGAACGGGGTTGTCATGTCGTACCAGGAGAGCGATCGCTAGGATCAAGTTAAGTATCACTGTTCCCCACCATTCACTGATTTTTAAGCGATGCCGCAGCCCTGCGAACTTTGCCAGCGAGAAATGTCCGCTCTCACCGAACACCACCTGATTCCTCGTCAAAAGACAAAACGCAAGGGGCTTGACCCCAGCCCCACGATTCAAATTTGCTCTGCCTGTCACCGCCAAATTCATACACTCTACGACAACTCCCATCTGGCACTGCACTTGAACACGCTGGAGAAGCTGAAGCAAGATCCGCAGCTACAGAAATTCCTCTCCTGGGTTTACAAGCAAGACCCAAATAAGCGGGTGAAGATAGATCGAAAGCATTGAACCCTGCTTGAAGCCGTTACAATCAGTTCCAGATTGGCAATCTGTCGCGGGTGAACTGGAGTGGTGAGTTTCACTGCTTCAGTTCGCCTCATCACCTCAGGAAAGATGGTTTGATTGTATTGGTGGGGCGATCGCCAAGCAGAAATTGATTTTCACTTCTGACCATGAGTCGCTAACTTCGCGATATTGGCTAGATTTCCAAATCCTGAGGATTGTTTTGCGTTACACCAGTAGATGGTGTTTGGACGTTGGCTGAAGCCTGTGAAATTGAACTATAGAAGCTTGGGACTCCTGGTAATCGCGATTCTGCTGATTGTTTTGTCCTGGTTAGGAATCGCTGTCGCCCGATCTGGGCTGGAGGTGCGATCGTTCCAAAAAGAGGGAGTTCCTTTGCTCTACCTGGCTCCTCAAGGGGCGAGCGAAATCCCAGGAGTGTTGGTTGCACATGGGTTCGCGGGTTCTAAACAGTTGATGTTGGGCTATGGGCACGTTCTGGCTCATGCGGGTTATGCGGTCATGCTCTGGGATTTTGATGGACATGGCGCAAATGGAACTCGCTTACAGCGTTATGAGCTACAACAAAATCTGGATGTGGCTTTACAAGCTCTCTTAGAACAACCCCAGGTTGACCCAAGTCGCTTGGCATTGCTGGGACACTCGATGGGTAGCGGCATTGTGATGAATGCTGGCATTCGTAACCCCGATCGCTTCGCCGCAACCGTTGCCGTTTCTCCAACAGGGGCGAATGTGACTCCTCAAACTCCCCGAAATCTGCAACTACAGGCAGGGAGTGGAGAGGGACGATTTGTGGGGAATGCCGAACGATTGCTGGCACAGGCGGGGGGAGAAAACACAAACCTGGCAACCGGGCAGGGGCGAGAACTGGTGGTCATTCCGGGTGTTGAACACATCACAATCTTGTTTAGTGATGGGAGTCATCAGGCAGCATTACGTTGGCTCGATGCCACATTTGGAAAATCTAACAATAGCCAGTATCGCGATCGCCGCATGGCTTGGTATGGACTACACCTGTTAGGTTGGTTAATCGGATTAGCTGCAATCTCACCCCTCCTGACTCCCCCTCCATTAATCGCCACAAAAATAGCTCCCATCCGACGATGGGCAGGCTTTATCACTGCACCATTGGCAGCAACCGCAGGGTTGGTACTCCTGAGTCAGCGGTTTGACCTCCAAAATTTGGGTGGCGTTCAAGTCGGTGGAGCGGTTGGAGTCTGGTTTTTGATTGCTGGGTTAACCTGGTTGGGAGTGCTGGCGCGTCTACCTCGCCCTACCCTGCGTGCCGTTGGATTGGGAGTTTTGCTGTTTGTCATCCTCTGGATTGCCTTTGGCGCATTGGCACAGATGACTTGGCTTCAGTGGTGGCTCATTCCAATTCGGCTCAGAGTGTGGTTGCCCGTGGCGATCGCCTGTTTCCCCTGGTTTCTGGCAGCAGGAATCGTGCAAGAGAATATTGGGGTTGGCAAACGAATTCTCTGGTGGTTGGGGCAGAGCGTCGTCCTGATTGGCGGCTTCGTGTTGACGCTAAACTTTTTACCTCAGTTGGGATTTATGTTTCTGCTGTTGCCGCTATTTCCGCCACTGATGGGAATCTTGTCTCTGGTTGCAGGTTTGTTGAATCGAGTATGGGTTTATGCGATCGGCTCTGCTCTATTTTTCGGTTGGTTATTGGCAGCAGGTTTTCCCCTCTCTGCCTGACCTGCGTACTCTCAAATTCTCCCTTGGGAACCAGTCTCTCTGGCAGCGCTCTGGTTACAGTAAGAAAGTTATTTCCGTACTCCAATGCAGTCTCTAACTGTACTTACTGTTCTTTTGTCCCTCCTACAGGGCTGTGCCTCCCAGCCTTTCATTGCTATGAGTGATTCGCCAAACCCTTTTCATTCCCAGCCACCAGAGGCAACCAATGTTGCTGCAACTCCCGATCGTTCCCAGGAGATTGAATTTAAGCTGAGCGACTATCAATGGCAAAACCGCATCCTGCTGGTCTTTGCTCCCTCAACTGGTTCATTTCAGTATCGTCAGCAGATGCAGGAATGGCAGGCTGATGTGGCAGGAACCAGCGATCGCGACCTGAAACTGGTGCAAATTTTGGGAACTGGAGAGAGCCAAGTGGATGGGCGATCGCTCAGTTCAGCATCAGCAGACAGACTGAGAAAACAGTTTGGGATTTCCCATGAGGAGTTTGCACTGATTCTTGTGGGTAAGGATGGTACGGAGAAGCAACGGAGCCAAACTCCAATTGATTTAGCGATTCTGTTCCGCACGATTGACGCGATGCCCATGCGTCAGCAGGAGATGCGCTCCCGTCAGTAGGCTGAAGGAAGGGTGTTGGTTCGGCTCAACTGTTCACTCTTGGCAAGCTGTGAGGGTGAGGCAGTTCTGAATGTATGAATAAAGGGTTATGGATCAGCAATTGCCTCAATTTATTCATCAGGTTGTCGATCGCTTGCAGGCAATTGAGGGAATTGTGGCGATCGCTTTGGGAGGCTCAAGGGCAAGAGGCAACCACACAGCCAAGTCAGATGTGGATCTGGGGCTTTATTACCAACCAGAGAACCCGCCTAATCTCCTTGCGCTCAATCGCCTCGCCTCTGAACTGGACGACAGTCATCGTACAAACCTGATTACCCCAGTCGGTGAGTGGGGTAAATGGATTAATGGCGGGGGGTGGCTCAAGGTGAAAGGTATTCCAGTCGATTTTCTCTATCGGGATGTCGCCCAGGTGAGTCAGGTCATTGATGACTGCCATGCTGGAAAAATTGCGATCGACTACCAACCCGGACACCCCCACGGCTTTGCGTCCTCAATCTACAGGGGTGAATCGGAACCTGAAATTTCATGAACCGAGGTTGAGAAATGAGGGACAGAAGTCGGTTCCATCCAGGGCAAACCCTTATGGGATGTTTGATTAAGCAGTTTTGAGGTTTAATAGAGAGGGTAAAGCAAGCACGTCTCCCTCAAAAAATTCTTCGTCTCAGTTCCAAAACTCATCAAACTTCTGCCAGCTTCTTTTACAAAAGGATATTCATGACTTATGGATGTTGATCAAGCACAAACAGAAAATCATGAAGAAACCTCCTTAGAGGCTCCCAATCAGGACAAGGAATTTGAGCAAAATGATACAGGTCTTGAAAGAGAAGAGGAAGAGATAAGAGAACCTTTTGATCCTACCAAGATCAAAATTGATGCTCGGCAAATAACGATTGACTTGGTACTTAATAGAATTGAGTTTGGCGAGATAGAATTATCCCCTGATTTTCAACGTGATTCCAATATTTGGAATGATACAGCTAAAAGTAGACTGATTGAGTCTATGCTGATCCGTATACCATTGCCTGCATTTTATATAGATGCAACTGATGAAAACAAGTGGGTAGTTATTGACGGACAACAACGACTAACGACAATCAGGAATTTTGTGCTTGGTGAGGGAGGTGATGCTTCTGACAAAAGCAATAGCGAAGAAGGATGTGAAAAAAAATTCAGACTTTCTAAACTTGAGTTTCTTACTCAATTTAATAATAAGACCTATGATGAGTTGCCGAGAAACTATCAACGACGAATTAATGAAACTCAAATAACTGTTTATTTAATCGAAAAAGGAACTCCAGAAGAGGTTAAATTTAATATTTTCAGACGAATTAACACTGGCGGACTACCTCTATCTGCTCAAGAGATTCGCCATGCTCTTAATCAAGGTAAAGTAACAAAATTTCTGAAGACACTTGCTGAGTCGAAAGAGTTTAAGAAGGCAACAGCAAATGCTGTACCAGACAAACGCATGGCAGCACGTGAAGTCGTTTTGCGTTTCCTCGCATTCAAGATTACCTCTTTTATGACATACAACGCGACGGAACTTGACACTTTTTTAAATGATGCTATGAAAAAAATGAATAGTATGTCCGATAAAGCTCTTGCCGATCTTGAGAAAGATTTCTTTAAGGCAATGGTTATTGCAGAAGAAATATTTGGCAACGATGCGTTTCGCAAGAGAAGCAATAGAAAAGCTGCTAGATCACCAGTGAATAAAGCCCTTTTTGAATCTTGGGCAGTGAATTTAAGTTTATTAAATGAAGAACAAATTGAACTGTTAAAGAGTAGACAAGAAGTTCTTGTAGACAAATTTATTGAATTAAATGCAGATCCTCGCTTTATTGATTCAATTTCTGAAGGTACAGGTGATATTAGAAGAGTGAAATATAGATTTAGCAAAGTTCAAGAACTGATTGAGAAGACATTAAAGATAGAGATGTAACAAGATTATTCAAAGATTCATATGATTAACTCAGTAGAATTGAAGAACTTTAAGTGCTTTGAAAACCAAATTTTTAACTTAGGCAAGCTTACACTTTGCACTGGTCTTAACAGTTCCGGTAAATCATCCTTCATACAATCGCTACTGTTACTACGGCAGTCATACGATCAGGATCTACTGCCTGAGGTGGGTTTAGCTCTTAATGGTGACTTGGTAAATATTGGTACTGCTCAAGATGCATTATTTGAAGGGGCAGTGGAAGACAAAATAGGGTTTAGGATTACATGGAAAGATCAAGAGGGAATATGGTCATTTAACTACAACCGAGTAGCTGATGTTCTAAGCCTAGATTCGCCACCTACTAGCCCTGAAATCTATAAAACAAGCCTCTACAGTAATTCCTTTCACTATCTCACGGCAGAGCGCATTGGTCCTCGTCCATTTTTTGAGACATCAGATTTTCAAGTGCGTCAGCGCGAGCAGATTGGTAGTAGAGGTGAATACGCAGCCCATTTTCTGTCTGTCTACAGGGATAAAAGCATTCCCAATCCGGCCCTCAGCCATCCAAAAGCAGAATCTTTTAGCTTGATCGAACAAGTAAGAGCCTGGATGGGAGAAGTAAGTCCAGGGACACGCATTGAGAGAAAACTGAGTCCAGACATGGGTTTGGTTAGTTTACAGTTTTCTTACGGGCTTAGTAATCCTTATCGGGCAACCAATGTTGGATTTGGTATTACTTACACACTTCCAATCCTTCTAATCATCCTTGCTTCTTCACCCGGTACGCTGATTCTTCTTGAAAATCCCGAAGCCCATCTTCACCCTAAAGGACAATCCATGATGGGGCACCTGCTAGCACTGGCAGCAAGCTGCGGCGTTCAAGTTATCGTAGAAACCCACAGTGATCACGTGCTAAATGGTATCCGTCTTGCTGTTCATGGAGGCAAGATTAAGCCAGAAGATGTGTGCTTGCACTTCTTTCAACGAATTGAACAAAGTGATCAAGCTCTCACTCAAGTTATCTCACCTAAGATTGATCGGAATGGTCGAATCGACCGCTGGCCTGATGGTTTTTTTGATGAGTGGGACAAAAGCCTGGATGTGTTGCTGGAGCCAGCACAGGAGTAAGACATGGCAATAGATATGGTTCTCAATGAATTATCTTTACAGTCTCCTGCTTCTGATGCCTCAATCGCACGCCAATGGATGTCTGACTTTATTCAAACTGTAAGAGCCGTAAAAGCTCAAGCTGGTCAACAAGCGGTTCTCCGAACACAATATAGCTTCCGTGCCGCATTACTCTCGCCCGATTACCCTGTAGGGCAGTGGCTGAGAGATAGTGAAGTGGATCTTGAGGAACGAAGATTTATCAAGACTCTTGTAACAAAAGCACCCTTTTCTGAAGATACCTTAAATGCTGAAGTTCAAGAGATTGAAAGCAATAGCGGTTCCTGTGAATTTTTGCATCAAGGGGAAGTAGCTATCGGACTTGGTGTTGCTTACATACTTGACATAATTCCAATTAGCTTAAGATCAAAACTTTGTTGGGATTGCAGCTATTTAGATCTAGAAATCATACATATTGATCAAGATAATGAAAAAGTTACGATCGTCCATGCAAGTCTAAAAAAACATCTTCAGGATCATATCGAATGGTTTCAAGCTCGACTTAAAAAAGCCAGAGAAATCTTTGATGGTGAAGGATTGTGGAACAAAAAAGAGGAGTTATTTCCAAACTTACAATTCTGTGATTCTGTAAAGGATCAGTTACTAAGTATCCGTACTGGAGATGTAATGTTAAACCCAATTGAGAAGAGATTATCTGACTTGCAAACGTATGCCGAAAGCTGGCTCAATGGAGCGTTCGATTCAAGCAAAATTGCTTGTAAGGCTACTCCTGAAAGCGAGGCTACTTTAAAGCAGTATGCACAGGAACGAACTTTTATCTGTCCTGATGGTCAAAACCGTACTTTCAGTTGGCACGTTCGGCTTACACCTTTAGCTTGGCGTATTCATTTCTATCCAAATCAAGCAGGACAAATTATTGTTGGGTATATTGGTCGTCATTTGCCTACTGCTAAATTCAAGTGATAAAGATTTTTTTGTAATCAGTATGGGACATGAACCACTGCAAGCATGAATTAGCATTGATTCTGCCATATCTGTAGTATGTATCATGATAGCCACTAACCAAGCAGGATCATTAGAGTAAGATTGTGGTAGCGATAGTTTGGCTTTAACCTCTCCTCCAGTTTCACTTCAAGAAATCATTGAATTTCTTCAGCAGCTTACTTCGATTCCATCAGTTGAATCAGAGCAGGCGATCGCCACTTGTATCGCTCAAAAACTCAGTGAGCTTGGATTCGAGCCACACTTGATCGGAGAACCGGAGCATCCTTCCGTCATTTGTCATCATCAAGCGGCAACTGCAACGAAAACAATCTGTCTACAATCACACCTCGATACCGCTCCTGTGGGCGATCGCGCTCAATGGCAACATGACCCGTTTGCTGGAACGATAGTAGGCGATCGTATTTACGGGCGAGGGGTGGCTGACTCGAAAGCAGCGATCGCCCTATTCATCTACCTTGCAAAGGCGCTGAGAGACTCACCCCAGTTCAACGACTCGCTATTCCTCGGATTCGATGCTCAGGAGGAATCGGGCAACTTTTCTGGAATTCGAGAGATTCTCCATCATGCTCCCAAAGCGGATATTTGCATTTTGGGCTATCAGAGCTTTGATGAAATTGCGATCGGGGCGAGGGGATGGTTGAGGCTCAAGCTAACCACTTACGGCAAAGCAGCCCATACAGGCAGTCGCTCCAAAAAGGGTAGAAATGCTGTTCATGCCTTGATACGCGCCTGCTCTGCTTTATTGGAACTCCAACTGGAAGGACAGACCGAACCATTCTTTGAATTCGGTTCTACCTTCAATATCGCTCAAATTAGGGGTGGTGAAGCAATCAACGTGGTGCCTGACAAAGCAGAATCTCTGATTGATATTCGTTTGCTGCCCTCCCAGCAAGCCCAGAACATCGTCCAAACCATTGAGGAAGAACTGCGGAATTTGCAGCGATCGAGTCCCGATTTTCAGTATGCGCTGGAAGTGCTCCAATCTGAACCCGCTTATCTGACTAATCCTCACCATCCGTTTGTTCAAATCTTGCAGAAAAATGCAGCCCAGTACAGAGCAATTTCAGGAAGCAACATTGTGGATACAGACCTTCCTTTAGTCGCAAATGGTGCAGGCAGTGTTGGTAACGTAATTAGTCGGTTGGGAATTCCCATCATTAATGCCTATGGTTGTGAAAGTGGTAATGTTCACGCTCCCAACGAGTGGCTCAATCTCAAGACCATAGAGCCAGTGTTTCAGTCTTACTGGGCGAGTTTGGTTCAGTTCTGCCTTGACGGTGAACATTGAAACAGAAACGATCAGCCATCGCGATCCGGTGATTGTATGGGTTATGGACGGTGCGAAGCAGTTCCCCCTTCAGGGTAAACGCCTCACTCTCCTTCATCAGTCATTTCAAAACTCAGAGGAATCATATTTCCAGTCCTTGTCAATCCCAACCACATGGGTTGTTGTGGACGGATCAGTTGACCTGTAATGGCGCATCGCTGTTCTTGCTGGGCAACAGCCCTAAACGTCGCTCGAATATCTGATATGGAAAACGTTGAGGGGTAGGAGGGCAGTGTGAAGCCGTTTTCCTTTGGGGGTAATTGCCAACTCCCATCATGTCGTACCTCGTCTGGTCGCACCTGTTGTTCTACAAACCGCCAGAGCACATCTCGGATGAGGGTCTGATACCCCTGCTCTCCGGAGATTTCCCGCAATCGCTCCTTCAGTTCAGGTTCCAGTCGGATACTCGTCACCTGCATTTCCGAAGTGCTACCTCGTTTACGTGTATCCATAACCGAACATCCTAAATTTCATTCAAGGGTGGACAATCTAATGCTACAAGTGTAGTATGCAGACATTCGGATTTGTAACACAAATACTACAGCCTTCCATGATACGTATCCTCGCCACCTTAAGCAGCGCCATGCAATGCCGACCTCAATATGGTCTGGGCAGAGCAGCGGCGCTGTTTGCGTTTGAGGGGACGTATCGGTTTAACGGCGGTAAATCCGTCAGAGAAGGCGTTCATAGCACAATTCCTTCAGAACGCTTCGCGAACGCTGGACGACTCAATCCGGATCAATTCACTAGCAGCGGGAGGTGCAGGGCAATCCTGGCACCGACATAGGGAAAAGCATACCCACTTCCCAACCCCCGCTCCTGGTGTTCAGAGGCGGGGGTTATTTTTTGAGGAGAAAACTGATGCAGACCGAACAGCGACAGAAAATTCCAATACTCCAAAACCAGGTCGTAGTGTTCTCTAAGAACTACCTGCCCCTGGCACAAATCAACCTTAAACGGGCGATCGTACTCCTGATAACTGGACAGGCGGAGACTTTAGAGTTCAGCAGTACCCAGCAGTGGGAAGTTCGCTCTCCCAGTGTCGTACTACAAATTCCTGACCACATTCGTTTGACAAGCGGCAATCCAGAGCGGCATTGGAAGGTTCCTCCTGTAAATCGTCGGGAAGTCTTTCGCCGTGACAACCACACCTGTCAGTACTGTGGCAGCACCAAGCATTTGACACTGGATCACGTCATTCCTCGCTCAAAAGGTGGAACCCACACCTGGGACAACGTAGTGACCGCCTGTGAGAAATGCAATTCCAGTAAGGGCGATCGCCTTTTACATGAAACCCCAATGGTACTGAGAACCAAACCCAAAGCACCAATGCATCCAGCAATCGCCTTTGCTGAACAGTTTTGGAAAGAACAGCAGCTTATTGAACTCTGACCTCAAGCCAGAAAGGAGGCATGACCGATGTTGAAGCTGAACTACACCGATGTTGGGCTGTTTATGGAGCGCACCATGACCAATCCCGAATTGTTGATTGCCCAGCGCGTGCTTCTGGCGGTGCGATTAGGGAAAACGCTCTATATCGAACCCGGTCGCGCTTCCTTTCTGCTGCCTGCTGATATTCCTGAACTGAAAGTGCTGGAGATGGCACTACAGCAGGACTACGGCTCAGTAACCACCCTCATTGCTATAGATGAGGGGTTTGTCGAAGTCGGACTGACTGGAAGCTGGATTGCTAAGGACAAGGATGCTCATGAAGGGATGTTCTTGGCGGTGATGAGCGATCGAATTGAGCGTTTCATCTACAAGCTGTGGCAGATGAGTGAAGTCCACATTTCCTCTCCAGCCTAAGGGTCAAGTCCATCGGGAGAGAGCGATACAAGGATTTTTTGATAGTCGTTCTCTCCCATCTCAAAAAAGTTGTAGTAACCCCCTTGACACCTTGTAGTATGTTGTATTATATTTGTAGTATGAGATGAGACACAGAGGAGCTAATCCAATGAACACTCACTCCCTTACTAAAAGCAATGGTCTCTTGAAATTCTTAGAGTTCTTACCCACTCATGTTTCTGGCATTTCCACGCCACTTCAAGACGACTTATTCAATCAGGGAAATGCATCTTTCACTCAGTACAAACAAAAGCGACAGAACATCGGGCAAATCTATTGCCTGGAACGGTGTTGCTTCTTCTGATTCCTGCTGATTTATCAGCCAGCCTGAACCTTGAAAACTTCATAAATGCCACCTTTGGGGGTGTAGCTTAGTGGCTCAAAGCAGTCGCCTGTCGAGCGAAAGATCGTGGGTTCAAATCCCATCATCCCCGTGTAGCCTTGTGGACGAACAGAGAAGTCGTTCTGGTTCTCAGCCAGAAAGAAGCGGGTGCAACTCCCGTCAAGGCTCCCAATGAGGGTGTAACTCAGATGGACAGAGTGCTTGTTTCCGAGACAAGTGGTCACAGGTTCAAATCCTGTCATCCTCGTTGCTGTGCCCTGATGTCAGAAGCCTACATACAGTAGAACGATCGTTTGAAACACGATAGGTTGCTGGTGCAATTCCAGTCCTCGCCTCCAACCTTGGCGAGGTAGTTCAATCCAAAACAGCTTCTTCAACTTGCACAGCAAATTTATCTCCAGGTCGCCAAGTGGGAAGGCGTTGGTCTGCAAAACCGACTACTCGTGGGTTCGATTCCCACCCTGGAGTCCAACCATTGCAGCGTAGCTTAATGGCAAAGCCCCAAGCTCATAACTTGGTCATTGCGAGTTCAAATCTCGCCGCTGCGACCAATGCACAGATAGTGTAACGGCAGCACAAGGGTCTCCAAAACCTTTGGTTCGGGTTCAAATCCTGGTCTGTGTGTTCTACGGTGTGCCCTCATCCGAGAAGCCTACACACTGGTCACTCGCCTAACAGCGAAGTAGGTTCGACTCCTACAGCCTCCGCCAACCCTGGAGGCTGAAAAAACAGCTTCTCAAACTTGCACGCTGTAGAAATCTCAAAGTTTGGTGCCGTAGGCAAATTGGTAAAGCCGTCGATCTTTCAAGTCGATGCTTGCGGGTTCAACTCCCGTCGGCACTGCCAAATTCAACATGGGTCGGCTCGCCTATCAGCGTGGGCAACTGTCTGTAAAACAGCCGCTTCTTGCGTTGCAGGTGCGACTCCTGCCCGACCTACCAAATCTATGGAGAGTAAATCGATCAGGCGATCGGCGCTGTTTGCTAAACAGATGGATGAACAATTGTGGTTCGAGTCCACTGCTCTCCGCCTTTGAGAACGTGGTGTAACTGGATAAACACATCGGTCTACGAAACCGAAGAGTGAGGGTTCAATTCCTTCCGTTCTCGCCAAACAGGGAGGTTGTCCGGCACGGACGAGGAAAGCGTCTTGAAAACGCCTGCGGGTGCAATACACCGTCAAGAGTTCGATTCTCTTAGCCTCCGCTTGTGGGAAGTTGGTGAAGCTGGTGCTCACGTGCCGCTGAAGACGGCGAGATGGCAGTTCGATCCTGTCACTTCCCACTCATTGCCCCGTAGCTCAATGGCAGAGCGAGCGGCTGTTAACCGCGAGGTTGCAGGTTCAAGTCCTGCTGGGGCAGCCATTTATTGCAGGATGGACGATTGGCAAGTCGCTCTGACTCTGAATCAGAGAGAGGTTGGTTCAACCCCAACTCCTGCATCCATTTCAATACCCTGTGGTGTAACTGGCAACATCCCGCTCTTTGAAAGCGTAGATTCCAGGTTCAAACCCTGGCGGGGCAGTTGGGAGGTAAACAGTCGCCTGGGTCATCTACTGTGCCCCTCCCATTCCTGCAAAACAAAGTTTGGTGTTTCGGGCGTGTCGCGCCCGAACATCCATCACACTCCTGTAGCCCAACGGAAGAGGCGGCTGTCTCAAAACCAGTCAATGTGTGGGTTCGACTCCCGTCAGGAGTACCAATCATGCTGCTGTAGCCCAATTGGAAGAGGTGCTGGTCTTAGAAACCAGAGGTTGTGGGTTCAAATCCCATCAGCAGTACCAAGCATCGGGATGTAATTCAGTGGTCAGAAGCCTTGGTTTGGGACCAAGGAGTCGTGGGTTCAAATCCTACCATCCCGACCATTTGCCCTTACCTGGGTGTTGAGTGAAAGCTTCGCTTTCACTCAACACAATCAAAAAACATTTGCCCTTGTGACGGAACTGGCAGACGTGCTGGCTTCAGAGACCAGATTTTGTGGGTTCGACTCCCACCAAGGGTACTGATGCTCCTGTGGCGGAAGGGAAGACGCTCTAGACCGAGGATCTAGATTTTGTGGGTTCGATTCCCACCGGGAGTACCAAGCACCGAAGGCGGAAGTGGTGGACGCGCACGCCCGATAAGCGTGTTATTAGCAGGTTCGACTCCTGCTCGGTGTACCAAATATCTGAGTGTGGTGCAGTGGCAGCACGTCGGTATGTCTGAGATTGATCCGGTTCAGTGGACATCTGAATAAGAGTACACTAGAACTAGGAGGGTTCAATGAGTCAAAAAGT
>ERZ1066117.1149-NODE-1149-length-14366-cov-5.715254_pt1 | contig 14366 bp, 8 predicted proteins | sample MGYA00382764_ERZ1066117 | MGnify/ENA primary metagenome ERZ1066117 (study PRJEB33369, sample SAMEA5778347) | biofilm metagenome | biome: Industrial cooling water; feature: Water cooling tower basin; material: Biofilm | place: United Arab Emirates | collected...
CTTGACCTTGGGATCGGGCGGGGGCACCAGATCGGGAACCTCGAGTGCCTGACACAAGGCATCGTAATATTGCTCGGGTGTCAGGCCTCTGGCTCCCATTCGTGCATAGAGCACTTCGGCACGCTCGTCACGATTTGCCGGTAGCACTTGCATCGAGCGCTGATACGCCTGTGTTGTGCAGATGCAACGAATGAGATGCTTGTGATCAAACTCCGATGCCAAGAATTCGTCGGTGAGCAGTTCGAGGAGTTCCGGGTGAGTCGGCGCATTATGATCGGCGAAATCATTCAGCGGATTCACCAGTCCGCGGCCAAAGAAATGAGCCCACAGCCGATTTACCGTCGCCCGTGCAAAGGTGCGGTTCTCGCGCCCTGTGAGCCACTCGGCAAAGGGAACGCGGTGACTCTTCATGGGCTCCACCGTCCACTTGCTGCCGTCGGGAAGAGCGGCCGGGACTTTTCGTCCGCCGTTGCGCGCCTCGCCATCGTTGGGTATCGAAATGCTAATCTCTTTCAGCGGATTCACCTTCTTTCCGGGTTTTGGCCGTAGATGGAGTTCCTGGACACCTCGAGTCATCTTGTTCTCGACGGATTCCAAACGTGCCGTTTGGCCAAAGAACGCCGCCAACGACCAGAAGTCGGTTTGCTTATGCGTTGTGAACGGGTGATTGTGGCACTCGGCACACTGTAGTTGCACGCCCAGGAGCACCTGCGCGATATTTCCCGCGACGATCTTGGGGGTGATCTGCCCGTTCATATCGGTGTTGTAGTAGTAGAACAGACCCTGCGGTGCCTCACTCAGCGGTCCATCGGCGGTCAAGATATCATAAAGGATTCGATTCCATCGCTTGCCTTCATTCAATTCCTTGCCCATCCAGTCGATGAATGGCTCCGGATCGGGTGGACGCGTGCTCACCGTTGTCAGCGAAAACAGATGAATCCATCGCTGGGCGAGATTACGGCCATACTCCGGCGAGCGCAACAACTCCTCGAGAGTCTCGGCCCGTTTTTCCGCCTCGGTACTGGCAAGGAAACGGGTAACCGCGGTGGGAGTGGGTGGCTTGCCGGTCAGATCGAGGGAGATCCGGCGAAGGTATTCAGCATCGCTGCTCCGAGGCGAAGGGGGAATCTTCGCTTCACGCAAGGTTGTGTCGATTTGCTGGTCGATTCGTCGGGCAACCTCAGACACAGGTCGGGCCCTGGCAGGAAGACTCCGAACAGCCTGACGAGGGGTTGCCTTTGCCCCGGCTGTGATCCATGCTCGAATGATTTGCTTGTTCTTTTCGGCAACCTTGTTGTCGGTTTTCGGCATGGCGTCCGTGTGCAGCTTTTTCCACAGAAGACTCTCTTCGGGTTTGCCTGCGACAACCACGTCGCCGTTTCGGCTACCTTGCATGAGCGCGGCGTGAGAACGGAGATCCAACCCCTGGCGTTGGTGCACCCCACCATGACACTGCAGGCAGTGCGCATTGAAGATCGGCAGAACATCCGCTTCAAACGTCGGTGTTCCGAAGGATAAAGCCGTGAGAAGATGTAGGAACATGAGGATCACCTCGTTTGGATCTAAAAGAGTTCGCCGATGGGGGTGCCCGTTGCCGCGCGGGTGAGAATCTTTCGCGGCAGGCTCGCATCCAATCGCACCTTGCCCAGATCAAACAGGGCATTGAGCAGGGTCGCCTGAAAGTCGGCGATCGTGATCGGCTTGCCCGCCGGTTCGCCCCCGCGACGATCCGACTCGCCGATCACCTGGCCGTGACGTAATCCGCCGCCGGCAAACACCAAAGGACAGATTCGCGGCCAGTGGTGCCGGCCCTGGTTCTTGTCCAGTCCAGGAGTTCGGCCAAACTCGCCCGTGATGACCAACAGAATCTTGTCGCTCAGCCCGCGTGCCTCGACATCATCGAGAAAAGCGCTGACGGCGTGGTCCAGGGGAGGGCCGAACACGTCCATGCCCTCAGGCATGTTGGGGATGTTCTTGCGGGCGTGGAAATCCCAGTTCGCATTGATGACCGTGACGAATCCACAACCCGCTTCACACAGCCGCCGGGCCATCAATAATTGCCGACCCAGGGAAAAACCGATCGATGGTCCCGATCGCACGAACTTTGAATTTTCGTCACAGTTCCAGTTGCGAAAATGCTCGGTATCGTAGGCGGCGACGGTACGCACATCCTCGCGCGACAGATCCAGCGCCTTGCGGACGGCATCACCGCGTAGCAAATCCAGGGCCTGGCGATGGTAGCGATCCAGCCCATCCATCATTCCGCCGGCATCGACAGCGCGATCGAGGCGGTCGATTTGCCGCAGGAGATCCGCGCGGTCCTGGAGCCGAGCCAGGGGTAGGCGTGGTTGCAGGTCGTCGAGCAACCCTCCGAGTGTCGTCTCGGAACGATCGCCCGGTTTGCGTTTCTTCTGGTGCTCGCTGCCTTCTTTCATGGGCACATGAAACGTGAAGGGGGCATACGCTGCACCCAGATCGGCCGGCATGCACCCCTCGACTACCGATTCATACGACCCGGCAAATCCCCCTGATTTGGGCAGATAACGACTAGTCGGTGGAAGGAGGGCATGACGCACCATGCCACTCTTTTCGTTCATGGCACCGGCGATGCGTGCGTAGACAGCCCCAATCCCCGGCTCTGTGATCGGCTTGCCGTCCTGAACCGTCAGGTCGCCCGTGAGCAACTGCTTGTGTGCAGCGTTGTGCTCGCCGTGCTTCACCTGAAACGAACGCACGATCGAGAGCTTGTCGGCGCGGTCGGCCAACTTGGGCAGGTACGCCGAAAATCGCACACCGGGCAGTTTGGTGGGCACGTGGCCCTTGAGGCTGGTGGAGCCGGCAAGGCCACCGGGTTTGGGGTCGAAGGTTTCGTACTGGCTGGGACCGCCCGCGAGGAACAGCAGCACAATGGCGCGATCACGCACATAGCCGCCCCCCTCCCTGGCCGCTTCGGCCGCTCGCAGCAGCGTGGGCAGCGTCAGGCCGCCCAGGCCAAAGGTGCCGATCCGTAATAGATCGCGCCGCGTGACACCCGCACAGGTTCGACCGATAGTGGGCGAAACAAGATCGATCATGGGCGTTTCTCCTTTTCCATCGGAGCAGGGGTGACCACGATGGTATGCGGTCGTGAGCACTTCTCGGCCTTGCCATTCTCCGTGGCCACCGCGTACAGCGGATGGATGCCGGCAGGCAACTTGATCTCGAAGTTCCACGGCGACGCCGTTTTCTCGGCCAGTCTGCGTTCACCAGACCAGAGTTCCACCTTGGCCGGCGTGCCCTTGATCGCGAGTGTCACGGGGATCGGTTTTTCAGCGCGATGCGTCACGAATGCTTGCTTGTCTCCCAGACCTGCTGGCGCGGTGATGGTCACCTCACGCGAGGCGGCCACGAACGCCTGCCAGGTGCGTGCCACCCGCTCCGAGGGAAACCACACCGTGCCAGCCTTGTCACCCGTGAAGCCCTTGGCCGCAAACACCCTGGGCCGCACACCGTCCTTATTCCAGGTCGCCACGTCGCCGAGCCAGCCGTCCTCGATGGCGAGAGTCTTGAGCGTTGGGGTACGCAGCCGCAGCGCCTCGTCGAAGAGTACGAATGTAAGATTGTTCGCCTGGCCAAACTCGTGGCGGCGGTTCCACTGCACGGCGATGGCCCACTGAGCGTCCTGCTTGCGAGCCTCGGGGAGTTTACCCAGCAGCAACTTCATCTGTTGGCCATCTTTCTCGCCGAAAAGGGTGATCGCCGGCAGGGCACGGCCGGCTGGCGTCGTGGGGCCCACCTCCAGGCACACAGGCGCCGTGGCCAGGGTTCGATCGGCCCATCGCTCGGCGAGTTGCATGCTCATGCCACCGCCACGCGACATGCCCGTGAAACACAGGGGCATCGTCGTCAACTCCGGATGCCCACTCGATTTGGCCAACTCCTTCAAGCCAGAAAGCAGCAGGTCGTACTCGTCCTTTTTGACGGCGTCGAAATCGGTGCCCACAAGCGCGAATTGCCAGAGCGTGCATGCGGCCGCCCAGTGTTTCTGGGGTGGTTCGTCGCGAGCAAACGGATTGACGACGGCGCCACGTACGGTCTTCACGCCGGGCGGAATCCATACGGTGACGCGTAGTTTGTCCCGGGCGCCGCCCAGCACGGGATCGCGCGAGCGAGCCGTCTTGAGCGTAAGTTCCGTACGGTGAACGGTCCCCTCGTCGGCAGCCAGGCTCAGGCAGGCTACCAACGGAAGCAGATGTAGCATGGGTATCGATGCCTCGGAGAGAGTTATTTTTTCGGGAGCAGGGCCTTGAGTTTCTTCACCGTCTCGGCGTGGGCGGGGTCGCTGGCCAGGTTTTTGGTCTCGCCCGGATCGGCCTCCATGTCGATCAGTTGCACGCCCCGCTTGCCGCCGTCCCACTCGGTGTAGCGGTAGCGCGGCGTTCGCAGCGAGTAGCCGGCGAACGTCTCCTTCATGCCACCCCGTCGCACCTGGGTAAGTGCCGGCCGCTCCCAGGTGGCCGAGGGATCGGCCAGCAGGGGCGCGAGGCTCTGTCCGTCGGTCTTTGGGGCCTTGAGACCGGCCAACTCGGCGAGTGTGACGTGCAGGTCCGTTAGTTCCACCGTCGCGCCACACGCCTTGCCGTTGGCCTTGACACGCGGGTCATGGATGATCAGGGGCACGCGGGCGGAATTTTCGAACAAGCTTTGCTTCTGCCACAGGCCATGCTCGCCCAAATGATAGCCGTGATCACTCAAGAATACCACGATGGTCCGCTCGGCGAGCTTGTGCCGTTCCAGCGCGGCGAGCACCTGCCCCACCTGGGCGTCCATGAAGGTGGTCGAGGCCAGGTAGGCCTGAATCGCCTCGCGGCGCAGGGCATCCGTGAGTTTTTCTTGCTCCTTCTTGAAGCTGGCAAACGCCGGGGCCGGGTGCACCTCGCGATGCCCTTTCGGCACCCGGGGCAGGACAATCTTTTCCTTCGGATACAACTCAAAATACTTCTTCGGTGCCACATACGGCGTGTGTGGCCGGAAGAAGCCGCATGCCAGGAAAAACGGCTTCTCCTTGTTGTCGGCCAGCAATTTGCTCACCTCGGCGGCAATGAGGCCGTCGGTCTGCTCGGCGTCGGTGCCGTCGGCAGCCAGCCAGCTGAGGACACCGCCATACCGGGCCGATCCCTTGGCCATCGGTGTAAGGGTGAAGATGCGGTCTTCGTCATCCTTGTCACGGCCGCGAGGGTTGATCACCTTTTGCCAGCTGGCCTTGTCGTCCAGACCATCGGTACCGATCTGCCCTGGCACGCCGTAGTGGTACAACTTGCCCACCCGCGCCACGAAGTAGCCGGCCTTGATGAAGGTCTGCGGCAGCGTCTGCACGTCGGGCAGGTTCTTGCGGAAGTAGGTGGCGTTTTCGTACACCCGCGTGCTGTCCGGCCGCAACCCCGTGAGAAACGAGGCACGGCTCGGGTTGCACAGCGGAAACTGACAGTAGGCGCGATCAAATCGCACGCCCTTGCCCGCGAGTTTGTCGAGGTGGGGTGTCTGGGCCATTCCTCGGTAGCAGCCGAGCGCGTTGTTGGTCAGGTCGTCCGAAACGATGAACAGCACGTTCATCTTGTCCGCGGCTCGGGCGACGCCGTGGCAGCCAATCAGCGCGACGAGACAGACCATCCAACGCATCGGCAGACTCCTTGACCAAGAGGCGATCACGCCAGCAGTTCACTCAACGGACCGGTCTGATCGATATCCTTCAGACCTGGGTCTTTCATGCCAAAGGTGTCACGCTTCGATCCAGCCACCTGCAGCAGCGTCGTGAACAGGTTCGCCGTCGTGCGGTGGCCCTTGGAGCCGTAGCCGGGGTAGTCGAGGTAGCGGCCGGTCTTGAGTTTCTTGCCGCCGTTGCCAATCACCACCATCGGCCATTCCCAGCACCGGCTGTGGTGGCCCTCGGCACCGTCGCTGAGGTAGACGATGACGGTGTTATCAAGCATGGTGCCATCGCCTTCCTTGATGGCGTCGAGCTTCTTCATCAGCCCAGCGATACGATCGAAGTGGTAGCGACGGATGATGTTATAGAGTTCGTCCCACTTCTTGCCGTCGAAGCTGCCACCGTGGCCGATGGAGTGTTTGTCGATGTTCAGACCCAGCCCCTTGAAGGTGATGTCGAAATCGCGCACGCCCGCTGCCGATGAGATGGTGAGCACGTTGGTGAGGCCACACACCAGGGCACAGGCGCCGATGTCGAACATGGCATCGAGGCGGTCGGTTTCGACGGCACTCTTGTACTTGTCACGGGCCACGGGGCCTTTTTCACGCAGGGTGTGCTTGATCTCGTTGAGCTTGGACTGCCGATCGCGGAGCGTCTCGAACGTCTCCAGGTAGGCACCCAGTTGCTCCTTCTCCTCGCCCACCAGGTGCGACTCGACCCGGCGGATGTCGTCGCGCAAGAAGTCGAGCAGGTTGTTTCGCGCCACGAAATCCTGCTGCGCCTCGCCGCCCGCCACGCTGCCAAACAGCGTCGAGTAGGCCAGGTCCGGCTTGACGATGATGGGCAGCGCCTTGTCCTTGTCCCAGGCCGAGATGCTGTAGACGACGCTGTTCTCCAGCCGTTTGCTGATGCCCAGGCCGATGTGCGGGAAGATGCCCGGGACGGTCTTGGCCAGGGCGCCGTCGATCGTCTCACCGACGATGGCCGTGCTCTCGCCGCCGTTGCCGCGCCCGGCGCCCATGGCACTCAGGGCACCGAAGTTGTTGGAGTGGCCGCCGCCGCAGACGCGTCCGGACAGACCCTGGACGACGGTGACACGGTCCTTCCATGCTTGGATCGGTTGCAGCGAGAACGGCAGGTCCTTGTCCTTGAGCGCGACATCGGTCACGCTCGCCGGACCGTTGCCCGGCCGCTGGTCGCGTCGCTTGCGGGTGACACCCACGGGCGCGAGTTGCTCGGGTGGCACGCCGTTGGACTCGACCACGAAGACAAAACGCTTTGCCGTCACCGGGGCACCGGCGGCCTGCGCTTCCAGCCGGGCCAGCATCGGGGCCAGCACCACGCTGCCCGCACCCAGGGAGAGATTCTTCAACGCTTCGCGCCGGTTCAGCACCATCGGTCACTCCTTCTCTCTCAGATCGTAGCAGTAGATGGCATCACGGCCACGGACGAAAATTCGTCCCGCGACCAGGGGGGAAATCAGCGGGTGCGGGGGCACCCATTGCCCCGGTGCATCGGGATGTGTGCCCTTTGCCGATCCCGACGCGAGCTTCTGTTCAAACGTGTCGGCATCGCTGTGCAACAGGAAGAACGACTGCCGACCGTGGCGGCCCTCAGGCTGGAGCAACACGTGGGATCCGCTGGCCTGGGCGATCTGTGTGCGAGCGCCGCCTACCTTGGCGACGCGGCCAGTCACCTTGCCGGTCGCCACATCTAGCTGGATGGTCTCGCGGAAGCCACTTACCACGACGTGGCGTTCCTGCACCAGAAGCGCCGGCGTGTCGACCATCGGCTTCGGGCCGGGCGTGCTCCACAGGGGCTTCAGTCCTGTGTCCTCCACCTTCCAGGCGTGGACGGTCACGTCGCCGTCGTGCTCGCCGGGTTTGCCCGCGGCCGCTTTGGACACCGACCAGCCCACGAGCGTGGTGCCGCTGTCGGCGAGCGATGGCGTCAACAGTGGCGAGACGTGGTTGGCGTCCAGCGGCACCTCGGTGGCAAACGCTTCCTTGCCCGTCGAGACCTCGAGTGCGGCGAGGAAGGTCTTCTTGTTCGCGTGATCCAGCCGCAGGGATAGCACGCGCACCTTTTCGCCCGAGTGCCACGGTAGCAGCGGCCCGCGATACGCCCCCTTGGTCTGCCAGCGGCGTTCGCCCGATTTCGTCGCCAGACCGACCAGGCCATCGCCCGTGTGGACCACGAGCGTCTCGCCCAACCGTACCGGCGAGGGACTGCCACAACGAATCCACTTGTCGTTGTCGCCGCTGGCGTGCGGCCGAGTCGCCTTGCCGGGATACTCCCACACGAGCCGGCCATCCTTCGTCTCCAGGGCATAAACGCGCCCCGTGGTGCCCGCTACATATACATGCACACCATCAATGAGCGGCACGGGGAAGTGACCCCGATGTTTGTGCGTCTGGTAGTTGTTGCCCCGGGCAGGCAGGGTGGTGGACCACAGGAGTTGACCCGTGCGAGCATCGAGGCAGGCGAGCACCTCGTCCGCATGGACGCGAAAGAAATCGACCAGCAACCCTTGCATCGCCTTGCGTTCGGGGAATGCCTTGGCCGCGTAGGCCGCCGTCGATTCCGCCGTGCCTCCGGCGAGTCGGGCGTGCATTGTGGCCGGGCCACTGGGCTGCGTGAAGAAGATGTAGACGCGATTGTCGGCCACCACGGGGCTGGACGAGCCACCGCCCGGACCGGTGAAGCCGCTGCGGGTGGCGTAGCGTGTGTCGGGCGCGGAGCCGTAGGCCGTGGGCACCCAGAGTTCGCTTTTCCACACCGGCCGAGCCTGGGAGAGGTCGCGGAGCAACGGTTGCTTCCCCTCGCTGGTGAAGCCGAATCCCGAGCCGAAGTAGCTCGGCCAGGCGCCAGCGACAGCCTCGCTCGCCGTTTCGATGCGGCCCGTGAGGCGTCCCTTGAGCGTCTCGGTGCCCCACTGGCCGCTGTAGGTGCCGGTGAGCGATTCGCCCTCCGTTCGGGCGTCGAAACTCAGTCGAACATCCACGGCGGTCTTGTTGCTGAAGCCGTCGCCGGTGGCCAGACCGACCCATTCGCCGGTGAGTTTGCCGTCGCGCCAGGCGACCGTGGAAGTGGTGGTCCACACGGTCAGGTCGGCCCGCTCGGGGTGCAACAGCCACAGCGTGGCGAGCTTTCCCTCGCGGAAGGAGAGACGCGCCGGCAGCGGGGCGGGTTTACTCTTGGCGACTTGGACGCCGTTTTCTAGTTCGACCTGCAGCCGGGTGTAGGTTCCCGTCGGGCGGTGGTGAGTGGGCTCAAGCGGGACCTCGGCACCCAGTGCGAGCACGAGCAGAGCGAGCATCATTTCTCGGCCCTCACCGGGGCGCGGTACAGGAACGAATCGGAACTCACCAGTGCGATCACGAGCGCCTTCATGCTGCCGCCGCTTTCGCGGTACGCTTTGTGGGCGGCCTGCAGTGTGCCGGCGTCGTGCGGAGTTTCGTTGCGTCCCATCCAGTAGCGGAAGGCGTGTCGGATGAACACCTGCTCGACATGCTCGGACTTGGCCAGCTTGTGCAGCAGAGCAACGGCGTTTTCCACCTTGCCTTCCAGCCCCGGCACCCCGACCTGAGCGATCAGGCCGCCCGCATCGAGAGCCGTCTCGCGATACACGGGACCGAGCGACTTGCCCTTCTTGTCCACGTTCTTGGCTGTGGCCTCGGGATCGAGCACGCGTTCGCTCTTGCGGAAGCGACCGAAGTGGTCGAACATCTCAAAGGGCAGACCGACATCGTTCATCTTGATGTGGCACTTCCAGCAATACGATTCCTGAGTGACGGCCATGCGTTGGCGGAGCGTCTTGTGTGGGGCCTCGGGCAACTGAGCATCGACGGTGATGGGCAAATCGGGCACCACCCCGCCCAGGAGTCGCTCGCGCACCCACTTGCCCCGCAGGATCGCGTGATTGTCATCGGCGGTGGAGAAGGCAACCAGCCACGCCGGTTGCGTCAGGATGCCGGCCCGTTGTTCGGCGGGCAACTCTGCGGGTTGCTTGTCGGGAAAGTCGCTCAGGTTGTACGCCTGGAAGATCTCGCGTCCCACCTTGGGCGGCTTCTTGTTCTTGAACTTCTCGGGGTTGGCCGCCTTCTCACGCTCGTACTTGGCAAGCGCTTCGATGCGTTTCTTCTTCATGCTGGCCCCGTTTTTGTAGGCCACGAAACTCTTGTTGGTGGTGAGCAGTTCGGCGAGAACATTTTTGTCTCGCTCAAGGATGTACTCCACGAGGCGGTCGGTGTCCTCGACCAGCGTGCGGGCGTCGTGTTCGGGGTTGTCCTTGTCGTTCTTGAACACCTCCCGGGCCGCCTCGTAGCCAAAGTATTCGCGGAAGAATCGCATCAGACGCGGCTTGGGCGTCTTGCTGTCGTCCAGCAGGCGACGCATCGCGGCCGCCACTCCGTCGCGCGTTGCCAGTTTGCCCGTGTCGGCGTCGGCGAGCAGTTTGGCGTCGGGGCGGCGGTCGCCCACCGCGTAGGCCAGGGCATGCGCGATGGCTCGCGGCGATAGGCGGTTGAGGCCGCGCTCATCGGGTTTGCCGTCTCCCGTCTCCCAGCGATAGACCGCCTCGGGCAGCAGGTAGATCGCCGCCAGGCTGTAGGGCACGCCCTTGGCGCGGCCGGCGTCCTTGACGTTTCGCTGCATCAGCGACACCAGTCGCTTCACCTCGTCGGCGTTGGCCTTGCGACCCAGCACGCGTTGATACTGCGATTGCACGGCGGCCTCGATCGCAGCGTCGCTCAGCGGTTTGGACTCATCCAGAAGCGTGGTCACTTCTTTGGTCTTGATGCGCTCAGCGATGGCCACGGCGTTGCGAATCAGCAACTGCGTCACCGGTTCATCGATCTTGGGCGCGCCCATGTCTTTGAAGGTGCCGCCTACCTCCGGAGAGAACGGATTGTCGACGCCGGGCACTCCCTTGGCGATCTCGGCCAGAAAAGCGGCATAGATCTCTGGGCTGATCCGTCGCAGCCGGGGTGTGACATCGGGCGGCAGGTTGGCGTTCCTGGGGTCAAACAGCGCCGCATGGTCCACCTTATTGCCGTTGGCATGGGCGATCCGGCGGGCGGAACTCTTGTTGGCCCGCTTGAGTTCGGCCTGAATCCAGGTGACGATGGCGCGGCGTTCCTCGTCGCTGGGCTGGGGCCGTGCCGGCGGGGGCATTTCCTTGTTAATCACTCGTTCCAGCAACGCCGCCCAGCGACCGGCGCTGTTGCCGGTCTTCATGTCGATTTCCAGGGTGGCCAGGTCCAGATCGCCCTGCATTTTGTCGGCGTTGTGGCAACCGGCGCAGTGGCGAGCGAGCAGGGGTTGGACCGTCTTTTCGTAAGCGGTCTTGCTCTCCTCGGGCGTCGGGAAGCGAACCTCCGCCGCCTGTGTGGGCAGCCACACCGTCAGCCCCAGCGCGCCTGTCAGACAGACGACAAACCACATCGCGAACGGTCTTTTCATGGGGGTTGCACTCCCGGCGAGGGAATCGGCAGGCGGTCTTGAGAGCAAATGCCTGTCGTCGGGGTAAACTTAGCACACGAGGAGAAAATTCGCGCGGCTCAGCCCAGGGCGTCGGCGTGTCTCTGGGCGGTGTAAATGCTGGAAGAACCGCTCACCAGGTACGCCCCGATGCAGGTGATCGCCAGCGGCACCATCAGTCCCGAGCCGAACAGTTCAATGCCCATCATCAGACAGGTCAACGGCGTGTTGGCAGCTGCCCCGAACACGGCGACAAACCCCAGCGCGGCTCCGTAACCCGGCGGCAGGCCGAGCACGACGGCCAGCGAGTGGCCCAGAGTCGCGCCGATGACGAACAGGGGCGTCACCTCGCCGCCCTTGAAGCCGCTGCCGAGCGTGAGCACGGTGAAGACAAGTTTCCACAAAAAGGCCCACCGGAGCACCTCGCCCGAGAGACTGGCCGTCAACAGCGGCAGACTCAGTCCGAGGTAATCGCGTGTGCCCACCAGGGCGAGGAGCCCCACAAGCAGCACCCCACCGACGAGGGGGCGAAGTGGAGGCCAGGCGATGCCGCGGAAGAGATCGGCCACGCGGTGCGTCGCCAGGGCAAACAGACGGGCGATGCCCCCAAACGCCAACGCCAGCAGCAGCAGTTGACCCACCAGTAGCGGCGAGAGCGGGAGCGGCTGCGGGGCCTGATAATGTGTGTGCCGGACGCCCCAACCCAGGCACGTCCAGTCGCCCACCAGAGCGGCCACCAGGCACGGGGCCAGCGCGTCGGTGCGCATCCGGCCGATGTAGAGCACCTCCAGGCCAAAGAGCATCCCGGCCAGCGGAGTCCCAAACACGGCTCCGAAACCGCCGCTGATGCCGGCCATGAGCAGCAGACGAACGTCTCGCAAGCGAAGCAGGCGACCCAGGAGTGCGGCCAGACCACCGCCCATCTGGGCCGCGGTACCCTCACGACCGGCTGATCCCCCCACCAGATGGGTCAGCAAGGTGGTGACGAAGATCAGGGGAGCAAACAGCCTCGGGATTCCTTTTTTTGGCTCGTGAATCTCGGAGATGAGCAGATTGTTTCCCGCGATCGAATCGCGCCCCAGAGCGTGATACAGCCAGCCGACCACCAGACCGCCCAGCGGCAGAAAGTAGATCAGCCAGCCTTCCCGCTCGCGCAGGGCGGTGACGGCATCAAGGCTCACCAAAAACAGAGCCGAGGCGGTTCCGGCCAGAATTCCCACCAGGGAGCCGAGAACCACCCCGAAAAGTAAGACACGAAAGGACATCATTTGGAATCGAGCTTGCGCACGCGCAGATCGCGAACGGCTCCGACGGTGTTGTAGGTACACAGGCCAAAAGGTTTGCAGACGTTGCACTCGACGCGAATGCCAACCGTGCGATCGGAAATATCGATATCCACCATTTTTTCGCCGTCGATCCACGCCTTGATGCGGTCCTTGGTCACGCGGACGGTGATGCGATACCAGCGGTTCTTCTCAAAGGTCTTGTACTTGCTGGTCTCGTTGGCCGAGGCGTCCTGGAAGTCGATGTTGCTCAGGCCAACGACGCTGCCGCTCCAGCCGCCCACAACGAAGGAGCAGTGCGAATCGCCCACGGGGAAGGTGGACGTGCAGAAGAAATCGTCGCCCTCGATCTTCTTGGCCTCGAAGGTGAACTCGTAGTCGGCGGTCGGAAAATCCTTGCCAGCGAAGGTGGCACCGGTGAGCGCTTTGCCCTTCTCCATGACGATGGCGCCGTCCTTGACGTGGAGCTTGCCCTTGCCGAAAAAGTCGGCCTCCTTCCAGCCCTTGAGGGTCTTGCCATCAAAGAGCGAAGTCCAGACAACGGGGGGCGGCGGGGCGACGGCGGGGGCCAGGGCAGGTCCCAGCAGACCCACGAGGCACGCAAGACATAGCATTCGGATCATGACAGAGTCTCCGGATGGGCTTCAAGCCAGCGACGTAGATCGATCTCCAGACGGTCCACGCTCTGCTCCAACGCGTGAAAGATCCGACCTGCCTCGGTCAGATTCCCCGAGGCGGCCAGTTGTTCCAGTTGCCCCGCCTCCTGCATGGCCCGGCCGCTGAAGAGCCCGACGAAACCCTTGAAGTTGTGGGCCGCCTTGCGAACGACAGCGACATCCTGACTGGCCAGGGCATCACGCAGCGGTTGCAGACGCGATCCTTCGAGAAAGATACGAATCCGTTGCCTTAGCATAGCGGCATCGCCCGAGCGCGACAGGGCCACTTCCGGGGCAAAATCCGAGGGCAGGCTCCGCGTCGGAAAGGTCGGCATCTCCCGGCCATCCAGCACCGCCCCAATCGCCGCTGCCAGTTCCTCCAGGTCGATGGGCTTGGGCACGTAGCCGTCCATCCCACGGGCCAGGCAGGTTTCGCGGTCGCCCTTCATCGCATGGGCCGTCAGCGCGATGATGGGAATGTGCGGTCGTTGCAGTTCGCGCTCCAGCGTGCGGATGGCCGAGGTCGCCTCGAAGCCACCCATGACCGGCATCTGGATATCCATCAGAATCAGGTCATAGGCCTCACGCCGATACATCTGAATCGCCTGTTGACCGTTCTCGGCCACCTCGCAGCGATGATTGAGCCGATGCAGCAGTTCCTGCGCAACTTTTTGATTGTCGGGCGAATCCTCGGCCAGCAGGATACGCAACGACTTGGTGAGCGTGGGCGAGAGGTTACCGACCGAGGGCAACTCGGCCGATTGTCCGCGCCGCACCTGAGCGGTGAACGTAAACGTGCTGCCCCGGCCCGGTTGACTATCGACACTGAGAGTGCCATCCATCAGCCGAACCAGGCGCGAGCAGATGGCCAGGCCCAGGCCCGTACCGCCGTAGCGTCGGGTAATCGAGGTGTCGCCCTGAGAAAACGGCTGAAAGATGCTCGCCTGCTTGGGGAGGTCGATACCAATGCCCGTGTCGGTGACCCGGCCGACGAGGGTGGCGCGTTCGCCGCCGCCGTGCAGGCTGAGATCGACCTCGACGCTGCCCGAAGGAGTAAACTTAATCGCGTTGCCCACCAGATTCAGCAGCACCTGATACAGTCGCCCCGCGTCGCCGATGAGCACATTGGGCACCGAGTCCTGCACCCGGCAGACGTAGCGTAACCCCTTGGCCTGCGCGTGCAGTGCCAGCGGACGCAAGGGAAGTATCAGTTTGGTACGCGGATCAAAGGGCATCAGGTCCAGATCCATCTTGCCTGCT
>ERZ1066117.1153-NODE-1153-length-14326-cov-7.506832_pt1 | contig 14326 bp, 14 predicted proteins | sample MGYA00382764_ERZ1066117 | MGnify/ENA primary metagenome ERZ1066117 (study PRJEB33369, sample SAMEA5778347) | biofilm metagenome | biome: Industrial cooling water; feature: Water cooling tower basin; material: Biofilm | place: United Arab Emirates | collected...
GTCCATATACTTGCACTTGATGCAGGCTTCGGTGACGACGTAGGCCATAAATCTCCCCTTGGGGCCGTGCCCCGCAGAAAACCCCTGTTTGCGTCGCGGGCCTTAGGCGAGGGCCAAGGCCTCTGGCAAGAGGGCATGTTGCGCAGGCGCCGTCCGCTCGGGCGAAAGATCGGTGTAGAACTGCCGCGCTTCCACATAGGGCCCGCGGCGATCGGGCAGGCCTTCCACCCTGATCACGATGATCTCGGCCCCGCGCGCCCAGCTCAGCACGCTGCCGGCCCGCACCTGAGCAGAGGCGCGTTCCACCACGCGCCCATCGATGCGCAATCGTCGGCTTTCACACAGGTCCTGAGCATGGGCGCGGGATGGCGCAAGGCGCGCAAACCACAGATATTTGTCGATCCGCAAGCCAGCTCCGTAGACCAAATGCTACCTGCCTTTCATGCCGGCCAGGATGGCGAAGGGCGATGCCGGGACGGTCCTGGCCGCCGTCCGGGCATCGGGAGAGGGGCGCCGGGCACCGGCCCAGGCGAAATGCGGCATGCCGTCCACCAGCCGTGGCCGATAGCCCAGCGCGCGCAGCAGCCGTGCCAGCCCGTCCTGCGACAGGCCAAGGCTGGCGGCCCAGTTGGGATCGGGGATGAATGGCGCCCGGCCGGACCGGCGAGCGTGGATCTGGCGCGCCAGCCGGTCCACCATGTCAATGCGCACCGTGATGTCGCTGCCCGGCAGGCGCCAGTAACCGGCCACGGCCAGCGCCTCGCCGGCATCGCCGGCCGCCCGCATGCTCACCCGGCCCGGCGGCGGCAGCGCCGGCAGCGCCGCCTGTTCGGTGGCGACGGCCCACAGCGCCAGGCGCCAGCGTGTCGCTTCCGGACGCAGCAGCGCGGGGCTGAACAGGTGCAGCGGGCCCAGCCGCACGCCGGCCTTCGCCAGGATCTGGCGGTCAGCGCGGGTGAGCCCGGCCAGCTGATCGGCAACCCTGTCACGATCCAGCACGCCCAGTCCGGCCACCAGCTGCACGATCAGACCGCGCGCCGGCGGCGAGACCTCGGCGCGCAGGGCCGACAGGGCGGTGAGCGGGGCCAGCACGGCGGCCGTGCGCCCGGCCAGCCACGCTTCCAGCCGCTCACTGATGCGGCGACGGTCATCGGCATCGAGTGTGGCCACCGCCCGCTCCAGCTCCAGCCGTGGCGACAGCGCATCGCGGCCCTTGCGCAGCAGCGCCACCCGGGCGCCCTGCCACAGGATGCGCGGCGGCAGCTGGCCACTGAAATCGAGGGCGAACTGCGCATCCGGCGCCTCGGCCAGCTGGCGCGCCCGGGCCGAAAGTTCGCGGCGCAGATGACGCTCGGCGGCGGCCAGCAGCAGCCGCTGCTCCCCGGCGCGGGCGGCGGCATCGGCGGTGAAGCGGAAGCCGTCCAGTCGGCCGATGGCCTCGCCGTCCACCATCACCACGCCATCGGCCTCCACCAGCACGGCGGCATCGGCGCCCTTGGCCTTCAGATCCTTCAGCAGCACCGCCGTGCGGCGATCGACGAAGCGCTGGGTGAGCGCAGCGTGCAGCGCGTCCGACAGCCGCTCCTCCAGCGCCCGCGTGCGCTCGGCCCATTGTGCCGGGTTCTCCAGCCAGTCGGGCCGGTGGGCGACATAGGTCCAGGTGCGGGCCGCGGCGATGCGATCGGAAATCGCCTCGACATCGCCGGTGACGCGATCGAGATGGGCGATTTCGGCAGCGATCCAGGCTTCCGGCAGATGGCCATGGCCTTCGGTGAGATGGCGGAACACGCGGCCGACCAGCCGGGCGTGGGCCTCGTCGCCGGTCTTGCGGTAATCCGGCAAGCCGCAGGCCTGCCACAGGCGGTGGAGGCCGCGAGTGCCCAGTAGCCGGGCGCTGGCGCGCTCCATCACCCAGGGTTCGCCGCCCAGGCGCTTGAGCACCGCCAGATCGATGGCATCATCGCCGCGCACCAGTTCCGGGCGCGGGCTGCGGGCATCCAGCGTGGTGACCAGCCGCGACAGGCTGGAAAAATCGAGCTGGCTGTTGCGCCATACCAGTTGCTGCAAGGGCTCGAAGCGGTGCGCCTCCAGCCCCTCGATCTCCTCCGGCGTGAACTGGCAGTGCGCCTCGGCACCCAGCTGGACGGTGCCGAAGCTGCCATCCTGCTGATGGCGGCCGGCGCGGCCGGCAATCTGCGCCATTTCCGCCAGCGTGAGCCGACGCTGGCGCTTGCCATCGAACTTGCCGAGCGCCGCGAAGGCGACATGGGCGATGTCCATGTTGAGGCCCATGCCGATGGCATCGGTGGCGACGAGATAATCCACTTCGCCGGATTGATACATTGCCACCTGGGCGTTGCGGGTGCGCGGGGACAGTGCCCCCATCACCACAGCGGCACCGCCCTTCTGCCGGCGCAGCATCTCGGCGATGGCATAGACCTCGGCGGCGGTGAAGGCGACGATGGCAGTGCGGCGCGGCAGGCGGGAGAGCTTCTTCGGCCCGGCATAGCTCAGGGTGGAAAAGCGTGGCCGGGTGATGATCTCGGCCTCGGGCAGCAGCTTGCGGATCAGCGGCTTCAGGGTCTCCGATCCCAGGATCATGGTTTCGGCATAGCCGCGCACGTTGAGCAGGCGATCGGTGAACACATGCCCGCGTTCGGGATCGGCGCCCATCTGGCCTTCGTCGATGGCCACGAACGCCACTTCGCGATCGCTGGGCATCGATTCCACCGTGCACAGGAACCAGCGCGCACCGGGCGGCACGATCTTTTCCTCGCCGGTGATCAGCGCCACCTGGGCGGCGCCCTTCAGCGCCACCACGCGATCATAGACCTCGCGCGCCAGCAGCCGCAGCGGAAAGCCGATGATACCGCTGGCATGGCCGCACAGGCGCTCGACAGCGAGATGTGTCTTGCCGGTGTTGGTGGGGCCGAGAACCGCTGTCACCCGGCCGGCATCCCCGGTACCAAAGCCCTTCGGGGCAGCAGGGGCAGCGGGCCGGATCACGCCTGCAATCTGCGACCCGCATCAGGCACCGGCAAGGGCCTGTGGCAACATGGACGGCTCGGGAATGGCCAAAGGGGTTTGCGGGGCAAAAGCGCGGTGCGGGGCTGGCCTGGGCGCCCCATGGTCATGCGAAACCGCCGACGCTGGACATGGCCGAAAACTGACACGGGCCGAATCGCCGCGCAAGTGACCGTTTGACGACAACGGTTCGTCCGCATTGACTTGGCCGCCAGCTGTTGCGCGGTTGACACGGCGACTCGCGCTGGGCAATGCTCCCGGCGTTGCATGCAGGCGCCGCGACGCGTGTTGAATCAATGCTTTGGAAGCAGTTTGTTCAATCTGCGTCCTGAAACGGGGGAGCAATTGTACCAACCCGGATTCCAGCCAACCGGTGGCGGCAGCGTGGCGCTGCCCTTCCCCGGCAGCGGTGCGGCCAGCGATGCGGCCAGCCGCTGGGGTGCCGCGCTGGCCCGGATCGGGGCGGGTGCGCGCGCCGCCGCTGTGGCCGAACGCCGCCGCCTTGCCGATGATTGGCAACGCCTGCGCCGCGCCGCCGCGCAGGGCGACATCGATCTTGATCTGGGCAACGCCGTCTTCTCGCGCCGCTGGTGGATGAAGGCCGGCGCCTGCACCGCGCTGGTGGGCGGTGCGCTGTGGGCCGGCCTGCAGGTGATGCCGATTCATGAGGGGGTGCCGCGCGCCCTCACCCCGGCCGAACGCGAAGGCGCGCTGCCGCACATGGTGGCGCCGCTGGCGATGGGCGCCATCACCGGCGCCCCACCGCGTGTCGATGCCCGCCAGTTGCGCCCGCTCGCCGAAGCGCCGGAACGGCCACGTGTGGAGCGCAGCCTCAGCGTCGGCCGGCGCGGCCTGGCCGCTGCCCTGCGCAGCGCTGGCGTGGGTGCCGATGATCTGGCAGCGGTCAATCGCCTGATGGCCGGCCTCAATCCCGGCGGCGGCAGCCGCGCCAACCTGGTGCTGGGTCGGCGCGAAACGAAAACAGTGCCGCGCCCGCTGGAAAGCCTGGCGCTGCGCGCGGCCTTCGATCTGAAGGTTGAGATCAGCCGCGTCGATGGCGCGCTGGTGATGAAGCGCATCCCGATCCGGGTTGATTCCACCCCGCTCCGGGTATCGGGCAGCACCGGCAGCAGCCTGTCGCGCGCGCTGCGCAGTGCCGGCATCCCCGGTGCCCAGGCCGCCGAATTCGTCAAGCAGATGCGCCATGTCGTCGATTTCCAGCGCGGGCTGGGGAAGAGCGACCGTTTCGACATCATCATCGAACAGGATCGCGCCGAAACCGGCGAGGTGCGCCATGGCCGGCTGCTGTTCGGCGCGCTGATGCGCAAGGGCAAGGACCCGGTGGAAATCGGCTGGCACGATGGCGACTATTATCTGGCCAGCGGCGAAGGCGTGAAGAAAGGCTTGATGCGCACGCCGGTTGATGGCGCCCGCATGTCGAGCGGCTTTGGCATGCGCCGCCACCCGGTGCTGGGCTTTTCGCGCATGCACAAGGGCGTGGACTTCAGCGCCGGCACCGGCACGCCGATCCTCGCGGCCGGCGGTGGCACCGTGAGCTTTGCCGGCTGGCATGGCGGCCATGGCCAATATGTGATGATCCGCCACAACAAGGATCTCGCCACCGCCTATGCCCATATGTCGCGCATCAATGTGAGGCCCGGCCAGAAGGTGCGGCAGGGCCAGAGCATCGGCGCGGTCGGCTCCACCGGCCTCTCCACCGGCCCGCACCTCCATTACGAGGTCTATCTGCGCGGCCGCGCCGTCAATCCGGTCAACCTGAAGTTTATCGGCGGGGCCGAACTGGCTGGCCGCAGCCTTGATGCCTTCCAGCGCCAGATGAACCGCTGGCGGGCGCTGCCGATGGCCGATGCCGCGCCGAAATCGGTGCAGGCGGCGGACTGAGCACGCGGGCGGCATCGTCGGCTGACATTTTTTGGCCATGCTGGAATGCCAAGCGACACGCGTGCGCCTGATCATCGCCCCCCTGCTGCTGGCCGCCCTGACAGCGGCAACCAGCCTGCCCCGCCCGCAGCGCCCGGTAGCGCCGGTCGTCTCGCTCACCTGGGGTGACGAGGCGCAACGCGAGCGGCTGGGCGAGGCGGCAGACGTGCTGCGCATCGCCGGGGTGAAGCCCGGCATGGCGGTGGCCGATATCGGCACGGGCGGCGGCTATTATGTGATGAAGCTGGCGCCCGCCGTGGGCCCGCAGGGCCGCGTGTTCGCGCAGGATGTCTCGCAGACGGCGCTGTCACGAGTGCGCCAGCGGGCCGAGAAGGCCGGCTTTGCCAATGTCCGCTACGTGCTGGGCCGGCAGGCCAATGCACGGCTGCCGGCCGCCAGCGTGGACATGGTGTTCATGGTCCACATGTATCACGAGATCGAGCAGCCCTATCTGCTGCTCGACCGGCTGCGCACCAGCCTGAAGCCGGGCGGACGCATCGCCATCGTCGATCTCGACCGGCCATCGGAAGCCCATGGCATGCCCAAGGCGCTGCTGACCTGCGAGGTGAAGGCGGTGGGCTATGAACTGGTGAGCATCACCGACATTGCCCAGGGCTATGTGGCACTGTTCCGCCCTGGCCTCAGGCCGAAGCCGGAAAGCGTGAGGGCCTGCAGAGCTTAGGGGCCGGGCCTGATTGCCGCATTCCCGCCAGGCGGCTGGCATGGCAGCGAGCAGCGATGCCGAAAACCCCGCCGATCGTGCTCTTCTATGGCCTTGCTGGCCTGATCCCCTTCTTCGCGGCGCCGGTCGCCACGCTGTTGGCGCCCGAGTTCCGCTGGCAGTTCAACGAGGCGCTGCTGTGGTGGGCGGCGATCATCCTGTCGTTCCTGGGCGGCGCGCGCTGGGGAGCCGCTGTGCAGGCCGATGCGCCCTCGCCGCGCCTCATCGGGCTGGCCATGCTGCCCAGCATCATGGGCTGGCTGGTGCTGCTGGCCCCGGCGAAATATCGCGTCGCGCAGTTCGCCGCGCTGGCCGCCGGCCTGCTGCTGCACCTGCTGTGGGATCTGGCCGCGCGCGGCCTGCCCGGCTGGTATGGCCGGCTGCGCATGGTGCTGACCGCCGGCGCTGTCACTGCGCTCAGCTGGCAGGCGTTGTTGCAGGGCTAGGCCGACCAGCGGCCGAAGATGGCAGTGGGCAACAAGAGCCCGCGCGCTTCCTCGCGGATCGCCATGTCGCCCACTTCGATGCGGCCGCCACGTGGCCCAAGTGCCTGATCGAGCAGCGGCTGCAAGGCCAGCGCCGACATGCGGATGGCATAGACGGTCAGCACCAGGAAGCGCGCATCGTCGGCGAGCAACTGCCGGGCGAGATCGACCAGTTCCGGCAGGTCGCGCTCCAGCTGCCACACCTCGCCATCCGGGCCGCGGCCATATTTGGGCGGATCGAAGATCAGGCCGTGATATCTGGCACCGCGCCGGACCTCGCGGCGCAGATACTTCAGCGCATCATCGATGATCCAGCGCACCGGCGCGTCTGACAGTCCCGACAGCGCGGCATTCTCGCGCGCCGCCGCCACGCTCTTCTTGCTGGCATCGACATGCGTCACCTGCGCGCCGGCACGGGCCGCCACCAGGCTGCCGACACCGGTATAGCCGAACATGTTCAACACCTTGTCGCCGGGGCGTATGCGCTGCTGCAGCCAGTCCCACTGGCCGCCCATATCGGGGAAGAAGCCGAGGTGACGGAACGGCGTGTTGCTGGCCCAGAAGTTGATGTCGCCCTGTTCGGTGGGGCGCTTCATCTCCCAGCGCTCGGGGACATTGGGCTTCAGTTGCCAGCGTCCGCCGCCCTCTTCGTCACTGCCGCCGATGAACTCGCCATCGGCCTTCCAGTCGGCGCTGGCCGGCGCCCACATCGCCTGTGGTTCCGGGCGGATGAAACGGAAGCGGCCATAGCGTTCCAGCTTGCGGCCATGGCCGCTGTCCAGCAGGCCAAAATCCGCCCAGGGCTCTGTGATGAGGACGGAAAGATCGGTCATGCGGGCTTGTGCCGGCCGATTTCGGCGCGGGCCGGCGCGGTGGCCAGCATGGCAGCGCCGGCGGCGCGGGCCTGCTCCACGGTCACGCCCTCGATGCGGGCGACCAACTCCGCTGGCGGCACGAAGCGGCGGTGCACCAGCAGCGAACGGGCCAGATAATCGGCGGCGCCTTGCGGTGCCTCCAGGGCCATCAGCAGCCCGGCCAGCGCCTGCGCGCGGGCACGATCCAGCTCGGCCTGCTGCAATTCGGTGGCGGTCTGCTGCAAAACCGTGTCGATCAGCGCACGTGCCGCGGCGGCATTGGCGGGATCGGTGGCGGCATGCACGCTCATCAGCCCGCCATCGGCATAGGGCTGCATGGCGGCAGAAACGGCATAGGCCAGTCCGCGCTCCTCGCGCACCTGCTGGAACAGGCGGCTGCTCATGCCGCCGCCGGCCGCCAGCGTGAACAGCAGCGCGGCATCCTGCGCCGGATCATGATGGCCGGGGGCGGCCCAGCCGGCGGTGAGTTGCGCCTGCTCGATGCGACGCCTGTCGTGGCGGCTGGTGGCGGCGAAGCGCGCCGGCTCGCCGGCCGGCGGCGTTGCGGTGCCGGGCTGTGCCGGAAAGGCGGCTTCGGCCAGCCGGCACAGCGCGGCGTGATCCACCTTGCCGGCCACCACCAGCTGCAGCCGCTGCGGGGCATAATGATCCGCCTGCCACTGCACCAGATCATCACGGGTGATGCGGGCCAGGCTCTCCTCGTCGCCCAGGATCGAGCGGCCGAGGCCCTGGTCCGGGAAGGCGGCTTCCTGCAGGTGATCGAACACGATGTCGTCCGGCGTGTCGCGGGCCTCGCCCAGTTCCTGCAGCACCACCTCCTTCTCGCGCGCGAGATCGCCTGCATCGAAGCGGGGGCGGGAGACGAGATCGGCGACGAGATCGACGCCCAGCGGCAGGTCCTTCGCCAGCATCCGGGCGTGGAACATGGTGGAATCGCGGCTGGTCCAGGCGTTCAGCTGGCCGCCGACATCCTCCATCTCCTCGGCGATCTGGCGGGCGGAACGGCGCTCGCTGCCCTTGAACACCATATGCTCGAACAGATGCGCAAGGCCATTCACCTCGGGCCGTTCAAAGCGCGAACCTGTGTCGGCGGTGACGGCCAGCGCCACCGTCTCGACACCGGGCATCGCCCAGCTGGCAACCGTGAGGCCGCTGGGCAGGGTGGAAATCTGCGGGCCGTTCATCGGGCCTTCGCACGGGCGGCGATGTGCGCCTCGATGGCCTGCAGCTGGGCCGGCGCCACCTCATAGCGTTCGGGCCGGGTCATCAGGTCGGCAAGGCGGGCCGGCAATTCGGGATGAACCCCAGTGGTGGCCTGCACGGCAGCCGGGAACTTCGCCGGGTGGGCGGTGGCCAGCGTCACCATCGGCGCGGTGCCGGCATCGCGCCGCGCCGCGGCGAGCCCGATGGCAGTGTGCGGATCGATCAGCTCGCCGGTGCGGGCCAGCGCCCAGCGCATGGTCTCGGCCATTTCGGCGGCATCGATGCGGGCGGAGCTGAAAAGGCGCGCGGCGGCGTCGCGCTGGTCCGCCGGCAGCGCCATGCGCTTCGTCGCCTCGAACTCGGCCATGCGGGCCCGCAGCGCCGCGCCATCGCGGCCGGCGAGATCGAACAGCAGCCGCTCGAAGTTGGAGGAGACCTGGATGTCCATCGACGGCGCATCGGTGGGCCGCACGGTGCCGGCGCTGTAGTCCCCCGCCGAAAGCGCACGGTGCAGGATGTCATTCTCGTTGGTGGCGACCACCAGCCGCTCTACGGCCAAGCCCATCCGGGCTGCGACATAGCCGGCGAACACGTCGCCGAAATTGCCGGTGGGCACGGCGTAGGACACGGCGCGATGCGGCGCGCCGAGCGAGAGCGCCGAGGTGAAATAATAGACGACCTGGAACAGGAGCCGCGCCCAGTTGATGCTGTTCACCGCCGCCAGCGGGAAGCGGGCGGCGAACGCCGCATCGTTGAACATCGCCTTCACGATGGCCTGCGCGTCGTCGAAATTGCCTTCGATGGCGATGTTGTGGATGTTGCCATCCAGCACGGTCGTCATCTGGCGGCGCTGCACCTCGCTCACCCGGCCATGCGGGTGAAGCATGAACACTTCGACGCCCGACCGCCCGGCCAGGGCATCGATGGCGGCCGAGCCGGTGTCGCCGGAGGTGGCGCCGATCACCGTGATGTGCTGGCCGGATTTCGCCAGGAAGCGTTCGAATACCAGCCCCAGCGCCTGCAGCGCCACATCCTTGAAGGCAAGCGTAGGCCCGTGGAACAGTTCCAGCAGCCAGTGGCGGTGATCGAGCTGCTTCAGCGGCACCACGGCTTCATGGGCGAAGCGGCCATAGGCGGCGGTGAAGATGTCCCTCAGCGCCGCCTCGTCGAGGCTGCCCTCGGTAAAGGGCCGGCACACGCGCACCGCCACCTCGACATAGGGCAGCCCGGCCATGGCGGCGATCTCGGCATGGCTGAAGCGCGGCCAGGCTTCGGGCACATAAAGCCCGCCGTCACTGGCCAGCCCGGCCAGCGTCGCGCCTTCGAAATCGAGGATCGGGGCCTGCCCGCGGGTGGAGATATAGCGCATCGTGCGCCCCCGTTATTCGCCGCGCGGCGGCAGCGCAACCATGCGGCGACGCAGCCACAGGCCGTAGATGAAGGCCAGCGCCACCGCGAGGCCGAACCACTGGCCGGCATAGGCGAGGTGATTGTCGGGCAGATCCTGCCCGCGCGGCTGGCGCGGGCGTTCCAGCGGGGGAATCGCGGTGTCCGGAATCAGCATGAAGCGCGGGCGATCCGGTGCATCACCATAGGGCCGTTCGATCACCACGCCGGCCAGTGCATGATCGAGCGTGAGCGCCATGTCGCGGGCATCGGCGCGGCGCGTCCAGCCGGCCACCGCCACGATATCGGGCGGGCGATCATTTGGCCGGCAGGAGACGACGACGAAGAAGCCGGAATCGCCCTTGGCCGAGCTGCCGGGCCTCAGGTCATAGGGACGCTTCTCGCCGGCGTGGCAGGAGATTTCGGCGCGGCGATACTGCACCGAGATGTCGCCGGCCATGGCCTGGCGGAACTCCGCAGGCGTGACCGGCGGCAGCGTGCCGGCGGCTTCCAGCCGGGCGATCAGATCGCGCTTCCATTCGCGGCGGTCCAGCTGCCAGCGGCCCAACCCACACAGGATCAGGATGCCGGCTGCGGTGATGATGGTGGGAATGATCGGGATGCGGGCGCTCACAGCGTCCCTTCGCCGGCATCGTTGCGAAACTCAAGCGCGACCAGCAGTCCCTTGGCGATGCGCAGCAGGCCAATGGTCAGCCCGATGGTGAGCGGCGTCCACAGCAGCACATGGACCCACCAGGGCGGCGCGAGCTTCGCATCGGTGATGAGCGCCGCGGCCATCATCACGCCGCCAACGATGAAGATCAGGAAGGCAGCTGCCCCGTCACCAACATTGAAGCGGCCATAATCCAGCCCGCAGGCGGTGCAGCGCGGTGCCAGCGCGATGACACCGGCAAACAAAGGGCCGCTGCCGCAGCGCGGACAGCAGCCCTTCAGTGCAACCTGCGCCGGCTTGGGTGCGTCAGGCAAACTGGCTGGCGCCAACGGCGGCGCCGAAGTTCGATCCCCACACATAGATGGCGATGAACAGGAACAGCCACACCACGTCGACGAAGTGCCAATACCAGGCCGCCGCTTCGAAGCCGAAATGCTGGCGCGGGGTGAAGTCGCCCTTGTAGGCGCGGGCCAGGCAGACGATCAGGAAGATCGTGCCCACGATGACGTGGAAGCCGTGGAAGCCGGTCGCCATGTAGAAGGCGGCGCCATAGATGCTGTCGGCCATGCCATATTCGGCGTGGTGATATTCATAGGCCTGCACGCAGGTGAAGATCAGGCCGAGGATGATCGTCACCCACAGGCCCTGCTTCAGGCCCTTGCGGTCATCATGGATCAGCGCGTGATGCGCCCAGGTGACCGAGGTGCCCGAGAGCAGCAGGATCAGCGTGTTGAGCAGCGGGAACACGAAGGGATCGAGCAGCTCGATGCCCTTCGGCGGCCACACCCCGCCCACCGCTTCATGGGCGGACGGATAGAGGGCGGCGTTGAAATAGGCCCAGAACCAGGCGACGAAGAACATCACTTCAGATGCGATGAACAGGATCATCCCGTAGCGGTGATGCAGCTGCACCACCGGCGTGTGATCGCCGGTGTTGGCTTCGTGGACGACATCCTTCCACCACAGGAAGAACATCGCGCACACCGCAGCAAAGCCGGCAAAGAAGGTGGGCATGCCCCAGCCCGTCTTGTGCATCCAGCCGATGGCGCCGGAGGCCAGCACCAGCACCGCCATCGACATCATCAGCGGACGCGAGGAGGGATTGAGGATGTGATAATCGTGCGTCTTGCCGCCAGCCATGTGCCCGGGCCTTATCCTGATGTGGTACGATTTGTCGCAGCCTCTACCGTGACAGCCTGCGGCTTGTCCACCGGATAGAAGGTGTAGCTCAGCGTGATTTCATCGACTTTCCGGGCCACCGGATCATCGAGGATGGCCGGATCGATAAAATAGGCGACCGGCATGTCCACCGTTTCGCCGCCCTTCAGCGTCTGCTCGGTGAAGCAGAAACAGTCGATCTTGACGAAATAGCGGCCCGCCACGTCGGGCGAGACGTTGAACACCGCCCGGCCGGTGACCGGCGCACTGCCGGTGTTGGTGCTGGTGTAGAAGGCCAGCCGCTTTTCCCCGATCGGGATGCTGACCTCGTTGGCCTTCGGCTTGAAGCGCCAGCCAAGGCCGGGCGCGACATTGGCATCGAAGCGGATCTTGATGCGGCTGCCCGGCACGGCGGCGGTGGGCACGGCGGCGGCGACCTGCGTGGTGCCGCCAAAGCCGGTGACCTGGCAGAACAGCCGATAGAGCGGCACCGAGGCATAGGCGAGGCCGATCATGGCAACGGCCAGCAGCGCGGCAGCCAGCCCGATGCGGCGATTGCCGCGCTGGGTGGCGGCGGTCATCCGCTCGCCCCGGACCGTTCGGCCGCCGAACCGGCTGGCGGATCGGGCGGCAGCGCCGCTGGCTTGCCCGCCATCCGCACCACGGTGATGCCGAAGAACAGCACGACCATGGCAAACAGCACCAGCCCCAGCGCGCGGTTGCGGGATTCGCGCCGGGCGTAATAGGCCTCGCGCTCCTCCTGGCTCCAGCGGGCGGGTTCGGTGGCCATCAGCCGAGCAGCAGGTGATCGGCGACCAGCGCGCCGAACAGGCAGGCCAGATAGAGCAGGCTGAACTTGAACAGCTGCTTTTCGGGCGCCATCTCGGCCGGCGCGGTGGCCGTGTTGCGGGACACCTTGAAGGCCATCCACAGGAACATCACGCCGGTGAAGACAGCGGTGCCGCCATAGGCCCAGCCAGCCAGGCCGAGCAGCGCTGGCGCCACCGTGACCGGCACGAGCGCGATGCTGTACCACAAGATCTGGCGGCGGGTTTCGGCAAGCCCGTGAGTGACCGGCAGCATCGGCACGCCGGCCTTGGCGTAATCGGCCTCCATGAACAGCGCCAGCGCCCAGAAGTGCGGCGGCGTCCACAGGAAGATGATGGCGAACAGGATCCACGCCATCAGCGGTGTGTCTCCCGACACGGCGGCCCAGCCGCAGATCACCGGGAAGGCCCCGGCCGCGCCGCCGATCACGATGTTCTGCGGCGTGCGGCGCTTCAGCCAGGCGGTGTAGACGACGACATAGAAGAGGATGGAGACGGCCAGCCAGGCGGCGGCCACCCAGTTCAGCGCCAGGCCCATCACGGCCACCGAACCGGTACCGAGGATCACCCCGAAGGCCAGCGCCTCTTCGCGCGGCAGTTTGCCGGCCGGCAGCGGCCGCTTGGCGGTGCGCTTCATCACTGCATCGATATCGGCTTCATACCATTGGTTGAGCGCGCCGGCCGCGCCGGCCGCCACTGCGATGCACAGGATGGCGGTGAAGGCCAGGAACGGGTGCATGGTACCGGGCGCCACCAGCATCGCGCAGGCCGCCGTGAAGATCACCAGCGTCATCACCCGCGGCTTCAGCAGCGCGAAATAGTCGCGCCAGTCCGCCAGCAGGGTGCCAGGGAGAGCCTGGCTGACGCTGGCGGCCGGCTGGGCGGAGGCGCTGTTGTTCATCACGTCTGGCCTTGCTGGGGGGCAGGCTTCCCTGCCCCCGCGCCGGTCACTTGATGACCGGAAGGGTTTCGAACTGGTGGAACGGCGGCGGGCTGGAGAGGGTCCATTCCAGCGTGGTGGCGCCTTCGCCCCAGTAATTGTCTTCCACCTTGCGGCGCGACGCGAACGACACGATCAGGTTGAGGAAGAAGAACAGCATGCCCACGCCCATGATGGCATAGCCATAGCTGGCGATCTGGTTCCAGAAGGCATAGGCGTCCGGATAGTCCGGGATGCGGCGCGGCATGCCGTCCGACCCCAGGAAGTGCATCGGGAAGAACAGCACGTTCACGCCGATGAAGAACACCCAGAAGTGCAGCTTGCCGAGCAGCTCGTTGTAGGGCTTCCCGAACATCTTGCCGAACCAGTAGTACCAGGCGGCAAAGATGGCGAACACGGCGCCGAGCGACAGCACATAGTGGAAGTGCGCAACCACATAGTAGGTGTCGTGGAAATAGGTGTCCACGCCGCCGTTGGAGAGCAGCACGCCGGTGACGCCGCCCACGGTGAACATGAAGATGAAGCCGATCGCCCACAGCATCGGCGTTTCGAAGCGGATGGAGCCGCCCCACATGGTGGCGATCCAGCTGAAGATCTTGATGCCGGTGGGCACCGCGATGATCATCGTGGCGGCGGTGAAATACATCTTGGTGTTCACGTCGAGGCCGACGGTGAACATGTGGTGCGCCCACACCACGAAGCCGATGAAGCCGATCGCCACCATGGCATAGGCCATGCCGAGATAGCCGAACACCGGCTTGCGGCTGAAGGTGGAGACGATCTGGCTGATGATCCCGAAGCCCGGCAGGATCAGGATATAGACTTCCGGGTGACCGAAGAACCAGAACAGGTGCTGGTAGAGGATCGGGTCACCACCGCCATCGGCTGTGAAGAAGTGGGTGCCGAAGTTGCGGTCGGTCAGCAGCATGGTGATGGCGCCGGCCAGCACGGGCAGCGACAGCAGCAGCAGGAAGGCGGTGACCAGCACCGACCACACGAACAGCGGCATCTTGTGCAGGGTCATGCCCGGCGCGCGCATGTTGAGGATGGTGGTGATGAAGTTGATCGCGCCCAGGATCGAGCTGGCGCCGGC
>ERZ1066117.1162-NODE-1162-length-14246-cov-6.429568_pt1 | contig 14246 bp, 8 predicted proteins | sample MGYA00382764_ERZ1066117 | MGnify/ENA primary metagenome ERZ1066117 (study PRJEB33369, sample SAMEA5778347) | biofilm metagenome | biome: Industrial cooling water; feature: Water cooling tower basin; material: Biofilm | place: United Arab Emirates | collected...
CCTTGATGTCGTAGGGCTTGTTCGGGTTCTCGGGCACCAGGGTGTCGAGGCTGAAGTCCAGGCGCTCGGGGGCGTCGCCGCTGGGCCGCACGGGCACGCCGTCGCGGTTGTTCAGCGGCAGGTAGTTGAAGAAGCGCCGCAGCATCAGCAGCGCCTCGACGTCGTTCTCGAAGGCGAGGTCGGCCACGCCGCTCTTGCCGGTGTGCGTGGACGCGCCACCCAGCTCCTCGGCCGTGACCTCCTCGTGCGTGACGGTCTTCACCACCTCGGGGCCGGTCACGAACATGTAGCTGCTGTCCTTGACCATGAAGATGAAGTCCGTCATGGCCGGCGAGTACACGGCGCCGCCGGCGCAGGGGCCCATGATCAGGCTGATCTGCGGCACCACGCCCGAGGCCAGCACGTTGCGCTGGAAGACCTCGGCGTAGCCGCCCAGCGAGGCCACGCCCTCCTGGATGCGCGCGCCGCCGCTGTCGTTGAGGCCGATCACGGGCGCGCCCACCTTCATGGCCTGGTCCATGACCTTGCAGATCTTCTCGGCGTGGGCCTCGCTGAGCGCGCCGCCGAAGACCGTGAAGTCCTGGCTGAACACGAAGACCAGGCGGCCGTTGATCATGCCGTAGCCGGTGACGACGCCGTCGCCGGGCACCTTCTGGTCCTGCATGCCGAAGTCGGTGCAGCGGTGCTCGACGAACATGTCCCATTCCTCGAAGCTGCCCTCGTCGAGCAGCAGCTCGATGCGCTCGCGCGCCGTGAGCTTGCCCTTGGCGTGCTGCGCGGCGATGCGCTTCTCGCCGCCGCCCAGGCGCGCGGCGGCGCGCATCTGCTCGAGCCGTTCGTTGATGTCGTGCATGTGCTCGTCCTCGAAAGATCAGGTCGTCAGTTGAACAGGTCCAGCAGCCGCCGCGCGGCCACCGAGGCGGCCAGGCGGCCGGCCTTCACGTCGTCGGTGGTGGCCGCCAGCGCGGCGGCCACGGCCGGGTGGGCGCGGAAGCGCTGGCGCAGGCCGGCCTCGATGCGCTCCCACATCCAGGCCTCGGTCTGCGCGGTGCGGCGGGCCTCGAACAGCCCTTGCGCGCGCTGGCGCTCGGCAAAGCGCTGCACGGCGGCCCAGAAGGCCTCGACGCCGGCGGCCTTGAGCGCGCTGAGCTGCAGCACCTCGGTGCCGTTGGCCGTGTGCGGCCCCAGGAAGCGCAGCGCGCTCGTGATCTGCGCGCGGGCGCGCGTGGCCGCGGCTTCGTCCAGATCGGCCTTGTTGATGACCACCAGGTCGGCGATCTCCATCACGCCCTTCTTGATGGCCTGCAGGTCGTCGCCCGCGTTGGGCAGCTGCAGCAGCACGAAGCAGTCGGTCATGCCGGCCACGGCGGTCTCGCTCTGGCCCACGCCCACGGTCTCGACGATCACCACGTCATGGCCCGCGGCCTCGCAGGCCAGCAGGGCCTCGCGCGTCATCTCGGCCACGCCGCCCAGGGTGCCGCTGCTGGGACTGGGGCGGATGAAGGCGCGCTCGTGCACCGACAGGCGCTCCATGCGCGTCTTGTCGCCGAGGATGCTGCCGCCGGAGAGGCGGCTGCTCGGGTCCACCGCCAGCACGGCCACGCGGTGGCCCTGCTCGACGAGGAACAGGCCCAGGGCCTCGATGAAGGTGCTCTTGCCCACGCCGGGCACACCGCTCAGGCCGATGCGCAGGCTGCGGCCGGTGTGCGGCAGCAGGGTGTTCAGCAGCTGGTCGGCCTGCACGCGGTGGTCGGCGCGGGTGCTCTCGAGCAGCGTGATGGCCTTGGCCAGGGCGCGGCGACGCGCCAGGCCGCTGCCGTGCAGCAGCGCCTCGGCAAGCGGGGCCGCGGCCGGCTGCAGGCTCACGGGCGCCCGGCCTCCGGCCGGCCGGCCGGCGCACGCGGGTCGTCGCTGGGCTCGAAGCGGCTGTGCCCGGGGCGGCCCAGGCGCCAGGCCTGCGGCGGCTCGGCCGTGGCCCAGTACTCCTCGATCTCGTGGATGAGGCCGTCGTGCAGGCGCGCGACCGAGCTGCAGAAGAACACGCCCGCCGGCGGGTGGTCCACGCGCACCAGCGACAGCACGCGGCCATCGGCCAGCGCCACCACCTCCAGCGCGTGCAGCGTCCAGCCCTCGGGGTAGGCCGCCTGCACACCGACGAAGGCGTCGGCGCCCTCGAAGCGCTCGCCGCTGGTCCACCAGCGGGCCACCAGGTCGTCGGCCATCGCGGCGCGCGCCGCCGCCCAGTCGCGGCGCTGGAACGCGGCCCAGACGCCGCGCACGCGCTCGACGGCGGCGGCGTGCCCGGCGTTGCTCACGCCACCGCCTTGCGGATCTGCTCGAGCACGTCCTTGGCGCTCACCGGGATGGGCGTGCCCGGGCCGTAGATGCCCTTGACGCCGGCGTCGTAGAGGAAGTCGTAGTCCTGCTGCGGGATCACGCCGCCCACGAAGACGATGATGTCGTCGGCGCCCTGCTTCCTGAGCTCGGCGATGATGGCCGGCACCAGCGTCTTGTGGCCCGCGGCCAGCGTGCTCACGCCCACGGCGTGCACGTCGTTCTCGATGGCCTGGCGCGCGCACTCCTCGGGGGTCTGGAAGAGCGGGCCGATGTCGACGTCGAAACCCAGGTCGGCGAAGGCCGTCGCCACGACCTTGGCGCCGCGGTCGTGGCCGTCCTGGCCCAGCTTGGCGATCATCACGCGCGGGCGGCGGCCGTGTTCGTCGGCAAAGGCCGCGATCTCGCCCTGGAGCTTGGCCCAGCCCTCGGCGCTGTCGTAGGCGGCGGCGTACACGCCTGTCACCTTCTGGATGTCGGCGCGGTGGCGGCCGAAGACCTGTTCGAGTGCATCGCTCACCTCCCCCACCGTGCAGCGGGCGCGCATCGCGTCGATGCTCAGCGCCAGCAGGTTGCCTTGGCCCGTGCGCGCGGCCTCGGTCAGCGCGGCCAGGCAGGCCTGCACCTTCGCGCCGTCGCGCGTGGCGCGGATCTGCGCCAGCCGCGCGATCTGGCCCTCGCGCACCTTGACGTTGTCGACATCGAGGATGTCGATCTTGTCGATGGTCTTGGGCTTGTACTTGTTGACGCCCACGATGACGTCGGCGCCGGAGTCGATGCGCGCCTGCTTCTCGGCGGCGCTGGCCTCGATCTTGAGCTTGGCCCAGCCGGAGTCCACGGCCTGGGTCATGCCGCCCATCGCATCGACCTCCTCGATGATGGCCCAGGCCTTGTCGGCCATCTCCTGCGTGAGCTTCTCCATCAGGTAGCTGCCGGCCCAGGGGTCGACAACGCTGGTGATGTGCGTCTCTTCCTGCAAGATGAGCTGGGTGTTGCGCGCGATGCGGGCGGAGAACTCCGTGGGCAGCGCGATCGCCTCGTCGAAGCTGTTGGTGTGCAGGCTCTGCGTGCCGCCGAACACCGCCGCCATGGCCTCGATGGTGGTGCGCACGATGTTGTTGTACGGGTCCTGCTCGGTCAGGCTCCAGCCGCTGGTCTGGCAGTGCGTGCGCAGCATCAGGCTCTTGGGGTTCTTCGCGCCGAAGCCCTTCATGATGCGGCACCACAGCAGGCGCGCCGCGCGCATCTTGGCGATCTCGAGATAGAAGTTCATCCCGATAGCCCAGAAGAAGCTGAGCCGCCCGGCGAACTCGTCCACGTCCAGCCCGCGCGCCACGGCCGTCTTCACGTACTCCTTGCCGTCGGCCAGCGTGAAGGCCAGCTCCAGCGCCTGGTTGGCGCCGGCCTCCTGCATGTGGTAGCCGCTGATGCTGATGGAGTTGAACTTCGGCATCTGGCGTGCCGTGTGCTCGATGATGTCCGCCACGATCCGCATCGAAGGCTCGGGCGGATAGATGTAGGTGTTGCGGACCATGAACTCCTTGAGGATGTCGTTCTGGATGGTGCCGCTGAGCTGCTCGGGCTTCACGCCCTGCTCCTCGGCCGCCACGACATAGCCCGCCAGCACCGGCAGCACGGCGCCGTTCATGGTCATGCTCACGCTGACCTTGTCGAGCGGGATGCCATCGAAGAGGATCTTCATGTCCTCGACGCTGTCGATGGCCACGCCGGCCTTGCCCACGTCGCCCAGCACGCGCGGGTGGTCGCTGTCGTAGCCGCGGTGCGTGGCCAGGTCGAAGGCCACGCTCACGCCCTGGCCGCCGGCCGCCAGGGCCTGGCGGTAGAAGCGGTTGCTGTCCTCGGCGGTGGAGAAACCCGCGTACTGGCGGATGGTCCACGGGCGCACCGCGTACATCGTGGCCTGGGGGCCGCGGATGAAGGGCTCGAAGCCGGGCAGCGTGTCGGTGTGCGGCAGGCCCTGCAGGTCAGCGGCCGTGTACAGCGGCTTGACCACCAGGCCCTCGGGCGTGACCCAGTTCAGCGCGTCGACATCGCCTCCGGGGGCGCTCTTGGCCGCGGCCTGGCGCCAGCGGGCAAGGGATGCGGGATCGCCGGGCGGGGCGGATGCGGTCATGGGCGGTCTCCAGGGGCAGGCAGGCTGCCTCCGGTGGGTCAGCCCACCATAATTATAAATTCAACCGCCCGACACCGGCCTGACAAAGCCCCGGGCCGGCGCGCCGCCGGCGTTCAGGCCGCCAGCCGCTGCGGCACCACCCCGGCCGTCACGACATCGGCGTCGACCAGCTGCACGAGCACCGACTCCTCGCCGCCCTGGCTGGAGCGGCCCAGCACGCGCAGCAGGCCCTTCAGCGCCGGCGCGTGCTGGCGCAGGCCGGCCGGGGCGGGCTGCAGGTGCTCGTCGCCAACCTCGAGCACCGTCGAGACGTGGTCGACCATCAGGCCCGCAACCGGGCGGCGCGCCTCTCCCGCGGCGGCGGGAGCGGCCAGCACCAGCACTACGCCGTCGCCGCTGCGCGCCGGGTAGCTCACGCCGAAGAGCTGGCGCGCGCACAGCACCGGCACCACGCGCGAGCCGCGGCCGTCGGGCACCTCGAGCAGCCCCAGCGCGTGCGTGGCGCCCACGGGCGCCGCCACCAGCCCGTCGCGCGGGCGCGCCTCGACCACGGCGGCCGCCGGCACCGCATAGCGGCCGGCGCCGACATGGAACATCGCGTACTCCTGGGACGGCGCACGCGCGCTGATGGGCAGCGCCTGCAGCATCACGTCGTGGTGGGCGGCGCGGCGGCGCTCGGCCCCGCCCAGGCGCAGCGCCACGATGGCCTGCACGCCGTTGTCGTAGCCGTCGCTGCGCTTGAACTCGCGGTAGCCCTGGCCGCGGACGCCGGCCACGGCGTACTGGTGGCCCTGGTGGTCGTGCAGGCCCGGCTGCAGCAGCGGGAAGCGGTCGCCGGGTTTCCAGGTGTCGTCGCTGCAGGCCAGCACCTGCCCCGTGGCGTCGACGAAGGCGGCCACGCCGGCCTGGTCGGCCAGCACGTCGGCCAGCATGGCGCGGAACTCCCGCGCGGCGTTGAACACGATGGCGATGCCGCCGACACCCGGCCCGCCGCCGGGCGCCCGCACGGCCGCGGCGTACACGTAGGTGGGCTGCGCGTCGCCCAGCGACGACACGGCGAACGGCGTCACCACGTAGCGCTGCGAGTCGCGCAGCCCGTTCACGGCCTGCAGCAGCGCGGCGTCCACCGCGCGGCCCAGCAGCGGGGCCGCGGGATCGTCGTTGGAGACCCCGCGCACCACGCCCTGCGCGTCGAAGGCCACCAGGCGCGTGTACACGGTGTACAGCCCGTTGATGTGCGACAGCGTGGCGTTGAGGGCCGCGGTGCCCTCGGCGCTGGGCGCTGCCGCCAGGTGCTGCCGCAGCACGGGCGAGAGCGCCCACCAGCGGCAGTCGTTCGCCCGCTCGTAGAGGTTGCGGTCCATGATGTCGGCAGCCAGCCGCGCGAGGTCGTGGGCCTGCTGCCGGGCCCGGCCCAGCGTGCTGCGGTAGAGGTCGCGGATGGCCTCGGCGGCGCGGTCGCGCGTGCGCGAGCCGGCCGCGGTCACCTGCGTCAGCACCGACTTCAGCCGCGCCTGGCCGCCGTCCTGCGTGCCGGCCACGAGGCGCCCGTTCCAGACCACGCGGCGGAGGTCGTTGTTGATCGCGTCGACCTCGCCGGCGATGCGCCCGAGCTCGGCGTTGTCGAGCGACAGCGCCTGGGCCGCGTCGATGCTGTCGTGGCGGTTGCGGAACGCGGTCAGCAGCGAGACCATCGCATGCGCCCGCCAGCCCCGCGGCCCCTGGTAGCCCTGGTAGCCCTGGGTGGCGCGCGTCACGCTGAGGTACTCGCGCCCGCCGTAGGCCGTGAGCGTGAGCTCGCCGTCGGCGCCGGTCTGCACCGGCGCGCCCACCGGCACATGGGTCTCGTCGTTGCTCGCGATCACGCGGTCCTCGGCGTCCAGCAGCACCAGCGCCACCTGCTGCTGCCCGCCCAGGATGCCGCTGAAGATCTGCTGCAGCTCGTCGGCCTGGCGGAAGCGCAGCACCAGCACGCCGCAGGGGCGGCCGCTGCGGTCGGTGACGCGGTGGCCGTACAGCAGCGCCGGGGCCTCCGTGGCGGCCAGGTCGGTCGGCGCGAATCGCTCGACCGGGCCCCGCGCCGACAGCGCCTCGGCGACGATGCCGTCGCTGCTGCGCTCCAGCGCGGCCTGGTCGTCCAGGCGCGCCAGCACCTGGCCATCGGGGGCCAGCAGCAGCACGTCGTCGTACACCGAGTACTTGGCCACGTACTCGGCCAGGCGCTGCCGCAGCGCCGCGGCGCCCGCGGCGCGTTCGGCGGTCGGTGCCGCGCAGAACGCGGCCAGCGTCTCGTCGGTGGCCAGGAAGCCCACGTCGGCCGTGCGCTCGAACAGGTTGCGCACGAGGATGTCGATCGTGCACTGCGCCATCGAGGCCAGCTCGTCGCGCAGCTCGCCCACGTTCTCCTGCGCCAGCTGGGTCACCAGGCGGGCCTGCAGTGCCGAGAAGCGCACGCGCGTCTGCGTGAGCATCGGCAGGATGGACTCGGCCTCCTCGGGGCAGCTGATGGCCGACGCGGCCTCGATCATCTGCCAGAGCAGGCTCAGGTCGCGCAGGTCGCGCTCGGCCGACTGCACACGGCGCATGTGGGGAATCAGGTCGTAGACGACGTTCATCTCGCGGGCTCCCGGCGTTGGCGAAAGGGATGACGGGGTGGGTGTGAGAACTTCGCGAGGCTAGGAGCAGCCCCGCCACCGCCATCCACTGAACAGGCGCGGCAGCCCCGGCCATCTTTCGCCCGGGCCACACGCCCGCACCCAGCTGGTTCCAGCAGGCATCAAGACGGTGCAGGGCCGCGCCGCCGACGGCGTGGCGGTGGCCGATCCGGGGCGCCGTGATGCAAAATTATGAATTCAGGCTGCCGCCCGCCCCGCCGACGTGACCGCACCCCCGCCCCCCAGCGCCGAGCGCACGCTCAAGCCCCGCGCCTTGTACGAGGAGGTGGCCGAACGCCTGCGGCAGCGCATCTTCGCGCGCGAGCTCGAGCCCGGCAGCTGGATCGACGAGCTGAGCCTGTGCGCCGACTTCGGCATCAGCCGCACGCCGCTGCGCGAGGCGCTCAAGGTGCTGGCCGCCGAGGGCCTGGTGACCATGAAGCTGCGCCGCGGCGCCTACGTGACCGAGATGTCGCGCGAGGACGTGGCCCAGATCTACCACCTGCTGGCCCTGCTGGAGAGCGACGCCGCCGGGCGCGTGGCGGCGCAGGCCGCCGACGAGGACATCGCCCGCCTGGCCGCGCTGCACGAGCGGCTCGAGCGCCAGGTGCGCCAGCGCGACGCCTTCTTCGCCACCAACGAGGCCTGGCACATGGCGCTGCTGGCCGCGGCCGGCAACCGCTGGGCCGAGCAGGTGGTGACCGACCTGCGCAAGGTGATGAAGCTCAACCGCCACCACTCGCTGTTCCGCCAGGGGCGGCTGGCCGAGAGCCTGGCCGAGCACCGGGCGGTGATGGCCGCGATCACGGCGCGCCGCGCCGACGAGGCGACGCGGCTGATGCGCCAGCACTTCGAAAACGGGCTGCAGGCCGCGGCCTGAGCCCGGTTCAGCCCGGGCCGCCGGGTGGCCGGGCCGGCGCAGCCAGGGCCGCGTCACGCACACGCCAGGGCGCCAGCAGCGCCGGCGCCTCGCGGCCCCAGGCCTGCAGCGCCGCGGCCGCGCGCTCGGCGGCTGCGGCCGGGCGTTGCAGGGCGGCCAGCGCCGCGGCCTGCTCGCCCAGGGCCATGGCCTGGGTCCAGCGCCAGGCCTCGTTGTCGGCGCCCCCCTGCGGGCCCAGCCGGGCCTCGGCCTGGCGGGCGTGGCGCAGCGCGGCCTCGGCGTCCTGCGGCCGCCAGGCGCGGGCGGCCCACAGCGCCATCTCGGCCTGCAGGCGGCGCGTGGGGTAGTCGGGCGGGGCGGGGGCGTCGAGCAGGGGCAGCAGCGGTGCCAGCACACGCCGCGCCTCGGCCTCGCGGCCGGCCCGCACCAGGGTCTCGCCGCGCGACATGGCACCCAGGCCCTGGTAGAAGCCGGCGGCGCGGTTGCCGGGGTCGGCGGCGGCGAGCCGGTCGAACAAGGCCAGTGCCTCGCCCTGCAGCGCCAGCGCCTCGTCGTGCCGGCCCAGCGCCGAGAGGGCCCGCGCCACCGCCATGCGGGCCACGCCCGTCTGGTAGCGCAGGTGCACGCGCTCGGGTTGCGCGGCGGCAGCGCTGTCGGCCAGTTCAACCGTCAGCCGGGCGGCCGCCAATGCGTCGTCGGCCCGCCCCTGCAGCAGCGCGATGCGGTACTGCTTGTTCACCGCCCAGGCCAGCTCGTGCGGCCAGCGCGGGTTGGCGGGCTCGCGCACGCGCTGCGCCTGCAGCAGCGCCACGGCCTGTTCGGCGTGCGGGCGCGCGTCGGCCAGGCGGCCCAGGTTGGCGGTGGCGTGGCTGTCACCCAGCACCTCGGCCAGGCGGCCGTGCACGCTGGCCTGGCGGCTGATGGCCTCGGCATCGCCCGGCCGCGCCTGCAGCGCACGCTCCACCAGGCCCTGCGCGCGCTGCAGCGCGGCCTCGGCCTCGGTCAGGCGCGCACGGGCCTGCAGCTGGGCGGCCTTGGCCAGCCACATGTCGGCAGCGCGCGGCAGGCGCAGCGGCTCGTCGGGCGCCGCCGCGGCCAGGTACAGGGGCTGCAGGGCCAGGGCCTTGTCGAGGTTGCGCTCGGCGTCGGCCAGCTTGCCCTGGTTGGGGCTCAGCGCCTCGCCCTGCAGCACGGCGATGCGGAAGTAGGTCTCGGCGGCCTCGCGCGCCAGCGCGGCGTCGGCCGGGCCTTCGGCGAGCAGGGCGTCCATGACGCCGGCGCCGTCGGCCAGCAGCGCGGCGCGGGCTTCCAGCGCGCCGGCCAGCGGGCCGATGCGGTCGTGGTGCTCGAACACCAGCTTGCCGGCGAGCTGGCGCACCTGCTGCAGGCGGCGCTCGGCCAGGGCCAGGGCGGCCTCGCTCTGGCGCATCTGCACCAGCGCGACCACCAGGCCCACCAGCAGCCCGGCGACGCCCAGCACCGCGGCGGTGATCGGCAGCCGGTGGCGGCGCCAGGCGCAGGCCGCCAGGTACAGCGGCGTGGCGGCGCGGGCCTTCACGGGGCGGTGCTCGCGCCAGGCCTGCAGGTCGGCGGCCAGGGCCTCGACGCTGCCGTAGCGTTCGCCCGGCGCCTTGGCCAGGGCCTTGAGCACGATGGCGTCGAGGTCGCCCGCCAACTGCGCGGCCAGCGCCGGGGCCACCTGGCTGGGGCGTCGCGGGCTCTGCTCGAGCACGCAGCGCGCGGCCTCGTCGGGCGTGGTGGCGCCCTGCCCCGTGGGCTTGCTGCCGGTGAGCAGCTCGTACAGCAGCACGCCGAGGCTGTAGATGTCGGTGGCCACGCCCACGGGCTCGCCGCGCACCTGCTCGGGGCTGGCGTAGTGCGGCGTGAAGGGGCGCTGGCCCTGGCGCGTGCCGGCGGCCGAGTCGCTGCCCCTGCCGGCCGGCGTGGGCGCCTCGGGTGCGGCGCCGGTGTCGGCACCGGCCTCGCCCTGCAGCGCCTTGGCAATGCCGAAATGCAGCAGCTTGGCGCGGCCCTCGCCGTCCACCAGCACGTTGCCGGGCTTGAGGTCGCGGTGCACCAGCAGCTGCGCGTGGGCGTGGGCCACGGCCTCGGTGAGCTGCAGGAACAGGCCCACGCGCTCGGCCAGCGGGCGGCCGCGCGCGGCCTCGTCGAGCGGGCGGCCCTCGACGGCCTCCATCACGAAGAAGGGGCGGTCGCCGGCGGCCAGGCCGGCGTCGAGCAGGCGGGCGATGTGCGGGTGGTTCAGCCGCGCCAGCGCCTGGCGCTCCTGCGCAAAACGCGCCAGCAGCGCCGGGCCGCCCACGCCGCCGCGCAGCAGCTTGGCGGCGGCACGGCCCTCGTACTGGCCGTCGGCACGGCGCACCTCGTAGACCTCGCCCATGCCGCCGCGGCCCAGCTCGCGCACGATGGCCCAGGAGCCCAGGCGCTCGCCCGCCTGGCCGGCGGCCGGTGTGTCGCCCGCTGCGGCGGCGGGCCGGTCGAGCAGCGGCTCGTGCGTGGCGGCGGCGTCGTGGCGCGCGAGTAGGCTCAGCAGCTCGGCCTGCTCGGCCGGGGCCAGCGCGGCCTGGGCGATGCGCGGCCCGCGTTCGGCGGCCGGCAGGTCGACCACGGCCTCGAAGGCCTGCTTGATGCGCGCCCAGGCCTCGGGGTCGAACGGGGTCCGGGCGGGGTCGCTCATGGTCGATGGCTGAGGGCGTGGGGCGGCGGGCGCGCAGTATCGGCGCTGCGCGCCCGCCCGGCCGGCGTCGTCAGGGGTTCGGCCCGCTCACGCTGCCGTTGAGGCTGAGGTTCTGCACGCCCCCGAGCGTGACGCCGCGCAGCACCAGGCCCGAGAGCGTGACGGTGCGCCGATCGTCGCTGAACGAAAAGGCCGAGCCGCAGGCCACGTTCGACGGGCTCTCGAGCGCGCTGGAGTCGCACGAGAAACTGCCGGCCGGCGACACCCACAGCGCCCGCACCAGCTGGCGGTTGCTGAACAGCAGCTGCAGCTGCGGCCGCACGGCCACGCCCGGGCCCTGCAGGCCGATCACGTCCCAGCTGAGGCGCTGGTTGTCGCTGCTCTGCAGCAGCGTGAGCGCGTCGAGCGCGAAACCGTTGCCGTCGGTGAGGCGGCCCATGGGCTTGAGCACCTCCACCGCGGCCGAGACACGCACCGTGGGCTCGTTGCGCGCCGTCAGCTCGGCATTGCTGAGTTCGACGCGCCAGCCCGTGGCGGTCTCGGTGAGCATGGCGGCCGTGCCGACGGCGCTCTGCAGCAGCGCGCCGCGGGGCGCCCAGCCCAGGCGCACGGCGCTGCCGCCGGCGCCGTCGGGGATGCGGCTCACGAACAGGTCGCCCACGACCGCATCACCGCGCACCAGGCGCAGCTGCACCGTCGGGAAGCTGCGCGTGGCCGCCGCGCCCACGGTGGCCGTGGCGTTGAAGCTCACGATGCCGAAGCCGGGCGTGGCCGCCTCACCGTCGACGCTGGCGCTGCCCGACACCGAGGCCGGCAGCTCGGCCATCACGTTGTAGGCCCCGTCGAGCCGGCCCGTGAGGCTGCCGTCGAGCGTGGTGCCCTCGCGCACTGCGGCGCTGTCGCTGGTGAGGATGCTGCTGAAGGCCAGCGGCGTGGCCACCAGCCGCAGGGTGAAGCTGCCATCGGCCGCACGTTCGACGCTGGCGCCCGTGCAGGGGTTGCTGCCGCTCACGTTGGAGCAGTTGCGCCCCGTGGTGCGCGGCACGCCGTCGAAGCGCGTGGTGAGCAGCGTCAGGCCCAGCAGCTGGGCGCCGCGGGTGCTGACCTGCAGCGCCTGCTGCACGCCGCCTGCACCAGCCTGGCGGTTGAAGAAGGTGACGGTCTCGCCCGTGAGGCGGAACACGCCGACCTTGTAGCCGCCGCCGTCGGTGTCGTTGCCGTTGGGTGTGAAGGTGGGCACCGCGGCCAGGCTGGAACTGAGGCTGCCGCCGGTGGTGACGGCGCCCGTGCCGCCACCGGGCCCGGAGCTGGGCGGTGCGGGGGCCGGCGGGGGTGGCGGGGGAGGCGGCGAAGGAGGAGGAGGAGGCGGCGGCGGCGGTTCCGGCGCCGGCGAGGGGGCCGGCGGCGGCTCAGGCGCCGGGGCGGGTGGTGGGGGTGGCGGCGGCGGCGACGGCGGCGTGCCCGACACGGGCGGTGGCGCCGGGCTCTCGACCGGGGTGTCGTCGCCACCACAGGCGCTCAGCGCCAGCAGCGCGGCGGCCAGGCACAGGGTGGCAGGAAGGCGGGCTTGTTCGGGTGTCATCGGGCTCTCGCGGCGGTGGGTGCGGGGCCGGCCCTTGCCAGGCCCTCGATCCCTAGCGCCGCGCCACCGCGCGCCGAGGCCCACGCGGCGCCCGCCACCCCCGCGATCCGGGGGCCGGCCGTGGCACACCGCACAATCCGCGGCGCATGTCCCGCCCCCTGCCCGACCCCGCCGCCATCACCCGCTGGCTCGAATCGCTGGACGCCGGCGAAGCCGGCTCGGCCGCCGTCGAACCCCTGTTCACGGCGCTGTACGACGAGCTCAAGGCCCAGGCGCGGCGTGCGCTGTGGCGCGAGTCGCAGGCGCACACGCTGTCGGCCACGGCGCTCACGCACGAGGCTTGGTTCCGCCTGGCGGCGCAGACGCGCACGCGCTGGGAGAGCCGCGGCCACTTCCTGGGCATGGCGGCGGTGATGATGCGGCGCATCCTCGTCAACCAGGCGGCGGCGCGCCAGGCCGACAAGCGCGATGCCGCGCTGGTGCCGCTCACGCTGTCGGAAGCCGGCGAGCTGGCGCACGACCTCGCCGGCGGCCCCGGCGCCGAGGTGCTGCGCGTGCACGAGGCGCTGCTCGCCTTCGAGGCCGTGGACCCGCGCGCCGCGCGCGTGGTGGAGCTCAAGTTCTTCGGCGGCCTCGAGAACGAAGAGATCGCCGAGGCCCTGGGCCTGGGCCTCTCCACCGTCAAGCGCGACTGGCAGCTGGCCCGCGCCTGGCTGCTGCGCGAGCTGCAGGGCTGAGCCGTCTTCAGACGCCCAGCATCCCGCGCAGCGCCTGCTCGCGGATGCCGAAGAAGCGCTGCAGCTCGTCGGCCTCGGCCAGCGCGGCGGCGCGCTCGGCCTCGCGCGGCTGCGGCCGCTTCACGGCCAGGATCATCTTGTTCTTGCGCGTGTGCTCCAGCGCCACGAACTCGAACACCTGCGTCTCGTAGCCGCTGGCCTGCAGCAGCAGCGCGCGCAAGGTGTCGGTGAGCATCTCGGCCTGCTGCTCGGCGTGGATGCCGTGCTGGAACACGCTGCGCAGCGGCCCCGGGCTCAGCAGCTGCGGGCGCAGCTGCTTGTGGCAGCAGGGCGAGCAGACGATGAGCTCGGCACCCGCCGCGATGCCGCGGTGGATGGCGGCATCGGTGGCGGTGTCGCAGGCGTGCAGCGCGATCATCACGTCAAAGCGCGCTGGCGCCGCGGCGGCGTCGCCCACGTCGCCCTGCACCATCTGCAGGCCCTGCAGGCCCAGGCCCTGGACGATGCGGTGGCCCTCGGCCACGAGGTCGGCGCGCTGCTCGATGCCGCGCACGTCGAGCGCCAGGCCCTGCTGCGCCAGCCAGTCGTGCAGCGCGAAGGTCAGGTAGGCGCGGCCGGCGCCGAAGTCCACCACGCGCACGGGCTCGTCGCGCGGCCGCAGCAGCGGCGTGCGCGCCAGCGCCTGCGAGACGATCTCGACGAAGCGGTTGATCTGCTTCCACTTGCGCGCCATGGCCGGCACGGGCTGGCCGTCGGGCGTGGTGATGCCCAGGGCGGTGAGCCAGGGGCGGTCGGCGGCCAGCGGGCGGGGCTTGGCGCGGTCGTGGGCCTGGGGCGCGGCGGGGGCCGCAGTCGCGCCGGCGGCGGCCTGCCGCGGCCGGATCGCGACATGCCCGCTGCCGCGCTTGCCGAAGCGCAGCTCGGCCTCGACCTCGACGCCGTCGAAGTGGGCGTGGCGGAAGCGCGGGCCCAGCCAGCCCGCGATGAGCGCCAGGGCCTCGTCGGGCGCGTGGTTGTGCGTGAGGTCGCGCGTGGCGTGGCGGCTCACGAAGCTCAGCACCGGGCCGCCGCGCAGCAGCACGGGGCGCACGGTCACGCGCTGCAGGTCGGCGTCGGCGCCGCCGTCCGGCCGCAGGCCCGACAGCACGAGCCGGCGCCAGCCACCCAGCGCGTGCTGCTCGCGCAGCAGGGCGACGGTACGGAACGCGTAGCCGCTGTGCAGTGGAA
>ERZ1066117.1165-NODE-1165-length-14198-cov-16.133069_pt1 | contig 14198 bp, 10 predicted proteins | sample MGYA00382764_ERZ1066117 | MGnify/ENA primary metagenome ERZ1066117 (study PRJEB33369, sample SAMEA5778347) | biofilm metagenome | biome: Industrial cooling water; feature: Water cooling tower basin; material: Biofilm | place: United Arab Emirates | collected...
TATTAGCTTGCCTGTCTGATTAGTTAAACTAATCACCTCAAGTTCAGGAGAGCCTTCGTTTCTAGGTTAGGATTACTAATGATTATCTGGGCGAGCATGGTGCTGGTTGGCAAAATTGCTAAGTACAAAATTTAACCAGCCCATTCCCCCAACTTGCAGATGGACAAGCTCCCATGCCAGGGGTTCTAGAAGGTGATCGACTATAAGCTGGTACATGCTACGGTGGGGCGTTTTCGCTTTCGGGTCGATCGTTTGCTGCGGGATCGGGAGTACGCCAGCAAGTTGATTGCTCTGGTAGAGGCTGTGGAGTTTGTATCTGAAGTTAGAATTAACCCCGCTGCCGCTGCTTTAGTGGTTTACTATCAGCCCAAGGTCCGGCCAGATCTGGCCCAGTCTGAATGTGTGCAGTGCATTTTACGGGCCGCCGGTCTGAATCTATCCACCGATCCCGTTCACTTTGTCACCCCAGAAGTGGATGCGGAAACACAATCTGATTGGGAAGCGGAGGTAGAGTCTCCCCTGCAACCGGAGCCGGAGTGGCAACGGTTAGGTTTACCCTTGTTCAGCTTAAGTTTGGCTCTGCTGGCGGCCCCCCTGGAGTTACCTCCCCTGTTGGTTGGGGCAGCGATCTTTGGGGCAGCACTTCCCTGGTTTGAGCGGGCAACGGATCACCTGGCTACACAACGATCCCCCAGTGTGGACTTGCTGGATTCCCTCTGGATTGGCTTACACACCCTCAATGGTCAGTTTGTTGCTCCGGCTCTGAAAACTACGCTGGTGGGGGCACGGGCAGAATTACGGGATCAAACGACCAGCCTTCACCAGAAAGAAGATCAAGCCCTTGTCCCCGTGGGAACTGGGTTGTGGGTTGAACGGCAGGGAAAGGTACAACGCCTGGCCCTATTGCAGGTTCAGCCCGGCGATCGCTTTTTTGTTAAATCAGGAGAAACTGTACCCGTCGATGGGCAAATTCTAGCGGGAACGGCTGTCGTGAATCAGCAGGGCTTAACGGGTGATCCCACCCCCCTTCTCCGTAGGGCTGGCCAACCCATCTATGCCGCCACTCAGATCGTTTCAGGCCAACTGCAAATTTGTGTGGGTCGGACGGGGGAAAATACCCGTGTTGCGCTGGCCGCCCGTCTGCGAGAGCAGGAACCCGTTTACGATACCCAGATCGCCCATCTGCAGTCTGAATTTGCTCGCGCCGCTGTAGTGCCCACCCTGCTCCTGGCAACTACCATTTTCGCATTTACAGGGGTCTATGCCGCGCCGATCGCCCTGTTTCAGTTGGATTTTGGCAGTGGGATTCAGTTGTCCCTGCGGACGGTGTTGCTCTCAGCCCTCACCCAGGCCGCCCTCCAGGGTATCTATATCCGCAGTGCTGGTGCCCTAGAAGCTTTAGCTCAGGTGGATACGATCGTCCTTGACCAACCCCCGGATACCCCTCTGACTGCTACGGCGATCGCCAGCCTCAGATCCATCGGCCTGGACGTGCATGTCCTCATCCCAGTCAGCGCAGTGGAAAGACAGCGATTATCGCAGCATTGGGGGTTATCCCTGGATCAGATTCATACCGAGGTTTCCGCTACAGCCAAAGTAGCGATCGTCACCCTATTACACAATCGCCAGCGCCAGGTTGCTTTCTGGGGGATGGGGATAGAGGATTTTCCAGCCTTTACCCAGGCAACCCTTTCTCTCACCTGTGCCGGTGGCGGTAATGTGAGCCATAAAGCTGCAGATGTAGTTTTGCTGGAGGAAGATTTGCGGGGACTGGCCCAGACGATCCTGCTCTGCCGTGAAGCTTTGCAGGTGGTCTACCAGAATGCAGCTCTGATTGTGGTTCCCAACCTGGTGGTGGTGGCCGGTGCCCTCTTCTGGGGACTCAATCCCGTCGTAAATGTGGTGACGAATAATACCACTGCCTTTATTGCCGAATTTCTCAATAGCAGTCGGCCCATCGTTCCCCCGCCCCTTCCCGAATTCTCCCCCCCCTTGGCTACCCCAGTCCCGGTTTTGAGTTTGCCCCCAGACAACTTTACCGAGGTAGAGTCATCAACTCTCCAGCCTGCCCTGTTGCTGTAGCCAGCGATTGAGCAAATGGCCGAGGGCAAAGACAAGCAAGTGAGGGAAGAGCCAGCCTGGGGCGGTTGAAGCTGTAATAGTTAAACAAACAGAAAAAGCCCCCGATCGCTCAGGGGTTATATCTCAACAAACACCAAGGTTTAATTCAGAGTTAACAGTCGTTTTATTCTAGCCGATCGTCACTTCGCGGGGCGCTGAATCAGGACCGGCTCCATTTTTGCTGCTTGACCGTTCTGCCTTGGCTTCAGCGATTAGATCCTGTAAAGATTCACCTGCTTCGGCCACTACACTTTGAGTTTTGTCAAACGCATCAAAGGCCCAGATCATTCCAGTTTTAGCGGCAGAACGGGTAGATTCTCCCAGAGAACTCCCGGTCATGGAGTCAATGGCACCCACCACAGGGGCAATAGCTAAGGCTCCCACACCAATAGCCAGAGCCGTGATCGGTTCGAGTCCCAGTAATAACGCTTCAAGTTCCATGAGCTACTCTCCTCCAGAAAGTGAACAAAAGTAATGTGAATAGTACGGCAACTTCTGCCAGATTATCACTGGGCAGTTAATCACCAAGTGTAGAGTCTAACAAAGGCGGATTATTCATTTAAAGAGCTACACTAATCCTCTTTGAAATTAAAACAAGGTAAAGGGATTGAACCCTTTGTTTTGAGATTAACCCACCCTCCCTTTTTCTCAACCCATTGAGGGTTACTACATATATCCTGAACTGTGGCATCTATTGTTCTGAACTGAGGACAGAAATTGAATTTTGTTTAGTTCCAGTCCGGGCAGAACAGAATCGGGGGAGATCCGGGTTTGACTTCATCCCTGCAACAGCTAACGGCCCCGTTGCTCAAGAGGTAGGGGGTGGGAGTTCCGGCGAAGCTTTGCCTGGGGGTGGCTTTTCCTTCCCTTCCCAGTCAATAAAGCGACTGATCCGATTCCCCAGTTTCATGCCCACCTCTTTTCCCTGTGGCCCCAGGGCCAGACTGCCCAGTGCCCCACCAATGGTTGCTGAAGCAGTCTCTCCAACGAATCCTTTGGCCGTTTTTTCTAGCCAGGATTCGGTTTTGCTGGCCATCTCTTCGGGTGTAGCGGCCTTCCCTACCTCAGTTGTCTCAGCAGGTTGCTGGTGCAGCGCATCTTCTCCTAACTGACCGGCGATCGCTCCTCCCACAATTGTACCGACGATTTCTCCAGTGGGTCCCAGGACTACCCGTCCCACCATTCCCCCCACCAGTTCTCCCGTGGTCTCGCCAATTTTTTCCCCAGCACGCTTTTTTAAGGTTGCAGACACTTTGCCGGAGAGTAACTCTGACGATGCAGCGGGGTCAGATTGGATCTGATCCAACTGCGTGATGGTTTCCGCCCCTAACTTTGCCCCAATCACTCCCCCTACAAACACCCCCATTTGACTGCCCAGGATTGCCCCCGGCGGACCCATTACAGCGGCTCCAGCAGCTCCTCCGATCGCTCCCCCAACCATATCTCCGGCAGCTCCCCCCAGGACAGCCCCGCCAATTTCCTTCAATTTAGACTCGATTTCCCGTGGGGAAAGGTCAATTCCTGGGAAGGATTCAGTTGCAGTTACCGCTGGTTCAGGGGAAACTAATGGCTCAGTTACTACCGTAGTTACTATCGCTGTAGCGGGGAGGGAATCCTTGGCAAACTGGACCTGAAGGTTACAGACATCTTGCAGAAACTGTAGCAGTTCAGCCTGGGTTTGAGTTTCCTGTCCGATGTGAACCTGGTAGTCCACAACAATTGATCTGGCTTCAGGATTAACCCGGATACTTATCACCCCAGTCAGGGATTGAATTTGTTGCTGCAGGTGAACACCATAGGTTCTATCCTGACGTAAGTACTCAATGCGAAGCCGTAAGCGTCCGGGAACAGCATGGATCAGGAAAGCAGGGATAAGGGTTCGAGCAGCATCTGCAGATTCGTGGCCAGGAGAACAGTTCACAGAGGGGGGTGTCATAGCTGCCTCACTTAAGGGATTATCTATCCAGAGGTATACCCTATTGTAGTGCTTGTTTCCCTTTATCTATCCATTGATGAGCTAGTCGTTCAGACCAACGATCGATCGCAGTTTTTCTAACGTATCTGGGGGGTAGTGCCTTCCGCGCAACCGTCTGTTCCACCCTCACACCCCCAACCTACTTAACCCCCTCCATAACCGCCTCTATGAGGTCCTTAGCATTTTGAAGCGGATTGGCCAGGTGATTACCCATTTGCCATCCCAGGTTGAGGCAGCCTGATTAACCTGTTTTGCCTTCAACTAAAGCCTCGGCTTGCAGGACGATCGTCCCCTAGGCTTCTTCGATCGAGGCATCCAGCAGCCAAGTCGTTAAAAATCGATACTCTGCCATCCTGCACTCCTCAACTTGTTGCTTCAAAATTTAAGCTTAGAGGTTACCACTGATTCCATCAAGCGGAAAATAAGCTTAAATTCTTCCCAGATCCATCCAATTCAGATTAACTTGCTACTAGCATACAAGCCATACATTCCTGGCTTAAGTATTTCCAATTTCCTTTTCTGCTTATTTTTATGAAGAAAAAGCTACAGGTTTTCGTTTCATCTACTTATTTAGATATGCGAGATGAACGCCAGGCTGCGGTTGAGGCTATCCTACGCGCAGGGCACATTCCGGCTGGCATGGAACTATTTGCGGCTGGAGATGAGTCTCAATGGGATACAATACGCCGTTGGATTGATGATTCGGATGTGTTTATGCTGATTCTCGGGGGACGGTACGGTTCCATTGAACCTAAGTCCGGCAAAAGTTATATTGAGCTAGAGTACGATTACGCAACTGAGATAAAAAAGCCTTTATTTGCGGCCGTCATTAGTGATGTTTATTTGGATGCAAAGGTAAGAAGTTCAGGCCCTGATGTCATTGAAAGAAAGAATGGCAATTTATTAGAAGAATTTCGTAAAATAGTCACCAGTAAAATCAGCAGATTTTTCGACAGTATTGATGGGCTGAAAGTGATTGTTTTTGAATCTCTTGGAAATTTTCAGGAAGATGAAAGAATTGTGGGTTGGATTCGGGCTAGTGAAGCAATTGATCCGAAAGCCACGTTAGAAGAAATCAATCGTCTTCAGCATGAGAATGCATCTCTCAATGATAAAACAAAAGATTTGGAAGCACTTTTACTATCCTTTAAGTCAGGAAATGAAAGATCACTCGCAGACTTGCTAGATGACGATGCCAAAGCTTTACTTGTAAGAGCTACAAAAGAAGGTAGATATATTCACTTTCTATATTCCGTAAATGGGCAACTGAACTTGAATATTGGTAAATTTAATTTTATAACGACTGATAATCATCGTGATATAGCTAGATGGGAGAGTGTGATTGAGAAGCTCTCAGAGCACAAACTACTGAAGGGCAGGGAAAATGACCCTAGAATTTTTGAATTAACTGATCGCGGCTATAAAGTAGCGGATGAGATTGAAGCAAAGGCAAGTGATGCGTTGATACAAACTCTCTTCTATCTGCAAGAGTAAAACCTGCTTGTAGTTAACTTATGCAAAATTTACTAACACAGATATTTTAGGTCAACCTGTTTTGCCTTCAACTAAAGCTTCGGCTTGCAGGACGATCGAGCGCAATTTTTCTAATGTACCGGGAAAGGTCGATCGCCATAAGCCGCGTTGATGGGCTTCCAATAAGCGTTCGGCTACATCTCGTAAGGCCCAGGGGTTATGGGTCTGAATAAAATGCTGCACCGTGGTATCAAATAAATAAGCTTCCGTCACCCCCTGATAAATATAGTCTTCGCTGCAATGGGTAGTGGCATACTTAAGGATCTATTTGGAATGAAATAGCTCTGGTTACCCCACCTAATGAGATAGAGGGTGAATAAATTTTTGTGGTTCAATTTTAAAGCGATCGAGAATAGCATATCCTCTCCGAAAAACTGATTCTGTCCATCTTTTTAATCCGCAGAAAAATTGATTGCCATAATCATCTAAAATGGCATCTTTTTTAAGAATCTGGAGACCAAAATCTAGCTTTGGCAAATTAACTGACAATGATTCTTTTGCGGTCTCATAGCATATTTCATCATCTATATTACTATTAATCATTCTAATATTTAACTCGGATATATGGGTAAATGCATACTGGGCATGAAGGACTGCAGACATGGGTCGCAGTGAATCATATCGCACGGGGCTATGGAACAATTGAGCAGGTGAATTCAAGATAATTCGACTGGCTTGTTCCATCTGAACACCAAATGCTCGAAGCTTATGATGAGCCAGCTCATGAACCAGGGTTTCAGCAAAACCAGCAGGGTCGTTAATTGTAGCAATCATCGTGCCAAACCCTTTGCTGCCATAGCCGCTGTTCGCTCGTAAAATAAAGCCGTCTTCTTTTTTACAGATGTAATAAACAACGGTCACTGATTCCATTATTAATTGAAACTGTTTAAATGCAGGTTGCCAAAGTCGAACAAACTCTGTTGCAATAGATACGTTAGGATGGTTTGGATCTGCAGGAACACAATCCTTGAATGCAATTGATTGAATTGTGTTATTTTCATGTAATGATTTATCGGGTCTGATGGCTACTCTTCCATCAAAGAATGTTGGTGAATTGCCTATCTCTGAGCGTACATATCCAGCTTGTTTAGCTAAAATCAAGGCCACAAAAGTATCATACTGATCGATCTGTGGCTCAGCTAATCTTTCCCACTCGATCTGCAATGGATTTAATGGAGGCTCATGTTTCATACAAATACTACATACAAGAAATATTTATATTTGGGACTTTAGTTAAATTATCTGTAAATTCTTGAATTGAGTCAAGTAGATTCAACCCCTTTTTGATAACCAAAACGAAGAACTAGAATCTTTGCAATTACTATTGCCAGAGAAGAAGTGAAGGTAGGCACTCGGAATAGGCCAGGCGCAATAATTGATAGCCAATTCCAGCAGTTCCCTTGGCAAAAACAGGGTTAAATACAGGATTATGAATGTTAGGAAATAACCGATAGGTTCCTTCTGAGTGTGCTCTATTCACGACCCAGGTTGCTTTACCAAGTTCGCTGTCCATGAGTTCAGACCGAGCCAATTTCTGAGCGGCTACCAGCATTGTTTCAATTCGGCCCATCGTGCCGCAACAGAGGTGATCAATACTGAACTCGGTTGAGTTTTGAGTGGTTCCCAGGGCGATCGCAATGTCCCGACGAATCTCTGGAGTATCGAGAATATCCAACCCTCCCAGACGAGCCAGGCCAATCCCGGCGGCCCCATTACACCAACTGACCATGAACTGGGGGTTTTCTTCTGTACTTAAATGCAAAGCGGGCCAGTTACCCACCTGGGGATTAAATACCCGTTGCTCGTAAGCAATGCCCTGCTGAGCTGCCTGTAAAAAGGTTGGGTCATCTGTAGCGTGGTAGAGCTGAAGGAGGGCATAGGCAATCCCAGCGGCACCGTGGGAGAATCCGGTCAAAGGACGTTTTTGAGCTAAGGTTATCCAACCCCCGGCTCTATCTTCCTCCTTAATTTGGGTCTGACACAGGTGTTGAGCGCAGGCGATCGCCCGAGCCAAAACGGTTGGATCATCGGTGGCATGATAGAGAGCTAAAAGCCCCAGGATGGTTCCAGCAACGCCTGCAATTAAATCCAGTGAGGTATCTGCATGAATTAGCTCTGGGGTAATTAAATTTGACGCTCTCAAAGCATCCTCAATCAGATCAGGCTGTTGCAGAAAATCACCCAGCCGCACCCAGCTATAAAGGATGGACCCCAACCCTGTGCTGCCCCCTAACCCAATGAAGTCGAGGTAGTTACAGGTTAAAGCAGCGGGACTATGGCAGAGGAGCGATCGCCCCGGCTTCAGGCAACCCAGTATTAGATCCCGATTTTGTTGGGTTTCAGTGACTAGATCAAGGGCAGCTAGAAATAAGGCAATCCCACAGCGGCCATGATATAAACTATCGCCCAGTGGCTGGAATTGAAAATGCTTAGATTGGTACTGAAAAGTTAGACCAATCCAGTTCACACTGCCATCTTCTTCCCAAAGGGCATTCTCTTGAATTTCTGTGGCGATCGCCACCGCTGCACCTAACAATTGCTGCTGGTTTAACCTGTTCACTGTTTTAAATTCGCCGGGCAGGGGGAAGGCTTGAACCTCGTTGTCCACTGGGGATGGAGACATTTGGTCAACTCTGGCATAAAAGGCCCCTCGAATCAGAGTGGTTTGATAGGCTCGATCGGCTGAATTTAAGCTGGCTAAACGGTTGCGAACAAGCACATAACTGGAGGCAAAAAAACAGGCTGCGATCGATCGCTCCACCCCAATTGAAAGTGTTGTTGTATCTGAAGCACTAGCAAAATAAGGAATATCTAAGTCTGCGATCGCCTGCAGCTCTGAGGCTAAAATATCCCACATGAGGGGTTTTTCAGATGCAACCAGAAAGGGTCGGCTTAAAATGTCCAGCCAAATACTGCGAAGCAGACCAGACTGGAGATGTTTGGGAGATAGACTGTAATGCAGAACCCTGTCATAAACCTTAGTATTACGAAAAAGAAGCCTCACCCGTTTTGTCTGGAATTCAGTTAAAATTCCTGCCGGGGCAAGTAATTCATTTTGGTGTGCGGTGAGAAGATCGTACATTTGCTGAAAACCGCTAACAATAACTTCCGAGTAAACATAAGCAGTCAGGGGTTTGCCGTTCAAAATCGGAAGATTTTTAGGGGGGGTAGCCGATTCGGTTTGCCACTCCAGTCTCATCTGATCGGTGTTAATATCCTGCCAGATTTGAACTTCTCGGCTTTGAAATGGGGAAAAACCGCTCCCCAGCCCACTGATATCCTGGAGACCGGAAGAATTTTGTTTAACGACTTCCCAATAGGGTAATAATCTTGTTTGCAGAACAGACTCCCAGAATTTGAAGTTTTCGCTGCTTTGCCGTTCCATTGCTTCTAAGGATTGGTCGATCGGTTTGACCTTGGGGTGTAGCAAAGTCTCAGTATCAATCACCACCGGGTATTCACCAGAAGCAATTAAATTTTCCTGATGACAGTCTGTGCCGCGCAAAAGATAGATAGTACACAGCAGCATCCCGGCCCGTTGGTAGAAACGCTGGGCTGCAACCTCATCTTCACAGGGGAAATGTTCAACGTATTCGACCCAACCGTGATCATTACGGCTTAACACCTTCAGAATTTTAAATAATGGTGAAAAGCCCTGTTGATTACACCAGGTAAGGAATTGATAATAAGCCAGATCTAGATCCAGGTTTTTGGGTTTGTAGATCAGTTTAAGCCCAGAGGCAAAGGTAAGCGCAATAACCGTTTTACCCTGTTCATGGCGATCGGAGAGGCAAGGTTGAATTTCAATGACCTGACCCAGATTTGTAGAAGGGCGATCGGCAAGAGAATCTGTTACAAAAGTGGCTTGAATTTCAGCTAAATCGGTTTGGAGATGTCGTAAAAAGTTAAGCGTTGAATTAAGCCAAAAATTAATTAATATGGCTGTTAATCGCCCCAGTACAGGATACTTTTGAAACCAGTCAGCAAATCCATACTCAAGCACTTGATTAATAAATTGTTGATAATAAACCCTGCTTGATGCTTGAACTGGAAGGATTGACGAACTGAGTGAATTTTGATTGAAAGGACGAACAAGATTAAATTCCTGGGTTAAAGGACGAATCCAGAGATTCACCAGGTCTGAGAGTAATGCCCTTTCCAGGTTCAAATAGGCTTGATTGGATAAAAGCGTGAGCGGGGATTCATCCTCAGGTGGCATTGTCGCTGCTACTTGTTGTAACAGTTGTTGCCGAGCTACTTGTAGACAGGGTAAGAAAACCTCTGCAAACGGGGTGGGATGCTCTGGACTTAAACAGCTTTCTGGTGCGAAGGTTGAAATCGATTGTTCCTGCACCATTACAGCGGCTGTTTCCATGATCTGCCTGAGGGTTGCCAACCAATCAGGGGTAGAACACTGCTGTCCTGGTTGTGTTGCTGTTGTATAAGACTGAACTCTGCCCAGATCCCAGCCCTGCCAACGTAGACGTTTTTCAAGGATCTCCCAGTTTCCCTCGGCTATTACCCGGCACCAACGATCGAGCAATTTTTGATCGAACAATTTTTGAGGGCCAGCCTCTTGATCTTGCTCATTGAAGTTGAGATCAGCAATGGAGGATTGATCTGCCCCTAAAAGTTCCCAAAAATACCAGGAGTTTGCAACAATCTGATTCAGGTTGTTTTCAAGATTTAAGTTATATTTCGTTTTATTCATTTCTGGCTGATTGTCCAATTGATCTGGATCATAATTCATCGCTTCTAATATCACTCATTAAGTGATATTGTGTCATTGTCATGTTTTGCTTTTGACCGTACTCTAAAACCATCCCCTAAGTACACCAGGAGAGCAACAATGAATAACCCCGAAAACCTCCAATCAGACAACCAACCAGAAGAACTGGAACAACTGGAAGAAGAGTTGACTGGCGATGAATTGAATAGCCTCAGCGGCGGACCGGCAGTAGCTTCCGCAGTTGTCACGCAGGGAATGTATTCTGCGATTATTCATCCTCTTTCTAGATGTATTTGATCTTGCCCTCTTTTCCAACAAGCTGGCTGGTAGGTCGGTGCAAGGCTAGGGCAGCATCTCATGGATGTAGGGCTGTCAGCGTTGTTTTGAGGGGTAATGTTCTTTTAGAAGCCTTACCTCAAGAGTTCTAAATTTGAACTACCCCTCCTTTCTAGATTGACAAGCTAATTGTTCAGGCTGTCGATTTGCTGATGATTTTACTGGCTTCAACCTGTGCTGGCTCCAGATCAAATTAAGCTCAAATTGTTCGACCTTCAACTAAAGCTTCGGCTTCCAGGACGATCGATTTGTTTTCAACCTTTAAGTTATATTTCGTCTTATTTGCTTGTGATTGGGATCACGCTGTTCACCTTCTAATATCGCTCTCCAAGTGATATTGTGTTATTGTTATGTTTTGCTTTTGACCGTACTATAAACCATCCCCCAAGTACACCAGGAGAGCAACAATGAGTAACCCCGAAAACCCCCAAGCTGACAACCAACCAGAAGGGCTGGAAGAACTGGAAGAGATGGAAGAAGAGTTGACTGGCGATGATTTGAATAGCATTAGCGGCGGACCAACGTTATCTGGTACAAGCCTTGCGGGGCAAACTTCAGGTAAAACCTCTACCGGAGCCACTGTCACTTGTGGTTATTAAATAGCCTTAGCGGCGGCTCAACTGTAGCTGGTACAACGTTGTGCGGGTAGCCCCGGTGGGCAGACGAGTAAAATGTCTGGCATCACTTGTGGTTATTAATGTTCAGGAGATAAGGGTATGTTTGTACCTTCAACCTGTACTTGTTGATCTGCCCTATTTCCAGCAAACGGACTGGTCGGTCGGTACTGTCCCCTTCGCAACCGTCGGTTTCACTCTCACGCCCCCAACCTGAGCAAACGAAATTTGCTGTAAGTTGCAAATAGGACTGCTATGGTAGGGTGTCTACAAATATGGTTCAGGCGCAAGATATTACAACTGCTCAGTTAGAGCGATTTTTTTCTCTTAAACTGTCAACCAGTCTGGCTGATTTTCCAGAGTGGCAGACTAACTTACCTGTCTTGACGGATACAGAAAAAGTTGAACTCGATCGCATTCGCAGTAATTTTCTGAGTCAACTACAGCGTTCTTCAAATAGTGTTCTGGAAGAAGCAGTTAAGTTAATTGTCGTGGGACATTTGCTGGAATTGGCGGGTTTTTATCAACATCCCTTTGAACTCTCTGTTGAACAATCCGTTACTGTTACAGCTTCAGATGGAAAAGTGTTAATTAACGGCAGACTGGATATTCTTGTGATTCATCGAGGGTTGTGGGTTGTTCTGGTAGAGTCAAAAAACTCAGCAATCGATGTCTCTCAGGGAATCTCCCAGGCACTTGCTTATATGATTTCAAGCCCTGATCGTCCCGTTTTTGGTCTGGTTACTAACGGCAAGAACTACATTTTCTTAAAGCTCTTAAATGGAGAAGATCTCCGTTATGCCTGGTCAGAAGAATTCAGTCTACTTAGCCCCCTCCATAACCGCCTCTATGAGGTGCTTAGCATTTTGAAGCGGATTGGCCAGGTGATCACCCATTTGCCATCTAAGGTTGAGGCAGCCTGATTAACCTGTTTTGCCTTCAACTAAGGCTTCAGCTTGCAGGACGATCGATCGCAATTTTTCTAATGTACCAGGAAGGGGCGATCGCCATAGCCCCCGTTGATGGGCTTCCAGTAAACGTTCCGCCATATCCCGTAAGGCCCAGGGGTTATGTTGCTCGATAAATTGCTGCACAGTTGGATCAAGTAAATAGGCTTCTGTTACTCCCTGATAGATATAGTCTTCGCTGCAGTGGGTGGTGGCATCATAGGCAAATAAGTAATCGACTGTGGCGGCCATTTCAAATGCCCCTTTATAGCCATGGCGCATGACCCCAGCGATCCATTTGGGATTGATCACACGAGAGCGATAAACACGGGCAATCTCTTCTTTGAGGGAGCGAATTTTGGGGTTTTGGGGTTGGGAATGATCGCCAAAATAAACCTGAGGATTTCGACCCCGCAGGCTCCGAACCGCTGCTGTTAGTCCACCCTGAAACTGATAGTAATCATCCGAGTCCAGCAAATCGTGTTCACGGTTATCCTGGTTGTGCAGCACAATTTGCATTCCCACTAACCGTTGTTCAAATGCTTCTGCAGCAGTGTGGCTGATCGCTGAACCCGTATAGGCATAACTGCTCCAGTTCAAATAGGCACGGGCCAGATCGCGATCGTCCACCCAGTTCTGTGCTTCAATTAAGCCCTGTAATCCTGCCCCATAAGCTCCAGGTTTAGAACCAAAGATGCGATAACGCGATCGCTGTTCGGCTTGATCTCGTTCTAAGCCCTGGTCCTGCCAGTATTGCCGATCCCGTTGCACCTGAGCTGCCAGGGGATTGTGTTCGGGGGGTTCATTCAAATTAGCTACTGCATTCACCGCCCGATCGAATAACTCAATCAAGTTGGGAAAGGCATCACGGAAAAAGCCAGAAATTCGTAGGGTCACATCCACACGAGGTCGTCCCAACAGATTCAAAGGCAAAATTTCAAAATCCACCACCCGTCGAGATACCCCTTCCCAGACTGGCTGCACACCCATTAACGCTAAAGCCTCCGCCAGATCATCGCCCCCCGTTCGCATCGTTGCCGTTCCCCAGAGGGATAAACCAAGGGTACGGGGATATTCGCCCTTTTCCTGGGTATAGCGTTCAATTAAAGCTTCCGCTGCAGCACGGCCCACGGCCCAGGCGGTTTCGGTGGGGAGCGATCGCAAATCCACAGAATAAAAGTTCCGTCCAGTTGGCAATACATCCAAGCGGCCACGGGTTGGGGCACCAGAGGGGCCAGCCGGAACATAGCAACCATCCAGTCCGCTTAACAGATGGGTAATTTCCTGATCGGTTTTGGCTAAAGCAGGTAGGAGGCGATCGCGGAGCCAGTCTAATTCCTTGCGAGTTGGAGCTGATAAATCCGCTGGCAACTCTTCCCCTCGCAGAATTTTGTCAACCAGGGTAGCGGCTTGCTCTTCCAGGTGCTCAATCACATCTCCAGCATTGTGGGCAGAACGGTGATGCAGGTGAAGCTGATCTTGCTGTTGCTGAGTCAGGAGTTGAGTTGGATCGATCGTAAGCGGATCAAAATCTAAGCCCCACTCTTGAGCTAAAACGCGGGTGATGCCCAGATGTTCGGTGCCAGGTTGACGAGCCAGGGCAATGAGCAGATCACGGAGTTGCCGTCCCTGGGGACACTGACCAAAAATATGTAAGCCATCCCGAATCTGAGCTTCCTTCAGTTCACAGAGGTAGCCATCCATCTGAGATAAACATTCAGACCAGTTCAGGTTCTGAGCTTGAGGGTTCGACCTTTTTTCTTGAAAGTCTGGGTTCTGAGCTTGAGCCTTCGAGTAATTTTCTTGAAAATCCAAGCTTTTTTCTTGAAAGTCCAAGCTTTTTTCTTGAAAGTCCAAGCTTTTTTCTTGAAAGTCCGGGTTCTGAGCCTGAAAGTCCAAGCTTTTTTCTTGAAAGTCCAAGCTTTTTTCTTGAAAGTCCAAGC
>ERZ1066117.1171-NODE-1171-length-14162-cov-8.173389_pt1 | contig 14162 bp, 16 predicted proteins | sample MGYA00382764_ERZ1066117 | MGnify/ENA primary metagenome ERZ1066117 (study PRJEB33369, sample SAMEA5778347) | biofilm metagenome | biome: Industrial cooling water; feature: Water cooling tower basin; material: Biofilm | place: United Arab Emirates | collected...
CGCGCGCCCTGGCCGAGGCGCAGGCGGCGGAACGCCAGCCCGACTATCTGGAAGGCTTCCTCAACCCGAAACCGGAACCGGCCGAGAGCGATGCCGGCGGCATCACCGAGGAGGTGATCGCCGCCCTCAGGCAGATCCACGATCCGGAAATCCCGGTGAACATCTATGATCTGGGGCTGATCTATGGCGTCGAGGTGCATGAAGGCCACGCCACCATCACCATGACGCTGACCACCCCGCACTGCCCGGTGGCCGAATCGATGCCGGGCGAGGTGGAACTGCGCGTGTGTGCTGTGCCGGGCATCCAGAGCTGCGACGTCAGCCTGGTCTGGGATCCGCCCTGGGACCCGGGCAAGATGAGCGACGAGGCCCGCCTCGAAATGGGAATGCTGTGATGGAAACGACAACGCTCACTCGCCGCCCCCGCCCCGCCCCAGTGATCGTGACGGACGGCGCGTCGAACCGCATCGCCGCCATCCTGAAGGACGCCCCCGCCAATGCCGTGGGCGTGCGCCTATCCACCCCGCGCCGCGGCTGTTCGGGCCTGGCCTATGATCTCGCCTATGTCACCGCCGCCAAACCGGGGGACGAGCGCATCGACACGCCGGGCGGCACGCTGTTCATCGATGGCGGCAGCCTGATGTACCTGATCGGCAGCACCATGGACTGGCGCGAGGATGATTTCACCGCCGGCTTCGTGTTCAACAACCCGAATGCCAAGGGCAGCTGCGGCTGCGGCGAGAGCTTCACGGTGTAAACCCGCCCCCTCCCGCCAGCGGGAGGGGAGATGACGAAGCAGACGCCAACGGCTCCCCTCCCGCTTGCGGGAGGGGCTGGGGGTGGGAATGCGACACCACCGCCCCTGCCAAGCAACCGACAACCCGCTATCCCGCAGGTCATGCGCTTCCCCCTCACCCGCGAGGCCGCCCTGGCCCGCCTGCACGCGTTCTTGCCGCTGGCCGGCCGCGCCTATGCCGCGCGGCGCAACCATGATGGCGGGCCGGATGGCCAGGCGACCACCTCGCTGCTCTCCCCCGCCATCCGCCGCCGGCTGCTGAGCGAGCCCGAGGTTGCCGCAGCCGCCGTGGCAGCCCACGGCTTCACCGGCGCGGAGAAGTTCGTCCAGGAAGTGTGCTGGCGCACCTATTGGGTGGGCTGGTTGCAGCAGCGCCCCGAAGTCTGGACTCGTTGGCAGGCCGATGTGGTGCGGATGGAGGCCATGCTGGTCGAGGATGGCAAGTGGCAGCGCCGCTACCAGTCGGCCCTCGCCGGCACCACCGGCATCGACTGTTTCGATGCCTGGGTGCACGAGCTGCAGGAGACCGGCTGGCTGCACAACCATGTGCGGATGAGCTTTGCCAGCGTCTGGTGCTTCACCCTGCGCCTGCCCTGGCAGCTCGGCGCCGCCTTCTTCTACCGGCACTTGCTGGATGCCTGCCCGGCCAGCAACACGCTGGGCTGGCGCTGGGTGGTGGGCCTGCAGACGCAAGGGAAAACCTATCTCGCCCGCCCCGATCTGATCCGCGACCTGTCGGGCGGGCGCTTCCGGGTGGAGGCACCGCTGGCGCGCGAGGCGGCGCCGTGGCCGGCGGACATCGTGCCCCCGCCGATCCCGCCGGCGCCCGCGATGCGCGCCGATCCGCAGCTGCGCACCGGCCTGTTCGTCACCTCGGAAGACCTCAGCCTTGAAACCCTGGCGCTGCCGGCCAGCCCGGTGGCACTGGCCGCGACCAGCGGCATCGGCGGCGCGCCGGCCCTGCTGAAGCGCCGCGTGGCCGATGCCATGCTCGCCGACGGCGTGACCCGCGCCGGGGCTCGCCTCGGCCTTGATCCCGAGCGGCTCGACGAGACCGACGCGGTGACCGCCATGCGCGACTGGGCGGCCCGCCATCGCCTGGCGCAGATCATCACCGCCGATGCGCCGGTGGGCCCGGTGAAGGACCGGCTGGATGCCCTCACCCCGGCGCTGGCGGCCGATGGCGTGCGGCTGGTGCGCCTGCGCCGCGCCTGGGACGATGTCGCCTGGCCGCACGCGAGGAAAGGCTTCTTCCCGTTCAAGGCCGCGATCCCGAAGCTGCTGGCGCTGCCCCCCGGCGCCATGGCATGATCGCGCCCATGCGTTCCCTGCTCCTTCTCGCCCCGCTGCTGTTGGCTGGCTGCGGCGTCGCCAAGGCGATTATCACCGCGCCGATCGCGGTGGGCGAGGCGGTCTATGATGCCTCCACCGAAAGCCAGGAAGAGGCCGACATCAAGCGCGGCCGCGCCGCGCGCGAAGCCGAGGAACGTGCCGAGAAGGAACGGAAAGCGGCCGAGAAAGCCGCCCGCAAGGCGGCGCGCGAAGCTCAGGATGAACCGAGATAGATTTGCGCCACATCGTCGATGAAGCGCTGCGGATTGGCGGCGGCGAGATTGGTGAGCACCACGATCGCCAGGCGCTGATCTGGATAGACGAAAAAGGCTGACCGCGCGCCGCCGATGCCGGCCAGGATGCGGCGGCCCCTGCTTTCCAGCACCGGCCACCCCATCGCCCATGCGCCCGGCTTGCCGTTGTTCAGCCGATCGGGCTCCCACATGCGGGTGCGCGTCTCGGGCTTCAGCAGCTGGTTCTGATCCAGCGCCACCAGCCAGTTGGCCATATCGGTGGCCGTGGTCATCACGCCGGCGCCAGTACGCATGAACGGCGGAAACTCGTCGCGCCAGTGGCCGAGCAGCGTGCCCTTGATCTCGCCGCCGGGCTTGCTGCCGATGCTGCGGAAATGCCGATAAAAGCTGTAGCTTGGCGCCCGGCCGGGGATGATGTCGTTGCTGTCGCCCAGCAGGGTGCGGCCCATGCCGGCGGGGGTGAACTGGCGCTGCCGGAAGAAATCGGCAAAGCCCATCCCGGCCTGTTGGCTGATGATGCGGCCGATCAGGGCATAGTTGGTCTGGTTATAGGCAAAGCGGGCACCATCGGCCGCCTCCACCGGCAGCGCCTTCACCGCGGCCCAGGCCTCGGCCTCGGTGGTGCCGATCACGCCCTCGCTGTCCACGATGTCGGGCAGGCCGGACTGGTGGGAGAGCAGGTGCCGGACCGGAATCGCGGCCCATGACACCGGCAGATCGCCGAGGTAGCGGCCGATCGGCGCGTCAAGATCGAGCCTGCCGGCCTCCACCAGCTGCATCGCCGCCACGCCGGTGATGCTCTTGGTGGCCGAATTGATCGAGAAGCGGCTTTCGGGCGTGACCTTGATGCCATGTTCCAGATTGGCCAGGCCCAGCGCTTCGTTGAGCACGATACGGCCATTGTGCACCACCGCGATCTGCAGGCCGGGAATTTGATCCTGCGCCATGCGCGCCTGCACAAGGGCCAGCACGGCGGCGCGGCGCTCGGCCTCGGGCACCGGGGCAACGGGCTGCGCTGCGACCGGCACCGGCAGCGAGGCTGTGCCGGCCGTGATAAGCAGGACGATCAGGGCAGAGCGCATGGCAGGTCTCCGATTCCATGCCCCAGTGTGACGACTACATATGTAATCGTCAAGGCCGGGTCCCGCCCCTGGAGTGATCGCGGAAAGGTGGGCACCGGCTTTCCGCAAGAAGATGCCCGACAACGAACAGCCAGACCCGCGTTTCGATTCCATCAAAACGCATTTGGGTCTAGTCGTCCGGCCCCAGGCTGGGGTCGAGATCGCGCGGGCGCACGAACTTCACCAGCTCGGCGCGGCCGCCATCGATCTGCGCCCAGCGCTCGATGGCAATGTCGAGCCGGGCCAGTGTGGCAGTGGGATATTTCAGCTCGGCTTCGGCCCGCAAGCTGCCGCCCGGCGGCACCAGTTCCAGCAGCAGGTCCTCCAGCCCCGGATTGTGGCCGACCAGCATGGCGCTGGAAAACTCGTCGGAAAAGCCGGCGACCAGCTCCACCAGCGTCGCCGAGGACGACAGGTAGATGCGCTGCTCATAGACTGGCGCCAGCGGGCGGTTCATGCCGGCTTCCAGGCCCTCGATGGTCTGGCGCACGCGCACCGCCGGCGAGGCGAACACCAGCGCCGGATCCGGCATCTCGCCCTTGCGGATCGCGGCGCCCAGCCATTGCCCCACCTTCATCGCAGCGCGGCGACCGCGATCATTCAGCGGCCGGTCGAAATCCCGCAGCAGCGGATCATCATAGCCGGACTTGGCATGGCGCAGGAGGATGAGCGTCTTCATGAGCGCCCCTCGCTTGGCATATCGGCGGGATGGTTGCCAGAGGCTGAAACGCCGGCCCGCACCATCTCCACCGCCTGCGCCAGCGTCACCCGGCGGATCGGCACGCCGGCGGGGAAGGCGCCCAGCAGCCGGCTTGGCACTGCCGAACCCAGCAGCACGAAATGGCCGCGATCATCGGCACGGCGAATGAGCCGGCCGAAGGCCTGCGCCAGCCGGTCCATGGTGGCGCGGTCATCATAGAGATTGCCGCCGGCGGCCTGCCGGCGCGCGGCGTGGAGCACGGTGCGCCGCGGCCACGGCACGCCCTCCATGATGACCTGCCTGAGGCTTGTCCCCGGCACGTCCACCCCGTCGCGCAAGGCATCCGTGCCAAGCAGCGATGCCCCCGGCTCGGCGCGGAAGATATCGACCAGCGTTGCCGTGTCGATGGGATCGACATGCTGGGCATAGAGCGGCAGGCCAGCGCGGGCCAGCGGATCGGCCAGCCGCGCATGCACGGCGCGCAAGCGCGCAATGGCGGTGAACAGGCCCAGCGTACCGCCGCCAGCCGCCTCGATCAGCGCGCGATAGGCATGGGCCAGGCCGGCGATGTCGCGCGGCTTCACATCGGTGACGATCAGCACGCAGGCCTGGGCGGCATAATCGAACGGGCTGGCGGCGGCGAAATGCCGGGCCGGCGCCGGCAGCAGGGCCGCGCCGGTGCGTGCATCGGCCTCGCGCCAATCATCGGCCTGGCGATCAGGGGCAGAGCGCAGCGTGGCCGAGGTGACCACCACGCCATGCGCCGGCTCCAGCACCGTGGCCGCAAAGGGCCGCATCGGATCGAGCCAGCGGCGCTGGATGCCAACATCCAGCAGCCGGCCCTCGGCGCGTGCCAGTTCCAGCCAGTCGATGAAATCAGGATCAGCCGGGCCACCAAGCCGGGCCAGCAGCTGCTGCCAGGCGCCCAGCAATTGCGCGCGCAGCACCAGGCCAGCGCGCGCGCCTTCCACCCGCGCGCGGGCGCCGCCATCCAGCCAGTCCGGCGGATCATCGAGCAGCAGCGCCAGTCGGGCTTCGAGCTGGGCGATCGGCTGGGCGATGCGGGCGAGCGCGGCGCTGGCCTCGCCGGCCGCCTCCACCAGCCGGGGCAGCACGTCGGCCACCTCGGTCTCCAGCCCATAGCCGCTGTCGGCATCCTCGGCGCGGGCCAGCACCTGTGCCCGCACCGCGGCGAACAGCGCCTCAAGCGGGCCTTCGGGCGCGTCGCCCGCCACGCGGCTCAGCCAGGCCTCCGCCGGCAGGGCGCGGGCGGCATGGGCGATGTGCTCGACGGCCAGCGCGGCATCGTCATCATAGCTGATGGCATCGGCCAGCCGCGCCGAAAGCCCACGACGGCGGCCCCTGCCGGCGGCGCGCTCCGGCCCCAGCAGCCAGTTCTTCAGCTCCACCGCCTCGCGCCCCGTCAGCGCCACGGCGAAGGTGGCGTCTGCCGCATCGAACAGGTGATGGCCTTCGTCGAACACCAGCCGGTTGAGGCCGGCGCCCTCCGCCCGACCGCGCGCGGCGTTGATCATCACCAGCGCATGATTGGCGATCACCAGGCTGGCATGGGCAGAGGCGCGGGTGGCGCGTTCGATGAAGCAGCTGCGATAATGCGGGCAGGCGGCATAGATGCACTCGCCGCGCCGATCGGTGAGCCCGGCAAAACCCGTGCGCCCGAACAGCGGCGGCAGCCAGCCGGGCAGATCGCCGCCCACCATGTCGCCATCGCGCGTATAGGCCGCCCAGCGTTCGGCCAGCCGCGCGAACACCGCCGCCCGCCCGCCAAAGCCGCCCTGGACCGCGTCTTCGAGATTCAAGAGGCACAGGTAATTCTCGCGCCCCTTGCGCACCACGACACGGCGGCGCCGCTCGGCGGGATCGGGCCAGATGCGCCGCGTTTCGGCATCAAGCTGGCGTTGCAGCGCCTTGGTGAAGGTCGCCACCCACACCGCGCCATCAGCATCCTCGGCCCACAGGCTGGCCGGGGCGAGATAGCCCAAAGTCTTGCCGATGCCGGTGCCGGCTTCGGCCAGCACCATCGCGGGCTCCCCGGCCCGGCTGCGCGGCGCGAAGGCCTGCGCCACGGCGGCGGCATAGGCGCGCTGGCCGTCGCGCTGTTCGGCGTCTAGCCCCACCAGCCGGGCCAGCCTGTCGGTCACCGCGCCTGCATCCAGCTGCACCACGCGCGGCGGCTGGCGCGGCGGCGCTTCCTCCCACTGTGGCAGCGCCTGGAACACATGGCGCTCAGGCTTCTGGGGCTTTGCCACCCGCTTCACGAGGTGCGGCGCCCAGGCCCAGCGCTGGCGGGCAAGGCTCTGCAGGATGGTCCAGGCGCCATGGCGTTCCGGCCAGTCGCGCTGCGCCGGCAGGGCCAGCAGGGCGGCGGCCGCGCGCTGCAGGAAGCCGGCATCGCTGTCTCCGGCCGGCGCCGCGATGCCCAGCGCGCTGGCCAGCCCGCGCGGCGTCGGCACGCAGAAGCGTGCCGGATGGAGGAAGGCAAAGAGTTCGAGCAGATCAAGGCCGGACAGGTCGCCCAGCCCCAGCCGGCTTGCGGTCACCGGCGCATTCAGGATCAGGTGCGGGCTGTCCCCGGCGCGGGCGATCGCCTCCCCGCGCGACACGCCGCGCACGCTGCCATCGGGCGCGGCGATCCACACGCCGGCATGGCTGGCCACCAGCGCCGGCAGCGCGAAGTGATCCATTGGCGTGTCATCGGATTCAGTTGCACTCATGGCCGCAAGCCGCCACAGGAGCGCCGTTCCACCGGCAACAAGATCGCGACGATGAGCATTTCTCCCGACGTCATGCAGGCCGAAGCGCTGCAGAACAAGGCCTGGCCCTACGAAGAGGCGCGCAAGGTGCTGGCGCGCTATCCGAACGGCGTGCCGGCCGGGCACACGGTGATCTTCGAGACGGGTTACGGCCCGTCGGGCCTGCCGCACATCGGCACGTTCGGCGAAGTGGTGCGCACCACCATGGTGCGCCGCGCCTTCGAGGCGATGGCGCCGGGCGTGAAGACGAAGCTGATCGCCTTTTCCGACGACATGGACGGGCTGAGGAAGGTGCCGGACGGTATTCCCAACCCCGAGATGCTGCGCGAGGATCTCGGCAAGCCGCTCACGCAGGTGCGCGACCCGTTCGGCACGCATCCCAGCTTCGGCGCGCACAACAACGCCCGCCTGCGCGCCTTCCTCGACAGCTTCGGCTTCGACTACAGCTTCATGTCATCGACCGAATGCTACGCGTCCGGCATGTTCGATGCGACGCTGCGGCTGATCCTGGCGAACTATGACACGGTGACCGGCATCATCCTGCCCACGCTCGGCCCCGAACGCCGCGCCACCTATTCGCCCTTCCTGCCCGTCGATCCGGTCACCGGCCATGTGCTGCAGGTGCCGATCATCGCGCACGATGTGGAGGCCGGCACTGTCACCTATGTCCGCCCCGGCACCGGGGAACAGGTGACCGTTCCCGTCACCGGCGGCCATTGCAAGCTGCAGTGGAAGGTCGATTGGGCGATGCGCTGGCTGGGCTTGCGCGTCGATTACGAGATGGCCGGCAAGGACCTGATCGATTCCGTCATGCTCTCCGGCAAGATCGTCCGCGCGCTCGGCGGCAATCCCCCCGCCGGCTTCAATTATGAGCTGTTCCTCGATGCCGAGGGGCAGAAGATTTCCAAGTCCAAGGGCAATGGCCTCACCATCGAGCAGTGGCTGGACTATGGCCCGCCCGAGAGCCTGGCGCTCTACATGTACCAGAACCCGAAGAAGGCGAAGCGCCTGCACTATGATGTGATCCCGCGCGCCATCGAGGATTATGCGGACTTCCTCGGCCGCTATCCGGAACAGCCGCTGGAACAGCAGCTCGGCAACCCGGTGCACCATATCCATGAAGGCGCGCCACCGGCGCCCGCGCTGCCGGTCAGCTTCTCGCTGCTGCTGAACCTCGCCTCCGTCGCCGCCACGGATGATCCGGCGCGGCTGTGGGGCTTCGTGCGCAAATATGCGCCGGGCTCGTCGCCGGAAACCCATCCGATGCTGGACCGGCTGGTGCATCATGCGGCGGCCTATGCACGCGATTTCGTGGTACCTGGCCTGAAGCGCCGCGCGCCGACGCCGGAAGAGGCCGCGGCCCTGAGGGATCTGGACGCGCGCCTGGCCGCAGTCGGCGAGAATGCCGATGCGGAAGCCTATCAGTTCGAGGTCTACGAAGCCGGCAAGGCCGCCGGCTACGCCAACCTGCGGGACTGGTTCAAGGCGCTGTATGAGATATTGATCGGCAGCGAGAACGGCCCGCGCATGGGCGGCTTCATCGCGCTCTATGGCTTGGGCGCCAGCCGGGCGCTGATCGCCGGCGCGCTCACACAGGCCGGCTGAAGCCGAGGCGCTCAAGCAGGCCGGCTGATGCCGGCGGGCAACATCAGGCTGGGGCGCGTTCGGGGAGGCGCTTGCCGCGTTCGGCTTGCGCCAGCTGTTCCTTGTCGGCCAATGCCTGCCACGCCGCCTGCGCACGCAGGAACATGTCGCGCTGGTTGGTCAGCACGGCTTCGGCTGCCTGGCGCGCGCACATGCCGATCTGGGTTTCGAAGAAATCGCTGGTGGCGCGCATGGCAAGGCCTTTCAGGGGGTGGCCGGCCATCGCCGGCGGGGCGGGCTGACCGGGCCGGGACGGGCTGGTTCGCCCATCCCGGCCAGAGCATCAGGCCGCCTGGAGGTTGATGGCCGAGGTCTTGCCGCGGCGATCGGTTTCCAGCTCGTAGGAAATGCGCTGATTCTTGTCGAGCGTGTGCATGCCGGCGCGTTCGACGGCGCTGATGTGCACGAAATTGTCTTCGCCGCCATTTTCCGGCGAGATGAAACCATAGCCCTTGTCGGCATTGAAGAATTTGACGGTTCCGGTGATCATGATTGTTTCCCTTTCGCGAAAACAAGAAACCCACCCGCAAACGCACGGATGGAGCTGGTAGCGAGAGAAGGGAAGGAGCACCGATCTAACGGGCGTCGATTTCCGTCGCAGGCGACGATAGCAATTTCCACGTGGGCGCTTCTGGCCCGAAAGTCAATCTTTGCTCGGCTTTTATTTCCAGTGCCTATGCGGAACTTTTCAAATTCCGATGCCACCGTCGATGGTCTGGGTGGTCCCGGTGATCATCGCGGCCGCCGGGCTGGCCAGGAACATCACCAGCGCGGCCACCTCTTCGGCATGGGCATGGCGCTTGATGGCCATCATCGAGTGCATCAGCGGCGCCATCGGGCCGCCCGCCGGGTTCATGTCGGTATCCACCGGGCCGGGTTGCACCACATTCACCGTGATGCCGCGCGCGCCGAAATCCCGGGCCAGGCCGCGCCCGATGCCCTGCACGGCGGATTTTGACAGCGCATAGGCCGTCGATCCCGGGATCTGCACGCGATCGCCATTCACCGAGCCGATGATGATGATGCGGCCATCATCGTGCATCCGGCGGCCAGCTTCGACCCCGGCGAAATAGACGGCGCGCACGTTGATGTCGATCAGCCGGTCCACCGCGTCGGGATCGAGCGTCAGGGGATCACCATGCACCAGCACCCCGGCGTTGATCACCATGATGTCCAACGGGCCGGCCGCCGCCACCGCCGCGATCAGTTCATCGCGGTTGGCACTGTCCGCCTGCACGGCAGTGGCGCCGGTTTCGGCGGCCACGGCGGCAGCGGCATCGGGCGAGCCCGAATAGCTGAACTGCACCTTGGCCCCGGCGCTGGCGAAATGGCGCACGATCGCCGCCCCGATGCCACGGCTGCCGCCAAGCACCATCACGGACTTGCCGGAAAAATCGCCCATCTGCGTCACCCCCGTTTGGATTCATCCGCCGTTCTGGCAGGAAGGGCGAGTATGGCCGACAATGCCGGCCCCTTCCAAGCAGGAATCCCCCGCCATGCGCCCCATTGCCCCTGCGATTGCCCTGCTGCTGGCAGCCACGCCTGCCCATGCGGCGGCGGTGGACGAATTCCGCGCCGGCAACTGGGCCGCCGTGGTGCGAGACGGGCGCGGCGAAAACACGGTGGACAGCCTGATCCTCGCCGGCCGCGCCACCCTCTCCATCGCCGGCTATCAGACCAGCGACAAGGCCCGCGCGCTCGCGCTGGTCGCCGAAGCCGAAGCCGATTTTGACAAGGCGCTGGCCCGCGCACCGGGCAACGCGGAGGCGCAGCTGCAGAAGGCAGTGGCCATCGGCTATCGCGCGCAGCTCACCCGCGGCATCGGCCTCGCCAAGGATGTGCGCCGCCGCTTCGAAGCCATCCGCACCGCCCACCCAGACAACAGCCTGGCCTGGAGCGCACTCGGCGGCTGGCACGGCGGCGCCATCGCCACGGTGGGCAGCTTCCTCGCCGGCACCGCGCTGGGCGCGAAAAAGGCCGAGATGGAACGCTGCTACGCGCAGGCCCTGAAACTCGCCCCGGCACAGCCCTCCACCCGCACCTTCTTCGCCATCACCCTCCTCGATCTGGATGAAGACAATGCCCCACGCGCCGCCGCGCTGCTGAAAGGCATCGAGCGCCTGCCTGCCGAAGACGGCTTCGAAGCGCTGCTGAAACGCCAGGGCATGGAACTGGCCGCCGCACTGGCCAGGGGCGACACGAAAGCCGCACAGGCAACGGCGCGGCGGTTGAAGGCGTTTGCGCGGATCGGGTGAGGGAGGGAAAGGATTGCCTCCGGCGGGCAGGGCCGAAGACCCTGCACCCGTCAGTTTGGGACGGCCCCCGTGTTCCTGCAGACGCGCTGCGGATTGCCGTTCTTGCCTGCGGCGCTGTGCGGACTGCTTTCGATCACTGGCTAGCGCCGCAGGCAAGAAAGCTGCCCGTATCGCCACCCAGCAAGTCAGCTTCACTGCCCCAAACTGACGGGTGCAGGGACGAGTCCCTGCCCGCCGGAGGCCACCTAGCTCTTCCGCCCCGCCTTCTCGTCCAGCCCCGAAACACCTTCACGCCGTTCCAATTCGGCGCGCACGTCGTCGAAGGAAAGCCCCGCGTCCGCCAGCAGCACGGCGAGGTGGAACATCAGGTCGGCGCTTTCGCTCACCAGGCCGGCGCGGTCGTCTGCCATGGCGGCGATCACGACTTCCACGGCTTCTTCGCCGAGTTTCTGGGCGATCTTGGCGCGGCCCTTGGCGGTGAGGCGCGCCACATAGGAGGTGGCGGGATCGGCGCTGCGGCGTTCGGTGATGGTGGCCAGCAGCTGGTCAAAGCGCTCCATGATACACCTCGCGAACCGGCAGCCTGGCGGCAGCGAGCGCGGCGCGCGCTTCGCTGATGGTCACTTCGCCGAAGTGGAAGATGGAGGCCGCCAGCACGGCGGAAGCATGGCCTTCGGTCACGCCGGTGACAAGATCATCGACGCCGCCCACTCCGCCCGAGGTGATCACCGGCACCGGCACCGCATCGGCGATGGTGCGGGTGAGCGCGAGATCATAGCCGGCCCTGGTCCCGTCGCGGTCCATGGAGGTGAGCAGGATTTCGCCGGCGCCCAGTTTGGCCGCTTCGATGGCGTAGTGCACCGCATCGATGCCGGTGGGGGCGCGGCCGCCGTGGGTGAAGATTTCCCACTTCCCCGGTGCAACGGCCTTGGCGTCCACCGCCACCACCACGCATTGCTCGCCAAAGCGCATGGCGAGCTCGCCGATCAGCGCCGGGCGGGCGACAGCGGCGCTGTTGACCGCCACCTTGTCGGCACCGGCCAGCAGCAGCGCGCGGGCATCTTCGACGCTGCGCACGCCGCCGCCCACGGTCAGCGGCATGAAGCACCGGTCGGCGGTGCGTTCGACGATGTCGAGCAGGGTGCCGCGGCCTTCGTGGCTGGCGGTGATGTCGAGGAAGCACAGCTCGTCGGCGCCGGCGGCATCATAGGCGGCGGCGGCCTGCACCGGATCGCCGGCATCGCGCAGTTCGACGAAATTCACGCCCTTCACCACGCGGCCGCCGGCCACGTCGAGGCAGGGGATGATGCGCACGGCGAGCGTCATGCGAGCGCCCGGCCGAACAGCGAGGCGAACACGCCGAGCATGGCGGCGTGCAGCAGAGTGAGCAGGTGGAAGGCGGCGGGCTGGCCCTCGCGCGTCACCGGTGCGCCGAAGATCGGCTTGTAGGCGCCGCTCTCCAGCCCGCGGTGCAGGCTGTAGGCGATGGTGACCATACCGGTGCCGAGCGCGATGGCCGAAGCGCCCATCATGCCGCCACCCTTATGGCTTCAGCCAGATCGAGCCGGCCATCATAGAGCGCACGGCCGGTAATGACGCCTTCGATGCCGGGCCTGCCGACGAGCGCATGGATGTCGGCGATGGAGGCAACCCCGCCCGAGGCGATCACCGGGAGGCTGGTCTGGGCCGCCAGCGCCGCGGTCGCCTCAACATTGACGCCCTTCAGCATCCCGTCGCGGCCGACATCGGTGAACAGCACGGCCGCCACCCCGGCATCCTCGAACCGCCTGGCCAGATCGGCGACGGGCAGCGTGGACACATCGGCCCAGCCGCGCGTGGCCACCAGGCCATCGCGGGCATCAACGGCAACGACAATGCGACCGGGATGATCGGCGGCGAGGCCCTTCACCAGGTCAGGATTCTCCAGCGCAGCGGTGCCCATCACCACCCGCCACACGCCGGCACCGATCCAGGCTTCAACATGCGCCGCCGTGCGGATGCCGCCACCCACCTGCACGTGCCCGCCACCGAATCCGGCAATGGCGGCCTTCACACCATCGGCGTTGCGGCTGTCACCGGCAAAGGCGCCGTCCAGATCGACGACGTGCAGATGCGTCGCCCCGGCAGCGCGGAACAGCGCGGCCTGGGCGGCCGGATCGTCGGCGTAGACGGTGGCACGGTTCATGTCGCCTTCGGCCAGCCGCACGCACTGGCCGCCCTTCAAGTCGATGGCAGGAAAGATGATCATGACTTCAACCAGTTGGACAGGAACGCCAGCCCATAGGCCTGGCTCTTTTCGGGATGGAACTGCACGCCGGTGATGTGGCCGCGCTTCACGATAGCGGCAAAGCGCCCGCCATGATCGCTCACCGCCTGCACGTCGGCCGGATCATCGGGCGTGAAGGCATAGCTGTGCACGAAATAGGCATCGCCCGACGGCACGGCGGCACCATTGACCGCTTCGACCCGGTTCCAGCCCATGTGCGGAATTTTCAGCGCCGGGTCAGCGGGGGTGAGCCGCTTCACGACGCCCGGTAGCCAGCCGAGACCCTTGTGCACCCCATGCTCATGGCCCTCGCTGGCCAGCAATTGCATGCCGACACAGATGCCCAGGAACGGCACGCCGCGCTGCATCACCGCCTCGTTCAGCGCCGCCTCGATGCCGGTGTGCGCGCGCAGCTGGCCGATGCACTGGGCGAACGCGCCGACGCCGGGCAGCACGATGCGCTGAGCGCCTGCGATCATGGCGGGACTATCCGTCACCACCACGCGCGCGCCAGCCTTCTCCAGCGCTCTGGCCGCAGAACGCAGGTTGCCGGCGCCATAATCGATCAACGCAACCGTGTCAGACACCACCCAGCGTACCCTTGGTGCTGGGGATCGCGTCGGCCTTGCGCGGATCGATGCTCACCGCCGCCCGCAGCGCACGGGCCAGGCCCTTGAAGCAGCTTTCGGCGATATGGTGGTTGTTGATGCCATAGAGCGTCTCGATGTGCAGGGTGATGCCCGCCGAGCCCGCGAAGGCTGCGAAAAATTCCTTGAACATCTCGGTATCCAGCGTGCCCAGCTTGGGCTGCGAGAAACTGGTGCGCCAGACGAGATAGGGCCGGCCCGAAATGTCGAGCGCGACGCGGGTCAGCGTTTCATCCATCGGGATCAGCGCGTCGCCATAGCGGGTGATGCCGCGCCGGTCCCCCAGCGCCTTCGCCACCGCCTCACCCAGCGCGATGCCGGTGTCTTCCGTGGTGTGGTGCCCATCGATGTGCAGATCGCCCACGGTCTTCAC
>ERZ1066117.1176-NODE-1176-length-14094-cov-21.740580_pt1 | contig 14094 bp, 12 predicted proteins | sample MGYA00382764_ERZ1066117 | MGnify/ENA primary metagenome ERZ1066117 (study PRJEB33369, sample SAMEA5778347) | biofilm metagenome | biome: Industrial cooling water; feature: Water cooling tower basin; material: Biofilm | place: United Arab Emirates | collected...
CTTTGCTCTAACCTTTGCTCTATCTAGCTTTCAACCCGCTTGTCACCCCGTCAGAGTAAGGCTTCTTATAAGATGCGCGACAGAAGACAATATAGTAATCATCGCGGGTACCCGCAGAAGCCTGAAGCGGAACTAGTGTAGGCAATACTAGAGTTGAGAAGAAAAGCATACCGGCGACAAGTTTCTTATTCATTGTAGTGACTCCTTAAAGCTTGATACTCCATAATGTCGCATTCCTATAAAGAACGCGATGTAATCAAGCTCATAGGCTGATGTGATTTTGATCTCTTCAGAGTAGGTATAACTGAAAAAAATGGGGTGATTGGGATCATTACACCACCATAGTCAGCGAGAAAAGGATCGGCTGCAAAAGCTGATCCTTGTTGAAGTAAAGGGTTATTTGGCTATGCTCTACACTTCCCGCCTAGTCTTCTAGGCAATCTTAAAGAAAATGAAGCTTAATAACTTTAACGTGAACTTAGTAGCTAACAGTGAAAGCAACATGAAATGAATCGGAAAAAGCGATAAGCTTTTAGATCTAATTCCACCCAAACCTCAACTGGCACAGCCGGTTCAGGGCGTTTTAGACAAGAACCATAATTTTATTTCTAAAGTTATTTAGAACAAGGACTATAGTGATTTCTTGGCGGCAATCATACCCTCACCAATGTGGACACCAATAAACATAATTTATTTGCTGCCGCGATTAAAATAACTGGTACTTGAAGCTGAGTGTTCGGTTAGAAAACTGTCACAATACAGGCTGATACCTTTAAACGAAGGTGGCAATATTGGGATTGTGAGGAGTAAGCTTGAAACGCAAAGCCTTTGGAGTCGAAACACGGACAGACGCCCAAAGGCTTTTGCAATTGGATAATTTCATAGATCTATAAAGAATCTTAAGGCAGGTATCACTCTCCCTTTTGGCGAGAGATAAAAAGATAAATGAGCTAGAGCTGCCTCCGTATTAACTTTTCTCCCACCTATTACATTTAAATCAAGGTTTCTTATTTCGCCTAATCTTTTTCAACCACAGCTCTTGTAAGTCTTTTTCTGTTTTAATCACAAACACTTGATTGGCTTTAATACCCATCTGCCGAAGAGCTTCTACATCTTCAGGGTAAAGAAACTCTATCCCCTCAGCCTTCACATCTCCAGGCACATTAATCAAGCTCTCGAGTTTCCTTCGACAGTGTTCTCTGGCATTGATCTGCCCTACCCTCTCCTGTAAGCATTGATCTAAAAGCGTCTGGAACCTGAGCCTGGCAAAATGTAGGGCAACTGGTTCAGGCATGTAGAGCAGACGAGAACCAATGACAGTATTGGGATTGAGTAGCTCACAACCTTTAATGGAGGTACGGAAATAGAGAATGCTCAGATAAGTGCTATTAGGATCGTTTTTCGGGGGAGCATAGACCTCGTAGTAGGTTGAGCCTTTGAAGGTGAATTGATTGATTATCCTTGCTTTGGCAAAGGTGTTGGGATAACAGGGTAATTCAGATTTCTGGCCTGCTAAAAGGGTATGCGCTGCCGGTTGCTGAGTGGCTCCTTCTAGGAAGAGATAGATAGCCATACTCAGCATTGAACCCAGTGCAATGAGTAAAAACGCAACTCTTCGTCTTCTCAACCTTCTCCCTTATATCGGCACGTAACGTCTGGGATCGACTGGAGAACCATTTATCCGATATTCAAAGTGCAGGTGCGGGCCAGTTGAGTTTCCGGTACTGCCAACCGTACCAATCACCTGTCCCCGCTTCACTGATGCTCCCACTCGGGCGCTGATACTATTCTGGTGGGCACAACAGGTTTCCACTCCACTCCCGTGGCTGATACAGGTGTAGTTGCCATAGCCACTCACCCAGCTGGCATAGGTGACAACGCCACAGTTTGCCGCAGCGATCGGTGTTCCGCTTCCATCACCTAAATCTATACCGGCATGAAGCCGATAAACTCCCGTCACTGGGTTTACGCGCATCCCAAATTCGGAAGTAACGGGACCGGGGGTGGGACGGATGTAGGGCAGTTTCTTTCCGCCACAGTCCACAGGTTGAGGTGGCGGTGAACCATGCCCAGGCGGTTTCCCCGTTCCCCCAGGCAGAGGTGGGGGCTGAATAAAACTGGAAAGGGCACTGGTCGCACTCAATTTATCGGGGCCAAACAGGATCAGTTCCCCTTCACGACGAGTTCCCCAGAACGGCAGGGGGAATGGTCCAAAACAGTGAGCGGATTCCAAACCGAAGGGACCGTCCACAGAGAAGTAAAGCGCAAAGTCCACTTCCCCGGGGTCTTCCTCCATTTGCTCCACCACCACCTTCGGATTTTTGCCAAAGGGAAACCGGCCTGTCGGTTCTTCATCGCAGAGAAATCCATTACCGCCCGGAACCTGTTGTTCTTTAGATACCCAGCGAATTCGATTCGTGTCCCCAGCCCAGCGGGTAACTTCAATATGAGAGCAGGGGCCACCGGTACAGGGAATACTCATATTCTTCCAGTTGCCGGAAGCAGTGTTGTCAATGTTGAACTCCCGGCACTCTCCGCCGAGCTTGCATGGACTCATGCCAAAGGGAATATCGAAAGGGACAAAATAATCCTTCAAACTGAGCGGGTTGATCAGAGGGATCTGGCTGAGGCCGGGGATCTGAGCGATTTGAGCCTGGGCCCACTCCGGTAATTCTCCAAGCGGCAACGTACTGAGGCCAGGGATCTGAGAAATATCAAAATTCATCAGTTCTGGGCCAAGCTGTCCAAGTACGCCACCCATCACCGGGGCAAGGTTAGCGATGGTCACCCACCCGCCATCGGTATTCATTCCTTGTACCTCAGCTAGACGAGCAATCGGGGGAACGGCATTCACTGGCAACTCTCCTAAACCCGGAATTGCCTCCATCAGCTGCAGCACTGAAAGATGATGAACCAGGCTAAAGTCAGCCAGGGGTGCATTCGTCACAGGCTGCCCTGTTAGTTGCTCAATGTTAGCGATCGAGAGATTTTGGTAACCAAAGGAGGATCGCAGCATTCCCAAGGTAAAGAGGTTTTCTGGGCGAGCTCCGGGTGACCAGGACACCGTTCCCCCTTGCGGGACAGAAAGGGAACCAGAGGATTGAATGGGTGGAATGTCATTCCAGGTGAAGGTAGGAGACCGATCAGCGTAGGGAGCATCCTCAGCATCAGTGGAAAGGGGAAAAATTGCCCAGGTGATTGTGATTGCCAGACCAATCAGTGCGGCAAAAATTCTTAGATAGCAGCGTCGCATTTATCCCCCTGCCAGGAAGAGCAACTGCTCAATCACCAGCGTTGATACTCCAGATCTGCGCATACTCTCCGCCAAGGAGACCCCCTGCCGCACTCGCCGGATCAAGTCCTGAACCTGCTCAACGGTATTGCGTTTCAAGCTTTCACGTTTTTGAGCGATCGCCAGTCCCCGTTCCAGAGCTTGCACCTGGGGATTGTCCCCCACTGGCTTAGTTTTAGGTGAAAGTGTTGCTGTGGTTGCAGGGCTGGTGGGGGCGACTGGTGGGTCGGGGAGGGGAGGAGGGGCAGGGGCAGAGGGGGGTTGAGTTTTAGCACTGGCAGAATCTCCAAACTGACCGAGTTGTTCGAGTCGATTCACCAAAGCCATTGAAATCCCCGCTTTTTGAGCAGCTTGCGATCGATTCATGCCGCTATTCACAAGCTGAAGATATTGGCGCACTCGCCCCTTGAGGACCGGATCGACGAGTAAGGAACGAGCTTCAGCCTCTTTTGCCCCCTGGGCAGCAGTAATTGCAGCAGGGCGGGGAGGCGGGCCGGCAATCCGGTGCTGGGGAACAGGATCGACCGCACCAATCAGAACCTTGCTGACCGTGCCACGTCCCTTGCCAATAGAGATAGGAAAAATGTAGGAATGGTAGTCTCCCTGTGCATCCGTCGTTTCAACCGAGAGCATTGTCGTGGATGCAGTCGGAATATCTTGAAACGTGATCCCCGTGGAGCGAAAAAGACGAATAATTGGACTGGGATTGGGGGGACAGGATCTGGTTACCAGACAATGATCAACAACAATACGGCTGGGATCATCGATCGCAATCTTTTGAATCCGTTCCCCAGTGGGGGAGAAATCAAGAAGTACTCCACCCCCCTCAACGTAGACCGTGATCGGCACTTTGCCTTCTTGAGCTGCCTCTGTCGTCACCCGCAAGACTCGCCCGGCCCATGCGGGTCCTAGCATGAAGATCACTATCAAACAGGAGAGTGAGATAATTCTGTGGCTAAGGTTGAGTGGCACCCGCTGGTCCTCCTTGCTCTTGGTGGGCAGCGATTGCCGTCCAACGGGCATCCGTCTGTTGCGGATCCTGCAACCAACTTTGTTCGTTTCCTGTAGGAATTGGGTTGGCTTTTGAAAGATCTGGTAGGGCAAAGGGCTTGAGGACAGAAACTCGAATTCCAGTTCCCGCTTTCAAAACCCAAACCTCACTCTGCCCACTTTGCTGAAGCTGCTGAGCTGCATTGCCCACTAAGTTCGTGGCCGCATTTGTCCCGATCGCAGTCAGGTAGCTGGCATTGCCAAACTGAACATTTTGAGATGCACCTAAGTTCGTCAAGGCTGCACCGCTGATCAGACTTCCAGCTAACCCACCGATCAGGCGCAGGAAAGCACTGCCTCCCCGCTGGGCAATCAGGGGTGAACCGTTCGCCCGTGAAACTAGAAGTACACCGGGGTCAATGGGGGACTCTACATCTCCCAGAACGATCGCGCTTGGCTTTAACCGAACGACTGCACTCATCCCGGTTGAATCGCGATTGTTGCCCTCTACAACGGTGATAATACGGGCACCTGTAGGGAGTTGACCCAGGGGCTGAAGTAACTGAATTTCTACGGGCTGTCCCACCAGTGCTGCATAATCATTGGCTGTAAAGGCAATGCCATTGACCAATTTTCCCTTGGCTGATTGAGTTCTACGAATAAGGGTTTGTGGTTGGTTATCCAGAATAGCGTCTTCCGCTGGCAGGTAGGCCGAGTTCTGGGACTGGTCAGATGGGGAAGTTGCAGCCGTAACTGAGCCGGAAGTCATGTTAGTCGGGGTAGCGGTGACCGCAAGGATGGCAGCAATCCGCTCCTGGGGAGATCGCTCCGTTTGGGCGGCCATGCCTGGTTCAGGATGAGGATAGGCACGGTAAATCCGGGAGGCAGGTGCAATACCAGGGGGGACGACCGATCGATAAGGGGCGATCGCTGGTGCTGGTGGAGTGTAGGAGCGAACGACGGGCGGGTAGGGAGACGGAGAACTAGCTCGACCGACAATGGGGGGTGCAGAGTTTGCCTGGGGGGAAGCGCTGATCTTTTTCTGGACGGGAGGTACGGGTTGGGGGTTGAGTAAGGGATCGGGGGTATCTCTGGCAGCAGCGGCAAATTGCTGGCGCATTCCATTGGTTGCGGCATAGCTGGCCCACTCTCCATCCGTTGCAGGTCGGGGTTGGTCATTTTCAGCCGGATTTATTCCCAGAGGTTGAGGGGCTTTTGTGGTTAACTTTGGTCTGGGAATGCCATCTTTGAAGATCCAGAATGCACCCAGCGTAAACGGTAAAACACATAGACTAACCATTGCCATCTTTAACCCCGGTTGCTCCCATGGTTTCACCTTTGTGCGATCAGTATAGGAGTCCTTAAACAGTTCCCCAGCTGCTTCTGTACCCGGGAGTTCACTATCGAGTTGAATTTCAATTTGATCAGGGGGTTGAGGCTCCACGCCTGGGACTTCTGCACCTGTCTGGGCCGCAAATTTTTGCAGCAATTCTTGTTTAGACATCGATCACTCCTGACATAAACTCAATTGCGGGGTACGCCCGGAACTTCCTGAGCCGGACCAACGGGGAGCATCGCATCAATGACAAAACCGTCTTTGCGTCCGTACCAGACCAGATCCTGTCGTTGCTGATTGTGAAGGAAGAGCCGGGGAATCGGAGAGGCTTTGCGCACGTAAACGTCCTGGACAAATTCAGCAATTGGCTGTTGTCGGGTTCCCAGGGTTTCCGTGGGTGAGAACAGGACAATATCAGCAGCAACCCGCACCTTCCAGCGATCGCGGCTCACTTCCTGGGGATACTGGATCTTGCCCCGTAGAATAAAACGATAAACTGAGGCCAGAGCGGGCCGGCTGGGATCATTCGCAAAAATCCTTCGCCCCACATCGCCATCTTTGATCATCTGCGCCAGGTTTCGCAGCATATTTTCCCGCAGGGGTTCATCAAAAATAAATTGCTCATTGTAGAGGGGGGTTGGAATCTGCACACTCTCCCCGGTCGAATCGGGAACCGTTACACCGGGATCACGGAGATAGCTCAGCCCGGTCGGGTCATCAGGATTAACCAGTAAACCGCTCCAGGTATAGAGGCGGGGAAGCCGATCTTCCAAAAAATGCACCACCTGATCTGGAACTGCATCAATGCGGCTATCTAAAGGGCGCACTCGGGCCATAACCCCGTTATCCTGCTGGACCAGATCGGGGGCAGGCTTGGTTGCTAGAAAGACCAGGGCCAGGACACCCACCGTTTGCAACAGCAGCATCGCGGCAACGGCCAATCCAAACCGCAGCAAGTAGCTGGAGAGTTGAGGTGGCAACACAGGCACCCGTTCTGAAGCAGGCGAATCGTCCCCCTCCAGGTGGATTGGAGACAGTTCCTCTGGTAGCACCGCTCGGTTTGCCTCAGTGGACTTGCGTTGGTTCAGGTGAGTAAAAAACATGGCAATTACTGCTGAAAACTTGTGCCTGTTTCAGATAGAGCAAGGGTGGTAAAAGCGCACATCAGTAACGGGTTTCTACCTGTACCTCATTGCTACGAGACCCAGAGGCAGTGACTCTGGTTGCGGCTCCAGCAGCAGCGGCTCCTGCGGGCCCAGCGATTGCTCCCCCGGCCAGCATTGCTCCAGCAGAAACCGTTGCGACTGAAGTTTCGACAAAGCTGGCCCAGATTCCGGCAGCACTCCCCCGGGCAATCGCAAATACACAGAACGGAATGACGATCGCCATCAACACGCCAAACCAGATCGTGTCCGTTGAGGCATCCGCAGACACCACCAGATCACTGGCTAGGCCGTAACCCACGTAGAGCAGCAACCGGGCCAGAAAGATCGTGAACAAAGAGGTAAGCCAGAGGGCAAAAGCAGAGGCGAGAAATTGACTACCCGTGAACAGGCTAGCTGTAACTGCCATGGGTGCTGCAATTCCGGCAAAAACGAAGGCAATCCCATAGAGGGCCTGCCACGCCTCCATCACCTTCAGCAAAATCAGAACCAGAATTCCTTCCCAGATCGGTGAGGTGAAGGTCCAGAAGGTCGTGCGGAGCTTATCCCCGACATTTGCGCTGGGGTCAAGCCACTGACCAGCCAAATCGCTCAGGCGTGTAATCCAGTCCTGCAACCAGGAGGCATTGTAAAAATCCTGTTTGTACTCATTCGCTAAATTTAGGGCTTCTTGAGAGATATTTTGAAAACAGACCGCCTGTTCCGCCCCAATTAACGCTTCACACTGCTTGAACAGGGGTGAAATACTCGGTCCAATCAGGGTTCTGGCCTTGCCCTCTTTGATCAGGGCATAGAAGTTGGTATAGCTGTCGAAGGTGTTGATAATGCCATCAAAGATTTTGTAGAGAGCCAGAATAATCTGTCCAATCAGGTAGCCCCCGTTGAACAAGGCCACCAGAACCAGGACGGGAGCCACCAGTCCCAGCCAGATATTCAGATCGTCATCATCTTTGAGCCAGCGCAGAAATCCACTGGCGGCCGGGAAAACGGCAAAGCCCTGAGCACAGTAGCAGAGGTAAGCAAAGGCTGGGTTATAACTCCCAAAGTATCGCTCAACAATTTTCTGCTGGTTCTGGGCAATTTTCTCAGCCGCCTCTCTACCCCATTGGGCCAGATCATTAAACACGATCGCTTCAGCCGGCTGAGGCATACTGAGAAAGGCAAAAAATAGCAGAACGACGAACAGGTAAAAGACTAGCCGTTTCTGTCTGCGAGGCCTGTGGCGAATCCAACCCGCCGTTTTGCTCCATAGGAGCATGGAAAGCCCTGAAGTGCAAGTCATAGTTGTAATATGTGTGTTAAAGAATAATGAACTACCAGCGGGTTGGGGTTGTCCAGATTGCTTTGAGCGTGCTGATTGACAGTCCGGCATTTTCAATATCCCGTTGCCGACGGGCGGCATCCATTGAGGCAGAAATATTGCCGAGCTGAATTTTTTGAAACTGATCATCGACCTGCATCTGCATTAACACTGACAGTTGAGCCGCATCGAAGGAGGGCGCAATTCCATTCACGAGCAGATTGCAACGGATGAGTTCCTGAGAACTCCGGGCTTTTTGAGCACAGTTTTTGACCAGGTCTCCCAGGGACTGAACCGTTTGTTGAGCGTTATTCCGGATCTGCCTCTGGAGCGCCTGGCCGGCTTTACTCAAAACGGTTTCCGTCGTTGCCCGGTTGATGTCGCGATCGCTCTGGTTCCCAGCATAGTAGGCCCCCATATAGGGATTGGAAGCATAAACATCCGCCAGCAACTTGTTCGAGGTGGCTGCTTCATAGACTTTCCCGCGCACCTCGTTCGGGTTAGGATAGCCTCCGACTCCCGTTGCCTGTTTGAAAACCGACTGGTAGGGATTGGGATTGGGACGACAGGTAGAAGCATAGAGACAGGTTGTAGAGCCGGTTCCCAGCACTCCCCCACCGCCGACCGTAGCACCTAAAAGCGTACCCCCGTTACCATTCCCGCCTCCCGGGGGAAGATGGGCCAGCAAATGGTCCAGAATCTTTTGAAGCAAACCACTATTGAGTAGGGTTTGGGGATTAAAGCTCCCATTTAGCAGCCCTGTGAGGATGGAGAGAATCTGGCTGCCCCCCGGAATCTGGGAGAGGAGCGGGTCAAGCGCCCCTCCAACTGTATTGAGTAACCAGCCAAAACTCAGTCCACTACTCCCCAGTACACCACCGGAATTGAACACAGCGCTCATGACCAGATTGGAGAGGTCAATCCCGCCGATGTTCAACCCACCCAGTAGATGGGCAGAATAGCTTTGAAAAAAGGGAGCAGCGATCGTGAACAGCTCCCCCAGCACGCCACCCAAACCGCCCAGTTGAGCAATGGGGAGGGGCTGCACCACGGGCATCGCGCTGACAGGAAGAGCGAGAAGCTGCAAACCTAGCGCAACACTCAGTCCAGTTCGTCGGATCAATTGCCCCGCCATCACAGCCTCCCTGCAGCCTGGGATTTCTTACCCTGGGATGGTGGGCCCATTGACGCTAGACTTCCCAAGTTATTTGAATGTTTTCTATTTTTACGGCTAGATAGATGGGCAATTGCCAGTCCCGCCAGAAAGGGGACAGTGGTCGCCCCTGGTAGGATCAGCAGTTCCCAACCGTAGGTTTTGCCAATGCAGGCAGACCGATCGCAGGGGATCGGTTTCCCGGCTATAGCTATAACCAGCAACAGGCTGATCACGATCGGCGTGAGCCCGGTGGTCCAGAGCGCGGAAAGAACGATTAAACGGAACATGGAGATTGGGGCATAAACGTCTGAAGGTGGTCTAGAGAAAGAGGAATAACCAGATCCTGCTCGCTCTGCCAGTGATAACGGAAATAACGGGTACAGGCGGCCAGGGCTTCGTGCTTGTCTGTAAAGTGATCAAAGAACCACTGTTTGACGAGACGCTCGTTGGCATTAGAAGCACTGAGAACGACCGACTCCCAGGGGGCATACCATCGCCCAAACGTATGTTTCTTGTAATCCTGGATCAGCCAGTTTGAATAGCCTTCTTTACGATTCATATAGAATTGCTCTGAGGCACACTGGTTTAGCAGTTGCACTGGCATACCGAGGGATTCCGCCAGGGGATCAACGCTGCCTGCTTCAATCCGACCCACAAACTTGGTGTTCAGGTTGGCCAGCAAATCTGCACCCGCAACCGACTGGGCCACTTTTGTAAAGCTGTTTGTAATTAAACCCATCCGGATTCCGGCTTTGCCCCCTGTGGTTGCCAGGTTTGAAGCCAACTTCAACACACCAGCATGGGTGGCCAGGTTCTGTGCTTCGTCAATCAGGACATGGCTGATCGGATGGCTAAGGGATTTCTGGATCGCCGAGCTGTAAGCAGCCAGAGAGTAGGCCAGGGACTCCTGCCCTTCATTCATATTGCGTAGGGAAAAAACAGTCAGCAGGTTATCCAGGCGCACGGTTGAGGGCAATGAAATGGCTCGCCCAATCGTCGTTCGCGTGTCGGTAATCCGCCCCAAATTAAATTGCAGCAGCTCCAGTGCTTCCTGGACCCGATCGCCCAGATTCGCCAGCCGAGATTCCAGCTTTTCACGACTGACAAAGCGGGCAAAGTCTTTCAGGGTCGGAGTCGATTGCCAGGACTGGGACCCAAAGCCTTCCCGGATCGCTGCGCCATAGCGGGTCTGGATCAGGGGATCTTCGAGGTAGGTGGCGATCGAGAGTTCCAGGATGGTCCGGGCCAGTTGTTCCAGCTGCAGATCCTGACCGGTGGGTCCCGCCAGGATCATCAATTGTTGGATCCAGTAGCCGGTGAGAGAACGGAGGCGGTCCTGCTGGATCTCCGTCCCCAAGCCTGAGAAATCGGGAATCTGCAGCAGATTGAAGCTCTCCAGTTGAATATCAATGTGGGTACCGCCCATGTACTGGCAACGATCCCGCAGGGTTGAACTACCGTCTGCTGGCGGATAGTCCAACCAGGTGACAGGTTGACCCATGGCAAGGGCATGGTCAGCCATGTTGTTAGCCAGCACTGATTTTGAACTGCGATGGGCCGCCACAATACACCAGTGCTTTTCCATACCGGGGTGAAAGAAATCCACGCGAACCGGTTGCTTGTCGGGAGCAATAAACTCAATCCCCTGCTCATCGTTGGCCAGGGTACGGGCCATTGGGAAGAAGGCGATCGCTTCTTTGCTGCCGTAATAGATGCGACGATCGAACTGGGCCCCGGTGCGCTTCACCCGGGCATAGTCATAGCCAAAGATCTTGTATTGCAACAACGCATCGTCATTACAGGGCAGGGTTTGCAACCACAGCCGGTGGGTGACGACATACTCCCGTACCAATTCCAGCCAGCGGCAGCGGGAGATGAAGTCCCGGCAGGCCAGATCCAGATCGGCAAGACTGCGGCGGTGAATCAGAACACAGAACCCAACCCGTAGCGGCGAATCTCCCAGGTACAGCGACCGCAATGCGTCCCTGGCCTGTCGAGCACTCTCGTCAGACGCTGCATCGTAGTAACGTTTGGATGCCGTGGCTTCAAACTGCTTGATCGACTGGCGATATAACTCCGAAGCAGCCGCTCGAGCAATCCGGGTATCACTGGGGGTGAGTTGAATGAAAAACTCGGTGTCCTTACAGGACTCATTGGCTAGCAAATCCCAGAGGGCACGACACTGGTGATATTCATGCGCCAGACTTTTATATTGCCCGGTCGCCCGGAGAATGCCTGTATAGCGATCGCGGATGTCTCCGGATTCCGGGTCAAACCGCCGCGTGTAAACCCATTCCGGGTCACACTTCAGTGGGTAGTCTTTGATTAAGTGTCCGGTAATATGCAGCTCCCCTGCTAATTCGGAGCCGAGCCGTACCCCCCGCTCATCCATTCGACAGCTGACTCGATTGGGCGAGTGACCTGCAGGTTCGCCACTGAAACGATGGCGCAGGTTGGTCCAGAGGGCCGCTTCACTCATAGGGCGAACAGCAAGTCCAAATGTGCCACTGAGGAGGGTAGCTGCGGAACGGTAGCCTCTTAAAAAGGCCGTGCGGAACTGTTCCTCCACCGCCGCTAACTGCTTCTGAGTTTTCTGGCCAGAAATCCAATCCCTGAGGGTAGACCAGATTTCGTAGACCTCTTTACCAAAGGCTTCCACCCGATCCGCCCGTTTGCGTCCCTGTTGATCCGCCTGAGGTTTGTAGGTGACATACAGCCGAGCAAATTTGGGTTCCCGCAAGCCGGAACGGGCTAGATGCTGCACACGGCCAATTTCTGAAACCAGGAGCTGGTCAATTTCCGGGTTGTCGTTTCGCTCAATCAGTTCCAGCAGTTGCCGAGTTCGATCCTCACTCGTGGCTTCCCCACCAATATGCAAACTCCAGACCTGGTAGTAGGGAATATTCAGTAATCCTTCCTGCAGCGCGTCATAGAGACTGATCAGGTTTTGAGCCAGGTCATAAACATGCGTTCCCTGGATCTCCCAACCCCAGACAAAGGTCCGCGCGGCTGTTCCCCGTTGGAGAATTAAAGCCCCAACCTTTTCGCCAAACACATCAAATTCGCAGGTGGCTTTCAGCGGCAGGTAGGCAGAGATCGAGGCGTGGGCAGAGTGACCGGTAATTTTTAGATCCAGGGGGTGATCGGATTTATAGCGTTGGTCATCGGGATGTAACATCATTCCTCACTTCGGGGGTAAGGTCTCCTGGTTCGGTTCGGGGGGCAGATGAAACACCGGGACGGACAGAAATCGACCAAAATTGGTCCAGGCTGATTCCTCTCCCCGTCCGGCATAGAGCCAGTAGGCCGCAATCACAGAACTACCGAGAAAGGCAGACTTGAGTTTGTCCTTGCTTAACTCAGAAGCAACAGCCATGACCGTCAGCCCGGCCAGGAGTCCCGGTACCAGGTAGGTCGGAAAGAACCCCAGCATTTTTTTCTGTCTACCCAGGGCTCTATTTGGCAAAATCGGTTGATTATGGATGGGCATGAGCAACTTTTCCACACCTCAAGTTGTAAATAATCCGATCAGGGCATCAAGAATCAGCATCCCGGCCAGAATCTGAACAATTTTGCCAACAATCTGGCGCACCCCTTCAGAGTCTTCCTCTTGGGCCCGGCCAAACCGCAGGGCTAGGACCGCGAGAAAGACCACGGCGATGATGCGAAAGACCGCTCCCACCCAGCCGGGGATCTGGTCCACCCCCGCAACCCCAAACCGGCCAAATAGGGTTTTTAAACCATTTTCTAAGGTGTCAAAGAAAAGGGCTTGAGCCGGAGCATGGAGCGTCATCAACATCCAGGCCAGCAGCGCTCCAGAACCGAGTAGGAGGTTGGGGCGCAGGGGGCTCGGAACTCGTCGCCAGTTCTGCTGCAAGGCAAATCCAATCAGGGTAGCACTCGCGCAGACCAGGAGGGCAAACCACTCCCCCATCACGACCCGATAGAGGACCAGGGCGGCCAAAGTTCCCCAGCTGAGAATAGTGCAGGCAGGCGAGTGGATCAGGGAACGGCAGTAAGTTTTCAACCTGTGCAGAGGGCGATGCTTCCCTCTGGAGGATCGTAAATGCATGGTTCAGTACCCGTGGCTAGAGATCTACTCCAGATAGCGGGTTCATTCTCTAAGCGCACACCCTCACTCAGTCGTCTGCTGCTGAAATCTCTACAACGGCTATCAGTGTCCACACCAAATCCGAATTGAGCTGAAGCAGGGAGGGACAGGAGACGCTGAAGGGACTTTAAAGCTCGGTTATAGGACATTCGGACCGCACTGGCGGATTTGCCCAGCTCCTGGCTGATTTGTACAAAACTCATACCCGTGGTTCGCATTGTGATAATCGCTTGAGTTGCCGTACTCAGTTGCGTTATGGCAATCTGCAAGTGCTGCAAGTCCCGATGCAGTTGCGCCATTTCAAACGGATCGATCAGTTCGTCTTCATGAACCAGTGGGGCGATCGCGGCTACCCGTTCAACTTTAGCCGCCTGGCGTTGCTCTCGCGCAAAAACAGCGGTTAGCGCACTGCGGACACAATGACTCGCCCAGGTCACCAAAGCATAGCCGGAACTGAGGTCAAAGGTGACGATCGCTCGGCGGAATCCCTCCAGTGCGGCAGAATAGGCTTCACTTTCATCCAGACCAGGTAGTTTATGGATCTGCTTCCAAAGCCACTGGTGGTAACGAGAAAGCAATTCAGCAAACGCGCGATCAGCAGTGCGTCGGTCAATGGCGGATACGCAGGTCGTCGTCACACCAAAAAAAGACTGGCAAATCTGGATCAATCGATGATCCGATTGCAAGGAAAAAGGCTCTCCTGAGTCAGGGGTGTAGAATGTATTAGAGAATACAGTTAATCCAAT
>ERZ1066117.1177-NODE-1177-length-14076-cov-9.655374_pt1 | contig 14076 bp, 11 predicted proteins | sample MGYA00382764_ERZ1066117 | MGnify/ENA primary metagenome ERZ1066117 (study PRJEB33369, sample SAMEA5778347) | biofilm metagenome | biome: Industrial cooling water; feature: Water cooling tower basin; material: Biofilm | place: United Arab Emirates | collected...
GCCGACGCCATCGGCTACCCGCTGATGATCAAGGCCGCGCACGGCGGCGGCGGCAAGGGCATGCGCATCGTGCGCGCGTCCGCCGACTTCGCCGCGGCGCTGGAGAGCTGCCAGCGCGAGGCGAAGAACGCCTTCGGCCGCGACCGCGTGCTGCTGGAGCGCTACGTCGAGAAGCCGCGCCACATCGAGATCCAGGTCTTCGCCGACACGCACGGCCACACCCTGCACCTCAACGAGCGCGAGTGCTCCGCGCAGCGCCGCTACCAGAAGGTGGTCGAGGAATCGCCTTCGCCCTTCCTGACGCCGGAGCTGCGCGAAGCGATGGGCGCGGCGGCCGTTCAGGCCGCGAAAGCCATCGACTACGTCAATGCCGGCACCGTCGAATTCATCGTCGGCCAGGACGGCGGCTTCTATTTCATGGAGATCAACACGCGGCTGCAGGTCGAGCATCCGGTGACGGAGCTCGTGACCGGGCTGGACCTCGTCGAGCTGCAGCTGCGCGTCGCCGCCGGCGAGGCCCTGCCCTTCGCCCAAGCCGACGTGCGCCAGCACGGCCACGCCATCGAGCTGCGGCTGTATGCGGAAGATCCGGCCGCCGGCTTCCTGCCGGGCTCCGGCACGCTGGAGCGCCTGCGCCTGCCGGCGCCGTCCGCGCACGTGCGCCTCGACGGCGGTGTGGTGGAGGGCGACACGGTCACGATCTTCTACGACCCGATGATCGCCAAGCTGATCGTCTGGGACGAGACGCGCCCGCGGGCGCTGGCCCGCCTGCGCGAGGCGCTGGCCGACTGCGACATCCGCGGCCCGAAATCGAACATCGCCTTCCTCGAAGCGCTGGTGCGCCACCCGAGCGTCGTCGAAGGAACGATCGACACCGGCTACCTCGACCGCGCGCTGGACGAGGTGCTCACCCCCGCAACGCCGCCGCCGACCCCGATGCTGGCGCTGGCCGCTGCCGCGGTGCTGCTGCGCGAGGAGCAGGCGACGCGCGAGCGTGCCGCGGCCGGCGCCGATCCGACCTCCCCGTGGGCGATCGCCGATGGCTGGCGACTCGGCCACGGCGGTGCGCGGCGCCTCGTGCTGGCGGCGGGCGGTGAGCGCCATGTCCTGAACGCGCGCGGCCACGGCGGCGACTACGCCATCACCGTGCACACCGACGGTGCGGCGCCCGCTTCGCCGAGCGCCGCCACCGCGTCGCCGATTCGCGTCGAAGGCCTGCGGCTCGGCGACGACGGCCGCGCCTCGGCGCGCGTCGACGGCGCCGCCGTGCTGGCCCGTGCCCACGTCGATGCCACGACCGTGCTCTTGCATGACGGCGCATCGCGCTGGCTCATCGAGCGCCTCGGCGCCTACGCCTTCGCCGGCAAGGCCGGCGCGGGCGGCGATGGCACGCTGAAGGCGCCGATGCCGGGCCGGGTGGTGCTGGCCAAGGTCAAGCCGGGCGATGCGGTGGCTGAAGGCCAGGAATGCGCGGTGATGGAAGCGATGAAGATGGAGCTGAGCCTCAAGGCCCCGCGCGCCGGCACCGTGAAAGAGGTGCGCGCCGCGGCCGGCGATTTCGTCGAGGCCGACGCCGTGCTGGTGGTGCTGGAATGAGCGGGGAGTTCGTCCGCATCGTCGAGGTCGGCCCGCGCGACGGCCTGCAGAACGAGAAGGCACTGGTCGGCACGGCCGACAAGATCGCGCTGATCGAGAAACTCGCCGCCACGGGCCTCGGCACCGTCGAGGCCACGGCCTTCGTCAGCCCCAAGTGGGTGCCGCAGATGGCCGACGCCGCCGAGGTGTACGCCGGGGCGGCGAAGCGGGACGGCGTGCGCTATCCCGTGCTGGTGCCCAACCTGCAGGGCTACGAGCGCGCCCGCTCGGTGGGCGTCATCGAGATCGCGGTGTTCGGCGCGGCGTCGGAAGCCTTCAGCAAGGCCAACATCAACGCCACCATCGCCGAGTCGCTGGAGCGCTTCGCGCCCGTGCTCGACGCGGCACAGCGCGAGGGCGTGGCGGTGCGCGGCTACGTGTCCACGGTGCTGGGCTGCCCCTACCAGGGCGAGGTGCCGGTGCGTGATGTCGTGCGCGTGGCCAAGGCCCTGCACGCGATGGGCTGCTACGAGATTTCGCTGGGCGACACCATCGGCGTCGGCACGCCGCGCAAGGCCCGCGCCATGCTGGAGGCGGTCGCCACCGAGGTGCCGATGGCGGCACTCGCCGTGCATTTCCACGACACCTACGGCCAAGCGGTGGGCAACGTCGCCGCCTGCCTCGAGGCCGGCGTGCGCGTGGTCGATGCCGCGGTGTCGGGCACCGGCGGCTGCCCGTATGCGAAAGGCGCCAGCGGCAACGTCGCCACCGAAGACATCGTCTACCTGCTCGACGGCCTGGGCTTCGCCCATGGCGTCGACCTCGACGCGCTCATCGCGACGGGACGCTGGCTGTCGGAAAAGCTCGGCCGCGAAACGATGAGCAAGGTGAGCCGTGCAAAGCACTGAAATCCTCCGCGCGGCCGTGGCCTACGCCGGCCGTCGCCCGACCTATGAGCATCCGATCGCGTTCGACGCGGGCACGCCCCTGACCGTGACGCGCAGCGACGACGAGTGGCCGGATTTCCACTGGTGCGTGACGCCGCAAGATGGCGAGGGCTGGACGCTGCGCAGCGCCTTCGAGCTCGATGACGGACAGTCCATGGACGCGCTGCCCGCGTCGGCGGTCGCCGTCACGGACTACGACGCGCGCGAGCTCGCCCTGACGCCGGGCGAAAGGCTTCTGGTCGGCGACGACCAGGGCGGCTGGCGCTGGTGCTACTCGACGGCCGGCGATGCGGGCTGGGTCCGCAAGGCCGACCTGAGCCAGATCGAGGACGCGCCGCGCTTCGCCATGCGGCCGATCCGCTCGACCGATGACGGCGTGGTGGCGGACATCATCCGCACCGTCATGCCGGAGTTCGGCGCCGACGGCCCGGGCTTCGCGATCCACGACGCGGAAGTCGCGGCCATGCATGCCGCGTACGCGCGCGAGGGGGCCGCTTACTTCGTCATCGAAGCGCAGGGCGTGGTGCTTGGCGGCGGCGGCGTCGCGCCGCTCGATGGCGAGGCCGGCGTGTGCGAGCTGCGCAAGATGTATTTCAAGCCCGGTCTGCGCGGGCTCGGGGCGGGCACCGCGCTGATCGCCCGCTGCCTGCACGCTGCGCGAAGGCTCGGCTACCGGCAGTGCTACCTCGAAACGCTCACCGGGATGGACGCGGCGCAGGCGCTGTACGAGCGCGCCGGCTTCCAGCGGATCGGCGGGCCGATGGGGGCCACCGGGCATTTCGGCTGCAACCGCTTCTTCCTGCGGCCGCTGTGACCGCGCGGCGGAGGGCCGGAGCTCAGGCCTCCCGCCGCGCCCGCGACTCGATGAAGAAGCTCGTGCGCTTCCGCGGCTGGAGGTAGTCGAAGGCCGCGCGCGGCAGCTGCATCGGTTTGATCACGCGCTGGATCCCCAGCTCGGGCCGCTCCGCGAGCGCGACGACGAGCGCGTCCTCCGCGCGCACCGCGGGGTCGTGGATCAACACCTTCGGCTTCATTGCGTTGGACGGGTCGACCGCCACCGACAGGGCGAAGCGCCCATCGGACAGGTGCAGCACCGAGCCCGGTGGGTAGATGCCCATCATCCGCACGAAGGCGTTGAGGGCCGCCGCGTCGAACTTCTCCTTCGCCTTCCGGTACACGCCCGCGATGGCGTCGTGCGGCGTCAGCGCATGGATCGGGTTGGGCGGATTGCAGAGGTTGTCGTAATGGTTGACGAGGGCCACCACGCGGGCGGCGGGATGGATCGCATCGCCCTGCAGCCCGAGCGGATAGCCGCTGCCGTCGGACGCCTCGTGGTGCTGCGCCACGATGGCGGAGGCCGCGTCGCCCAAGGCCATCTTTTCGGCCAATCCCCGGCTGTGCTCGACGTGGCTCTGGAACATCCGCCGCTCGGTGGGGTTGGTGGATTCGGCCTTGCCGCGCATCACGTCGGGCAGCTCGATTTTCCCGACGTCGTGCAGCAGCGCGCCGACGCCGATCTCGGCCAGCGTCGGATCATCGAGGCCCATCGCACGACCCAGCAGCACCGACAGCACCGAGACATTGATGGCGTGCAGCGCGGTTTCCTGCCCCGCCTTCTCCGACAGCAGCCGGATCGCAACGTCCTGCTCCTGCTGCATGGCGCGGACCATGCCGCCGATCTCGGTTTCCGCGATCGCCCTCGCTTCCTCGGGCTGCGCGCGGACGTTCTGCAGGATGTTGCGGAAGGCCTTCGAGACGGCGCTGAAGCGGCGCTCGCAGCGGTCGAGGCTCTGGCGCTGGGCATCGAGGGCGTCGGCCGGCGGGGCCGTGTTCGGGTCGTCATCGAAGGCCGATACGCGCGGGCCACGCGCCAGCGCCGCTCCCTCCCCGCGTTCCGGCTCGGCGGCGCTGACGATCTCGATGCCGCCGTCGGACGTCGGCGGGGCGAGGCCCGCCGCCAGGTCGTCCGGGGTCGATGGCGCGATGGGGGGCGACGACAGCCGCAGCACGGGCGGACCCTCGACCTCGGCGATCGGCATGGGCAGCGGCTCCGCCTCGCTGCGCGAGGGCTCGTGCCACACGTGGGTGAAGCCCATCGGCGCGAAGCTGTCGATCTGCGCCTGGCTGCGCAGCAGGAAACCGGTGCCCGGGACATCCTCCATCGATACCCAGAGCCCGACCTGCAGGCGCTGCACTGCGATCCGTTCCATCCCCGCCCCCCCGATCCTCGTCGTCCGCGGCAGTGTGCCCGGATCGACTGCAGCCGGGCGCAACGGCTCGGGTAAAATCGCGTGTCCTCCCAGGAGCACCCCATGCACCTCGATACCGTCCGCGCCGTCGTCACCGGCGGCGCCTCCGGCCTCGGCTTCGCCGTGGCCCAGTTCCTCGTCGCGAACGGCGGCAAGGTCGCGCTGTTCGACGTCAACGCCGAACGCGGCGCGGCCGCCGTGGCCGAACTCGGCGCCGGCAACGCACATTTCTTCCGCACCGACGTCAGCGACGAGGCCGGCGTGGCCGCCAACGTGCAGGCGGCGAAGGACGCGATGGGCGGCCTGAACGCGGCGATCAACTGCGCGGGCATCCTCGGCTCGGGCCGCGTGCTCGGCAAGGAAGGCGCGATGCCGCTCTCGACCTTCGCCACCACGGTGATGGTGAACCTCGTCGGCAGCTTCAACGTGGCCAAGGCCGTGGCGGCGCTGATGCAGGCCAACGAGCCGGGCGAGGACGGCGAGCGCGGCGTGATCGTCAACACCGCCTCGGTGGCGGCCTACGAAGGCCAGATCGGCCAGGCCGCCTACGCGGCCAGCAAGGGCGGCGTGGTCGGCATGACCCTGCCGATGGCCCGCGAGTTCGCCCGCATCGGCGTGCGGGTGATGACCATCGCCCCGGGCGTGTTCCACACCCCAATGGTCGACGGCATGCCGGAGGCCGTGTACCAGAGCCTTTGCGCCCAGGTGCCCTACCCCTCGCGCCTCGGCAAGCCGGAGGAGTTCGCTGAAGCCGTGGGCTTCATCCTCAAGACCCGCTACCTCAACGGCGAAACCATCCGCATCGATGGCGCCATCCGCATGCAGCCGAAGTAAGGGCATCCCATGAAGGCTTTCGAGATCAAGAAGGGCAACGTCGTCGAGCACAACAACGGCGTCTGGCAGATCCGCGACATCGAGCGCAGCGCGCCGCAGGGCCGCGGCGGCAACGTCACCTACCGCTTCACGATGTACTCGGTGCCCGGCGGCACCAAGCTCGACCTCAGCCTGCGCGCCGATGACGAACTGAAGGACGTCGACCTCGTGCGTCGCGCGGCGAGCTTCTCGTACAAGGACGGCGAGGCCTTCGTCTTCCTCGACGACGAGGACTTCACCCCCTACACGCTCGACCCGGACGCCATCGGCGAGGCCGCCGGCTACATCACCGACGGCCTGACCGGCTGCTACATCCAGACGATCGACGACGCGCCGGTGGCCCTGCAACTGCCGGCCACGGTGACGCTGGAAGTCGTCGACACGCCGCCGGAAATGAAGGGCGGCACGGCCACCAAGCGTCCGAAGCCGGCCAAGCTCAATTCCGGCATCGAGATCATGGTCCCGGAGTACATCAGCAACGGCGAGAAGGTGCTGATCAACACCGCGACCGGCGAGTTCTCAGGTCGAGCGTGATGCGCTCGCCGTTCGCGACAGCGAATGGCGCATCACGCACTGGCGAGCCATGGACGGCCAGCAGCGGCGCCCCACGGACGGCTACTCGCCGCGCAAAGCCAGCCAGCGCGCCGCCATCCGCCGGATCGAGGGGTCGAGCGACCCGTCCCCGGCGAGGTCCTCGACGGGCCGCCAGGCGAACGCGCGCGACTCGCTGTTGATCCGCGGCGTCTCCTCGCCGCTGCAGCGCACCACGTAGCGCACGTCCCAGTGCTGGTGCTCCGGCTCGGGGCCGCGCGCCGGGATGGCGTGTCGGTCGAGGTCGAAGATGCCGGGCTCGACGACCAGGCCCGTCAGGCCGGTCTCCTCCTCCGCCTCGCGCAGTGCGACGCGGGCGAGGTCGGGGTCGCCGTCGGCGTGCCCGCCGGGCTGCAGCCAGCGGTCGAGCTTCGCGTGGCGCAGCAGCAGCGCCCGCTCACCGTCGCGGGAAACGACGAAGGCCGATGCGGTGAAGTGGCCGTCGAGCTTCCGCCGCGCGAATACCGGGCCGCCGCTGCGGAGGAAGGCCCCATACGAATCGACGAGGTCGCTCGCTTCGGGGTGTCGTTCGCGGTAGTCCGCCAGCCATCGGGCAAGAGGGGTTTCTGCAGGCATGGCAGGGTGCCGGCTGGGCGAGCATGGCCCCGCAGCATAGCCGCCACGGCGGCGGGGGGGCCGGGTAAACTCGGCAATCCCCGGGGGAGAACATAGATGATCGAACCGTCGCCGGCCCGCGACATGCGCGAGCCCAGCCTGCTGCAGGCTTTCCTGCCGCTGGTGTTCCTGTTCTTGATGCTAGGGACCTCGGTCTACCTCTTCGCCGACAACTCCGCCTTCGGCGGCAGCCAGATCTCCCTGCTGCTGGCCGGCGGCGTTGCCGCCCTGGTCGGCATCCGCAATGGCATGCGCTGGGGCGACATCCAGGACGCCATCGTCCACGGCATTTCCATCTCCACCAACGCGATCCTCATCCTGCTGGCCGTCGGCTCGCTGATCGGCTCGTGGATCCTTTCCGGCGCCGTACCCACCCTCATCCACTACGGGCTGATGCTGCTGCATCCGTCGTTCTTCTACCCGGCGGCCTGCCTCGTCTGTGCCGTGGTGGCCGTGACCATCGGCAGCTCGTGGACCGTGGCCGGCACCCTTGGCGTGGCCCTGATGGGCGTGGCGCATGGTCTTGGGCTGGACCCGGCCATCACCGCCGGCGCAGTCATTTCGGGAGCCTACTTCGGCGACAAGATGTCGCCGCTCTCCGACACCACCAACCTCGCTCCTGCCGCCGCCGGCAGCGAGCTCTTCTCCCATGTCCGGCACATGGCATGGACCACGGTGCCCAGCATCCTGATCGCACTCGCCGGATTCGCCTACCTCAGCGCTGGAGCGACGGCGGGCGCCGCGGATGCGGGCTTCAGCGACCTCGCGGCGGAGCTGGACGCCATCTTCGCCATGGGCCCGCACCTGCTGATCCCGCTGGCGGTGGTTTTCGGGCTGGCCATGAAGCGCTTCCCGGCCTACCCGACCATCCTGATCGGCGCGATGCTCGGCGCGATCTTCGCGGTCGCGTTCCAGCCCGAGCTCGTGCTGGCTCTCGCCGGGGACGATGCGCTGTCGCGCCCGATGGCGCTGCTCAAGGGCGCCTGGATGTCGCTCATCGATGGCTACAAGGGCGAGTCCGGCAACGAAGCGATCGATTCGCTACTCAACCGCGGTGGCATGTCCTCGATGCTCAACACCGTGTGGCTGGTGATCTGCGCCATGTCCTTCGGCGCGATCATGGAGAAGGCCGGCCTGCTCGAGCGCCTGATCCGCAGCGTGCTGAAGATGGCGCGCAGCACCGGGTCGCTGATCGTCGCCACGCTCGTCACCAGCTTCGGCACCAACGTGCTGGCCGCCGACCAATACCTCGCCATCGTGCTGCCCGGTCGAATCTACCGCTCCGAGTACGAGAAACGCGGCCTCGCCGCAGTGAACCTCTCCCGCGCCCTCGAGGACGCGGGGACGATCACCTCGCCACTGGTGCCATGGAACACCTGCGGCGCGTACATGGCGGCGACGCTCGGGGTCGCGACGCTCGACTACCTTCCCTACGCGCTGTTCAACCTCATCAATCCGCTGCTGGCCGGCGTCCTTGCCTACACCGGCTTCAAGATCCTCAAGATCGAAGTGGACGGCGCCTTGGCGCGCCGTCGCAACGCCTGATGTCCCGCTGACAACCCATGGAAACCGCTTGATGACCAACCAATCGATCCACGGCATGTGGTCCTCGCGCCTTGCCTTCATCCTCGCGGCGTCCGGCTCCGCCGTCGGCCTGGGCAACATCTGGCGCTTCCCCTACCTGGCCTCCGACAACGGTGGCGGTGCCTTCGTCTTGATCTACCTCGCCTGCATCGCGCTGGTCGGACTGCCGATCATGGCCGCGGAGATCCTGATGGGCCGGCAGGGCCGCATGAGCCCGGTGAACACGCTGCGCAAGCTCACCCGCGAAGGCGGACACAGCGGCGGATGGACCGTGATCGGCTGGATCGGAATGGTGTCGGCGGTGCTGATCCTCAGCTTCTATTCCGTTGTCGGCGGCTGGACGATGCACTACACGTGGCTGTACGTCGTGCAGATGTTCGGCGGCGCTCCGATCACCGATCCGGTCGCCACGTTCACGGCGATGCTGGCCAGCCCGGGCACGCTGATCTTCTGGCACACCGCCTTCATGCTGGTCACGGTGGGCGTGGTCGCAATGGGCGTCGAGAAAGGCCTCGAACGCGCGGTGAAATTCCTGATGCCGCTGCTGTTCCTGATCCTGCTGGGCCTGCTGGCCTACGGCATCAGCACGGGCAACGTCGGCAAGGCAATCGAGTTCCTTTTCGAACCCGACTTCAGCGAAGTCACCGGCGACACGCTGCTGGCCGCGCTGGGCCAGGCCTTCTTCTCGCTGAGCCTTGGCATGTGCGGCATCATGACGTACGGCGCCTACCTGCCGAGGGACATCTCGATCCCGCGCGTGGCGGTCACGGTGTCGCTGACGGACACCTCGGTCGCGCTTCTGGCCGGTCTCGCGATCTTCCCGGTGCTGTTCACGTTTGGCATCGCGCCGGCCGGCGGCGGCCCCGGCCTGATCTTCACCTCGCTGCCGCTGGCCTTCAACGACATGGCGTTCGGCATTCCGTATGCGGTGGCCTTTTTCGGCCTACTGTTCGTGGCCGCATGGACGTCGTCGATTTCGCTGCTCGAACCGCCGACCGCGTTCCTCGTGGAGATGGGCAAGCTGTCGCGCCGCGCTTCGGCCGTGATCGCGGCCATCGCGATCTGGGGCCTCGGCTTGGTGACGGCGCTGGGCTTCAACGTCTGGCAGAGCGTGCGCGTGTTCGGGCGCGACCTGCAGGGCGCGATCGAGTTCGTCGCGTCCGATCTGATGTTGCCGATCGGCGGCCTGCTGATCGCGGTCTTCGCCGGCTACTTCCTGAGCCGCGACATCGCTCGCACGCAGCTCGAGCATCTGAACAATGCGGGCTTCGCGATCTGGCGCTTCCTGATCTGCATCGTCGCCCCGGTGCTGGTGCTGGTGGTGCTGGGGTTCAAGGTGTTCGGCTGACGGCACCAGAGCGAGAACCTTGCGGAAAAGAAAACGGCGCGGGGACACCGCGCCGTTTTTTGTGCTTCGCCCCTTGGTTCAGCGGGCAACGAGGTCGGTGCGCGCGATCTCGCCGGACTTCAGGCGCGCGAGGTACTGGTTCAACTCGCGCTTGACGACCGGCATCAGCAGGTACACGCCGATCAGGTTCGGGATGGCCATGATGAACAGCAGCCCGTCGGCGACATCGACGATGCTCGCCAGCGGCATGGTGCAGCCGACCACGGCCATGCCGAGATAGAACACCTTGAAGCCGTAAAGCGCCGCTTTCGACTCGCGGAACAGGAAGCTGCAGGCCTTGGCGCCGTAGTAGGCCCAGGTGATGGTGGTCGAGAACGCGAACAGCAGCACGATGAAGACCAGCAGGTAGGGGAACACGCCCGAAACCGTGGCGAACGCGTTGGAGGTCAGCTGCACGCCGTCAGCGCCGCCCACCAGATGCTGCTGCGTGATGATGATGACCAGCGCGGTCATGGTGCAGATCACGACCGTATCGATGAACGGCTCCCACAGCGCCACGAATCCTTCGCTGACCGGGTGGCGGGTCTTCACCGCGGAATGGGCGATCGCCGCCGAGCCCAGCCCGGCCTCGTTCGAGAACGCAGCGCGGCGGAAGCCCTGGATCAGCGCGCCGATGACACCGCCCGCCACGCCCTCGGCGGTGAACGCGCCATCGAGGATGGCCACGAAGGCCCCGGGCAGCTCCGGCAGGTTGGTGGCGATCACGATCGCGGCGCCAGCGAGGTAGAGCACGGCCATGCCGGGCACCAGGCGCGCCGTCACGCTGCCGATGCGGGTGATGCCGCCGATGACCACGATGCCGCCCAGCACGGCGTAGACCAGGCCGAACCACAGGCTGCCGTTGGCCGGCATCAGGTCGCCCGCCACGTTCGACAGCTGCGCGAAGGCCTGATTGGCCTGGAACATGGCACCCGCGCCGATGGCACCGAGCATCGTGCAGACGGCGAAAACGACCGCCAACGTCATGCCGAACCACGCGGCCTTCGGGTAGTTTTCCGCGATCCCGCGACTCAGGTAGTACATCGGACCGCCCGACACCGTGCCGTCCGGCTTTTCGAGTCGGTACTTCACTCCGAGCGTGCACTCGACGAACTTCGTCGACATGCCGAGGAAGCCGGCGACGATCATCCAGAAGGTCGCTCCGGGCCCGCCGATGGTGATCGCGATGGCGACACCGGCGATGTTGCCCAAGCCCACCGTGCCCGACACGGCCGACGTGAGCGCACGGAAATGGCTGACTTCGCCCACGCTGGTCGAATCGCTGTAGCGGCCGCGGATCAGGTCGAAGCCGTGCAGGAACCCGCGCACGTTGATGAATCGGAAGTAGAGGGTGAACACCACGGCGGCGAGGATCAGCCAGCCGAGGATCAGCGGGAACATCACTGGCGCCTCGTCGGTGCCGCCTACCCGCACGGCGTGGAAGATCGCGCCGGAAACCGCATCGGCGACCGGTCTCACGGCGGCATCGATCTGCTGGGCGAGCGTTGGCTCGGTCGCGGGCACCGCCGCCGCGTCCTGGGCGCGAACGCCAAAGCCGATGGACAGCCAAAGCAGGCCAATCAATACGAAGCGAGTAAGCATCAGTGCTGGTTTCCCCGGGGACAGCCCGCAGTCTAACCATGGGGCTGCGCCCGGCGTACTGGCCGGGCGCGAAGACCGGGGCCAGGCCGGACGTCATGCACGTCGCCCTACGGCGGCGCGATGGACTCGCTTTCGGCGTCGGGATCCGGGTCCGGGTCCAGCAGCCGGCGCGCCTGCTCCTCTTCGAGGGCCTCGACGCCACGCAAGCGCCGCTCGATGGCGCGAGTGCGCGTGCCGGCCCGGTCGAGGGTGTTGCCCACGGTGTCGATCTGCTTGCGTACGGCATCCAGGACGCCCCCGAACTTGCCGAACTCGGTGCGGACCGCACCCAGGACCTGCCACACCTCGGAGCTGCGCTTTTCGATCGCCAGCGTGCGGAACCCCACGCGCAGGGAGTTCAGGAGCGCACTCAGCGTGGTGGGACCGGAAAGCACGACGCGATGCTCGCGCTGCATGGCTTCGAACAGGCCAGGACGGCGCAACACCTCCGCGTACAGGCCCTCGGTGGGCAGGAACAGCACGGCGAAATCGGTGCTGTGCGGGGGTTCGACGTATTTCTCGGCGATCTTCTTCGCCTCGGCCCGGATGCGCTGCTCAAGCGCCGCGCCGGCCGTGGCGGCGGCGTCGGCATTGGCCTGCTCCTGCGCGTCGAGCAGGCGCTCGTAGTCCTCGCGCGGGAACTTCGCGTCGATCGGCAGCCACACCGGCGCCTCGCCGGTGCCGGGCAGCTTCACGGCGAACTCCACGCGCTCGGTGCTGCCGGGGCGGGTGGCGACGTTTGCCGCGAACTGCTCCGGCGTCAGCAGCTCGTCAAGGATCGACGCCAGCTGCACCTCGCCGAAGACGCCGCGGCTCTTGACGTTGCCAAGCACGCGTTTGAGATCGCCCACGCCGGTGGCGAGGGTACGCATCTCCCCGAGTCCCGCATGCACCTGCTCGAGCCGCTCGGACACCAGCTTGAAGCTCGCGTCGAGCCGGGTGTTGAGCGTGCTCTGCAGCTTCTCGTCGACGGTGGCGCGCATCTGCTCAAGCTTGGCTTCATTGCCCTGCTGCAGCTCGCCGAGACGGGTCTCCAGCGACTGCCGCACCTCGCCCAGGCGCGCGTCCAGCGCCTCTCGTGAACGCGTGGCTTCCGCGTGCTGGTGTTGGCGAAGCGCCTCCATCGCGCGATCGAGGCGTTCCAGTGACTGGCCGAGACGCTGTTCGAAGCCGTCAAAGCGGCGCCCGAGCGATTCCGCAAGTTCGGCTCGACTGGCGCGCTGCTCCTCGCGCATCGCGCGCTCACCGCGCTCGCTCGTCTCGGCGAGCCCGGAGACGCGCGCCGCAACGGCCTCGATGCGCGCATCCAGCCGATCGAAACGCGCGGCCACACCGGCGTCCATGCGGGCGATGGCGTCCCGCGCCTCGACATCGGCGCCGGACCGCTGCTGCCGGGACCACCGCCAAAGCAGAACGGTGATACCCAAGGCAGCGCCCATGCCCAGCCACGGCAGCAGGGCGAGCAGGAGCTCGAGGGCCGTCGTCGGGACATTCATGCGGTCACGCGCCTCCTGAACAACCTGCCGCCCCACGCGGCTCGGCGTTCATTCTCGCAGGCCGCGCGTCTCAACGGCTGCGACGCGATCGCGGGCCCCCTCGCCGGCGAATGTTCAGGCCTTCTTCGCCCAGGCGGCGCACCAGCCCTTGGGAGCGACGCTGTGGCCTGGGAACAGCGTGCAGGCGCCGTTCGACGCCGTGAAGAACTGGCAGTTCAGGCAGGTGCTGCCGGGCTTGAAGCTCGCGTGCTTCGTCTGCGCGGCGTCCTCGACGTAGGCCAGCGCCTTGGCCTGCGGATGGTCCAAGGGGAGTTTCGGCAGGGCCTGCGCCTGCGCGTCGCCGATGGCGAAGCGGGCGGCAAAGGGCAGCGCCAGCGCGGCCGCGGCCACGCGGAGGAACCCTCGGCGATCGGCCGTGGCCGTCACCTCCTGACGGGGGCCGTGGGACGGGGTGGAACGGTCCATGGGGATCTCCTTCGGCCGGGCCGATGCGGTGGGCAGGAGCACAGCCTAGGCGGATCGGCCGGAATCGACTTGACTCATGACAAACGGTACGGCGAACGCGTCGCATCGCGGATGGCCCGTTCACCCGGCGCGCCCTAAACTTCGGGCCATGAGCGCCCTGCCCTACGACCCCCACCGCCTCGCCGACGCCGCCGGCAGCCTGATCACGAACTGCCGCGAGCTGGCGCATCTCGGCCTCACGCCGGCGACCAGCAGCAACTTCTCGCAGCGGCTCGATGCGCAGCACTGCGCGATCACCGTCTCCGGCCGGGACAAGGGCCGGCTGGTGCAGGACGACATCATGGTGGTCGACTTCGATGGCCGGCCGGTGGCGACCGACAAGCGCCCGTCCGCCGAGACCCTGCTGCATACGCAGCTGTACCGCCGCTTCGACGACGTCGGCTGCGTGCTGCACACGCACTCGCTGAACCAGACCGTCGCCTCGCGCCTGTTCGCCAAGCACGGGCACATCACCTTCGAGGGCTACGAGCTGCAGAAGGCCTTCCGCGGCAACGCCACGCACGAGGGCGCGGTGCGCGTGCCGGTGTTCCCGAACACGCAGGACATGCCGGAACTCGCCGCGCGCGTCGAGGTCGAACTCGACCGCGGCCCGC
>ERZ1066117.1182-NODE-1182-length-14030-cov-8.516208_pt1 | contig 14030 bp, 10 predicted proteins | sample MGYA00382764_ERZ1066117 | MGnify/ENA primary metagenome ERZ1066117 (study PRJEB33369, sample SAMEA5778347) | biofilm metagenome | biome: Industrial cooling water; feature: Water cooling tower basin; material: Biofilm | place: United Arab Emirates | collected...
TAGCTTCGGCACGCTGGCCGAGCAAGTGTCTTATGGCCGCCTAGAGCTTTTTCACCACGGAATCATGGCCGCCGTCCCTGCAGTCGTATCAACTCCTTGCGTCCCGCCGACGCCGATCGAGGCGGCGCCGGAAATCGCTTTGGCCGACGCGATTCAGGCGATCCGGGACGCTGGCTCGATCGATAGCGTCGAGCGGGCCTGCACGGTACTGGGCGGCCTGTCAGAACAGGCGCCAACTGAACAGTTGGTCGAAGCGCTGCTGCAAGCGGCGCGCTACTTCATCTACAAGCTGAAGCCGATGGCGGGACTGTCGCCATCACTCGACGCCGCAAGGTCGGCTCGTGCGCTCGGCCACGACGCCCTGCTACGGAAGGCTCTGACTTTTCGCGGCCTGTTGTTGATGGATACGGCGAATCTGCCCGACGCGACCTTGTGCTTCTCCGAGTCACTCGAGATAGCGCAACGAACCGGCGACATCCGCGCCGAGTGTGTCGTTTGGACGAATCTCGGTGTCTTGCTGATCCAAAGTTCGCTCAACGCAGAGGGGGTGGCCTGCTGCGAACGCGTCTTGGCGCTGTCCGGCGATAGCGAGCAGCTCGCTGATCTACGGTCGATGGCATTGACCAATGTCGCGCTCGCCTCCTACTACGAGCAAGACATCGGCCGCGCCTATCAGCGATGCCGGCAGGCACTCGACGAGTCGCAGAACCCGCTCACCCCCGATCAAGCCTATGCCCGCGCGCTGCGTGAGGCCGTTTTCGCGCGCGTGCTGATCGCCATGGGCGAAGCGGGCCGCGCCCGTGAGCACGCGTCCGCCGCTCGCGTGTTTGCGGAGCAGAGCGGCATGCCGCGCGCCGAGCTGCCGGCGGAAATCGCACTCGGCTTGACCGAGATCGAACTGAAGTCGGTCGATGTGGGCTTGAGCCGCATCCAGCGCGCGACGGAGCTGTCGCGCAGCCGGGTGCGCTCGCACCTGAACGACACCCTGACCGCCGCGGTCGCCGCCTACGAACGCGCCGGCCAGCCCGATGTCGCGCTGGTCTACCTGCACGAACTGCTGGCCCTGAACAAGGAATCCAAGGCCAAGCAGATCCTGATGCATCACCAGCAGCACGTTGCCCGGCTGAGCCGCGGACATCAGATCGAGCCCGATGCCGTCGACAACCAGTTGCGCTGGCACCAGGGCAAGCTGCGCGGCGAACTGGCCACCGCCGACCGCGAGCGCATCAAGAACCTGGGCCAGCTGGTCGAGCAGCAGGCCCTTGCCGCCGAGCGGCTGGACGACACCACCGGCGAGCATTGCTACCGGGTCGGCCGGCTGGCGTCGATCCTCGGGCGCGAGGTCGGGCTGGAGGACGATGTCTGCTTCCTGATCGACCTGGCGGCGCGGCTGCACGACATCGGCAAGCTGGTCGTGCCCGATGCGATCCTGCTCAAGCCCGGCAAGCTGTCGACCGGCGAGCGCGAGATCATGGAAACGCACACGGTCGCCGGCTGGGAGATCCTCGGCCAGACCAACATTCCGCAGATGCACATCGCGCAGGAGATCGCGCGACATCACCATGAGCGGTGGGATGGCTCCGGCTATCCCGACCGGCTGGCGGGCACCGCGATCCCGATTGCCGCGCGCGTCTCCGCGCTGGCCGACGTGTTCGACGCGCTCACGCACAAGCGGCCGTACAAGGAAGCCTGGCCGATCGCCGACGCGCTGGCCGAAATCAAGCGGCTGCGCGGCCGGCAGTTCGACCCCGATCTGACCGACGTCTTCCTCGAACTCGTGCCGCGGCTGCAGCGCGAGCATGGCGACCTCGACCGCTTTCTGGCGGAAGAAGCCAAGCACTCGCCGTTCATCCAGGCGCGCGAGCGCATCGCCCGCGCGCTCAAGGGCGCCAATCCCGAAGTCAGCGTGTTCGAACTGCGCCGCTAGGCGCAGCGCCGCAGCCGCACGCGCACCTGGCGCGGCGGCTCGCCACACGACCGTCACAATCATCGGCCTGCCGGCTGCCTTGCGGCGCCGGCATCGGCGGGCGATATGCTTCGCGCCCGCACGAACCCGCATTCCCGATCTCACCCCGCCCGCGGCCCGCTGCCGCGCGCCCTGTCCCGCCGGCCGCCGTGCAACGCAAAGTCGTCTTCAACAACAGGCTGCTGCCCTACCTGCTGCTGGCGCCGCAGCTGGCGATCACGGCCGTGTTCTTCTTCTGGCCGGCCGGCCAGGCGATGTTCATGTCGGTGCTGCAGCAGGACCCGTTCGGCGCGCGGGTGGTGTTCGTCGGTCTGGAGAACTTCCGCGCGATCCTGGAGGATCCGGACTACGTCGCCGCACTCTGGCGCACCGCCTATTTCTCGATCGCGGTGACACTGCTGGCCATGCTGCCCGCGCTGCTGCTGGCGGTAATGGCCGATCGCGTGATCCGCGGCGCCACCGCCTACAAGACCACGCTCGTGATCCCTTATGCGATCGCGCCGGCGGTGGCCGGCATCCTGTGGCTGTTCATGTTCAACCCGGCGGTGGGCGTGCTGTCGTGGCTGATGCGCCAGGCCGGCTTCGAATGGAATCCGACGCTCGACGGCACGCACGCGATGACGCTGGTGATCCTGGCCAGCGCGTGGAAGCAGATCGCCTACAACTTCCTGTTCTTCCTGGCCGGCCTGCAGTCGATCCCGCGCTCGCTGCTGGAAGCGGCGTCGATTGACGGCGCCAGCGAGAGCCGCAAGTTCTGGACCGTGGTGTTCCCGCTGCTGTCGCCGACCACGTTCTTCCTGCTGGTGGTGAACATCGTCTACGCGTTCTTCGACACCTTCGGCGTGATCCACGCGGTCACCGGCGGCGGTCCGGCCAAGGCCACCGAGATCCTGGTCTACAAGGTCTATTACGACGGCGTGCACGCGCTCGATCTCGGCTCGTCCAGCGCGCAGTCGGTGATCCTGATGGCGATCGTGATCGGACTCACCTTCATCCAGTTCCGCTTCATCGAGCGGCGGGTGCATTACTAAGGAGCGGACAAAAGTGAAAACCTACTTTTGTCCGATCAGACGGCAAAAAATCGCTGGCGAAGCCAGACGATTTTTCGAGGCAACGGCGACGAGAGGTCCAGAAGCGTGACGCCGCTCAGCCGCACCGCAGGCAGCAACTGGCTGCCCCACGCGATCCTCTGGCTCGGGATCGCGATCGTCGCCTTTCCGATCTATCTGGCGTTCGTCGCCTCCACGCTCACCAACCAGGAGATCGCGCAGGCGCCGATGTCGCTGCTGCCGGGCGCGCATCTGGTGGAGAACTATCGCGACGCGCTGCTGCGCGGCGGCGTGCAGCGATTGAGCCCGCCGGTGATGTCGATGATGTGGAACAGCCTGGTGATGGCGCTCGCCATCACCTTCGGGAAGATTGCGGTGTCGATCATCAGCGCCTACGCGGTGGTGTTCTTCCACTTCCCCGGCCGGATGTTCTTCTTCTGGTGCATCTTCATCACGCTGATGCTGCCGGTCGAAGTGCGCATCCTGCCGACCTACGAGGTGGTGAGCGACCTCGGGATGATCAACAGCTTCGCCGGGCTGACGATCCCGCTGATCGCCTCGGCCACCGCCACCCTGCTGTTCCGCCAGTTCTTCCTGACGATCCCCGATGAGTACGTCGAGGCGGCCAAGATCGATGGCGCCGGCCCCTTGCGCTTCTTCAAGGACGTGGTGCTGCCGCTGTCGCGCACCAACATCGCGGCGCTGTTCGTGATCCTGTTCATCTACGGCTGGAACCAGTACCTGTGGCCGCTCCTGATCGTCACCGACCAGAACCTCGACACGATCGTGGTGGGCATCAAGAAGATGATTGGCACCGGCGATGCCACCACCGACTGGAACCTGGTGATGGCCACCACCATCCTCGCGATGCTGCCGCCCGCGCTGGTGGTGATCCTGATGCAGCGCTGGTTCGTCAAGGGCCTGGTCGAGACCGAAAAGTGAGAGCAGAACAACATGGCTCGCGTTGAACTGAGCGGCGTGAAAAAGGCCTTCGGCGAGGTGAAGGTCATCCACGGCATCGACTGCACGATCGACGACGGCGAGTTCATCGTCATCCTGGGCCCGTCCGGCTGCGGCAAATCGACGCTGCTGCGGATCGTCGCCGGGCTGGAGCGTGCCACCGAGGGCGACGTGATCATCGGCGGCGCGCGCGTCAACGACGTGGAGCCCAAGGACCGGAACATCGCGATGGTGTTCCAGAACTACGCGCTGTATCCGCACATGAGCGTGTACGACAACATGGCCTACGGACTGAAGATCCGCGGGCTGCCCAAGGCCGATATCGAGCGGCGGGTCAACGAGGCGGCGCAGATCCTGGAGCTGTCGCCCCTGCTCAAGCGCAAGCCGCGGCAGCTGTCGGGCGGCCAGCGGCAGCGGGTGGCCATGGGTCGCGCCATCGTGCGCGAGCCGGCCGCGTTCCTGTTCGACGAGCCGCTGTCCAACCTCGACGCCAAGCTGCGCGTGCAGACGCGACTGGAGATCCAGAAGCTGCACCGGCGGCTGAAGACGACCAGCCTGTACGTGACGCACGATCAGGTGGAGGCGATGACGCTCGCGCAGCGGATCATCGTGATGAACGCCGGCCGTGTGGAGCAGATCGGCACGCCGCAGCAGGTCTATCACCAGCCGGCCACCACGTTCGTCGCCGGCTTCATCGGCGCGCCGCCGATGAATCTCATCAAGGGCCGCGTGACCGACGATGGCCGCGCCTTCGAGACCGACGGCGGTCGCATCGCGCTGCCCGAGGGCACCGTCGCGCCGCTGCGCTTCGATGCGGTGCTCGGGCTGCGACCGGAGCAGGTGCAGCTCGGCGGCCGGCAGGCGACCGCCAGTTGCGAGATGGTCGAGTCTCTCGGCGCCGACCACCTGGTGCACGTCAAGCTGGGCACGCAGGACCTCATCGTGCGCACCGGCGACGATGCCAACCCGGCGCCGGGCAGCGCGATCGGGCTTGGCTTTGCCGCCGGCGCGATCCACTGGTTCGATGCGGGCAGCGGCCAGCGCGTGCTCGGCTGAGGAGATCGCGATGAACGCGTGGCTTGTCCGGTCCTTGGGCGGCGTGACCTGGCAGCCGCCGGTCGCGCGCATCGCCGCGCAGGTGCTGTTTCTGACGCTGGCCATCACGCTGCCGATGCCTGGCGCAGCGCAGGACTTCGCCAAGATCGAGTTCCGTACCACACGCCTGTCCGACACCGTGCACCTGCTGCAGGGCGCGGGCGGCAACATCCTGCTGTCGGCCGGCGACGACGCGGTGTTCCTGATCGACGACGACTACGCGCCGATGACGGCCAAGCTAAAGGACGCGATCGGCCGCATCACCAGGAAGCCGGTCAACTTCGTGCTCAATACGCACTGGCACTTCGACCACGTCGGCGGCAACGAAACGCTGGCGCGCGAGGGCGTGCTGGTGGTCGCGCACGACAATGCGCGCAAGCGGATGAGCAGCGAACAGTTCATCGCGCTGTTCCAGGCCAAGGTGCCCGCATCACCGCGCGCTGCGCTGCCGATCGTGACCTTTGGCGGCGACATCAGCTTTCACATCAACGGCGAGACGATCCACGCGTTCCATGCGCCGGCCGCGCATACCGATGGCGACACCATCGTCCATCTGCGCGGCAGCGATCTCATCCACATGGGCGACATCTTCTTCAACGGCACCTACCCGTTCATCGACGCGTCCTCCGGCGGCACCGCCGACGGCGTGGTGGCGGCAATGGACCGCGTGCTTGCACTGGCCACCGACAGGACACGGATCATTCCCGGCCACGGTCCGATCGCCAGCAAGGCGGACCTGCAGCGCCATCGCGACCTGATCGCCACCGTCAGCCAGCGCATCAAGGACCTGCGCCAGGCCGGCCGCAGCGACGCCGAGATCAAGGCCGCCAGACCCGCGGCCGAGTTCGATGCCGAGTTCGGCCGCGGCTTCATCCGCGGCGACCGGTTCATCGACATGATGCTGGGCGTGATCCCCAAGTAAGCCGAACCCGGCGGGCCCACCGGCGCCGCCAACGAAAACGGCCCGCATCGCGGGCCGTTTGTCCGTCAGCAGCGCAGCGCCGCGGTCACTTCAACAGGCTGCGCAGCATCCACGCAGTCTTCTCGTGCACCTGCAGCCGCTGCGTCAGCAGATCCACCGTCGATTCATCGCCTCCTTTTTCAGCGGCCGGAAACGCGGCGCGCGCGGTGCGGGTGACGGCCTCGTGACCTGCCACCAGCAGGCGCACCATGTCGAGCGCATCGGGCACGCCCTCGGTCTCCGCGATCGAGGTGAGCTTGGCGAAGGCCTTGCCGGTGCCCGGCGCCGGGTAGCCGAGCGAGCGGATGCGCTCGGCGATCGCGTCGAGCGCGGTCCACAGCTCGGTGTACTGCTCCATGAACATCAGGTGCAGCGTGTTGAACATCGGCCCTTCCACGTTCCAGTGGAAGTTGTGCGTCTTCAGATACAGCGAGTAGGTGTCGGCCAGCACGCGTGACAGGCCCTCGACGATCTTCTCGCGGTCCTTGTCGGGGATGCCGATGTCGATCGCCGGCGCCGCCACCGCGTTGCGCTTGTCCTTGCCCTTGGCCATCGTGCTTCTCCTGTTGACGTTCACGTGCGCATGCTAGCGAGCACGCGGCCCGCCAGCCAATCGAGAAAACCGAAAGCCTCGATTGCCGCCTCCGATTGGCGCGGCCGACGTTCAGTGCGGCTGCGCCGGCAGGTCGAGCTTGGTCACGCCCGGCAGCGGGCACTTGACGATCGCGCGGCGCAGCGCCTCGATCGCCGGCAAGCGCGTGAAGCTCTTGCGCCAGATCAGCACCACGCGCCGGTCGGGCGGCGGCGCCTTGAACGGCTTGTACTCGATCAGCGAGTCGCGCGGCACCTTTTCCGGCACCGAGGTCACCGGCAGCACGGTCACGCCCACGCCCGAGGCGACCATCTGGCGGATCGTCTCCAGCGACGAGCCCTCGAAGGTCTTCTGCATGCCCTCGGCCGCCACCGAGTAGCGGGACAGCTCCGGGCAGACCTCGAGCACCTGGTCGCGGAAGCAGTGACCCGTGCCCAGCAGCAGCATGGTCTCCTTCTTCAGGTCCTCGCTGGGAATCACCTTGCGCTCGGACCACTCGTGCCCGCGCGGCACCGCCACCATGAACGGCTCGTCGTACACCGGCTGGATCATCAGGCCGGTCTCGGGCAGCGGCAGCGCAAGGATGCCGACGTCGATATCGCCGTTCTTCACCAGCTCGATCAGCTTGACGGTGATGTTCTCGTTCAGCAGCAGCGGCATCTTCGGCGCGTCTTTCAGCAGCTGGCGCACCAGCGCCGGCAGCAGGTACGGGCCGATGGTGTAGATCACGCCGAGCCGCAGCGGGCCGTTGAGCGGGTCCTTGCCCTGCTTGGCGATCTCCTTGATCTGCGCCGCCTCGTCGAGCACCTTCTGCGCCTGCGCCACGATCCGCTCGCCAGCTGGCGTCAGCGTGACCTCGTTGCTGCGCCGTTCGAACAGCAGCGTGCCGAGTTCATCTTCCAGCTTCTTGATCGCCACCGACAGCGTGGGCTGGCTGACGAAGCAGGCATCGGCGGCACGGCCGAAGTGACGCTCGCGCGCCACGGCGACGATGTACTTCAGCTCGGTCAGCGTCATTGATCGGTCTCGGTCGGCTCGTCGACCGCGGCCAGCCGCGACAGCGGCGGCATCTCGGTGAACACCGACAGGTACATGGGGAAGAAGCTGCCCTGCACGATGGTCATCAGCACCAGCACGATCGGCGCGGCGAACACCATCAGCAGCTCGCGTGACGGCACCAGCACCGACAGCACGGCGATCGCCGCCATCAGCACGCCGAGCAGCAGCGCCAGCGAGGCCACGCCGTAGACCAGCAGCGCGCCGACGTTGCGCAGGCAGGCGACCACGCTGCCGAACATCGCCTTGCCCGGCGTCATGCCGTGCCAGCCGGTGAGCAGCGGCGCGAACCACATCAGCGCCATCACCGGGCTGTACAGCACGAGCTGCAGCAGCATCGCATCGAGCGGCAGCTCCTCCAGCGTCTGCGGCTGCGCGTTGCCGGCCGGTTCGGGGCCGATCAGTGCCGAGACGAGCGCCACGATCATCAGCAGGCCGGCGTTGAGCATGCCCAGCCGGAACAGCTGCAGGCGCGTGCGCGGGTCCTGGAACGGCTGCGCGAACTGCGCCAGCGTCGGCGCGCGGCCCAGGGCCGCCTCGCGGAAGCACTGCATCAGCCCGACCGTGGCGAACGGACTGAGCACGCCGGCGATCGCGATACCCACCAGCGGCACCACCGCCGGCAGCAGCAACATGCCCAGATACGCGCCCACCATCGCCGGCAGGCCCAGTGGCTGCCTGCGGAACAGCTTCAGGCCGTCGAGCAGCCAACGCACGCCGGTGCCGGCGGAGACCGATTTGATCAGCATAGGTGCGACCGATTCTAGTCGGCAGGCATGACGCGCGTCGGCCGGCGGCGGTCCGCCGCGCGCGTACGGGGCAGACGCCACGGCGTTCTCAGTCGACCCAGGGCGGAAAGCGGTCCTCGATGCGGCGCGCGAGCATCCGCTCGAAGCGGCTGGGGTCATGCGGCGTCAGCAGCGACGCGGGTCGCGGCAGGTAGAAGTCGTACAGGCGAGAGATCCAGAAGCGCAGCGCGGCCGCACGCAGCACCGTGTGCCAGGCGGCGTGCTCGCTCTCCAGCAGCGGCCGCACCACGTGATACGCGTTGAGCAGCGCCCGGGCGCGCGGCGCGTCGATCGCGCCGGTCTCGAGGTCGACGCACCAGTCGTTCACGGTCACGGCGATGTCGTACAGCCACAGCGTGCAGCCGGCGAAGTAGAAGTCGATCACGCCGCCCACCGTGGCGGCGTCGCCCTCGCCGTCCCACAGCACGTTGTCGCGGAACAGGTCGGCGTGCACCGGGCCGGCCGGCAGCTTCTCGAACCCGGGGCTGCGGAAGAAGCTGTCCTGGTGGATCACCTCCTCGGCCAGCGGCGTGAACAGGTGGTCGGGAATGTGACTGTCCAGCTTGGGCAGCGTGCTTTTCCACCAGCCGATGCCGCGCAGGTTGGGCTGGAAGCGCGGAAAGTCCTGCGCGGCCAGGTGCATGCGGGCCAGCAGCGTGCCGATCTTCGCGCAGTGGGCGACGCCGGGCTGCGCGATCCAGCGCCCCGGCACGCGGGTCACGACGGCTGCCGGCTTGCCGCGCACTTCCGACAGCAGGCTGCCGGCGTTGTTCTCCTGCGGCTCCGGCACCGGCAGGCCGCGCCTTGCCAGATGGCGCATCAGTTCGAGATAGAACGGCAGCTGGCTGAAGCTCAGCCGCTCGAACAGCGTCAGCACCCAGCGGCCGCCGCTGGTGGTGACGAAGTAATTGGTGTTCTCGATGCCGGCCGAGATCGGCTCGTAGCTCTGCAGCGTGCCGAGCGCGTAGTGCGCCAGCAGGCGGGTGACGTCGTCGTCCGACAGCGCGGTGAAGACGGCCATGCGCTCAGCGTGATGCGGCGGGCCAGGACGAGCGACGCGCCGGTCGCCGCCGGCGCCGACCGGATGCGGCCATGGCGCTCAGAAGTCCAGCCGGAAAAAGCGCGGCGTCGACAGGCCGGCGCTCAGGTCCTGCACCGACAACGGCCGCTGCCCTTCGCGATTGATGATGGTGTAGCTGCGCGTGGACCCGGCCGGGGTCACGGTGATGTCGACCACCCGATTGCCCTGGCGACGCTGCTCGATGCGCGCCTCGGGCGAGGTGATGCGAGCCGCCGGCAGGTCGTCGACCGCCTCGTCTTCGACGATCGGTCCGACCGCGTTCGTGCGGGCAGTCTCGCGCGCCGCATCTCGCCCGGCGTCGCGCGCGGGCAGCGCCGCCGGCCCAGGGGCCAGCCGCGGCGGCAAATCGGCCGGCTGCGCGACGGCGGGCGCGGCCGACAGCGCGAGCAGCAGCGCACTGCAGCAGGCGGATACGAAGGAAACCATGCGCACGATTGTAAGCGCGCAACCGCGCGTGTCGGCGCTCACCGGCCGCCGTGGTCGGACCGCAACGCCGGGTCGGCACCTGCACCGGACCGTTCGGCCGGTCTCGGCGCCGGGATGAGCCTAGGCCGCGTCCAGCTTGGCAATCGCCAGCGCCAGCTCCTTGATGCCGTGCGGGCCGAAGTTGATCTTGGCCCGTGCATCGGAGCCACCGCCCTCGAGCTTGACAATCACGCCCTCGCCGAATTTGGCGTGCCGAACGCTCTGCCCGACGCGGAAGCCATGCAGCGTCTGCGCGGTCGACGTGCGGGTCGGCGCACTGTTGGCGCTGTCGGCCGCCGCTCCACCCCAGGTGCCGAAGCGGCCACCGCCATAGCCGCCGCCTGCGCCGCTCGCCTGTCCTTCGCGCAGCCGCGGCGTCAGCCACTTGATCACCTCGTCGGGCAGTTCCTCGAGGAAGCGGCTGCGCAAGTTGTACTGCGTTTGCCCGTGCAGCATCCGGCTCTGCGCGAAGCTCAGATACAGCCGCTTGCGCGCGCGCGTGATCGCCACGTACATCAGCCGCCGCTCTTCTTCCAGGCCGTCGAGCTCCTGCACGCTGTTCATGTGCGGGAACAGGCCCTCCTCCAGCCCGGTGATGAACACCGCGTTGAACTCCAGTCCCTTGGCCGCATGCACGGTCATCAGCTGCAGCGCGTCCTGCCCGGCTTCGGCCTGGTTGTCACCGGCCTCGAGCGAGGCGTGCGACAGGAAGCCGGCCAGCGGCGACGGGATCGCGCTGTCCGCCTCCGCCGCATTGACCGTCACGCCCGGCGCGTCCTGCGTGTAGCCCTCTTCCGACACGAACGCGCTGGCGGCGTTGACCAGCTCCTCCAGGTTCTCGATGCGCTCCTGACCCTCTTTCTCGCTGCGGTAGTGCTCGACCAGGCCGCTGCGCTCGATCGTGAGCTGGACGATCTCCTTCAGCGTCAGCGGCTGTGTCTCGAAGCGCAGGCTCTCGATCAGCTTGATGAAGGCACCCAGCTTGGTGCCCGCGGCGCCGCCCAGCTGCCCCACCGCGGCGTACAGGCTCTGGCGCGAGGCGCGCGCGGCATCGGCCAGCTGTTCCAGCGTGCGCGCGCCGATGCCGCGCGGCGGGAAGTTGACCACCCGCGAAAACGCGGTGTCGTCGGCCGGGTTCTCGACCAGCCGCAGATACGCCAGCGCGTGCTTGATCTCGGCCCGCTCGAAAAAGCGCAGGCCGCCGTAGACGCGATACGGAATGCCGGCATTGAACAGCGCATGCTCGATCACGCGCGACTGCGCGTTGGACCGATAGAGCACCGCGACCTCGCTGCGCGCATAGCCTTCGGCGATCAGGTTGCGCACCTCGTCGACCATCCACGCGGCCTCCAGGCCGTCGCTGCCGGCCTCGAACACGCGCACCTTCTCGCCGTGGCCGGCATCGGTCCACAGTTCCTTGCCCAGGCGCTTGGCGTTGTTGCGGATCAGTGCGTTGGCGGCGTCCAGGATGTGACCGTGCGAGCGGTAGTTCTGCTCAAGCTTGATCACGTTCTGCACGCGGAACTCGCGCTCGAAGTCGGCCATGTTGCCGACGTTGGCGCCGCGGAACGCGTAGATCGAGTTGTGCGTGAGCAGGCCGTTGGCGGCGAAGTTGTGCGTGCCCTCGATGTTGAGGTCGTACACCGTGACCAGCGCGGGCGGCAGCGTCTCCACCTTGGACACGATGTCGAACTCGCCGGTCTCGTCGAAGATCGCCATGCCGGGCCGCACGTACTGCGCCGGGATCATCGGCAGGTAGCCCTTGCCCAGCCGCGCCCGCTGCAGCACGCGGCCGTTGAGCACGTTGCGGAGCTTGTTGGCCTCGTTCACCGCCTCGCCGTAGTCGCGCCGCCAGAACTGCACGTACCAGCCGCCGGTGCCGGTGGTCTGCGTGTGGACCTGGAAGCCGGCCGCGGCGGTCTTCTGCATCGCGCTCTCGGTGGCGATGCGCGCGTAGACGCGGTGATCGGGCTTGTCGCGCCGCGAGTCGCTGCACAGGCTCACCAGCACGTCACCGGGAGTGCCGAAGGTCGGACGGCGTCGTTCGGCCGGGTGGTCGAACGCGAGGTTCAGATCCTTCAGCAGCCACTGCGCGGCGCGCTCGGTGTTGGTCTGCGAGAACTCGGCCGGCACCCGCTTGCCCTCGCCGTACACGAACTTGCGCGTCGGCAGGCCGTACTTGAGCGACAGCACGTTCATCTTCTCGCGCGCGTCGACTTCTTCGTCGAAGGCGTCGATCACCCAGCACTGCTCGCCGCCTTCCTGACGCGCCCGCTGGCGGAAGCCCGGCACCGTCTTGCCGTCGCTGCGCTCGCTGCGGTGGCCGCTAACGGCCAGCCGATAGCCCACGCCCGGCTTGTTCATCAGGTGCAGGAAGTACTTGGCCGGCAGGTGACCGACCGTGTAGCCGGCAAAGTGCACGTGCTCCAGCGTGCTGGTGACCGCGCGGCCGGCCTGCGTGCTCAGCATCACGAGCGGGATGCGCTCCTGCCGCTCGAACACCTTGGTCACGCGCGCGGCACCGATGCGGCCGCCGCCGACCGCCGAGCGCACCATGTCGTCGACGCGGATCTGCTCGATCGGCCGCGTGCTGCCGTCGGCCATCGTGATCTGGGTGCCGGCCACCACGCACTGGTCGTCGTCGCCGACCGCGAAGATCGCTCCGCGGCCTTCCTGGCCGTCGACCTTGCCGGCCAGCAGCTTCAGCCACTGGTACTGCAGCACGTTGGTGTCCTGGAACTCGTCGACCAGGATGTGGCGGAAGCGGTCGTTGTAGTGCGCGCGCAGCGGCTCGTTGCGCACCAGCAGCTCGTAGCAGCGCAGCAGCAGCTCGGGGAAGTCGACCACGCCCTCGCGCTGGCACTGCTCGTCGTACATGCGATACAGCTCGACGAACTTGCGGTTGAAGTCGTCGTTGACTTCGACCTGCCCGGCGCGCAGCCCCGACTCCTTGGCGTTGTTGATGAAGTACTGGACGTTGCGCGGCGGGTACTTCTCGTCGTCGACGTTGTTGGCCTTCATCAGCCGCTTGATCGCCGACAGCTGGTCGCCGGTGTCGAGGATCTGGAACGTCTGCGGCAGGTTCGCATCGCGGTGATGCGCGCGCAGCATCCGGTTGCACAGGCCGTGGAAGGTGCCGATCCACATGCCGCGCGTGTTGATCGGCAGCATGGCGGTCAGGCGCGTGAGCATCTCCTTGGCCGCCTTGTTGGTGAAGGTGACCGCGAGGATGCCCTGCGGCGACACCTGGCCGGTCTGGATCAGCCAGGCGATGCGGGTGGTCAGCACGCGGGTCTTGCCGGAGCCGGCGCCGGCGAGGATCAGCGCCGACTGGTTGGGCAGCGTGACCGCGGCGAGCTGTTCCGGATTGAGCGAATCGAGCAGTGAAGACATGCGCCGATTCTACGGTCGCGCCGCGGCGCCAGAGGGTGCGCCGATATACTTGCCGGCTTCCCGCCCCTCTCATCGGCAAGGCGCATTCATGCAGGACAAGTACAGCCCGCAGGAGGTCGAATCCGCGGCGCAGGCGCACTGGACCCGGATCGACGCCTACAAGGCGGTCGAGCACGCCCGCGGCGCCGACGGCCGCGCCAAGCCCAAGTACTACGTGTGCTCGATGCTGCCCTACCCCAGCGGCAAGCTGCACATGGGGCACGTGCGCAACTACACGCTGAACGACGTCATGTACCGCATCCTGCGCATGCGCGGGTACAACGTGATGACGCCGATGGGCTGGGACGCCTTCGGCCTGCCGGCCGAGAACGCGGCGATCGACAAGAAGGTGGCGCCGAGCGAATGGACGCGCGCCAACATCGCCGACATGAAGTCGCAGATGCAGCCGCTCGGCCTGGCCTTCGACTGGAGCCGCGAGGTCGCCACCTGCGACGCCGACTACTACCGCTGGAACCAGTGGCTGTTCCTGAAGATGCTGGAGAAGGGCATCGCCTACCGCAAGACCCAGGTCGTCAACTGGGACCCGGTCGACCAGACCGTGCTCGCCAACGAGCAGGTGGTCGA
>ERZ1066117.1184-NODE-1184-length-13976-cov-7.581567_pt1 | contig 13976 bp, 10 predicted proteins | sample MGYA00382764_ERZ1066117 | MGnify/ENA primary metagenome ERZ1066117 (study PRJEB33369, sample SAMEA5778347) | biofilm metagenome | biome: Industrial cooling water; feature: Water cooling tower basin; material: Biofilm | place: United Arab Emirates | collected...
TGTTCTTCTTGTTGAACAGCTTGCCGCCGTCGTACCAGGCGCGGCCCATTTCCTGACCACCACGGATGTGGGCGATGGCGTAGACCATGCCGCGGTCGAGCAGGCTGATCACGCTGCGATTGAAGCCCGGGTCCATCGACGCGCCGTAGCTGCCGTAGCCCATCTGCAGCAGGGCGGCTTCGCCGTTCTTCTCGAAGCCCTTCCGGTAGACGATCGACACCGGGATGCGCACCGAGCCATCACGCGACGGCACCCACAGGCGCTCGGTGACGTACTGGGCCGGATCGAAGCCCGGCACCGGGTCCTGCTTCAGCTGCTTGCGTTCGCCGGTCTCGACGTTGATCTCGTAGGTCGTGTTCGGGGTGGTCAGCGAGGTGTACGTGTAGCGCACCCACGGCGTGTCCGGCATCGCGTTGACGCTGAGGCCCATCGAGTAGACCGGCTCGTCGGATTTGACGAACTCGCTGCCGCCGCCGTCCGTCAGGATGCGGATGCGGCGCAGCGCGTTCGACCGCTCGCCGATCGCCATGTAGCCGTCGAACAGCTCGACGCCTTCGATGAACACGTCGTCGGCGTGGGGCACCAGCTCCTTCCAACCCTCGCGGCTGCCGAGCGCGTCGTCGCTGGCGGTCATGACGCGGTAGTTCGGCGCGTTCCAGTTCGTGGTGATGACCCAGCGGCCGGCGTAGTGGTCGGCGCTGTACTCCACGTCGCGCTCGCGCGGCGCGATGAGCGTGAACTCGCCGGGCGACGCGGCCTTCGTGCAGCGCTGCTCCGACGACACGGTGCTCTGCACGTAGATGCAGATGTGCTGCTCTGACCGCGTGCGGCCGATGCCCATGTAGAAGCTGTTGTCGGTCTCGGTGTAGATCAGCCTGGCCTCGCCGATCGGCGCGCCGATCACGTGCGTCTTGACGTGCGTCGTCAGCAGCGTCTTCGGGTCGTTCTCGACGAACCAGAGCGTGCGGTTGTCGTCGCCCCAGACGATGTTGGCGCTGGCGCCGGTGATCGCCGAATCGAGCAGCTCGCCGCTGGCGATGTCCTTCACCTTGATGGTGAACTGGCGGCGGCCATTCAGGTCTTCGGCCCACGCGAGCTTGCTCCCGTCGGGGCTGACCTCCCACGTGCCGACCTGGAAGAAATCCTTGCCCGCGGCCATGGCGTTCTGGTCGAGCAGGATTTCCTCCGGCGCCTCCATCGTGCCCTTGCGGCGCGCGACGATCGGGTAGTCCTTGCCGGTCTCGAAGCGCGTGTAATACCAGAAGCCGTCCTCGAAGTACGGCACGCTGGAATCGTCCTGGACGATGCGACCGACGATCTCGCTGTAGAGCGTCTCCTTGAGGCCGGCCAGCGGCGCCATCACGGCGTCGGCATAGGCGTTCTCGGCGTTGAGGTAGGCGAGCATGTCGGGGGCTTCGCGCTTGTCGTCGCGGAGCCAGTAGTACTCGTCGTTGCGCACGGCGCCATGCGGCGCCTTGACCTCATGCGGGCGCTGCTCCGCGACCGGAGGCACCGGCGCCACGGCCACGGCGGCGGGCGCGGCCATGCCGGCGGCGAGGGCGATGCCCGCGGCGGCGAGCGGAACTCGGCGGAAAGCGATGCGGCTCATCAGTTCGACTCCGGGAACAGCTTCATCTTGAGGAAGGTGTACGCCAGCGCGTTCATGTAGGCGCTCTGCGCGTTGTTGGCGGCGCCGCCGTGGCCGCCTTCGATGTTCTCGTAGTAGTAGACGGGATGGCCCTGCGCCTCCATCAGCGCGAACATCTTGCGGGCGTGACCCGGGTGGACGCGGTCGTCGCGCGTCGAGGTGGTGAACAGCACCGGCGGGTACTGCACGTCCGGCTGGACGTTGTGGTACGGCGAGAACGTGCGTATGAACTCCCACTGCGCCGGGTCATCGGGGTTGCCGTATTCGGCCATCCACGACGCGCCGGCGAGCAGCGTGTGGTAGCGGCGCATGTCGAGCAGCGGCACCTGGCAGACCACGGCGCCGAAGAGCTGCGGGTAGAGCACGGTCATGTTGCCGACCAGCAGTCCGCCGTTGCTGCCGCCCTGGATGCCGAGTTGCGCGGGTGAAGTGATCTTGCGGGCGATCAGGTCCTCGGCGACGGCCGCGAAATCCTCGTAGATGCGCAGGCGGTTCTGCTTCAGGCCGGCCTGGTGCCAGCGCGGGCCATACTCGCCGCCGCCGCGGATGTTGGCGACGACGTAAACGCCGCCCTGCGACAGCCAGGCGCGGCCGACGCCGCCGGAGTAGGCGGGCGTCAGCGAGATCTCGAACCCGCCATAGCCGTACAGCAGGGTCGGGTTCTTGCCGTCGGTCTCGAGGCCCTTCTTCGCCACCATGAAGTAGGGCACGCGCGTGCCGTCCTTGCTGGTCGCGAAATTCTGCGTGATCTCGAGCCCTTCCGAATCGAAGAACGCCGGCAGCTGCTTGAGCGGCTGCGGCGCTTCGCCGACGGTGCCCATCATCAGCGTCGTCGGCGTCAGGTAGTCGGTCACGGTCAGGAAATAGTCGTTGTTCGCTTCGTCGTCGACCGCCGACACCGACACGGTGCCGAAGGCCGGCGCACCGGCCAACGGTGCGCGCGTCCACGCACCGTCCGCGTAGGTCAGCACCGACAGGCGGTTCTTGACGTCCTCGAGGACGTTGAGGATCAGGTGGTCCTTGGTCGGCGTGACGCTGACGAAGGCCGTCGTGTCGCTCGGCTCGAACAGCACGTCGAAGTCGCGCCCGCCGGCCATGAAGGCGTCGAACTTCGCGGCGATGACGGCGCCCTTCGGGAACACCCGGTCGCCGACGACGTAGTCCTCGCGCAGCTCGAGGATCAGCCACTCGCGGTAAGGCAGTTTGTTGGCCGAATTCGGCGCGTCGATCTTGGTCAGCGCGCCATCGGCCCCGCGCAGGTACAGCTCGTCGTTGTAGAAGGCGATGGTGCGGCTGACGAAATCACGCTCGAAGCCGGGCGTCAGGTCGCGGTAGCCGGCGATGTACATGTCCTCCGCCTTGCCCTCGTAGACCACCTTGGCCCCGGCGACGGGCGTGCCGCGCGTCCACTCCTTGACGATGCGCGGGTAGCCCGACGAAGTCATCGAACCGTCGCCGAAATCGGAGTAGGCATAGACCGTGTCGGCGTCGCGCCAGGTCACGCCGCCCTTGGCTTCCGGCAGGCGGAAGCCGCCCTCGACGAAGGAGCGGTCGCTCTTGTCCCACTCGCGCACTTCGATGGCGTCGGCGCCGCCTCGCGACAGCGAGACGAGGCAGCGGTCGTAGGCCGGGCGCAGGCAGTCGGCGCCGCGCCACACCCAGTTCATGTCCTCGGCCTTGTTGATCGCGTCGAGATCGATCAGCACGTCCCACTTCGGCTCGGGCTTGCGGTATTCCTCCAGCGTCGTGCGACGCCAAACGCCCGCCGGGTTCTGCTTGTCGCGCCAGAAGTTGTAGAAGTAGTCGCCTTCCTTGCTGACGAACGGAATGCGCGCGTTCGAATCGAGGATGGCGAGCAGGTCGTCCTTCAGCGCGCCGAAACCGGGCTGCGCCTCGAGCACTTTCTGCGAGTCGGCGTTCTGCGCGCGCACCCAGTCGAGCGAGCGCGGCGCCTCCACGTCCTCCAGCCACTGCCACGGATCGGCAGGCTCCGGGGCCTGGGCGGCGGGCGTGTCGGCGTGGGCGAGGGGCGCGGTCATCAGGGCGAGAGCAAAGGCGAGGCGCGTGCGGCGCATGGGGCCTCCAAGGGGGCCGGAAGGGAGTCGCCGGAGCTTACCCCCCGTCCGCGCCGCCGGGTGCATGACCAAAGTCACGGGGCCTGCACGCGGTCGTGCGGCGCGCCCTTGACGGCGCGTTCGCTGCCGCCCGTCGACCCTGCGCGCTCCCGAGCCGCGGAGTCCAACCATGCGCGCCCTCCTCGTTCGCCTCGGCCTCGTCGCGCTGCTGGTGGCGCTGGCCGGCTGTTCCTCCACCCCGGAAACCCGTCCGATGCCCGCCAACGCCGCGCCGATCGATCTCGCCCGCTTCATGGGCACGTGGCACGTGGTCGCCAACGTCCCCTACTTCTTCGAGAACGGCAAGGTCGCCACGCGCGATGTCTATCGCCTGCGCGAGGACGGACGCATCGACAACGACTTCGTGTTCAAGAAGGCCTTCGACGAACCCGACCGCACCTGGAACGGCATCTCGACGATCGTCGAGGGCAGCCAGGGGCGCGAATGGAAGGTGCAGTTCGTCTGGCCCTTCTCGACGCGGCTGCAGGTGCTCGAAGTCGCGCCGGACTATTCAAGCGCCCTGCTCGCCACGCCCGACCGCAAGCTCGCGTGGATCTTCTCGCGCGAGCCGGTCGTCGACGACGCCTGGCTGGCCGAGCGTGCCGGCCGCATCGCCACCTACGGCGTCGACGCCTCGGCCCTTCGCCGCGTGCCGCAGGCCGCCGGCCAGGCCGTCGAACCGATCGCCCGCTGACGCCGGCGGCGCCTCCGCGCGAGGCCGCCGCGCCAGCCGGCTCGGCCCTGAACGGCGGGCGAGGGCGGAGGGCGGTTCATGGTCGATCCGCCGTGGGCGTGATATTCCATGCGCCGCGTCCCTGCCATCCGAGGCCTGACATGCCCGCCATCCCGCGCATCCTCCCCGCCGCGCTGCTCCTGCTCGGCTTCGCCGCCAGCATGCCCGCGGCGGCCCAGCCCGCCGACGGCTACATCGGTCCTGAAACCACCAGCGAGCCACAGCCGGCGGCCGGCGCGAAGTCGGGTCGCTTCGGAGGCGGGGGCTGGTCGGGGGATTGGCGGTATTGCGCCGACGAGGGCGACCGCTGCAGCGTGCGCGGCTGGGGTGCGGTGCGCTACGGCGCGCGCGGCCGCTACGTGTACCGCGAGGTGCGCAACGCGGCGCTGTGGTGCGACAACCGGATGTTCGGCGACCCGGCCCCGGGCCGCAGCAAGCGCTGCGAGGTTCGCCTCTACGACGACGGCGGCTGGGGCGGCGGCGGCGACGGCTACGGCTGGACCTTCTGCGCCCGGGAGAACGAGGCCTGCCGCGTCAACGGCCCGGCGACGGTCCGCTTCGGCGTGAACGGCCGCTTCTACGAGCGGGAGGTGCGCGGCGGCAGCGTGTTCTGCAGCATCCAGACCTTCGGCGACCCGGCCCCGCGCGAGCACAAGGTCTGCGAAGTCCGCGACGGCGGCGGATGGAATGGCGGCAACGGGGGCTGGGGCGGCGGCTGGAGCGGCGGCTGGACGCCGTGCGCGCGTGAGAACGACGTGTGCCGCCTGCCCGGCCCGGGCACGGTGCGCTACGGCACCGAGCGCCGCTTCGTCGACCAGGAGTTCCGCGGCGGCAGCGTGCGCTGCGACAACCGCACCTTCGGCGACCCCGCCCCGCGCGAGGACAAGTTCTGCTCCTTCCGGACCGGCGGCGGCTGGGGCAACGGCGGCGGCTGGGGCGGCAGCGACGGACGCTGGACCGAGTGCGCGCGCGAAGGCGGGTTCTGCCGCTTCAGCGGGCGTCGATCGGTGTGGTATGGCGCAGGCGATGGCCGCGCCGTGGTGCGCGAGTTCCGCGACGGCGTGCCGTGCACCAACGAGGCCTTCGGCGGCGACCCCGCGCCGCGCGAACACAAGCGCTGCGCCGTGGGCGGCTACTGAGCGACGGCGAACGCGGAGGCGGCGGCCACGGCCGGCGCCTCCTCAGGCCCAGTCGTCCAGCGCCTGCTCGGCGATCTCGCGGCCGCGCTCGCGCAGCTCCTTCGCGCGCCAGAACTCATAGAAGCTGGCGCAGTCGCGCGGCACGCGGATCACCAGGTCGGGCGGGTCCTGCGCCACCTGCAGGCGCGTCATCTGCGAGTGCATGGTGTCCATCGAGCGTGACATCAGGTCGAGCAGGCTGCCGATGCCGCCCGCGGGCGCCGGCGCAGCCGCCCCCGCGGCCGGGGCCGGCGCGCCGAACCACGACGCCATCCGCGCCCGCCAATTGGCCGGCGCCACCGGCGCATCGTCGTTGAACATCTCGCTCTCCCGCAGCGGCACGGGCTCGGTGGGCGGCACGCGCGGCGAGCGCGCGTTGAGGTCGACGGCGACGACATAGTCGCAGTGGAAACCGCGCGTCGCCGCCAGCGGGAGCGGCGCGAGCAGGCCGCCGTCGACGAGCTCGCGGCCTTTCACCTCGTGCGGGGTGAACACCATCGGGATGGCGATCGAGGCGCGGATCGCGTCGAACAGCGGCCCCTGCTGGAACCACACCTCCCGCTGCGTGGCGAGATCGGTCGCGACGGCCACGTAGGGGATCGGCAGGCCCTCGATGCGGTGGTCGCCCACCAGCTCCTTCAGCGTGCCGATCACCCGGTCGCCGCGGATCAGCCCCGAGGCCCCGAAGGTCACGTCGAGCAGGCGCAGCACGTCATTGCGCACGAGCCGGTCGGCCCAGTCGCGGTAGGCGTCGAGCTTGCCCGCCGCATGGATGCCGCCGACCAGCGCGCCCATCGACGAACCGGCGATGGCGGCGATCTCGAAGCCGCGCGACTGCAGCGCTTCGATGACGCCGATGTGGGCCAGTCCGCGGGCGCCGCCGGCGCCGAGCACGAGGGCGACGCGCTTGCCGGGCGCACCGCCACCGGCGACGTCAGTCGCCATAGGCCGCCGCGGTGAGCTGCAGCATCGAGCGCAGCTGCTCGCGCAGCGACGTCGGCTCCACCACTTCGGCATCCGGACCGTAGCGCAGCACATCCATCAGCAGTTCGCGCGCGTTGCTGTAGGGCACGCGAAGCTCGTAGCGACCGTCGGGCAGCAGGCGTCCCTCCTGCTTCGAGTGCCAGTGCTCGTCGGCCACCCAGCGCGCGGCTTTCGCGCTGAAGCGGATCGTCGCCCAGGCCTTCGGCGCGCCGCTGAAGATCCCGTAGCTCGACGCGAAATGGGCGTCGAGCTCGGCGTCGGCGTGGTCCACGGCCGCGGCCTCCTCGATGCGGGCGTGCGCGATGCGGTCCACCGAGAAGCTGCGCAGCGCGTCGCGCTCGTGGTCGAAGGCGTCGAGATACCAGTTGTCGCGGTAGTGGGTGAGGCGCTGCGGCGAAACGCTGCGCTGGGTGCGCGCGTTGGTGGTGCGGGCGAAGTACTCGAAGCGAAGGCGCTTCCGCTCCAGCACCGCGCTGGCGACCATGCGGAACGCCGCCTGGTCGACCCGGCGCGAACCGCTGCCGATGACGCGCACGCGCTCGATGGGCCAGCGCTTGCCGCCGGCGTGCTGCTGCAGCAGCGAATCGATGCGGCCCTTCAGCGGGGCGATGGCGGCCGACAGGATGCCGGTGCCGGTGCGATCGAGCAGCTGCTGCGCGGCCGTCAACGCGTGCAGCTCCTCCGAGCTCAGCCACAGCCCGGGCAGCTCGAAGCGCTCGGCCTCCTTCTCGTCGTAGCGGAAGCTCGCCTCGCCGTCCGTGCTCTCCAGCGGCGCGCCCAGCGCGTCGCGAAGGAAGGCGATGTCGCGGTACAGCGTGGCGCGCGAGCAGCCGAGTTCGTCCATCAGCCGTGACAGCGGCACGGGCAGGCGCGCGGCCTTCAGGCTGCGATGCAGGGCGAGGATGCGTTCGTAGCGGTCCATCGGCGGCGACCATCGACACGGGGGCCGCTAGCATCGCAAACGCCCCGGCCTGCCGCCACGACCGGGTAAAGTCGCGGCTCCGCTCATGCACGGACCCCGCCCTTGGACGCCTGGCTGACCTTCGCCGTGCTCGCCGTCGCCGCCGCGCTGTTCATCAGCGAGCGGCTGCGGGTCGACGTCATCGCGCTGATGGTGCTCTCGGCGCTGCTGGTGCTCGGGCTGGTCGGGCCGGACGACGCGCTGGCCGGCTTCAGCAGCGAGGCGACGATCACGGTGGCCGCGATGTTCGTTCTGAGCGCCGGGCTGTCCAGGAGCGGCGCCCTGCTCGGACTCGGCCGGCAGCTCGCGCGCATCCGAAATCCGTGGGTGATGCTGGGCGTGGTGCTGGCCGTGGTCGGGCCGGTATCCGCCTTCATCAACAACACCGCGGCCGTGGCGGTCTTCCTGCCCCTTCTGCTGGCCGCGGCGCTCGCGAGCCGGCGCGCCCCGTCGAAGTTCCTGATCCCGCTGAGCTACGTGGCGCAGATGGGCGGCGTGTGCACGCTCATCGGCACCTCGACGAACCTGCTGGTCAACGGCATGGCGAAGCAGGCCGGCGAGCCCGGCTTCACCCTGTTCGAGTTCAGCGAACTCGGGCTGATCTTCATGGCGTTCGGCGTGGTGTACCTGATGGTCGCCGGGCCCTTCCTGCTGCCGGAGCGCGAAGCGCCGGCGCTGCCGGCCAGCGACGAGATCGGCAAGTACGTGACCGAGCTGCGCGTGCCGGCCGGCTCCGCCCTGGTCGGGCGAGCGGTGGCCGACGTCCGCGCGTTGGAGACGCATCGCGTCTACGTGCTGGAGCTGATCCGCGGCGACGAGAAGCACTGGGCGCCGCGCAGCACCGCCATCGACGTCGATGACCGCCTGCTGGTGCAGGGCGAGTGGCCGAGACTGACGGCGTTCGCCGACGCCCACGGCCTTCGCCTCGAGGCCGTGCCGCAGGCGGAACGCGGCGTGCTGGTCGAGGCGATGGTGGCACCGAACAGCCGGCTCGAAGGACGCACGCTCGACGACGTCTCGCTGCCGCAACAGCATGAATCCCAGGTGGTGGCCCTCTACCGCCGCGGCCAGCGCGTGGCCGAGCAGCTGCGCTCGCTGCCGCTGACGGCCGGCGACCTGGTGATGCTCAGCACGCCGCAGCGGGAGCTGGCCGGCCTGCGCAAGGACCCGGCCCTCGTGGTCGTGTCCGAGCGGAACGACGAACGCATCGACGGGTATCGCGCCCTGGTGTCGGTGGGCGTCATGGTCGCAGTGATCGCGCTGGCCGCCGCGGGGGCCATGCCCATCGTCGAATCGGCCCTGCTCGGCTGCATCGCGCTGGTGCTGCTGCGCTGCCTCGAACCCGACGAGGCCTATGCCGCCATCGACTGGCGGGTGATCGTGCTGCTCGCCGGCGTCTTTCCACTCGGCGTGGCGATGCGCGACAGCGGCCTCGCGTCGATCATCGTCGAGTACACGCTGGCGCCGCTGGGCGGGTTTGGCCCGCTCGCCGCGCTGGCGGCGCTGTACCTCGTCACCGCGGTGCTGACCGAATTCATGAGCAACAACGCCGCGGCTGTGCTGCTGACGCCGATCGCGCTGGGGACGGCCGAAAGCCTGGGCGTCGACGCGAAGCCGATGCTGGTCGCGGTGATGTTCGCGGCCTCGACCGCCTTCGCCACGCCGGTGGGCTACCAGACCAACACCATGGTCTACAGCGCCGGCGGCTACCGGTTCTCGGATTTCGTGAAGATCGGCCTGCCGCTGAACCTGCTGTTCTTCGCGCTGGCGATCGTCTTCATTCCGCGCTACTTCCCTTTCATGCCGTAGCGGTCAGTGGCCCAGCAGTTCGCCGGCGCCCTGCGCGAGCAGCGCTTCGGCGACGCGCCGGCCGAGGCCCTCCGGGTCGGCCGCGCTGCCCTTGGCCTCCGCGCGCACCATGCGCCCGCTGGCGACGTCGCCGACGGCGCCGCGCAGCACCAGCTTCTCGTTGAACAGCTCCGCGAATCCCGCCACCGGCACATGGCAGCTGCCGTGCAAGGCGCGGTTCATCGCCCGCTCCGCTTCGACGCAAACGCGCGTCGTCCCGTCGTCGAGCCCGCGCAGCAGGCGCGCCGTCGACTCGTCACCGTCGCGGCACTCGATGGCGATCGCGCCCTGCGCCACGGCGGGCAGCAGGCGCGGCGGCGTCAGGCGCTCGCGGACGCGGGCGTCGAGGCCAAGGCGATGCAGCCCCGCGCAGGCGAGGACGATCGCGTCGTACTGGCCGGCGTCGAGCTTGGCCAGCCGCGTGTTGACGTTGCCGCGCAGGTCGACCAGTTCGAGGTCGGGCCGCAGCGCGCGGATCTGGGCCTGGCGCCGCAGCGAGCTCGTGCCGACGCGCGCGCCGGGCGGCAGGGCGTCGAAGCTCGCATGCGCGTTGCTGACGAAAGCGTCGAAGGGATCGGCGCGCTCGAGGATCGCCGGCAGCACGAACGGACCGTCGAGCACCATCGGCACGTCCTTCAGCGAGTGCACCGCCGCATCGGCGCGGCCTTCCAGCATCGCCACCTCCAGCTCCTTGAGGAACAGGCCCTTGCCGCCGACGGCCGCCAGCGCCTTGTCGAGGATCTGGTCGCCCCGCGTGGTCATCGGCACCAGATGCACCTCGAGGCCGGGGTGCAGCAATCGCAGGCGCGCGGCGACGTGTTCGGTTTGCCAGAGGGCGAGCGCGCTTTCGCGCGTGGCGAGTCGAAGCAGGGGCATCGGGATTCCGTGGAGGGCTTGCGGCGGCCGGGCGGCTGCGGCGTCTAGAGGTGTCTGAGCTCGTCGCGGAGCACGGGCAGGCAGCGCCGGCTGACTTCGAGCACGGCGCCGCCGTCGCGCAGCACGGCATGCACGAGCCCGTCGCTGCTCCGCTTGAGCTCGCTGATCTGCTCGCGCGCGACGAGGCAGTTGCGGTGGATGCGCAGGAAACGGCCGGCGAATTCGGTCTCGAGGCTTTTCAACGAATCCTCGACCAGGTCCTCGCCGCGGGCGTGGTGCACGACGACGTACTTTTCCTCGGCCTGCAGGTAGCGGATCTCGGCGACCGGGATCAGCCGCAGCGAACCTCGCAGCCGCGCCGCGAGGTGGGTGCGCGCGCGGCCGGAGGGCGGCGGCGCCTGCGTCTTCGCGCGTCCGGCGCGACGCTCGGCGGCACGCTGCAGCGCCGCGCCCAGCCGCTCCGCGCGGACCGGCTTGAGCAGGTAGTCGACGGCGGCGGCGTCGAACGCGGCCAGCGCGTGCTCGTCGTAGGCGGTGCAGAAGACCACCGCGGGCGGTGACGCGAGGACGGCCAGGTGGCGGGCCGCTTCGAGGCCGTCCATCTCGGGCATCTCGATGTCGAGCAGCACCACGTCCGGGGACGTCGTCGCGCAGGCGTCGAGCGCCGCGCGGCCGTCGGCGACCTGCCCCACGACCCGATGGCCGCCGAGCTCGGCCAACAGCGCGGCAAGGCGCTCGCGGGCCAGAGGTTCGTCGTCGGCGATCAGGACGTCCATGCTCGATCTCAGGTCGGCGCGGCAAGCGGGAGTTCAAGGCGGACGCGATAGTAGCCCTCCGTCGCCTCGGTCGACATGCGCGCCGCGTCGCCGAACTGGTAGCGCAGGCGCTGGCGGATCGACTCCAGCGCGTGCCCGTTCCCGGGCCGCGCATCCACGCCGACCGGCCTCGGATTGCCGACGTCGATGCGCAACGCGCCGGCGTCGACCGCCATGCCGATGCGGATCTCACCGCCCTCCTTCAGCCGGGCGATGCCGTGCACGACCGCATTCTCCAGCAGTGGCTGCAGCACCAGGCGGGGCAGCGGCAGGTGCATCGGCAGCCCCGGCGCGGCGTCCCAGCGGACGGCCAGGCGCGCCCCGAGCCGCAGCTGCTCGATGCCGAGGAAGCGCTCGGCCAGCGTGATCTCGTCGGCGAGGGTGCCACGCTGGCCGCCCTGCCCGAGCGCCGCGCGGAACAGCTCCGACAAGTCTTCGACGGCACGTTCGGCCGCGGCCGGGTCGCTGCGCACGAGGGCGGCGATGGAGTTCATCGAATTGAACAGGAAGTGCGGCCGGATGCGGGCCTGGAGCGCCTCCATCTGCGCCTTCGAGACCGCCTCGACCTGGGCCTTCCAGCGATCCTGCGCGGCGAAGTAGCGCAGCGCAATCGCGGCGATGAGGCCGGTGAGGCCGGCCGTCGTCAGCACGAAGTGGCGGTTGCCCTCGGCGTCGAGGATGAATTCGCCGAGGGTGGCGGCGATGTAGTTCAGCGCCCCGGCGCCGAACAGCGCGACCGCCATCGGCACCGCGGTGGCCGCGGCGAAGTCCACGCGAGGCGGCAGGCGCATCAGCCACGGCCGCGCCTTGCAGAGCGCGACGGCGGACGCGATCGCGATCCACGTCGCCAGCCCGCTGGCCGAGGCGAACTCGGTGAAGTCCCAACGGGGCGCGCGCGTGGGCGCCAGCGCGATGGTGAGCATCACCACCTGGCCCGCCGCGATGGCGGCGAACAGCCGGCCGCGATGGCAGAACTCGGGAAGCGTGAGGCGATCGGGAGCGGACGGCATGCCGGCATTATTGCCGACGGACCCGCCCCGGTCCCGCGCCAGCCTCAGCCCGCCGTGGCGGGCGCCCAGCTCGGGCGGCTCGGGAACGCGTGGCGGAGGATGCGCCACGCCACTTCGCCGAACTGCTTCGGCAGCGAGCCGGTGTTGTAGGGCACGCCGTACTTCGCGCAGATCGCCTTCACCTCGACCGCCATCGCCGCATAGCGGCGCGCCGGCAGGTCCGGGTAAAGGTGGTGCTCGATCTGGTGCGACAGGTTGCCGGTCATCAGGTCCATGACCGCGCCGCCCGAGATGTTCGAGGAGCCGCGGATCTGCCGCTGGTACCAGCCGGCGCGCGTTTCATCCTTGACCTGCGCAGGGGTGAAGGTGATCGCGTCCCTGGTGAAGTGGCCGCAGAAGATGACCACGAAGGTCCACAGGTTCCGCAGCAGGTTCGCCGAGGCGTTCGCCAGCAGCACCGGCAGGAAGAAGGGGCCGGCCAGCAGCGGGAAGACCACGTAGTCCTTGCCGCCCTGCCACGGCAGCTTGCGCAGGAGCGGCTTCGCGTCGGCGGGGAAATGCCGCCACGAGCGGCGCCCCTTCAGATAGCGGCCAAGCTTCAGGTGCTGGATGGCGATGCCGGTCTGGTAGAACACCGCGAGCGCGGCGGCGTACAGCGGCTGCGCCAGCGCGAACGGCGTCCAGCGCTGCTCCGGGAAGATGCGCAGCAGGCCGTAGCCCACGTCGTCGTCCTTGCCGCGCACGTTGGTCCACTGGTGGTGGCTGTGATTGTGCGTCTGGCGCCACCAGTCCGCCGGGCACAGGTGGTCCCACTGGAAGCGGTCGCCCTGCAGGCTGGGATCGTTCATCCAGTCGTACTGGCCGTGGATGACGTTGTGCCCCAGCTCCATGTTGTCGAGGATCTTCGACACCGCGAGCAGCAGCGTGCCCACGATCCACAGCGGCCACAGCAGCCAAGGTGCCGGCGCCGCGCCGTAGATCGCGAGGCGGCCGAGCACCTCGGTCCAGCGCACGGCGTGGCGGACGCGACGGATGTAGCGCGCGTCGGCGGCGCCGAGGTCGCGCACGTGCTTCTCGCGCAGGGCGTCGAGCTCCGCGCCGAAGGCTTCAAGGCGCTCGCCACTGAGCAGCGGCGCGTGACGGGACGGGGTGGCGGCGGCGGGCATGGCGGTTTCCATTCGGACGCGGAAGGCGCGGGGGCTCAAAGGTCGATGGCGAGGTCGGTGCGCGCGGCGCTGACGCAAAGCTTCAGCGCCGTGCTGGCCTCGGCGTGCGCGCTGTCGTCGCGCAGGTCGACGTGGACACCGCGGGTCTTGGCGCAGGTGCAGCGGCCGCACAGGCCTTGGCGGCAGCCGTGTTCAGGCTTGAGGCCTGCGGCTTCGAGTGCGGCCAGCAGGGGGGTATCGGTGGGAATGCTCAGCGTGCGCCCGCTTTTGAGCAGCGTCAGCTGCACCGCGGCCGCGGGCACGTCGGGCACGCGCAGCACCGGCGGCGTGAAGCTTTCCGTCGCGATCCGCGCCGCGGCGCCGCGCAGCAGGGCCTCGACGCGGGCGACGAATCCGGTCGGCCCGCAGGCCAGCACTTCCGCCCCCTGCGGGCTCCCCGGCAGCGCCGACAGCGTGCCTTCGTCGAGACGGCCTTCGGCCTCGTGCGCCGCACTCGGCGGTTCGCCGGTCAGGAACAGGCGGAACTGGAAGTCCGGGAAGCGCCGCTGCAGCGCGTGCAGCTCCTCGACGAAGCAGGCCTCGGCGCGTTCGCGCACCCAGTAGGCCAGCGACAGTCCCGCCATCTGGCCGCGCTCGGCCGCCG
>ERZ1066117.1189-NODE-1189-length-13955-cov-15.245827_pt1 | contig 13955 bp, 15 predicted proteins | sample MGYA00382764_ERZ1066117 | MGnify/ENA primary metagenome ERZ1066117 (study PRJEB33369, sample SAMEA5778347) | biofilm metagenome | biome: Industrial cooling water; feature: Water cooling tower basin; material: Biofilm | place: United Arab Emirates | collected...
CGACCTGCGCCATGAACGCGTCGTCGGGGTTGGTGGTCACGCCCGCGACGTGCACAGCCCTGGTGGCGAGGTCGATGGCGAACAGCACGTAGTGCGTCACCAGCCCGCGCGCGGTCCACACCTCGACGGAGAAGAAGTCGGCGGAGGCGATCGTGCCGGCGTGGGCCTTCAAGAACGTGCGCCAGGAACTCGGCCGTTCGGGCGCCGGGGCGATACCTGCCGCTTTCAGGATCTTCGCGATCGTCGTCCGCGCCACGGTGTGCCCGACGTTGGCCAACGCGCCGACGATCCTGGTGTAGCCCCAGCTCGGGTTGTCCTTCGCCATGCGCAGCGTCAACTCGCGGATTGTGCGCATCACCGGTGGCCGGCCTGGGCGAGCGGCGCCGGGCCGCGTCCACTTCCGCGCCACCAGCACGCGGTGCCAGCGCAGCAAGGTCTCGGGCGTCACGATGGAGGCGACTGCATCGAGCACCGACCGGCCGAGTGACTTGGCCTTGGCGGCGAGCCGAGCGCGTTGTTCGTCCGTGAACCGCAGTCGCCGCCTGCCGAGTTGCTCGCGGAGCACCCGGTTCTCCTCGCGCAGGTAGTCGATGACCTTGGCCTGTTCCCGGTTCACGAACCCGGCGAACAGTACCAGCAGGAAGCGCAGCGGCAGGAGCGAGCCCTCGGACATCGGGGGGCGGACGGTATCGGTGGTGGTCCCAGCCAGGGCACCCCGGACTCTTCCCTGCGGACGCCGTCGCTGCCCGGCCGCTCAGCCTGTCGTGCGGATCGAAGGCCCTCGACCGCGCATGGCGCTCCAGATTGCGAGAACGAAGATCCGTTGGCCGTCTGGGGCAGGGGCGTAGTAGACGTGGTAGCGGGTGGCGCGCATCAGCACGCGCCGAAGCTCCGGGACCTCGCGGTGCTTGCGGCGTCGACCGATGCGTGGGGCACCGGCGATCAACTCGATGGCGGCAGCCAGTTCCTCGGCGAACAGGGCGGGCGACGCCATGCGGTTCTCACGCCACCAGCCGTCGATGGTGCGGATTTGCAGTTCCGCATCGGGGACAACGACGACCTCCATCAGCTGCGCCGCAGGTCCTTGATCACGTCGGCGGCCGGGCGACCCTTGCCATCTTGGGCTTGTTGCCAAGCCCGAAGGAGGGCCGCGTCCCGTGCGGAACGCTCGTTGGCGTCCAGATCGTCGCCTTCATCGTCCAGGACCAGGTCGAGCACCGTCCCTTCCGGGAGGGACGTCGGCTCGTCGATCACCAGTCGACCATCCTTGACGCGCGCGCGGAGACCGCTCATGCCGCCGATCCTATCCGACGCGACATCGAGGACGCGACCGGTGGGGCAGGTCGAACGGGTGCGACCGGGGCAGATTCTCAGTTGTGCGATGATGCGCGGGCGACCGCGATGCCCGGTGCGCATGGCGGCGGCTGCCGAGCTCCAGGCCACGCACCGGTCCGAACGCTCTTCGCTCTGCTCTCGATGCCGAACAGCGTTCCGACTGCACTACCAGTCCTGCGGACAACCGCAGGAGATCGACGCCTCGGGGCCACAAGCCTCGGGGCGTTTCTCTTTCGAGGCTGGTTGTAAGTGGCCGGGGGTGGTGCGGATGCGCGAGCGGTGGTTGCGGATGCGGTCGAACAGCGCCGAGGGCTCCGCGAGCCGGGTTAACAGGCCGAGAGCCGAAACCGGGCGGAATTGCTCTCTCGCTCTCAGAGCAGCGGGCTGGGTTAATAACCCAAGGCCGAAAAAGGGCTTTCGATCCGAACGCTCTTCGAACATGGCCGGGCGGCGGCGGTCGCTGGGTTATGAGCCCGCTGGCTCGCTACCGGTGGCCGCGTTGGCATGATGACCGACAGGAGATCCGCATGCGCCACGCAGTCGTCGCCCTCGTTCTTGCCGGAGCCGCTCAGGCCCAAGTGCCGCAGTGGATCCAGTGCCCGCTCAACGGACACTTCTACGCGGTGCTGCCGGCGAGCGGTTGGGCACAGGCGGAGCAGTTCGCGGTTGGATTGGGTGGCCACCTGGCGACCGTCCGGAGCGCCGCGGAGAACGACTGGCTGATCCAAACCTTCGCCTCGTCGGTTGCCGACGACACCAGGATCTGGATCGGGCTCACCGACGCATCGGCGGAAGGAAGCTGGACCTGGACCAGCGGCGAATCGCTGACTTTCACGGCGTGGGGTTTGTTCGAACCCGACAACAACGGCGATCAGGACTTCGGCGCGCTTTGGCGGATTCCGGTGGGCGTGGGCGGCGGCTGGGGCTGGGCCGACTCTGGGGATGGCGTGGCCTACGCAGCCATCATCGAGCTAGCGCAAGCGGTGCCGGCAGCTGGCTACGCATCCTTCGGCACCGGCTGCCTCGGGCCGACTGGCATCGCGCCGACCTTGGACGGCGTGGCGAGCGAGCCTCCGCGCATCGGTGCGATATCGAGGGTGGTCGTTTCGAATCTGCCGACAGTGGTCACGGTGCCGATCTTCGTTCTTGGCCTCAGCAACACCGACGCATCGGGTTCTGCCTCGTATCCGCTCCCGTTCGACCTCGGCGTGCTCGGGTGGACCGGTTGTCAGCAGCTGGTCAGCGTGGACGCGACCGCGTTTGCGATCACGACCACGGGGCAGGCCGAGTCCTTGATCCCCATCCCGAACGTGGCGTCGATCGCGGGCTTCGAGTTCTTCATGCAGGCGCTGGTTCTCTACCACCCGTCAGGCGTCGCGGTATCGAACGGGCTGGTTGCGACCGTCGGCTACTGACCCTGAGAGGAGGCAGTGCAGCCACGAACCTTGCCGTGTTGAAGAAGACTCGCCGCGCGCTCGAAGTGGGGGACATCTTCGCCATGCGGCCGCCCGATGGCTATTTTCTCTTCGGGAGGGTGATTAGTATTGATGCCAATTTGCTTGGATTTGGCGGGCTGGGTGGCGTCGAAGGCGGTCTTGCGCTCATCTACATCTATGCAGTGCGAGCTGCCGCGAAGATGCCGGTTCCAATGCTTGTCAGGGAGCTGATGCTGATTCCGCCCAGGATAATAAACAAGAAGCCATGGACGAGGGGTTACTTCGAGCACTTGGAGAATCGCCCCATTGTTCCCATGGACCGACTCCCTCAGCATTGCTTTGTTGATGCCTGCGGCAAGAATGTGGACGAAATGGGTAGGCCAGTATCGGGTTCTGTGAAGCCCATGGGCGTCTTTGGTGTTGACAGTTTCCGTACAATCGACGACGATATTTCGAAAGCTCTTGGAATCCCGCTGGCGCCTGACTGAGCGCGTGCTCTCGATCGTGCTGCCCAAGAACGCGAACGCGCACACCGTGTTGGCCGAAGTGTCGACCGCGATGGCTACGCCGAGATCCCCGCGATCTGCTCCCGCCACTCGGCCACCCGCGCCAACTTCCGCAGCTGCTTGTCGCCCGGCGCGATCGTTCCCGCGAGGATCGCCTCCTGGATCGTCGGGGCCAGCAAGAGCAGGCTCATCAAGTGCGTCAGTCGCGGTTGGCTGACGCCGAGCGCCTTGGCCGCCGCCGAGTAGTCCGCCAGCAGCCCTCGCTCGATCAAGCTGTCGAGGTGGTAGGCCAGCGCCAGGTTCCGGGCCGCAGGCGTCGCGTCCTGGTCGCCGGTCGCGCGCACCGAGGTTGGCGTCTTCGTCTTGGCGGGGGAGTTCTCGAACTTCGCGGTCAACTTCATGGTCGTGCCTCGGCAGCCAGGGTCTCGATGCCGCACGGCCGCAGCTCGATGTCGGCGTCGCCCGTGTCGGGGTGGTAGGTGATGCCGGCGATCAGCAGGCGCAGGATGCGTTCCTGTTCGCGGGGGAAGAGTTCGTTCCACACCGGCTCGAACGACGAGATCGCGAGCGCCAGCCGGTCGGCGTCCACGGTGCCGTCGCCGATCGCGGCCAGCTCCGTCTCGATCGCCGCGAGGTCCACGCGGGCCTGCGCGGCATCGTCGCCGTCGGCACGCACGCGCGGCAGCAACCGTCGCCGCTCCAGTTCGAGTTCGCGCCGCCGCCGTACCGCCGCCTTCGCTGCCGCCGTCGCCGTCTGGTTCAGCAGCGCCTCGTCGACGCCCATCGCGCGGATCTGCTGGGCCACGAACCCCTCGAACTTGCCGGCCGGGATGCGGCAGCCGGCGCACGCATCCTTGCCCTCGTTGTGCGTGCGGCTGCACGTGTAGTAGCGGTTGCGCACCGTGCCGCGCGTCGTGAACGTGTGGATCATCGTCGAGCCGCACCGGCCGCATCGGAGCAGGCCGCGCAGCAACGCACCGCTCTTGTTGCGCACGTCAGCGCCGCCGTGCTGCCGGTTGCTGGCGAGCTGCGCCTGCACCGCGTCCCACGCCTCGGCCGTGACGATCGCCTCGTGCTCGCCGGTGACCACGCCGTCCTTGGTGCGGATCTGGCCCCGATAGAGCGGGTTCGTCAGGAGCCCGTGCAGCGTCGCCTTGGTGAACTCGCGCCCGGCGATGGCTTGCCCGCGCTTGCCGACGAACGTCTTGTTGCGCCACCCGCGCGCCCGCAGCTCGTGCATCACCTCGCCGATGGAGCCGCGCTCGACGTAGAGGTCGAAGATCGCGCGGACTTGGTCGGCCTCGTCGGCGTTGACCACCAGCTTCTTGGCTACCACGTCGTAGCCGAGCACCGGTCGGCCGCCGGTCCACATGCCCTTGCGCCGCGTGGCTTGCAGCTTGTCGCTGATGCGTTCCGAGATCACTTCGCGTTCGAACTGCGAGAACGACGCCAGGATGTTCAATGTCAGCCGGCCCATCGAGGTGCGGGTGTCGAAGGACTGCGTGGTGCTGACGAACCCGACGCCGTGCTTCTCCAGCAGCGCCATGAAGCTGGTGAAGTCGGACAGCGAGCGGCTGATGCGGTCCGTCTTGTAGGCGGCGATCACGTCCAGCCTGCCGGCCTGCACGTCGGCGATGAGGCGCTGGAAGGCCGGCCGTTCGGTGTTGCCGCCGCTGAACCCGTGGTCGTCGTAGCGCGTCGGCAGCGCCACCCAGCCCTCGCCCCGTTGGCTCTTGACGTAGGCTTCGATGGACTCGCGCTGCGCATCGATCGAGCCGAACGCGAGGTCGGACGCGACCGACTGCCGCGTGTAGATCGCGACCCGAACCGTCTGCGGCTGCACCGCTGCCTTCACGAGGCGGGCCTCCGGTCGACGAGGCCGAAGAACAACCTGCCGTTCCAGGACGCACCGGTGATCGCCTTCGCCACCGCCGACAGCGAGCCGTAGCGGGCGCCGTTCCAGTCGAAGCCGCCGTCGTCGAGCACGCGGACGCGGATGTCTTGGTCGCGCCACTTGCGGGTCAGCTCGGTGCCGGGAACGAGTTCTCGATGGTCGCGTGCGGCAGGTGTGGTAGAGGCAGGTGCCGTTGGCCGGCGAGGCGGTGGCGGTGCATCCCGCAGCGGCAGGTCGATCTTGGACAGCAGCTCGTTCAGGCGGGTGCGGGCGCGTTCGGAGAGGCCGCCGAGTTCGCGCTCTTGCAGCTTCCAAGCGACTTGCCGGAGCAGCCACGCGCGGTTGCGGACGCGCGGCGGCTTGCCGAAGAGGGCGACGTAGCGGTCGGCGAGGTCGGCGGCCGTGGCCGTTTGCAGCGCGCGCAGCTGCATTGTGATGGTGGTGTTGGTCATGCGGGCTTGCTCTGCGGGCTATGAACCCGCGCCCGACATGGAGCCTCGGCAGCGCCAACGGCAGCAAGGCGAACCTTCGAGTTCCTCGGCTGCCCTGCGGCCTTGCATTCGGCGGCCACGAACCGCTGGTAGCCGGTGGCGAGGATCTCGGCGATCTCGGCCAGGCGCTCGGCGGCGGTCATCGCAGAGGGGGCGGTGACCTTCACGACTTGCCCTCCTGCTCGACGCCGAGCACATCGAAGACCGCCTTCTCGATGATCCGACGGGCGCGATCGTCCAGCGGACGGTAGTACGGATGCCGTCGCCCTTGCGAGTCGGTGCGGCAAGGGAAGCTCAGCGCGTGCCGACCGGTCTCGGTTACGCGCAAGGTTACGCCGTCGAGCAGCAACAAGTCGGCGAACGTCAAGGTGACGTAGCCGACGAGGCCGCGCCGTACCTCGTCCGGGCTCGCGGGCGTGAAGCCGACGCCGCTGACCAACTTGGCGGTGATGGTCATCGACCACCTCCTGCGCGCATGTCGCAAGTTGGTGCCCGACGTTCATCACGTTCACTACGTTCACCAGCGCCCCAAGCACGCTTCTGATCCTGTTGTCCAGTCAATACTTGTGGTCGATGTGTGGGAGTGAACATCGACGCCGTGTTGGTGAACGTCGATCCCTGCTCCGAGACGATGTTCACTGCGTTGGTGAACGTGGTGAACATGGCAGTGAACGAGGGTGTCTGGATGTTCACTGGCCGAAGTTTCGGAGAATCAATCACTTACAGACCCTCCGTGAACGTCGTGAACATCGTGAACATCCGGCGCAGAGGTTTGCACGATCTCGACCCAGCGGCCGTCGCTGCGCCGATGCGGGAAGTGCACCGTGATGCCGATGCGCGCGAAGTTCGGGCTGAGTCGCCGCAGCTCGTTGCCGAGCGCGCGCGGATGCTTCGGCCAGTCTGGATGACGTAGCTCGTGCTGGTGTGCCTGTGCCTGCAGCTCGTTTAGCAGCGCCCCGATCGGTCGACGAATCGGGGTGGTGGCCAGCAACCGCTGCAGCACGGGGCCGACTGCACTCGACTCGAGTGCGGTCATCGACGACGCATCGCGGTTGCGCCGGTAGGCGTCGAGGAACTCCTCGGGCTGGCGGCCGAGCGCCAACGCGGTCTTGGCGCCGATCTGCGTGAACTCGGCCATGCGTTCGAGAGTGATGTCGAGGTGCTCCGTCGCCAGCACGCGCGACACCAGCGTCAGCAAGGCGCCGAGAAGCCGGCCGTGCATGGCGTCGAAGTCGCGCCACAAATGCGCCTCGGTCTGACGACGCGACTTCTGGATCGGTTGCAAGTGGATGTGGACGACGCGGTCTGCCAAGTCCGACCGAGTTGCGAGGTCGTCGATGCCGTTGAGGATCACCGGCCGGCAGAACGACAGCTGGCGCTCTTCGTCGTTCGTGAACAGCTTGCGGGCGGCGAACCCTGCTCCGGTCGCGACGCGGCAGAGGGCATCACTGATTGCCTGCGTGATAGTGGACAGGTTCTCGTAGACCAGGACCTGTGCGTTCTTGGCCGCGACGGCGATGTCCTCTTCGTTGCGCGGTGGCGACCGACCCTCGACCTGGTGGGGATCAACGGCGCGTTGGCAGGCGCGGCAGAGCGTGGTCTTGCCCGATCCTTGCTCCCCCGTGACGCAGAGGATCGGGTAGCTCGACGACGGCAGCATCGAGTTCACCAGCCAGGCGGTGATGAGGATGCGGTCGTCGACGCTCTCGATGTGCAGCAGGTCGAACAGCGGATCGAGCGTGTCCCAGTCCTTCACTGGCATCGGCAGCGAACGCATGCCCGTGCGCCGGATGAACGGCACCCTCGGACTGTCCGAGACTGACCATCCGTGTGCCGTGACCTCGACGGCCTGCCAAGAGTCGTTGCAGAGGTCGACCAAGACCATGTCGCCGACGCGGGCGGTGCGCAGGAACACGTTCTTTTTCGGCCCGTCGAACTTGGCCATGGCGCTGAGCTGCTCGCACGCGGTCTTCATCGCCTGCTGCGGCACCGACCGTCGCTGGGTCCGGTAGTACTTGGCCATGAGCCACTGGCTGAACTGCCGCGAATCGACTGCGGCGGTCTCCATGTGCCCGCCGGTTTCGTAGGTGGCGTAGGAGTCGCCTTGGTCGTCGTAAAAGAGCTGGGCGTCCTTCGCGATCGCGACGACGTGGTCCGCGAGGCTGTCGCTGGTCGGCTCGTCGGCGAGGGTGAGGTCGATCTCCGGTTCCGCCTCGGCCGCTGGTTCAACCGCCGCAGCGATGGCCGCGCGGATCTCGGCCACGATCTCGGCGTCGGTCTTGCCGTTGGCCCGATGCGCGTTGACGAAGTCGACGATGTCGCCCTTCTCCGGCAGGTTGGGTAGCGTGACCGGTAACGCCTGCTTGGCGCCGGCATCCTTGGCCAGCTTCGCCACCTGCTGCATGTGCTTGCGGCCCGGCTCGTCGTTGTCGGCGAACAGGTGGACCACGCGGCCGGCCAGCGGCGACAGGTCGGTCTTGTGCGCCTTGCCGGCTCCTTGGCTAGTGGTCGTCGCGAAGAGGCCGAGGATCGTCATCAATTCGGCCTTCTGCTCGCCTTCGACGAACGCGACCGGTGTCTCGGAGGATGTGGCGAGCAGCGCGGGCAGGTTGTAGAGCGGGCGGCTGTCGCCGATGCCGCCGTAGACCCAGCCGCCGCTCTCAGGCCGAACCTGCGGGATCTGCTTGCTGCCGTCGGGCAGGCGTACGCGGACCACAGCGAACGCAGGGGTGCCGTCCGCGTGGTTGTAGGTGTGCGTCGACTCGACCCTGCCCTTCTTGTGCTTGGCGGCGTGATCGGCGATCGCCGCGAGCGACGGGAACGGCTTCTTGGCTGACTTGCTGCTCTTCGGGCTGCGGGGGCGTGGGCCGGTGATGAGGGGTGTCGAGCCGGCAAGGAACGACATCGGCAGGCCGAGTTCGGCCATGACGGCCTCGGTCGCGCACCCGGCGTGGCAGAAGACGACGATTCGCCCTCCTTCGCCGATGTCCATCGCCAGTGACGGGGTCTTGTCCGGGTGAGCTGGACAGCACGCCTTCAGCTGCTGGTCGCTACCGGTGACCCTGAGGCCGCGGGCTTCCAGGCGCGAGCGGATGATGTTGAGTCGTTCGAACGGGTCTTGGGGATAGCTGCTTGGGGCGATCATCTGTTCGCAGGCCGGGTTGTCCGGCGATTGCGAACGTCAGGCTGAGGACGAATCGCGTCAGATCGCGCATGCGCGATTATCTGCGCGATTCGCGATTCAAGGGGATCCAGTACTCGGTCGCCCTAGCCTTGCCCGCCTTCTTCACCTGCTCGTGGGCGATCAGGTCTCTCATCGAAGACTGGTGAGCCCGTTGATCGACGTGCTTGGGAGAGATGCGGTCCCACAACACGCCGGCACGGAGGCGACCGTCGCGGCGCAGCACCTTTAGGACCAACTGTTGGTGTGCTGTTGGCTGCCACTCTTCGGATTGGGTGGGCTGCCTCTTTCCCAGCGATCCCTCGATCGCTGTGTGCAAGACGCGGACCTTCTCCATGTTCGAGCGAATGTCGACGGCCTCGCCTGCCAAGACGCGCTCAAGGTCTCGTTCGAGGCTTGCGAATGCCACTTGCGTGTCGACGCTCATCCCGCCGTCTGCCGCCATATGGCGCAGGGCCTGCGTCGCGGCAATCATCTCGCGAGCCCACCGGAGCTGGGGCGCATCGCAAGCGGATGAGGGGTAGCAGGCGTTCGCCGAGACCACTTCGTCGAAATCGATGAGATCGACTCCAGGATCGCCCGCGCTTCGGCGCAGGTAGAACCGAAGCCCGTGATCGGCGAGGTCCTTCCAGCGTCGGCATCGCGACCGGTGATCCACGACAGGCTTGGCCAAGATCTCATCCAGCGGGATCTCGATCCGCTCTCGATCGCGGCGATCCCGTGCAGCGTTCAGGAGATGCACGTACCGTGCGTCATCACGCGGGCGCGCAAGGTCGTCGTCGAAGGCTTCCTTGAAGTCCCTGCGCGCCTTCTCGGTAGCGAACTCTGCCAGCAGGCTGTCCCACTCGGCCCGGCGTTCGCACAGATCCTCGTCGCCAGACAGAGCCCCGCACGAGATGTAGTGGTCGATGCGAATGATCTGGCGCTGGATGCTCCAAGCCGCCTGATCCATCCTCGGTGTCCGATGTGGTGTGGCGCCTTCAAGGCCAATGATGAGCCGTTCCGCCGCTTCCACGGGTTCTCCGAAACGGCGGATGACGGGAAGCATGGCCTTGGTGGCGGCGGCAAGGTCCTCTGCGACTTGCCGAACGTCTGGTGGTTGGCTGAACGGGTGGGCCTCCGTACGCCAGAGATCCCATGACTTGAGCCATCTGCGCGTGATCGAGAACGTCGTCGGTCCAGATGGGTCAGTATTCGGCGCGACCTGGAGCCCGACGTTCTGCTTGAGCCATTCGGCGACGCGCATGACTTGGGCGTCCATCCAGTTACTCAGTCTCGCGATGCCAAGCTCTCGCACCAACTCGGTGATGCAGGGCGGCGACGTTGCATCGCCCGTGATCAGGCCGAGTCGTCGCAACGTCGAAAGGTCCTCGTCAGAGGGTGGCTGACTCGTGGTGTCGCCTGCGTTGGCCTCCGGTTGCGCGAGCGCCGTGAGCGCCGCCATCGCTTCGGGAGCGTTGCGCACGGCCTGCCAGTCTGCCCAGTAGCGGCGTGCCCTGATGACCAGCGGTTCCGGCGGGTGCAGAGCGTTGTCGAGGAACCAAGCGAGCGCCTGAGCGGGAGTCTGTTCGCGGCATTCGTTGGGCTTTGCGTTCGAGGCGCTCCTCGTGAACAACAGCCAACTGCCATTGCTCGGACCGCCATCGCAGGCCATCACCTCGGGCGGCGATCCATCGGCGGCCGGGCTCGGACTCCAACTCGCGCTCGGGATCTTGGCGCTGCGCAGCCTCCTCCTGAACGTGCCGTCGGAGTCGATGACTTGGATCTTCGCCTTGGACATGCCGTGGTCGTACCAGCCACGGCCGACGGGGCAAGGTTGGGCTGTGCCGGGAGGCTCGGGTCGGATGCCAGCCCGGTCTACACCGGGAACACCTTCGTCGGGTGGAACCAGCCACCGCCGACAACGAACACCGCACACCCGACCTGCTCGACGACCACGTGCATGCGGCCGTAGATGTCGCGCACCCTCTCGCCGGGTTCAAACTGCGGGTGCTGCGGTTCCTCGTGCAGCGTGTCGTCGGTGTCGGTCGTGATCTCGGTGGGCTTGGACTTGGTGGCCATGGAGACAGGTTGCCGCGTCCGTCGCGAACAGGAAGGGAGTGGTTGCTGCATCGACGTAACCGGCCGGCTCATGCCCCAACCGCCGCCCGGACCCGCGCCCGGTCCACCCGCGCGTAGACGACCGTGCTCGCGATCGATGCGTGGCCCAACGCCGCCTGCGTGACCTGCAAGTCGCCGGTGGACTGGTAGACCTTGGTTGCGAAGGTGTGTCTGAGGGCGTGCGTCGACCGGCCGGTGATCTGCGCGGCGTGCAGCCAGTGGGCGATGCGGCGCTGCACGTTGCGGATCGAGACTCGGTGGTCGTTGGCCATGAACACCGGGCCGGCGGTGCGCGAGCCGAGGAACGCCTTCAACTTCTCGGCGATGGCTGTCGGCAACACGGCGGTGGTGGGGCGGTTGTTCTTCGTCGTGCGCAAGGTCAGTTCGCCGTGGTGCAGGTCGAGGTCCTCGATGTCCAACGCGACCGCGCTGCCGATGCGGATGCCGGTGCCGAGCAACAACTCGACGAGCATGCGGTCGCGTTCCGCTTCGGGGCCGGTGGCGGCAGCCAACACCGCGAGCAGCCGCACTTGCTCGTCATCGCGAAGTGCCTTCGGTGGCGGTGGGGCGCACCGTGCACGGCGTAGAAGGCGTGCCGGGTTCGTGGCGACGAGGCCGGCGTCGTGCAGGTGCTTCGCGAGGCACCGCACCGAGGTGCGCATCGCGTTGGCCGAGGTCGCCTTCTTCGCGCCGCCTCGGCAGCTGGTGCGCGCGGCATCGGAGGCGAAGAACTTCGCGATCGTGTCCGGTGTCAGCGCGGCCACGTCGGTGTCGGCGCCCGTGTTCGCGAGCCAGTTCACGAGCGCGTTGCCGTGGCGGCGGTACTGCCCGATCGTGTGCGGCGATCTGCCATCGGCCTGGAGTTGAAGGAGGAAGCCTTGGATGGCGTCTTGGAGTTGCATGCTGCCCACACTGAGCCATGGGTTCGCGGCTCAGCTCAAGGCGCATGCCGACGGAAATGCGCCCGCCCGGCCCAGCCGTTGGAACGTCGGCGTTTCATCGGTTCCGGCGGCCTGGCACGGCTGCTGCGTGGGGCCGAACCGGGCAGGGCCGCCGGTGGTCGGCGCGGGACCGGTGGCGACGCGAGCAGGTGTTAGGTGGCCATGCCGAAGGACGGGGTGGCGTGGCGAGATCGCTGAACCTTGGGACGTTGCGTGGGGGCGGGGCGGCGGTAGGCTGCGTGGATAGACCGACCAGTCGGGGTTCGGCGGTTCGGTCGAACACGAGTTGGCTGGACCAGCCGCAGTGCCGCGCAGACCATGGGGATGTTCGATTGGTATTTGCCTGACCCTCCGCTGCCTTGCAGATGGTGCAGAGCCCAGCTTGCCGAGTTCCAAGGCAAGCAGGGTCCATCCGAGCTGTTGGTATGGCGGGAGCGTCGTCAGGAGCCTGTGGATCAGCGATGTGACGAGCAGTGGCGCATGCCCGAGGCTGTTCGGCAGGGACTCCGCCTTCCGCCGACCTTCGCCATTCGCGGCGAGTGCCAGAGTTGCACCAACCACAGCGACTTCACGTGCTACACGGAGTCCGGCACTTGGGTCGACACCGTGCTCGGTTGCTTTGACCTGCTCGACCATCCCATCGATGCGCGCGACCTGGGAGGTGGTTTGCGGCAGTGCACCGGTTGCGCTTCGCACTGGGCGTGGCCCGTTGAGCGCAGACTCTCGGAGTGTCCTGAGTGCCACGCGTTGACAACACTGGTGAGCGCTTGAGAATGGCCAGCCAACAAGCCGCAGGAGGCGACCGGCCGCCAAGCCGGCCGGCGCCTCAGCGGCAAAGACGTTGACGAAGCATCCCCAGCAATGAGCGGTTCGTATAGACATGTCGTCGTAACCTCAATATGCTTGGCCAGCATCGTTGGCATGGTTATCTACCCACCGTGGTACTGGGACGACGGTCAAGCGTCATACATTTCAGAGCGCGCGACGATGGCCGGTTACCACTTGGTGTGGTGCCCTCCGCCCGCGCCACAGGACTTGCCGGTGGAGGATGGTTGGCATCCCGTCATCTGGTGGGGGGCGCTCGTGCTGCAAGTGGGCCTGACAGTGGTCATGTCTCTGGGCGTCGTCCTATGGACGCATTGCGCGAGGGCGTTTGGAAGGCAACCGAGGTTCAGGAGGATCCGACCCTTCGGCTCGCGCCCGAGCGTCAAAAGCGTCGGGTGGATAGATCCACAGGGTAGGCAAGGACGGATTGAGTCGGCGCTCATCGTCGTACGCAGCTTCGGTACAGTGGCAGCTGTCGGCTTGGGGAGCTTCGGCTTGTTCTCCGCAACAGCGACGCTGGGAGCGGCAAGGTCTATCCCAGTGTTCGTTCTCTACTTCGTTATCCAGGCTTCGGGCATCTTGTCGGTTGTCGGTGCGTTCATCGGGGTGCTCTGGGCCGGGCCGCGTGCCCGTTGGGCGCTTGGGCGAGAAGGATTCGCGTGGCTTGGCGGGACGGCTGTGCTGGCGACCCTCTTCCTGCTCTGGCCGCTTGTTTGATCATCGCAGCCTCGTGGCTTGCGGCCCATGGGCACATGCGGAGACGCACCGCGCGTCACATTGCCTTGAGCATGCGACCTTGCTTGCGAACCGATCAGGGCTGCAAGCGTGAGAGGGCGGCTCGGGCAGCGTCGCCGGCTTGCACGAGGCTGTTCAGGGCCGCAACGCACATGGAGCCGGTGCGGCCTGGGGCGGAAGCGTGCTCGGCCAAGACTGAGACGATGCCGGGCGCCGTTGCGGCGTACTGCACCAGAGCGTTGGCTGCGCCTTCCTTGGTGTCGCCGTGCTTGAGTGCAGCGGCTTGCGCCAGGATGCCGACCGGTTGATGAGGATGAGCCTTGGCTGCCATCATCTCCGCGATCGCGGATACGGCACGCGGGCTCCGATTGGGCTGGATCTGTTCGCGGGGGATACCTGGACCTTCGCCGTCCATGGTCTTGATGAGAGCACGGCAGATTGCCGTCGCCTCGTCTGCTGTGGGTTCCGGGAAGTCTGACGCCCTGATTCCGGAAAGTCTGGCGTCCTGAAG
>ERZ1066117.1190-NODE-1190-length-13951-cov-29.566926_pt1 | contig 13951 bp, 12 predicted proteins | sample MGYA00382764_ERZ1066117 | MGnify/ENA primary metagenome ERZ1066117 (study PRJEB33369, sample SAMEA5778347) | biofilm metagenome | biome: Industrial cooling water; feature: Water cooling tower basin; material: Biofilm | place: United Arab Emirates | collected...
CGTCCCGACCGCGGGGGCCCCGGCGGCGGGCGGCACTCCGGCCGCGGCCGGATCGGTGGGCGGCGCGGCGGGCGGGCCCGGCGGAGGCGGCACCGGGGCCTCGGGCGGCGCCTCGACCGCCGCGGGCGCCTGGCTCTTGACGTACGCGGCGTAACCGGCGCCGCCGCCGACGACGAGCAGGCCGACGAGGACGATCAGCCACGAGGGCAGGCCCGGGCTGAGGTTGCTCGACATGCGCTCGGGCCGCTCGCGCGAGAGATCCGGCATGCTGTCGAGGCTGCCGATGAAGGTCCCCTTGCTGGCCTCCTGCTTGGCGTGCGCCCCCGTGAACTCGAAGACGGTCTTCGCGCCGCCGGTGTTGAGCTCGTCGATGCGCCCGCCCAGCGGCGGCACCGGCTGCTGCGGCACCTGTCCCGGAGGATAGGGACCGACCGGCTGCTGCGGCGTCGGAGGGTACTGCCCGGGGCCGACCTGGCCCGCGCCCTGCGGGACCTGCCCCGGCGGGTACGGCTGCTGCGGGTACGGCTGCTGCGGATACGGCTGCTGCGGGTACGGCTGCTGCGGGTACGGCTGCTGCGGGTGCGCCTGCTGCTGCGGGTACGGCTGCTGCGGATACGGCTGCTGCGGGTGCGCCTGCTGCTGCGGCGGGTACGGCTGCTGCACCGCCGGGATCGGCGCGGCGCCCGGATACGGCGGCGCCGGCTGCGGCGGCTGGGACCCGGGGAGCTGGACGGCCACGCCGAGCTGCGCGGGCCTGTACTGGGGGGTCTGGGAGCTGCCCATCGGCACGGTGGAGTTGGGCTGCTGCGGTTGATTCACGAGTTCGGACTCCTTCGGGTCGCAGCGAGTGTGCCACGCGGCTGCGTCCCGGGCGAGGTTTGTGCGAGCGAGGCGGCCTCGCCCGCCGGCGCGCGACTTTTTGCTAGGCTCTCGCGGCGATGCGAGAGCAAGGCGGACGGTTCATCGCCATCGAGGGGATCGACGGGAGCGGCACGACGCTGCAAACGCGCGCGCTCGCCGATTGGCTCCGCGGGCGCGGCCACGACGTCGTCGAGACCCGCGAGCCGAGCCCTGGACCGATCGGCCGGCTGATCCGCGAGCGCCTCGGCGTCGACGCCCTCCCCCTCGATCCGGCCGCGCTCGCCCTGCTGTTCGCCGCCGATCGCCTCGACCACGTCGCCCAGGAGATCGAGCCGGCGCGCCGCCGCGGCGCCGTCGTCCTGTCGGATCGCTACCTGCTGTCCTCGCTCGCCTACCAGTCGCTCGACTGCGATCTCGCGTGGGTGCGGACGATCAACCGCGCCGCGCCGCCGCCCGATCTGTACCTCTTCCTTCGCGTACCGGCCGACGTCGCGTTCGACCGCGTGCAGCGCCGGGCCGCCGCTGGCGCCGCCGTGCGCGAGCGGTTTGACGCGCTCGAGCTCCAGCGCAAGATCGCCGCCCTCTACGAGGCCGCCTGCGCGAGCCCCGACCTCGGCGAGATCGTCGCGGTCGACGGCACCCAGGCGCCCGACGTCGTCACCGCGGCCCTCGCCGACGCGTGCGCCCGGCGCGGCCTGTAAGATGCGAGCCGCGCCGCGAGCCGGCGCGCTGCCCTTCGCGCGCGAGGTCGCAGCCCGACCCGGCCATCGCCGCGGGGATCGACCTCCCGCGACCGATCCCCTGCACCTCCGGCGACCTCCGGCGCGACGAACCGCGGGGCCGAACTCGCCAAGCGCGGGGACGCTGAAGCCCCTGTCCTTCGGGGCACGTCCCGGGCCGGCGGCTGCGGGCGCGCAGGCGTGCGCGCAGGGCCGGCCAGACGAGCCGCGACGATGCGCGTCTCCGCGCGCGGTCCGGTTGCGCCGCCACGCGCCCGCGGACTACCATGGGCGCGATGATCGACTACGCAGTGTTGTGCAGAGCCATCGAGGACTGGAAGTCCGGCCACGCCCCGCGCGCGGCGACGAGTCGGCCCCCGCCGCGGCCGAGCCGCCCGGCCGCCCCGCAGCCCGTCGAGGCCCTCGAGGTCGCCGACGCCGTCGAGGACATCCAGGAGCAGCAGGCCCCCGAGGATCGCACCATCATCTACCAGATGCCCGAGATCGTCGACGAGAACGAGATCTAGCCGGCGCTGCCGCCTCGCTCGAGCCCCGCGGCTCGCGGCCCGAGACCGGCCCGCGACGCGGGGCTCGGCGCGTCCGTGGCCCTCTTGTTTCACCTGTCTGAAAGGACATGTGACACCCGAGCGGCCGGCGATCACCTGCTCGAAGAGACAGCCTGGCCGCGCAGCCGACGCCCCCCCGCGGGGGGCGCCTTCGACGAGCTGCCCCGCGCCGCTCGCCGCGCGAAGACACCTGGCCCGCCGAACATGCCCCGGAGGACATGCACGACGGGCCTGGTCGCTGCGCGCAGCGGCGGGCTCAGGTGCCCATGACCGCGACGACCGCGACGACCGCGATCACCAGCACGATCACGCCGACGATCACCAGCTTGTTCGATCCGCCGCTCGCGCCCTCGAGCTCCTCGGCGCTCTCGAGCACCGACTCGGGCGGGCGGGTCGCGGCGACCGCCGGCTTCTTCGGCTCCGCGGTCGGCTGCGGCTGCGGCGGGGTCAGACCGCCGAAGTCGAAGCTCGTGTTGCCGGTGAAGCTCGGCACCTCGGGGGCGGCCAGCGGGGCGCTCGGCTCGGCCGGCGCCGGGGCGAGCGGCGCCTCGGGCTCGCCGCGCAGCCGCGCGCCGAACGACGTCATCGGCTCTGCCCCTTCGGCCAGGTCGGGCTCGGGCCCGCGCACGCGGGCGTTCGGCGCCTCCGGGCTCGGGGCGAACGCGACGACGGTGCCCGACTCGGTGGTCACCTGGCCGTCGTAGAACTCGGGCTCGGCCTCGGGCTCGCTCGGCTGGCCGCCCTCCTCCTTGCCCTGCAGCTCGGCCTCCATGAACATCGTCCAGCCGCGCGAGCTGGGCGTGTTGCCGGCGACCGACTGGTCGGTCTTCTCCTGCGCGGGCGCCGGCGTCGGGGTCGCCGCGGCGGGGACCGCGTCGTTGAGCTCCTCGAGCATCGTCCAGCCGCGGGTCGTCGGGCTCGCGGGCGGCGGCGCGGCGGCGGCGGCCGGGTTCGTCAGGGCGAGCGCCGCGGCGTCGGCCTCCGACGGCTCGTCCATGATCATCGTCCAGCCGCGAGTGCTCGGCTTGACCTCGCCGGGCGCGGCCGCGGGGGCCGGCGCGGGCGCGGGGGTCGGCGCGGCGACCGGCGTCGGCGCAGGGGCCGGCGTCGGCACCGGCACCGGCGCGAACGAGCCGACCGTCGGCGTCGGGGCCGGCGTCGGGGCCGGCGTCGGAGCGCCCATCACCGGCACGCCCGGCGCAGCAGCGCCGTTCGACTCGCCGTCGGTCGCCTCCATGAACATCGTCCAACCGCGGGTGCGCGGCTTGGGGGCCGGCGCGCCCTGGGTCGCGCTCGGCGCGGCGACCGGCGGCGCGGTCACGGGCGGCGCGGCGACCGGCGGCGACAGGGTCGGCGGCGCGAAGCTCGGCGGGCCGAGGTTCGGCGCGACGATCGACGGCGTCGCCGGCGACGCCGACGGCTTGGGGCCGACGGCCGGCGGCGGCGCGATCGACGACGCGGCCGGCTTCGGACCGACGGCGGGCGGCGGCGCGACGAGCGGCTTGGTCACGAGCGAGGGGACGGGCGCAGCGGCCGGCTTCGGCGCCGCGGAGGCGGCGGCCGGCTTCGGCCCGCTGTCGAGCTTGGGGGCGTCGGGGTCGGTCATAAGGTCGTCGAGCGTGTCGTGACGGTCACCGCCCTCGCGGGGGAAGTCGCGGACGATGACGCCGAGATCACCGAGGAACTTGCTCAGCGCCGGGCGGGCCTTCGGATCCTTCGCCAGCGCCGCGAACAGCTGCGGCGGCATCGAGTTCTCCGGCGGCAAGCTGGCGGCGTGCTGCAGCAGCGTCGTGCCGGTGTCCTCGGCCATGAACAGCGACTGGCCCTTGAGCAGGCGGAACGTCAGCGAGGCGAGGTTGTAGACCAGCGTCCGCTCGTCGATGTTCTTGCCCTCGACCTGCTCGGGCGCGATGCTGTCGATCGAGCCGAAGCTGACGCCGCCCTGCGGGTCGCCGACGGCGAAGTTGAACAGCTTGATCTCGCGGCCCTCGCGGACGATCGACTCGGCGCCGAGGTTGCGGTGGAGCACACCGACCTTCTGGGCCGCGGCGACCGCGTTGGCGATGTCCTGGATCGTCTGCGCGACCTCGTCCGGCGGCAGCGCGCCGTGCTCGGCGAGCGTCCGCCCGCCGATCTTCTCGTGGACCTCGTAGATCCCGCCCCCCTGCATCTTGCCGCAGTCGATCACCTGGACGATCTGCGGCGAGTGGACCTTCTCGAGCTGACGGAGCTCGCGGAGGCTGCGCTCGAGGGCGACCGGCGACGCGAAGCTGTCCTGCGCGTACACGGTGACCTCGACCCGGGCGCCGCTCAGGTCGGTCGCCTCGTAGGTCGCGCTGCCGCCTCGCGTCCGGACCACCGCGCCGAGGGTGTACGTCCCGTCGATCACTGTTCCCGGTGAGAGCTGAGGCGCGGTCGTCGCTTTCGTCATGGGTTCTCCGCGAGGGGGGAAAGTCGCGCTCCGAGACTATGCGCTGCTAGGTAGATGATCAAGCGCACGGCAAGACCGGGCCCCCGCCGACGTCGACCGGCGCAGGGTTCACTCGCGCCGAAAGCCACGAGGCCTTGCGACCCCGGGCATCGCCCAGGGGTCGCGGGCTTTCGCGGAGACGGACGGGGACACGCGGCCTCGGCAGCGGTGATCTCGCCCGCAGCTCGGGGGGCGAGCCGCGGGCGTTGGCAGCGGACGACGCTAGGCCTTGCTGGCGGCCGGAGGCGCGGCCTTGGGCGCGGGCTGACCGGGCTCGCCGAGAGCCGCGAACAGCTCCTTGGCGGACAGCGTGCTGTGCCGGCCCTGCTTCATCTTACGAGCATGACCAGCATTCTTTTGACGACGAGCGCGCTTGCGCTTGGTGACTGCAGTGAAGGAAGCCATCGCGGGACCTGCTTGCGGGAGGGCGAGGGATAGCCGGGTGCCGCCGGGTTGTCAACCGCGCGCGCGCGGCGAAAGCACCGGTCGGGCGCCTTTTCAGTCGCCGCTCGCGCGTGAGAACACCCGCTCGACGGCGAGGACGCCGGGGATGTCGCGCAGCGTCGCCATCAGGGAATTGAGCTGGCCCAGGCTGCGGACCGTCGTCTGGAAGGTGTTGATCGCCCGCTGGCCGCTGTCGTAGGCGCGGCAATTGGCCTGCTTGATGTTGATCCCGTGGTGCGAGAAGGCCCGGCTCATCTCGGCGAGCAGGCCGACCGTGTCGGTCGTCCGGACCTCGATCGTCAGCGGCCCGTCGATCTCCAGGCCCGGCTCCCAGGCGAGGTGGAGGCGCCGCTCGGCGATCCGCTCGAGCGCCTCGGGGCAGCCCTCGACGTGGGCGACGATCCCCTTGCCCGGCAGGAAGAACCCGATCAGCGGATCGCCCGGCAGCGGCGAGCAGCACGGGCTCAGCTGGATCATCGGTGCGCCGGAGCTGCCGGCCTCGATCCGCTCGCGCGTGACCAGCAGCGGCGAGCCCGGCGCGCCTTGCCCCGGGGCCAGGCGGCCGAACCCCGGCAGCTTCGGGCCGGGCTTTTTGCCGGACATCCGGCGGAACATGCGCTTGAACAGGTTGTCGTCGGCGTCTTCGGCGACCGGCGCGAGCGCGTCGGCGACGAGGCCCGCGGCGACCTGCCCGGCGCCGATCGCCTCGTACAGCCCGTCCTCGGTCCGCTGCTCCTTGGTCAGGTCGAGCCCCGCCAGCCGCGGCATCAGCTGCCCCTGGGCCTCGAACTCGCCGAGCACGCGCCCGCGGCCGGCGAGCTCCTGCTCGACCAGGCTGCGCCCGAGCGCCCGCAGCCGCCCGCGCTCCTGGTGGCGCAGGTACTGCTTGATCCGCGCCTGGGCCCGCGAGGTCTGGCACATCTTCAGCCACTCCTTGCGGACCGCCGGGTTCGGGCTGGTGATGATCTCGATCGTGTCGCCCTGCCGCAGCTGGTAGCGCAGCGGGACCATGTGCCCGTTGATCCGCGCGGCCGAGCAGTGGACCCCGAGGTCGGAGTGGATCGCGAACGCGAAGTCGATCGGCGTCGCCCCGCGGGGGAACGTGTGGATGTCGCCCTGCGGGGTGAACACGAACACCTCGTCGGCGAACAGGTCGGCCTTGACCGCGGCGATGAACTCGTGCGGGTCGACGACCTCGCCCTGCCAGTCCATCAGGCTCTTGAGCCAGGCGAGGTTCTGCCAGCCGCCGTTGCCGGCGACCGCGCGGTCGCGCCGCCACTCGGCGATGATCCCCTTCTCCGCGACCTCGTCCATCGCCGCGCTGCGGATCTGCAGCTCGAGGCGGACGCCGTGCGACATCACCGCGGTGTGCAACGCCTGGTAGTGGTTCTGCCGCGGCAGCGCGATGTAGTCGCGGAACCGGCCCGGCACCGGCGTGAACCGGCCGTGGACCACCCCGAGAGCGGCGTAGCAGGCCGCGCGGTCGCGGACGACGATCGTGTAGGTCACGAGGTCGGACACCTGGTCGACGCCGTGCTCCTGCTCCTCGGTCAGGCGGTAGACCTGGTACGGCCGGCGGACCGTCGCGCGCACGCGGACCGGCCCGAAGATCGCCTCGTCCCACACCACGCGGTCGTCGCCGGCCGGCGCGGCGCCCTCTTGCGGCGGGCTCGGCTGGAACGCCGCCTCGAGCGGCGCGAGCCCGCGGGCGACGAAGTCGGGGGCCGCCGCCAGCAGCGCGTCGATCTTCGCCTGCACGCCCTGGTAGATCGCCGGCTCGAGGTAGCGGAACGACAGGTCCTGCAGCTCCGTCCGCAGCCACTGGATCCCGAGCCGGTTGGCCAGCGGCGCGTAGATCTCCATCGTCTCGCGGGCGATCCGCTGCTGCTTGTCGGCCGGCATGTGCGCCAGCGTCCGCATGTTGTCGAGCCGGTCGGCGAGCTTGACCAGCAGCACGCGGATGTCCTGGCTCATCGCCAGCAGCATCTTGCGGAAGCTCTCCGCCTGCTGCTCCTGGCGCGACAGGTACGGCACCTTGCCGAGCTTGGTGACGCCGTCGACGATCCCGGCGATCTCCCCGCCGAACTGCTCGGTCAGGTCGAACACCGACAGGTCCGAGTCCTCGACCGCGTCGTGCAACAGGCCCGCGATCACGCTGCTGGTGTCGAGACCGAGGCGGGCGATCGTCTCGGCGACGCGCAGCGGGTGGGTCAGGTACGGCTCGCCGCTCTTGCGCACCTGGCCGGCGTGGCTGCGCTCCGCGAGCGCGAACGCGCGCTCGACCGGCGCGAGGTCGGTGACCCCGTGCAGCCGCAGCTCGGCGAGCAGCCCTGCCGCGCTCGGCTCCGGCCGCGCGGCCGGAGCGACCTGGACCGCGACGTCGTTCACGCGCCCTCCTTGCCCTCGATCTGTGTCCGGCCGCCGATCGCCAGCACCTGCTGGCCCGACAGCACCGCCTCGGCGGCCGCGCGCTGGCGGTCCTTGCGGTGCAGCTCCGACAGATAGATCGCCCGCAGGACGTCGTACGCGCGCTCGAGGTCGTCGTTGACGATCACGTAGTCGTACTCGCCGTAGTGCCCGAGCTCCTCGCGCGCGACCCGCAGGCGCCGCTCGATCACCTCCGGCGCGTCGGTGTTGCGGGCCCGAAGCCGCCGCTCGAGCTCGCCGAGCGACGGTGGCAGGATGAACACCAGCACGACGTCGTCGGGGAACTTGGTCCGCAGCTGGCGGCCGCCCTGGAAGTCGATGTCGAACAGCAGGTCGGTCCCGGCCGCGAGCGCCTGGCGGACCAGCGCCGCCGACGTCCCGTAGTTGTTGCCGTGGACCAGCGCGTACTCGGCGAACTCGTCGCGCGCGACCATCTCGGTGAAGCCGTCGCGGTCGATGAAGAAGTACTCGACCCCGTGGGTCTCGCCGGGCCGCGGCGGCCGGGTCGTGTACGACACGCTGAACTGCAGCTGCGGGAACTCCTCCCGCAGGCGCCGGCAGAGGGTGGTCTTCCCGGCCCCGGAAGGGGATGAAACGACGAGCAGCAAGCCCTTGTACTTATTCGACATTCTGAACCTGCTCTCGAATCCGCTCCACGCTCCCCTTCGCCGCGATCACGACGGCGCTGCCGGTGTGGCTGGTGATCTTGCTGCCGATCGTGGTCAGCTCGCGGAACAGCTCCTGCGCGAGGAAGTCGAGGGTCTTACCCTGCCCGGTCTGGGCCGGCGCGTCCAGAACCGCGCGCAGCTGCCCGAGGTGGCTGTCGATCCGCGCCAGTTCCTCCTCAATGTCGCCCCGCTGGACCAACGCCGCAACCTCCTGGGCGATCCGCTCCGGCGGCGGCGGGCTCACGCCGGCCTTCTCACACAGCGCGGCGATCCGGTCGCGCAGCTTCGTGACCAGGCGCTCGGCCTCCCCGGCGCGCGCCGCGTCGAGCCCGGCGACCTGGTCCTGGAGCCCCGCGGCCAGCTCGGCGATCGCCGCCGCGAGCGCGGCCCCCTCTTGCTCGCGCATCGCACACAGGGCGTCGAGCGCCTCGTCGACCAGCGCGTCGAGCTCCGGCGGGGCGGCGATCGGGGCCTCCGACCCGCCCGCGCGCGCGGCCACGAGCCGCAGCACGTCGATCGCGGTGAACGCCGCCGGCGCGGGCAGCCCGAGCCGCCGGGCCTGCGCCTCGACCTGCTGCGCCTGCGCCAGCACCTCGCCGATCCGCTCGAGGTCGGCCGGCCCGAGGCCCGCCGCGCCGCCCCCCGCGGCCTGCAGGTGGACAAGCACGTCGACCCGGCCGCGCTTCAGCCGGGCCTCGATCCGGCGTCGCAGCGCCTGTTCGGCCGCGCCGCCGAACGGCTGGCGGATCTTCACCTCGAGGAAGCGCTGGTTGACCGAGCGCAGCTCGACCCCGAGGCGCATCGGCTGACCGGCGACCTCGGTGACGCAGCTCGCCGCGCCGAACCCTGTCATGCTGCGAAGCGGCACCCCTTGCTCACTAGCGCCTCCGCGGGGGCTACCGCAAGGGCCCGCCGAGCGCCTATGCTCGCCGCCCCGATGCTCCTCGCCCGCCCGACCCGCACCCGCGGACACTGCGACGCCGGCGCTGCGCCGCGTCGGGCCGGCGCGCCACGAATCACACAAATCACCGGACTCGCCCTCGCCTGCGCCCTCGCGCCTGTCCCCGCGGCGCTGGCCGCAGAGCCAGCCCCGGTCGCCCCGGCGGAGCCTGCCGAACCCGCACCCGCGCTCCCTCCGCGGGGTCCGTCCGCCGCCGAACCGACCACGCCGGCGCCTCGGTCCCTGGCCGGTGAGCCAGCCGCGTCCCCGAACCCTCCGCTCCTGGCCGCAGAGCCAGCCGGCCCCGCCGCTCCGCCCGCCGCCGCCCCGCCGGACCCCGCGCCCACGACGGCCCCGCCGCGCCCGAGCGAGCGCCGCCCACGGCGGCGATGGGCCCTCGGCGTCGAGGGCGTCGCCCTGCAGATCCCGCCGCTGCGCCCGCGGGTCGCCACGCTCGACCCCCGCTTCCTCGGCGCCTCCGTGACGCTCGGCGGGGTCGGCGCCGTCGGCCGCGTCCGCGTCGCCCCCGAGCTCGCGCTCGAGCTCGCGGTCCGCTCCGGCTCGCTGCGCTACCGCAGCGCCGGCGACCTGATCTCGCAGGACCTCCTGCTCGCCGAGCTCGGCGCCCTGCTGTTCCTGGCCCGCGGCGACGTCGGCCACTTCGCCCTCGACGCCGGCCTCGGCGGGCTCGCCCACGCGATCCGCTACGAGCTCGCCGACGGCCGCGGCGGCCGCCAGCTCGCCCCCGCCTTCACCATCCGCGTCGGCGCCGACCTCGAGCTCCTGCTCGGCCGCGTCGCCCTGACCTTCTCGCTGCGCGGCTACGGGGTCGTCACCGCCGCCGCCCGCACGCGCGCCAGCGGCTCGCTGTTCGACGGCGCCACGGACGCCGATCGCCGCGCCCCCCTGCCCCGCTACCAGACCTACCTGCTCGGCTCGGCCGGGCTCCTGTACAGGTTCTGACGGACAGGCCCCGGCGGCCATGCGCCTTCGGGCATGTCTCTCGGGACATGCCCCTCACACCAGCCTCAACCCGCGTCGGCCTCGGCCTCGAAGCGGGCGAACATCGCCTCGAGCCCGCGGTAGCGCAGGCCGTCGGGGCCGACGGCGTCGGCCGGCTCGGCGCTCGCCGGGGCGGACGGGAACAGGAGGTGGAAGAAGAGGATCCAGGTCGCCATCGCTGCGCTCCTTGTCTCGGGGGGCCCCGCCTCGGGGCCCGGGGGCGCTTGTAGCAGCATGTCCTACCTGCGAAAAAAAACCGGCGATCTCGTGCTGCGCCCGGGGCCCAACGGCGCCGCCTCGCGCAGGGCTCGTCGTCGCTGGCGAGGCGGCGAAACGAAGTCGCACTGGATCGCACGACGAGCCTCGCCGACGAAGCCAGCGGCGACGAGACCCTGCGCGCAGCGCTAGCGCGCGTCCTCGGCCGGCGCCGCCGCGAACCCGAGGCGATCGAGGCGCGGCAGGTCGTCGGCGAACGCGATCCCGGTGACCGCCCGCGAGAACAGCGTCACCGCGACGGGGGCGTGCAGCACGATCGCCGGGCGCAGCGCCGCGAGGCGATCGGCGATCGCCCGCTTCGCCGCGTCGCGGTCGGCCCGCGTCGCCGCCAGCCGGTAGGCGTCGAGCGCCGCGTCGAGGATCCCGTCCGCGAGCCCGGTCAGGTTGTGCGCGCCCTTGCTGTGGAACCACGGCGCGAGGTCGTGGTCGCTGGCCCCGGCGAGCCGCACCAGCGCGACGCTGAACTTGCCCGCGCGCAGCAGGTTGGTGACGACGTAGCCCCAGCTCGCGGTGACGCTCGGCGCCTGGATCCCGATCTGCTTCCAGCCGGCCCGCAGCGCCCGCGCGACCCCGGTCGCCAGCCCCGGGCTCGGGTCCCACGTCAGCGGCAGGCGCAGCGTCGCGGTCTGCCGGCGCCGCACGCCGCGCTCGAAGATCCACCCGAGCTCGGTCAGGATCGCGTCGGCCGCGGCCCGCCCGGCCGCGTCGGCGTTCGCGTCGGGCGGACCGGCGAGCGGCCCGAGCCCGGCCTCCGCGTCGCGGCCCTCGGCGAGCGCGACCAGATCGATCGGCGCCGGCGCGTGGAGATCGACCGGCACCGCCGCCGGCAGCCCGCGCAACCCGTAGACCTGCTGCGCCAGCTCGCCGCGCGGGGTCGCCAGGTCGAGCGCCTGGCGCATCCGCGGGCCCGCCTGCACGCCCTCGCGCAGGTTGAAGAGCGCCAGGTCGTAGCGCGGTGGGCTGACGAGGTAGGCGACGAACCGGCTCGCCATCGCCGGCTTGGCCAGCTCCTTCGGCACATGGACCGGCGCGACCTCGGCGAGCACGTGGACCTCGCCGCGGCGCAGGGCGGTCAGCGCCGCTGCCCCGTCGTCGATCGCCCGCAGCGCGATCCGCTTCGCCAGCCCCGGCGCCGGCGTCACCCGCTCGAACGTCAATTGCACGTCGTCCTGCGCGAGCAGGCGCAGCGGCCCGGACCCGATCGGCTGGGCCGCGAAGCTCCCGCCGGCCTGGTGGCGCGCGCGCGGCACGATCTTGATCGCCGCGAGCTTCTCGAGCGCGAGTGGGTCGTCCTGCTCGAAGCTCAGCCGGACCCACCGGCCCGAGCTGTCCTTCGGGCCACCCGGCGGGCCGTCGATCGCCTCGGCCGCGCGCAGCCCGTCGAGCCCGTAGCGCTGGCGCAGCGCCTGCCCGCGCGGGCCGAGCCACTGCTCGGCGCTGTAGAGCACGTCCTCGCGGGTGACCGGGCTGCCGTCGTGGAACTCGGCCCCCTCGCGCAGCCGGCACGCGAAACCGCGCGCCGCCGGGTCGGGCTCGCAGCGCTCGGCCAGCGCCGACTCGGCCCACGGCGCCGCGTCGGTGCGGCGGCGGACCAGGCCCTCGAACAGCAGATCGTCGGCGACGCGCTGGCCCCACGGGTCGAGCTCGGAAAGCGGGTCGAGCCCGGTCGGGAGCCGGCGGACCGCGACGATCAGGGTGTCGTCGGGCGCGGGCGCCGGGGAGATCGCCGTCGGCGTCGGCCCGGCCGCGATCGGACCTTCCGCGGCCGCCGGGGCCCCGGGCTCGCCGCCGCAGCCGGCCCCCGCGGGCGCGCCCGCGAGCCACGCCGCCGCCAGGACCGCCCGGGCCGGCCTCCGCGGGCGGTGGGGCGCCGGCGGGGCGGCCGGCGGCGACTTCGTCCGAAAGCGCACCGCCACCATCTACCGCAAGCCCCGAGCACTTGAAAACACGCACGCGCGCATGTTACCCAGGCACCTGGAAATCGGCGCTCCCCGCCCGGAGAGCGCCCGGAGGACGACGCCCCCGATGACGCGCTCTGCTTCTACGATCCTCATCACGACCGCGCTCTCCCTGGCTCTATCGGCCTGCGGCGGCCAGCCGGCGCCCAAGGTCAAAAAGTCCAGCGAAGACGACGCACCGTCGGCGGCGGACAACGTCAAGTTCGAGCTCCCGCCGGCCCCCGACTTCGACGAGGGCAAGGTCTCCGAGAAGTGGGACGACGGCCCGTGGTCGATCTACGGCCTGCGCAAGAACATCGAGGAGAACGTCAAGGTCGGCGACGCCGGCCAGGAGATCGAGGTCAAGGGCTACGTCCTCGACATCTACGAGCCGCCGGTCTGCCCCGAGGGCGAGAAGTGCGCGATCGGCAAGCAGCCGCACATCTGGATCACCGACAAGGCCGACGAGAAGGGCAAGAAGCGGGCGATGATGGTCGTCGGCTACCGCTTCACGATCCCCGACTACGACGCGAAGCGCTGGGAGAAGATCCCGGACGTCGTGTTCGAGAAGGGCAAGCAGTACACCTTCAAGGGCAAGTTCAAGCGCTTCTCCGACCAGGGCTTCGCCGACGCCCGCGGCCTGATCGACTTCACCTTCTACAAGGCCGTCGACCCGACCACCGGCGTCGAGGGTTGGATCGCGCCGCGCGGCGCGTCGTGGCACCCGCTCGAGCTGGCGCGCATCGAAGAAGAGCAGCGCAAGCTGGTCGAGAAGGTCAACAAGGACAAGAAGAAGAAGTGAGGTCGCCCGTGCATCTGTACAAGCTCCTCGTCCTGTCCACCTTCGTCGGTTCGCTCGCCGTCGGCGCCGCCTGCACGTCGCCCGAGGCCGAGGCCTGCGAGAACTTCAAGGAGACCCGCGACGCCTGCGAGGCGATGAACGGCAACGAGGTCGAGCCGATGAATTTCGACCTGTGCGCCAACGTCGACCCCGAGTGTCGGGAGTTCTACGAGTGCGCCGTCCAGCAGCAGTGCACCGAGGTCGGCGGGGTGTTCCGCCTCGACTACACGAAGACCTGCACGATGCCCGAGGACAAGGCCTGCACCGACGCCGACCTCCGGCCCTGATCGATCCCTCGCGCGCGCAAGGCCGCCGACGAGCCCCGGCTCGCGGCGGCCTTCGTCATTTGGATCGGCCCTTCTCCGACACACCGCGCAGACGCGGGTCCTTCTCCGACGCGCAGACGCGCGTCTTTCTCCGACGCGCAGACACGGGTCCTTCTCCGACGCGCAGACGCGCTCCGACGCGCAGACGCGCTCCGACGCGCAGACGCGGGTCCTTCTCCGACGCGCAGACGCGGGGCCACGAAGGACATGGAGCGGGCGGACCCGGCGCGGCGCCATGGGTCCCTCGCGGGCGTCGGGTTCCCCCCCATGGCCGTGCTCGGCGGCCCACGCGTCCCACGTCCAACTACGCACAAAGGACATGCTTCCAATGACATGTCCCGAGTGCCCGGCTGGCCGCCTGCGCGCGCGCCATGGGTCCCCCCCGCCTGCGTCCCAGGCGCCGCGCTGGGTCCGCCCTGCTGTATTGGCTCAGCGGGAACGAGACAGGTGGGTGGGTTGACGAACGGAGGTGTG
>ERZ1066117.1191-NODE-1191-length-13949-cov-6.251188_pt1 | contig 13949 bp, 7 predicted proteins | sample MGYA00382764_ERZ1066117 | MGnify/ENA primary metagenome ERZ1066117 (study PRJEB33369, sample SAMEA5778347) | biofilm metagenome | biome: Industrial cooling water; feature: Water cooling tower basin; material: Biofilm | place: United Arab Emirates | collected...
CGGCCATTGTCGTCAGCACCGCATCGCGTCGGCCCCGATCCTGGAACCACGAGGCCAGCGCCGCCGTGCCGGTGAGCACCAGGCCCAGCGTTGCCCACGGCAGCAATCCCTCGATCACCCGGGAACGCAATAGGGCCGGCGGATGGAACCCGCCCAGCAACAGGAGCGCTACCATCACGCCCACGCCGGCCAGTCCCAGGCACACCAGGCCGACCCGTTCGAGCCAGTCGGGCACCAGTTGCTCGCCCGTGAGCCATCGCTCCAGGTAGCGGCCCACCAGCAGAGCCAACGCCGGGTACGCGGGCAACACATAGTTGGGCAACTTGGTCTGTGCCACGCTGAAAAACAGCACATAGACGCCCGCCCACACCAGCAGAAACAGCACGGCCGGGTCGCGCCGATCCTTCCAGCCCTGCCACACCGTCGGTCCGAGAAACAGCGACCAGGGCAACAATCCGGGCATCAGCACTAGCAGGTAATAAAAGAACGGCCCCGAATGATTTTCCATCACGCCCGAGGCACGCTTGAGATTGTGAACCATGAAGAACTCACGCACCCACACGCCGCGCGTCTCGGCCGCCACCCAGCCATACCACGGCCCAGCCACCAGCACCGTGGCCAGGATCAATCCCAGGACGCGAATATCGAGCAGACGGCGCAGTTCGCCGCGCAGGGCCAGAAACACAAACGCCACACCCGCCGGCAGAACGAAGCCGACCGGCCCCTTGGCCAGCACGCCCAACCCCGCACAGAGGCCGACGCCCCCCAGCCAGCCGCGACCGCCCCGGGCATAGTCATCCCAAAAGAAAGCCAGCGTTGCGGTGGTACAGGCCAGCAGCAGGGCATCGGGATTGGCGAAATGGCCCGCGGCCACCACGCCGGGCGAGGTGATGAGCACCAGACCAGCCAACAGCCCCACCAGGGGAGAGAACATCCGCATCCCCAGCAGATACACGCTCAGAATGGTCACCAGCGCGGCAAAGGCCGAGGGCAATCGGGCGGCCCACTCGTTGAGTCCCACCAGTTTGGCCGCACCGATCTGCAGCCAGTACAGAAGAGCCGGTTTGTCGGTGCGAAGATCGTAATTGAACGTCGGCACCACCCAGTTGTCGGCCTGGATCATCTCGCGGACGCACTCGACGTTGTTGCCCTCGTCGATGTCCCAGAGCGAGGGCACGCCCAGGCCAGGCAGGCAGGTCAGCGCCCATACCCCGGCGAGTAACGCGATATGCCCCCACGGCCGGTCGTATCCCCGCAGCATGCCCTGGTCCTCTTTCCCGACGGCACCATACTCCATGTCGGTTTTCGGAGCGAGATCACTTGATCTCCCACTCGACCAGGTCGTCTGGCGAATCCAGGTAGCCGGCGTAAGAAATGCGGTTCTGACGATAACGCAGGCGACAGGACGACTCATGAACCCGCACGGGCGAAAGCACGCTCTGCAGTGCCAGCACGCGCCCCGCCTCGATGGTGGTGCCCCGCAGTCCCAGCGTGACGGTGGCCACGCGTTCCCGTTCGCCGCGCCACACCAGCACCGCCGCACCTTCGCGTTGCCGCACACACACCTCACAGTCTACCAACTCGATCTGCTGCATGCCGGAGTCGGCTGCTTCGAGATTGATCGCCTGCCGCTGGGCCTCCAGGGTGCAGCCGCGTAGCGTAAGCCGGGCGGCCTTTCGCACCGAGAGCAGGGGCGGCTGCGCCTCATCGTGCAAGGTGATTCCTTCCAGTGTCAGATCCGCACTGGTTTGGAGCAGCGGCTCCCAGGCGTCGGTCTCGCGTCGCACGATCACGGGACGCACGCCCGGCGCGGCACGCACGGTTAACGCCGTTTCCCGCCGCAAGGCGCTGACCACATACGGCCCGGTCTCGTGGAGCGTGATCATGCTGCCCGGTGGTGCCTCGGCAAAGGCGCGGGTCAGGTCCAGCGGTTCGGCAGCGGGCACACTCAGCATCGGCGACGCCCACGCGGGCGCCTCGACTCCCAACCGCGCCAGGCCGCCCAGGAGCACCCCCACCAGGATCGCCGCCGCCCAGACCCAGCGTTTCCGCGCTGGTTGCGGCTCTCGAAGCGACGGCACCTCAAGCAAGGTCTCGACCTGGCAGGGATCGCTCAGCCGGCGCTCCGGGTCGCGTTCCATCAGGCGATTCACTAGATACACCAGCGGCGCAGGCGTGTCGGGACGCAGCACCTCGATCGGCTCGGCTTCCTCCAGACGGTGCCGCAGCAGTTTGCCCATCGGATCACCGCCCGGGTACGGTACCCGACCCGTGAGCAACTCGTAGAGCGTACACCCCAGCGAGTACAGATCGCCCCGCACGTCGGCGGGATCCCCCAGGCCTCGCTCCGGAGCCAGGTAATCCGGGGAGCCACACACCGAGTCATCGCCGACCCCACATGTCAACCCCATGTCGATCAATTTGATCACGGGTTGATCGGCGTCGGGCATGAGGATGAGATTGGCCGGTTTGACGTCGCGATGCACCAGTCCGCGCGAGCGCAGATAGCCCAGCGCCGAGGCCACCTGCCGGGCCACCGTCTCGACCAGAGGGAACGGCAAAGGCCCAGTCTCGCTCAGCAGCCGAGCCAGATCGACGCCCTCGACGTATTCCAGGGCCAGCACCAGTCGGCCTCGTTGACGGCTGGCATCGTACGCTTGCACAATGTGGGGATGCGATAGCCGAGCAGCGATGGCCGCCTCGACGGTGTCTTTGTCCGTGCCGCGACGGGTCATTTTGAGCGCGACGACGCGATCCATGAGCACATGGTGGGCCTTGAAGACGACGCCCTGCCCTCCGGTGCCGAGTCGATCCAGCAGGATGTACGGCCCCACGCGCAGACGGTCGAGCCGACCACGGGCAATCTGCCGTGCCTGGTAGCGTGTCAACAACCCCGCCTCGACAAGCGGCTTCAGCTGACCATCCCACGAGGGAGCCAGCCGGGCAAGTTGGCCATCGTCGAGCAGTTGCAAATCACGCAGCGATTCCAGCGAAAGTGTTGTCCTCATCCGTGAGGCTCCGGAAGGGAGTCGTGCCGTGTTCCAGGGAGTATAGTCGCTCGGCGTCCACTCCTCAAGAGCGGCTCAGGCGACTCCCCTGCACCGGTCCAACGCCCAGCAACCGCGAACCTGCGCGCAACCCTGCCGAAAATGGGCCAAAATCGCCTCCTCACCCCCGGCATCCTCCAGCGCGTCGGCCAGAATGCCAATGCGACCAAAGGTGCGGTCGTCGTAGATGCCCCGCGCCAGAGCAGGAATCAGGCCTCGCTCCCACGTAAACCAGTCACCAGGCGCGGCGACCTGCTGAAACGGATCCCCCCAGATTTCGCGAACCAGCGCCGCCTGTGCAGCCCGCTCGGCGGCGTAGGCCAACGACTGGTGATTGCCACGTGACCGGGCGATCGCCTCGGGCAAGTCGAAAGAGGCCTCGGCAGCGGTGGAGATCAGATAGCTCAGGGGCGGATAGGCGTAGCGTCCCTTGGCCGAGCGGATCTCGTTTTCCATCAACCGTTCGTCGGCCCGAAGCATGGCCAGATCGATGAGATCGGCCTGCGAGCGCGTCGGGATGATGCAATTGGGCCGCAAAGCACAGGCGACGCCGAAGAGACGCAGACGACGGGACGTGGCCAGCCCCAGACGCTGAAGATACTGGAGCATGGCGATCGGCTCGGGGCAGGTCATCCAGTCGTCGCGGGTCACGGTATCCTCCTCGTGAGAGCAAGGACAGCGCCGTCGCGAGCGAAGTTCGCAGTCGGTTTACCCACCCGCCAGAATGGCCCGAACCTCGGAATCGGGCACGTCGTCCACTAGCCGCACCTCGCCCAGCCGAGTCGGCAGCACGAAACGCAAGCGCCCGGCCAGCGCCTTTTTGTCCGTCCGCATCGCCTGGAGAAGCGCCTCCACCGGCCAGGTGCGATCGACCTGACGTGGCAACCCCAACGCGTCGAGCAGGGCCGCCTGACGAGCCACCACCTCGTCGGGGATCAGCCCACGCCGTGCGGCCAGTCGCGCCGCGCAGTCCATGCCCACGGCCACCGCCTCCCCGTGGGTCCAGGCGCCATACCCGGCCACGCTTTCAAAGGCGTGAGCAAAGGTATGACCATAATTGAGAGCCGCACGGATGCCGGTTCGTTCAAACTCGTCCTGCTCCACCACCTGGGCCTTGAGTTCGCAACAACGCCGCACCAGCGATTGTAATGCGTCGGGCTCACGCGCCAGGATCGCCGCCTGGTGCGTCTCCAGCCAGCCGAAGAAGGCGGCATCCAGAATCACCCCATACTTCACTACCTCGGCCAAACCGCTGCGAAACTCTCGCTCGGGCAACGAATGTAGATGGCGGACATCGATCCATACCAGCCGTGGCTGATGAAAAGCGCCGACGAGATTTTTGCCCTCGGGAAGATTGATGCCCACCTTGCCGCCGACCGACGAATCGACCATCGCCAGCAGACTCGTGGGCACCATCAACAGCGGCAGGCCGCGATTGTAGGTCGCCGCGACAAACCCAGCCAGGTCGCCGACGACGCCACCCCCCAGAGCCACCACCAGCGTTTGTCGGTCGGCGGCCCGCTGGGCCAGGACTCGGTAGAGGCCCTCGGCTTGTGAGAGCGATTTGGAGCCCTCGCCCGCCGGAAGGATGTGCGTATGAACCGTTGGCAGCAATGCCTGCGCGAGCCACTCTGGCACCAACGCCTGCGTGTTTTCGTCCGCCACCACGATGGCCTGCGAACCGTGCCAGCGCTCCCGGAGAAGCCGGGCCAGCGTGTCGTCGGCCGTGCCCTCCGCCGTCGCAAAACCGATGGGGTAGCTACGCTCACCCAGGGAAACAATCAGAGGGCTCATCGCAGGTGCGTCACTCGGAGCAGGCGCAGCACTTCCATCGCCGAGCGACCACGGCCCATGGCGTCCAGCAGGCCGCAATGCGGGAAGGTGTGGGGCATCTGATCGGAGAAGTGGCACCAGTTGACGGCGCGGACGTACGGTTTGCACAATGCTAGCGACAGCAACCGCGAGGCCCAGTTCTCCTGGGCTTTTTCATCGTAGCCGCTCTGCCAGTGGCCACGACCGGGCATCAGTTCCGGGTCGCTGTTCGGGTCGGTGTGGGGCTGGGCGGGGTAGCCGAAGGTGACACTGAGCGGAACACCCAGAATCGCGTAGACATCCAGCAAACGCGAAAGGTCCAGTTCGTCCCGGCAGTAGCTGCCGCGCGAGCCGACGCCCATCACGATCTCCAGATCCAACCCGCTGAGTTGCAGTCCGCTTCGGATCAGACTGTCGGCAAAATGAAAGGGCGTGTTTCGTTCATACGAGAGCCGATATTCGCCCCAGGGTTGCGCGATCCCTACGAACAACTCCAGCGACGGATCGACATTGCGTGCCGTTTCATAGAGGCGATAGGTGAGCGCGAGCAGGTCTTCCTCGGTCAGCCCCAGGACGTTGGCCCAGTTGCTCCCCGCCGTCAGGTGCCAGCGGCGAATTCGCGAACGGTAGCGGCGAATGGCACTCTCGACGAATCGACACATGAAGGTAGCCATGCTGGGCACATCGCGCTCCCAGAGCCACAACCACGCCGGCAGGTTGGCCGCGGAGAAATCGATGAGCGGGCCAGCCGTGACATCCAGATCGTTGGCCTCGATCCAGTCGAGCAGTGCGTCGGCCTCCTCCCAGCGATAGACGGTTTCGTCGGACTCGATGCGGTGCCACGAGAGCGGCAGAGAGGCGCGATTGAAGGTCTTGCAGAAGGCCATCGCCGAAGCCGGTTGCTCAACGGAAGCATCCACTCGGCAACCTAGCGAGGTATCGAGCTTCACCTGGCGCTGATGGCGAATCGAAAAAACCTGATCGCGATAGACACGCGCCACCTCGCTGGCGAGACGACAGCCTTCCACGAGAGAAGCCTGCATCTCACGCAGATCGTGTGCTCGCTCGCCACACACCAACCGTCCAAACTGCAGCGCGTTGGACCGGATGCGTTCGGAGAGCGACTCGGGCACCACAAGTCCGCCCAGTTGCCAGTCGGCTGCCTGATTACGAACCTGGTTGGTTTTGCCGCGTGCCAGTTCGACGAGGAGATCGTAAGGCTGAGCCCGATCCATGAGAGTGGCGGAACTGAGCATGATCTGGCCCAGGGGCGGGAGGTGCCAGGGGGCAAGTAAGATGCAGCTTTCGTCCTCATCCCGCGAGAGGTGCAGTTGGCGTGGTCGCAACTCCAGAACACTGGGCAGGGGCATCCCGTCCGGGCCGTTGGCCAGGGCAGCAAACTCTAGTTCTTGAACCGACTCTGCGGGAAGTCCGTCAGGAAGTCGGAAGATCATTGTTCCCATAAAGGCTCTCATGCCCGAGGGCGCTCAACGGGCAGACGCACGGTCCGCGAACTCTGCCTCAGTGTATCACAATCTCCCATCGCATGGACAGGTAGCGCAGCAAGCCTGGCCGTTTTCTCCTCAAGACCGGCTCTGTGCCATTCCAGGGCCGATCTGGGATTGCACCGAGATCGCATTGTCCTACTGTGATTCTATGTTCACCGTCAACCAGATTCCGATAATCGACACCTTCGCGGAGGCCTTCCCCATGACGGTCGCCCGCGTGATCGTTACGGCCCTCGATCTCTCCTGGGCCGAGGCGGCCGCGCAGGCGGCCACGGGCTTTGCGTCGAGCGTGATCGGCTGTGATTGCGAAGCGGGGATCGAACGGGTGCTCCGTGAAGAGGAAACTCCGGACGGTCGGCCTGGCGTGGCGCTGCTCTTTTTCGCCTTCAGCCGGGACGCCTTGCAAAAAGCGCTGCTGGCTCGCATCGGTCAGTGCATTCTTCCCTGCCCCACCACCGCCTGTTACAACGGCCTGGACGCGCCACCGGATCGGTGCCTGCCCCTGGGTGCACAATTGCGCTTTTTCGGCGATGGATGGCAAACCTCCAAAAAGCTGGACGGTCGCCGTCTCTGGCGTGTGCCGGTGATGGATGGCGAGTTTCTGTGCGATGAATCGTTTGGCACCGTCAAGGGCGTCGCGGGCGGCAACTTTCTCCTACTTGGTGCCAACGTCGCCGGGACGCTCGCTGCCGCCCACGCGGCGATCGAGGCCATCGCCCCCCTGCCCGGCGTCCTGTCCCCATTCCCGGCAGGGATCGTCCGCAGCGGTAGCAAGGTGGGCAGCCGCTATGCCAAACTCAAGGCCAGCACCAACGAGGGGTACTGCCCCACCCTTCGGCCCCTGGTCGCGAGCAAACTTGGCCCCGAGACCGGCTGTGTGTACGAAATCGTGCTCGATGGCGTCGATCAGGCTGCCGTCGAGGCGGGCATGCGTGCGGGCATCGCCGCCGCTTGCCAATCGGGTATTGCTCGAGGCATCGAGCAGATCACGGCCGGCAACTACGGCGGCAAACTGGGCCCTGTTCACCTTCATCTTCATGCGTTGATGGCCAAACATGCCGATCCTTCACGTTAATCAGGCTGCCGGTACGATCCCCCTGGAGGCGGAGTGCCTCACACCGGATCAGACCCTTGGCAAAAGTGCCGACGAGATCGCCCGTTTGCCGGTGTGGCATGGCAACCGGGCTACTACCCTGGGCGAGTTTTTCGACATCGACCCAGCGGGCGACGATCTCGTCCTGCACGGCGACCTTCGCCGCGTCAAGGGCATCGGCCAGCGCATGACGCGCGGCCGGTTGATCGTCCACGGCTCCGTGGGCATGCACGCCGGCGCCGAGATGACCGGTGGCGAACTGCACATCCACGGCGATGCCGGCGACTGGCTGGGAGCCGAGATGCACGGCGGCCGCATCTGGGTGCATGGCAACGCCGGTGACCTGGCCGGGGCTGCGTACCGCGGTGCACGACGTGGCATGCGAGGGGGTGAGATCCTCATCGACGGTGACGCCGGCCAGGAGACCGGCATCACGATGCGGCGCGGCCTGATCGCCGTCGGCGGCCGTCTGGGCGATTTCTCTGGCGGCGGCATGATCGCTGGCACCCTCCTCGCGTTTGGTCGGGTGGGCACACGGCTGGGCGCGGGGATGAAACGCGGCACCCTGGTGCTGTTTGCCGAGACCCCGGCGCTCTTACCGAGTTTCGCGGCCGCGGGCGTGTTCGAGCCGTTGTTCCTGGAGTTGTATCTGCGCCATCTGCGGTCGCTGGGGTTCGCGGCAGCGCGGATCGCCCGCACACCGATGCGGCGCTGGTGTGGAGACCGCCTCAGTCTGGGCAAGGGCGAGATTCTCACTCCGGCGGAGCCTCCTGCTGCCGCTTCGGCAACGGCCACTCCATGATGTCGAGCAGCAGGTCCAGCTGGCTGGGTGGCTCGACGAGTGCAATCAGGTTGGGCAGCGCGTAGTAATCTCCCGTGAACTCAAACACGCTATAGGCCAGCCCGGCTCGCTTGCACTGTTGCTCCAGCTTCGTCGTGCTATCGGGCACCTTCACGAACGTGATGCTCGGCGACACCTTCAGTTCCTGGCGATATTTCAGGTAGCTCTCGATAAAGAACGGCGGGTTGTATTCCTCCTCGTCAGTGACGATGATCAGTTGCTCCACCGCCTGCTTACGCCGACGCATCAACTCCAGCGACACTCCAACGGACGTTTCGCCATTGGCGTGAATGCCCTCAAACGCCTTCTTCCAGCCAGCCCAGTCGCGTGTCGGTGAGGTGATCTCGTAGGCCATCGTATCAAACGCATAGACATACAATTCTTTCTGCGCGACACTGGAGAGCATGGCGGCAATGCGGTTGCCTGTCTCGATGGCCACCTCCATGCTGCCGCTCTTATCCACGAGGAGCCCCGTGCTGCGGCGCAGCTTGCCTTGCGCCTTGAGCCGCGCGTCGGCGACCTCGTCCAGCTGTGACTGGAGACTTTCTCCGCCGGCTGCTTCCACCGCCTTGCCGGCGACCTCGACCTTCAGACTGCTCACGCGTCGGTCGCGTTTGGCGGCCTCTAGCTTTGTCTCGATGAGGGCACGGACGTTCAAGTGGGCCATGGCTCCGTGACGCTGCAGCATAGCCAGATGGTTGATGACCTCTTGCGAGGTCATGCGGTCGACCAGCGCCTCGAGCGTCTCCGGCGTGATTTGCGGCAACACACTCACGGCAACGCGAAACGGCAGTTTCGAGGCCAAAATCTCGTTGGCCACCGCCTGGGGCGTCGGCGCGGTCGCGATCCGCTTCAGGGCGGCGAGTCGGCTATCGGGCGGGGGATCGTTGTCGAAGAGGATGGCCTGAGCCCGCGGCGAAGGGCGGACGTGAAGCAACGCGTAGAGTCGTTTGAGCGCCTTGCGAGCGACCAAAACGGAGCTATCGAACCAGGCCGGGTTGGCCTCGCGCTGACGCAGGTAGCGTTCGACTTCCGTACGCAGCGAGCGGGGCAGCGAGCGAAACAATCCCTCGCGGCCGATCACCTCCCGCCCCCTGCCGTGGCGGTCGCTCTTTGCGCGGGCCTTGCGCGTCGGTCGGCGGGAAGCGGGCTTCTTGCGCGTCAGCACCCGGCCGCTAATGAAATCGACGACGCGCAGAACCTGGTGCGGCGGGAGTTTACGCAAGAGAGCCAGGCCCACCTCACGGTGTCCCTCGAAACTCGACAGGGACAGAGCGACGACAAACATCTCCTTGTGATCGCGGACCTCGCCCTTGACGTGATACCAGGCAGCGAGACGGACATAGAATCGCGGGTCCTGAGCACACAGATGCTCGTGCAACTGCCACAGCGGCATGAGTTCGCGGTGGGGCGTCGTGGTGAGGGTGTTGAGCATCTCCAGGCGCAGGTCGCGTTCGTCACGGACGGGGGCACCGGGCCCCTCTGCCTGGGTCGCCAGCGCCCGGAAGACGTTCTGCCCCAGCAGCGCCAGATCGGCCTTGATCTCCTTGACATCGGCATGCGTCTCGGTCAGGAGCGTGAGTGCCTGCTCCAGCAAACCATCCAGGCGCTGTGTGTTCTTCGCCAACAGGGTGGACAGCGCATCGAAGCCGGCCTCCTGGGTGCTGCTGAGTTGCTCCAGTTTGGCGAACGACAACGCCGCCATCAGGGCCGGATCGTCCTCCATCTCACGGCGGAAGAAGTAACGCACCGCGACCACCAGCAGCGGCATCTCGGCGGCCGGACGCAGCGCGAGGAAGTCGGCCAGATCGCGATGCCCGGCAAGGCGCAGCTGCTCGATCAGGCCACCCAGTGTTTGCCATTCAGCCTCAAGCACGGCAAGAGGATCGGCGTAGCGGGCAAAGGCAGCACCCTGCTGAGCGAGCGCGGTGGTGTCGAGTTTACCTGCAAGCAGGCCGGCCTTGCGGGCGGCACGCAGATCGCGGAGGGCGTTGGCCCGGAAAGCGGGCGGATGAAACGGCAGGTTGTCCAGCGGGGTGACGCGCAGAAACGCCCCCACCTGTTCGCGAAACGCCTGTTCCTCGCGGCTGTGCAGCATCGTCTTGACGCGGTCCCACCACGAATCACCCGCCAGCGCCAGTTCCAGGGCCCGCCAGGCGCGATCAACCGCCCGGGTGAGAATCTCGTTCAGCTTCTGGCTGTGGTCGACGAACCGCCCGGTCAGGAACCGCGAGGCGGCATCGGCCGCGGCCGGCCCGAGCGGAAAGCCAATGGAGTGGCAAAAGCCCTCAAAGAGCGAACGAACCGCGAGCGTGGAAAGCGATTGCGTAGCGGACATGGAGAAGGCCCTCGTGAGGGAAGTTATTGTCAGAGGACAACCCCCCTATCGGCGAGGTTCCCTCAGAAAACCGAGAAGAGGAATACCTAGGATTCCTTCGGGAGAAGAGAATTAAGCCAGGGTTGGAAAAGGATTTGCCCCCGCCCGGACGAAAAGCTACGCTTGGTGTGGATGGTGAGGGTGGAGCATGCAGGGCCCCGAAGCGGATCTACGCGAAGAATCGACACGAATCTTTGGTAGCGACACTACCCGATGTGTGCACCTTTCCAGTGCAACCAACGGCGTGCGCTACTTCATTGTCGAGGAGATCGCCCGAGGTGCGATGGGAGCCGTCCTGCGGGTGCATGACCCGCTGCTCGACCGCATGCTCGCCCTCAAGGTCCTGCTGGAAAAGCATGTTCACCAGCCCGAGATGCATGCTCGATTCCTTGAAGAGGCTCGCCTCACCAGCCAACTACAGCATCCGGGCGTCGTGCCGGTGCACGATCAAGGTACACTCGCCGATGGTCGCCCTTTTTTCACCATGAAACTGGTAGAAGGTCGCACGCTGGCCTCGCTTCTGCGCGAGCGCGCGGCCGCCGAGGCGAGTTTGCCCCGCTTACTGGTGATCTTTGAGCAAATTTGCCAGACAATTGCGTACGCTCATTCGCGTGGTGTCATTCATCGGGATCTTAAGCCCTCGAATGTCATGGTTGGGACCTTTGGTGAGGTTCAGGTCATGGATTGGGGCGTCGCCAAACATCCGCGTTGCTGCGGTGCGTCGGCCTGCGTCTATGACCACGAACACGACGGTCGTTCCTCGTTGGCGGGACTTCCCCTGCTGGAACAAACGCTGGCGGGCACGGTCGTGGGGACACCCGATTACATGGCGCCCGAGCAGGCTCGGGGTTCTCTCATCGACGAGCGCGCCGACGTCTTCGGTCTCGGCTCGATTTTGTGCGAGATCCTCACGGGACGCTCTCCCTACCGGCTCGCTGGGGAGGCGAGGCCGTTTATCCTGGGGCAGTATCGCGACCTGAGTGGGGCGCACGCGGCGATTGTTGCCTCTGGGGCCGACGAGGCGCTCGCCCGACTGGCGCTGGATTGTTTGCAGGAAGACCCAGAGGCGCGACCCCGCGACGCCCAGACGGTGGCCCGACGTCTGGCGAGCTACCGCGAGAATGTCGAAGAACGCCTCCGCCAGGCCGAAGTCGAACGCGCCGCGGCCGAGGCACGCGAAGAAGCAACACGGGCCAAGGTGGTCGCGCAGCGGTACGCTCGCCGGATGGCGGGGTTGCTCGTGGGCGCTGTTATCCTCGTGGGGGGCGTCGTCCTGGGATTGCACCTCTGGCACGAGCAGTGGCGTCGCTCCAATCAAGATCGGCTCAATCAGCGCCTGGCCGAGATTCGGCAAATGACCGAGCGGGCTCAGGGTAGTCGCGGCGAGCAGGCGATGGAGAACTGGCGCGAGTTGCTGGTGCTCCTGGAACAAGCCCGTCAGGCCAACGACATGGGCTGGGCCGATCCTTCGTCGCTGGCCGAACTCAGGCAATACCGCGAGCGGGTACGGCAGGCCATCCACCAGCACGAGCGGGAACAAAAACTGCTTGACGATCTGGCAAACATCCGGGTCCGCCAGAACAGCGATTTCGAGAAGGGCGATATCGGACCGTTGTACCACAATGCCTTTCTCCAATTTGGCATCGACATCAAACAACCAAACATCGACGACATCCGTGGTTTGCTTCGCAATCAGACCCAGGTGCGCGAAGCAGTTATTGCCGGTCTTGATCACTGGGGAAGCTGTCTTCGACGCAGTGATACCAACACCGCCGACTGGAAGCAACCGTTCCGTCTGGCCCAGGAACTGGATCACGATGCCTGGCGACGACGAGTACGCCTTGCTGTGTTGGGGCAAGCCACGGCCCATGACACCGATGCGTCACTCGATGCCTTGGCCCCGCCCGGCGTGCTGCGGTTGGGGTCGATCGCCGGACCGCTGCGCGGTCAGTTGCGTCGGGCGGGACTGCAAGATCTGGCCGATCAGGCCGATACCGCTCGGGTCAACCCTGCCAGTCTCCTGCTGCTGGCCCAGGAACTTTCCCAGGAGGGCATGCACTCCTCGGCCGTTCCTCTGCTCCGCGCCGGACTTCGGCACCACCCGGCCGATGTGTGGCTGAACTACGAACTGGCCCGGTTGGTTCAGGACAGCGACCCGCATGAGGCTCTGCGCTATTTCTCCGTCGCCCGGGCCGGGCGACCCGAACTCGGCCACACCATGGCCCACCTGCTGGAGAAGCTGGGACGGCAAGCCGAAGCCATCGATCTGTTTCGCGATTTGATTCGGCTCCGACCGGAGAATCTGGAGCACCAAAGTTGCCTGGGATCGCTCTATGTGCGGATAAAGGATTTTGACTCGGCCAATCGAGTGTTGACGCAAGTCATCGAGAAGGACCCGAAACTGGTGCCCGTGAAGCTGATGTTATCGATGACGTTAACGCAGGCCATGATGGATCTGGGTCGCGCCTTGCGGTTGGCAGAGGAGGTGCTGGCGTCGGAGCCAGGAAATCCAGAGGCTCTGCTCGCCAAGGCCCGTGCGTTGGCGGGACTAAAACGCGACGATGAGGCTGAATTGTACTTCCGGCGAGCGATGATCACTCATCTCAATCCTCGAAATACATTGATCCTGTATGCGCGGTTTCTGGCGAAGAAGAGCCGCGCCAGGGAAGCGATCGACCTGGTCGATCGGGTCCTTCGTGCCGCCCCTGATGATTCCGAGGGGATTTCGTTGCGTGCCCAGTTACTCGTCTTGCTCGGTCGAGCATCGGAGGGCGAGGCGACGCTGCGAGCCGCTCTTCAGAAGAAGCCCGACGATTTCGTCTTGATGGAGGATCTGGCCATCGCTTACCTGGATGGCCAGAATCCCGAGAAGGCGTTGCCTCTGCTGGAACGGGCGGTGCGTCATCCCCAGGCAGGTCCAAGAACCCGCCTGCATTGGATTCAGGTGCTCTACATGCTCGGACGTGTCGAGCAGGGCTCACAAGCACTTAACCTCCATTTCGATCAGTTACCCCGTGATGCAATCGCCCTCTACAATCTCTCACTACCCCTGATGGATGCCGGCGACCAGGAGGGGGTCATTCGCCTGCTGAATCGGGCCCTCTCGCTGCAGCCCGAGCATCCCGAATCCCACTGCAATCTGGGGTTGGTCTACCAGCAGAAAGGCGAACTGGCTCTCGCTCTGCGCCACCTGCAAGAGGGCCATCGCCTGGGGACCGCGCGCGGCAACTGGCCTTATGACTCCAAACGCTGGATCGATCAGGTCAAAAAC
>ERZ1066117.1199-NODE-1199-length-13775-cov-5.704009_pt1 | contig 13775 bp, 5 predicted proteins | sample MGYA00382764_ERZ1066117 | MGnify/ENA primary metagenome ERZ1066117 (study PRJEB33369, sample SAMEA5778347) | biofilm metagenome | biome: Industrial cooling water; feature: Water cooling tower basin; material: Biofilm | place: United Arab Emirates | collected...
TTTTGAAGCTTTCAACCGGATCGGAAATCGTAACCTGAGAATGTTAATTAATATTCTGTGCAAATGCGCTCTTTCAGCTCAAATGGATTGGTATTTTCGCTCAATTTGACCAAGCCAGATGCATTCAATATCGGTGATGTAAACGTCTGATAGTAAGATTATTGCAATTCATGGGATTTGACTGCCCAACGGCCCTCCTTAATCGGAAAAGCCAATTCTGTGAGTTAAATCATCAAAGCATCCCCACCCGGGCGGCCAACCCCACCAACTCGGCCACATTTCGGGTGTTGGTTTTCTGCAAAATGCGCTGGCGGTGTTCGTCAACGGTATCGGTTGAAAGGTTGAGGTGAGTCCCGATCTCGCGGCTGGTGAGTCCGCGGGCAAGGAGTTGAACAATTTCAAGCTCGCGGGCCGAGAAGTTCAGGTTTCGTGCATCACGGTGGGGTTTTTGATCGGGGAGTAACTCGTTGTAAAACACACCACCGGCCACGGCCATGCGAATGGCTGCCGCCAGTTCAGCAGGATCAGAATTTTTGTGCAGAAACCCACTGATGCCAAGTTCCTGGAGGTGGAGCACGAGGGCCTGTTCATCATATTGGGTCAGCACAATCACCGGTGTTTTCCATCCGCGCTTTCGTATTTCCCGCAGCGTATCGATCCCGTTCAGTTCCTCCATTTGAATGTCCAGCAACATAACGCTCACATCGGGATGCTGCTGCAGCAGATCGATGGCCTGCCAGCCGTTTTCGGCTTCCAAAAAAACGGGTGGGGGTGTAAACAGGGAGGTAAGCAGACGTAATAAACCGCGCCTCATCAGCAAATGATCTTCACAAATCAACACTTTCATAACAACGCCTCAATTTCACCATCCCCCAAAAATGGGGGATGATCCTAAATTAGTCAGTTCAATTAATGCTCACAAATTTTCAAGTAAGTTTCTATTGATGAGGGTGAAACAGAAAATTCTGCGCTAACAACACCAGGAGATCCGCTCTTGCTTTTTGGAAAAAAACTGAATCTGGCGGGCATGTAAGGTTTGGCGCGGGAAAGATGAAGTAATTAGGCAACTCGGAAACTACATTTAACGCGTTTCTCGAGGTAGGAGTGAGCCCTTTAAAATTAAGGTGCCAATCGTATACGAGAGGAATTCGGATTCATTTAGTCAGTCAAACCTTAGCGCGCCATATGCTATTCATTCGAAAATTTAAAGCTCTATTTATAAAGTGCTTCGCCTTTCAATGCCTGTTGCTCCCGATTTTGGCCCATGCCCAGTTAACTCCCATGATGGTTACGCCTCCAACAGCGGCATCGATGGTTAAGTATGGCGACATACCAGTAAACTTCCACACCGGTATTCCTGAAATCAACATTCCGATATATACAATCCGCGAGGGCAGCTTGGCACTTCCCATTTCGCTCAGTTATCATGCCAGCGGGCTTCGGGTCATGGAGCAAGCTAGTTGGGTTGGTTCGGGCTGGACGTTGCAGGCAGGTGGCGTGATTACGCGCACGACTCGGGGAAACACTGATGAACGAACTTCATCTGGAAAATCTTACCTAAAAGACAAAGGGTACTATAGTTATTTATTCGCTAATGCAGATAACACCGGGAGCTTAGACTTTTATCAGTTCGCGCAAGGAAACAAGGATGGCGAGCCGGACCTTTTCTTTTTTAATTTTAACGGGTACTCGGGGAAATTTCAGTTTAGGCCCGATGGTTCAGTTTCTACATTTCCCGAACAGGGAATACTTGTGAAACCGCTCTTCTGCGAAGGTCTACCGAGCAGTTCGTGCAATTCTTCTCATGAGTACCTTTACGGCTTTGTTGCCACAACGCCAAATGGGGACCGGTATTTTTTCGGAAAAACAATCGACAACGCCACGGATGTAGATCCGGTGGAAAAAACCCAAACCTACACAAACACAAGCGGCCTGAGCACAACCACGAGTTTCTCGTCATGGTATCTTTATCGGGTTGAAAGCGGAGACAGGCGATATCAAATTAATTTGACGTATGCATCTGAAAACTACTCATTTTTCAATGTTTCAACGTTCCCGATCCCATCTACTGCGGGAGGATCGGCCTTACAATTGGTCAGAACCAAAGTGCTTGGAGTGAGGCTTAACCAAATTGCATTTTCCAACGGTGCCGTTACGTTCAATGCGCTTCACGTTCGGGAAGATGTGTCTGACTTCGCGAGCAGCGATTATGGTGACGGAACAAACGCGCAGGCAGCAGCCCTCACGCAAATCCACATTAATGCGGGTTCCTTGTGTAAGAAATTTGACTTTTCGTATTCCTACTTCGCGTGCATTCCAATCCCACTGCAAGGGCACTATGGTACATACATCTCGAACTTGGAATCAACTTATAATATAAGGTCAGACAAAAAGCGGCTGAAATTGAATTCCGTGCAGGAGATTTCCTGCGACAATTCCATTTTGCTGCCCAAACATATATTCACCTATTATGACGAAACGAATGTACCTCGCGCACTATCACTTGCCCAGGATCATTGGGGGTATTACAACGGTGCCCTCCTGAATAATGAGTTGACGCCTCCACTCTCCCATGATGGGGGAGTCACGTTCACAGTGGGGGGTAATGCCAACCGTGATTCATCATGGCCGGAAATGAGGGCCGGCTCTTTACAAAAGATTACTTACCCAACCGGTGGCACCACTGAGTTTACCTACGGTTACCATCGAATATATGTGGCAGGAAACGAGAAGAAAGTAGGCGGCCTGCGGATTGAGGGCATCACGCACCGACCTGATCCAGTCGCTGTTCCAATTGTAAAAACGTATGACTACCAGGACTTCCCCGGTGAACAGGGAGTTTTATTCAGCCGACCGTCCTACATATCGCTGGTGCGTAATGATATGATGCAAAGCTCCGGGGTAGCAACTGGAGGATCTGGTGGGGGCTATACCGGGTATGCCAGCAACGGGTGCCTGCCCAGTGGGAGCCTATTTCTCTACTTCAGATCGGCTGGCTCGATTTTCCCTTTAGCTACCACACAGGGCTATCATTTTGGCTACCGGAAAGTAAAAGAGATCAGTTCGGACGGCAGTTCCTCTGTCTTTGAATATGAGTCTGAAAACAATGTGCCAGGCGATGTCTGTAACCGGGTTATCAATCAGAATCAATGCGATTTGACTGCTCCTAATTTTCCACCGGCTCCCGAACCGTATAATTTTATCCGGGGGTCGTTGATCCGATCCAGCCACTACACAGCGGCTGGCAACCTGGTTAAACAAACCCATGTAACAACCGAGTACACAGCAGAACCGACCGGGCTACATGGGTTAATTGTTCGTTCACATGGTTCGTGGTTGCCGGCAACCGAATACAATCTTAAGTCAGCAAAAAAGACCAGAGAGACCGTCATCCAACTGGAATTTGATGCTGAAAACCCTAACCTCACCCCAAAAGGTATTTGGAAGGAATCGCTGTTTGCGGGGGCTAACCACACGTTTGAAACCAAAGAAACAGTTAAGGAGGTGACCGCCTGGAACGGGGCAACGGCAACCCTTGGGGGCACGCTTCATGAAACCCGTAAAACCTATGTAAGTGATGTTTTGATTCCCGCATGTATATCGCCCAGTGATTGCGATGCTGACCTGGCAGCCAACATGGCTACGGCCTTAACAAATTATAACAATGAAGACAAGTCGACTTTTTCGAATAGGTACATCGCCTGGCAAGACTACATGGTGGCAGTAAACGGACATCGTATGACTTATGTAAATTGCCGGTCCGTCAACCTCACCAATTATGGCAGCAACTGTGAAGCCGGCTCGGGGGTGTACTCCACAGCCAGTGCCGAACTTAAGGCCATCCTTGATCTGAAGATCAACGGTATGCTGGACCAGGTTTTGGAAATTTCGCAGTGGCGCGACAATAGCTTTCTAAGCAGCGGGTATACAACCTATAGCATATGGGAAGGCAATCGGAATTTGGTGTACCCAGTTGCGTTTGACCTGCTTTCTACTGCTATACCGCGCAGTTCCACTTTTTTTACATCGGTATCCAATTCGGCCACCGCGATAACAAAGGATAGTAAGTACATTAATGAAGCTTCCTACACATTCAAATCCGGAAACCTCTCTGAGATAACGGGCAAGGATGGTGTGAAGACGTCTTACCTGTGGGGACATGGAAATCGGTTTCTGATAGCCAAGGTTACTGGTGCCGCCTCCAACCAGGTTTATTACGAAGGATTTGAAAGTTCGGGCACGGTAGGTAGTGCGAGGACGGGCTCCAGGTTTCGCAACTCAGGCACATTTACTATTCCATTCCCACCTCCTGATGGGCAGTCTTACCGAATGTCGTATTGGTATCTCTCAGGGGGCACCTGGACATTTAGCGGGGAACTGCCGTTCAACGCCAACATTTCGCAAGGAACGGGTCTGGATGAGATACGTGTATATCTGGCGGGTAGCCTGATGACCACTTACACATATGAAGAAGGCAATGGTGTTAGCTCTATTACCGATGCTGGTAACCGGAGCATTTTCTACACCTATGACCAACTTGGCCGGCTGCGTCTTACGAAAGACCACAATGGCAACATAATGAAAGAGACTCGCTATAACTATCGCACGGCAGCTACCATACCTTAGTCGACATGAAAAACTTCCTTAACTCATTATTATTGATCGTGGTCATGGTCACTGCCTCACGTGCGCAGGATGCAGCTACCACATCGCTTGGTTGGCAAGTGACAGGTTTTACTAACCGCACCAATCAGGAGACTACAAATCTGCCCAGTCGTATTGAGAGCAGCGCACATTCGGTGCGATGGTTACAAAAGAACGGGACACGCGTGTATGAGTTTGACGTGACCGGCCACAGCGGAAGTTGGCCTGACGTGCAGGCCGATGGCGAAATTACTTTTCAGATCGTCTTTCGGGGGCAGACGGGCTCGATTCGGTTCAGCCGGCAGCAAGGCCTGTGCCAGGTCTACATTGACCTGCCTCAGCAGCCAACTGCCTTACTTCCCTATACACTCACTGTCGCGCAAGTTGCCCCACTATGAAAAAACTGATGAAAATAATTCTGGCGTCTGCGTTTTTCCTGTGCTGCACGGGTGCAACAGCCTTGTTGGCGCAAGGTCTGAGTGGACCCACAACGGTGGCAAATGGTTCTTCACATAACTATCTGTTTCAGGATGACTTTGCCATTGCCCAGCCCACGTGGAACATAACCGGAGGCATAGTAACAAATTCCTGGCAGGTTGGTATTAATTATTATGCTACGGTACAATGGACTACACCCGGCTCGGGTGTGGTAGATTTCTTGGATGGCACAACATCGCTGGCCAGTCTCAATGTCACGGTCTCGAACGACCCGGCACCCGGGCCGCCCACGGCCAATGCAGCTAATGCGATTACCACTACATCATTCACGGCCAGTTGGTCAGCCCCAATGTATGCGACCAGCTATCGCCTGGATGTCTCCACGGTGGCCACGTTTGTAAGTTTTGTAAACGGTTTTAGTGGACTGCCCGTTACGAGCACGAGCTACAGTGTAACCGGCTTGGCAGCTGGCACCCCTTACTATTATCGCGTTCGCGCCAGCAATGTGAGCGGTACATCTACTAACTCGAATATTATCACAGTTATTACACGTCCCGCGGCTCCGGTAAGTACTGCCGCCACTGCTGTCACTGCCACATCGTTTGATGCTAATTGGAATGCCTCTTTCGGAGCAACCGCTTATGAATTGGATGTATCCAAATTCAGTAACTTTTCTAGTGCTGTGTCTACCTACGGCAATATTATTACGACCTCAAAACAAGTAACAGGGCTTGATCCTGGTAACGTTTACTACTACCGTGTACGTGCGATCAATTCGAGCGGTGCCTCGCCAGTGTCAAATACGTCCTGGCTGGTAACCCGACCTCCAGCTCCGGTGGCCACCGCGGCAACAGCAGCAACGACTAACTCATTTACGGCTAATTGGAGTATCACAACCGGAACAAGTTTCTATGACTTGGATGTCTCAGAATTTAGCAATTTCTCTAGCGTATTGGCTACTTTTGTTAACCTTACCACCACCGCGAAACAGGTGTCTGGACTTACCCCTGGCAGAACATACTACTATCGGGTTCGTGCCGTCAACGGCAGCGGTTCTTCGGCTAACTCCTCCACCATCACCGCTGTAACGGTAACGCTGCCGCCTGTAGCCACCGCGGCTACGGCCATTACCTCGAATTCCTTTACCGCGAACTGGAATACGGTAGCCAACACAACTGGTTACCGGTTAGATGTGTCCACCAAACCCGACTTCAGTACGTTTGTGCCCGGGTTCAATAGCCTGAGCGTAACCGCTAACTCGCAAGTGGTGAGCCCGCTGGACAGCAAAGAAGCCGCTTATTATTACCGCGTGCGGGCCGTCAATGCCGGGGGCGAATCTGACAACTCGAACATAATCATAGGCGTTGACTTAAATCGCAACTACATACGTTCAATTGACATCCTGGTGTCAGGCGTCACTGCCCAGTCGCAGGTTGATCCATTATCGTTGGGCCAAAAGGCAGCAACCACGGCTTGTCTAGATGGTCTCGGCCGACCGGCTCAAACTGTGGCCTGGAGGCAGTCGCCAGCGCAGCAAGATGTGGTGCAGCCGATTGGTTACGATGCCCTTGGCCGCGAAGCCATTCAGTATTTGCCGTATGTGAGCGGTAATGATGGGTGGCTAAAGCTAGACTTTTTGGAAGCAACCCAGCCCGGGTACACTTCCGCTTCAAGCCCCCATTATCAATTTTACCAGAACACGCCCAAAATAGTCGCTGATGCCAAACCCTTTGCCCAAAAAATTTTTGAACCAAGCCCGATCAATCGGTTACTTGAGCAGGGCTCGCCCGGTTTGAACTGGCAGCCAGATGCCAGCAACAGCTACACCTCAACCGACCGCACAGTCAAATTTGCCTACCAACTGAACGAAGCCAACGAAGTGTTGAAGTGGACTTATGGCTATCCCTCCAGTTCCAATGTATTTGGTACACTTAGCGCCAGCGTGGGGGGTACCCCCGTCTATTACCAGCCCAGCGAACTTACCCGTGCCAAAACAAAAGATGAACAGGGAAATGAGGTATTTGAGTACACGGACCGTGAAGGTCGCATTGTGCTTAAGCGCGTGAAGGTTGTCAGTGGTGCCGCGTCCACCACGGACACTAACCGGGACATTAACTACGCGAGCACCTATTACATCTACAATGATTTTGGAAAACTGGTGGCGGTGCTGCAGCCCGAGGGGGTCAAAAACCTGGCCATCGACTATTTCCCCACTTCCAAAACCGAAGCCGATCGGCAGGCCTTCCTGCGCAATTGGGCATTCCGTTATCGCTTTGATGCACGCATGCGAATGACCCACAAACAAGTGCCGGGAGCCGACTCTGTCCTTATGGTGTATGATAGCAAAGACCGCCTCGTGCTGACTCAGGACGGGAAACAGCGCGCAGGTGCTCCGAACGCTATTAAGTATTGGAGCTTCACCAAATACGATGAACTCAACCGGCCCGTCCTTACCGGCATAAAAGACACCACCACCACGGAGCAACTGACACAGGCCCTTATGCAGAAGGCTGTGAATGAACATTTTGCCAAGGCCAGTGCGCGTTGGGGTGAGAGCTATGTGGGCAACGCGGCCGGCAACGTGCACGGCTACACCAACCGGGCTTACCCGGTTCGCACGGGCACCACCACCAGCGAAATTGATCCGAATAAATACCTCACGGCCACCTATTACGACAACTATAACTTCCGAAGCACCTGGGTGGGCAGCTACGATTATGTGAACGAAGGCCTGAGTGAGCCGGGGCAGGGGATAACCTACGACCAACCCACCATCCATAACATTCGCGTCATCGGGCAGGTGACGGGCAGCAAAGTGAAAGTGCTGGATGGCGGCCCAACCGGGGGATTCACCTGGCTGAAGAGCGTTACGTACTACGATGACAAATACCGCGTCATTCAAACCATTGCCGATAACTACAAGGGCGGAACAGATCGGGTAACCAACGTGGTGGATTTTGTGGGTAAGGTTTTAGAGACCAAGTTGACGCATGTAGAGCGGGATGTTCAATGGCGCAACCTGGTGTCAACGGCCGCGCATGGCGCAAAAATTTTCCGAACCAATACGGGAGGTATCTGGAATGCCGGAGCCGCTTCGGTGCAAACACTAGCGGCAGGGCAGGCAGGAGACATGGAGTTTGTGGCAACCGAAACCAACACCTACCGGATGATGGGACTGTCGGACGTTGATTCGGATCAGAATTATACTTCGATCGACTATGCCTGGTACTTGATCAACAACGGCACCCTCAACATTTACGAGAGTGGAGCGAGTAGGGGTGCGTTCGGCACCTACCTGCCGGGCGATGTGTTTAAGATTGAACGCAGCGGGACAACGATTCGCTACTATCAAAACAACACGCTGAAGTACACATCCACCGTGGGCTCCTCTTCATTGCTGATGGTTGACGCCTCGCTGCATACGACAAATACCACGCTTACCGGTGTGCGCGCCTCCTTTGCCACCACCACCCGCACCACCACCCGCAGGTTCGAATACGACCATGCGGGCCGACTGCTGCGCACCTGGCACAAGATCGATGCCCAACCCGAAATTCTATTGGCCCTCAACGAATACAACGAACTGGGCCAACTAGTGGATAAAAAACTCCACAGCACCGTAGCCAACGGCAGCAACGCCAAACAAAGCGTGGACTACCGCTATAACATCCGCGGATGGCTCACGTCAATGAACAATGCACGATTAGTCAATGATGCGATTAATGATGACACCAACGCCAACGACCTGTTCGGCATGGAACTCGGCTACGAAAACACCCTCAGCGGACTGGGCAACACGGGCCTGTTCAACGGCAACATCAGCGGCATGAAATACAGCAGCTATGGCAACGGACCCATAAAGGAAAAAGGCTACACCTACACCTATGACGCGCTCAACCGCCTGAAAACCTCCCAGTATCGCCAACGTACCGGCAGCGTGCCATCGGTGTGGGAGACAGCAACCAACCAGTGGGCCGAGACCGGATTTAACTATGATCTTAACGGTAACATCATCAATCTGAGGCGAAATGAGACCGCCACGAACACATGGATGGATGATTTAACGTACACCTACACCGGCAACCAGTTGCTGCGGGTAACCGATGCAGGCGATGACTTTGCCGGCTTCTTAGACGGGCAACCAGGAACGGGCAATGATTATACCTACGACCCGAACGGCAACATGATGCGCGACCTCAACAAAGGTATCGGCACCAGCCTCACGGACGCTACCAACCTCATTACCTACAACTTCCTCAATCTGCCCGAAACGGTAACCAAGGGTACCAACAGCGTGCGCTACATCTACGATGCCACGGGCCGCAAGCTGACACAAGTGACCACCTTTGGCAGCCAGCAAAAGCAAACCGATTACGCGGGTGAGTTCATCTACGAAAACGATGCCCTGCAATTCATCAACCACGAGGAAGGGCGCATTGCCGTGGCCGCCACAAAAATGGTGTACACCCACGATGGGGTAAACACCACCGGCATTACGGCTACCACGTCTACGCTGGCGCCTGTTACGCTAAACGCGCAGAAATACATCCGCGCCACAGCCGTGGGCACCACCGCCCGGCAGGGCATGTTCCCTATAGGGGGTACGATTACCGTGGCTGGGGGTGAGCAATACCGCATCCGCGCGAAGGGCTATCGTACCGGTGCCAATACGGTCCATGTATATGCGAGGCTCAATAGCTCAACTGATTTAAATTGGCCAGGAAGCCAACTTGCCAATGGTGCTGTAGCCGAAGCATGGTCGGAGCAAATCATCACCATTCCCGGAACAACCACCGCCACATTACATGTAGGTGTGGTGTGGGACAACGTAACCGCAGGCGAGCAGTTTTTCCTCAACGACTTTGAAATCACCAAACTCGAAACCATCACGCCCGAGTATCAATACCACCTGAAAGACCACCTGGGCAACGTGCGGCTGAGTTTTACCAGCAAGGATGAAGTAGACGAAAAGAAGGCGACCCTGGAAGCCAGCACTGTTAATGCCGACCGTGCTGCGTTTTTGAAGTATGACGATGCCCGCAGGGTTTACTCCGCCATGTTCGACTACACCAACGGCACCAGCCCCGGCTATGCACAGCGACTGAGCGGTACCGCTACCGAAACGCTGGGCCTGGCCCGGTCGCTGGCCCTTATGCCGGGCGATAAGCTGAAGGTAGAAGTGTATGCCAAATATTTTCAGGTTTCCAACACGGATGCTGCCGCTTTTAACAGTTGGGTGGCAGCCTTTATCTCGGGCGCCAGTGTGCCGGCCTCTGTTTTGGATGGGGCAGGGTATACAACCAACACCGGGAACAGTATACCGTACGCGAACGCATTGAACAAAACCGGGGAGACGGGCACCGCTCCGATGGCCTATTTGAATTGGATCGTTTACGATAAGAACTTTCTTCCTATACCGGCCCTAAGTGGTTATAGGCGCATCACCACCAATGCACAGCAAGGTGCAGGCGCTGACGTAGGCCACGAAAAGCTGGAAAGCCCACTGATTGACATCACCCAACCAGGTTATGCGTATATTTGGTTGAGTAATGAAAACGCCACACCTGTGGAAGTCTACTTCGATGATTTTAAAGTAACCCACACCAAAAGCCCGGTGATACAGGCGGAGGAGTATTATCCGTTCGGGCTGACGTTTAATTCTTTTGGCCGCGAAAATTCATTGGTTAACCAGTACAAGTTTAACTCCGGAAGCGAATTGATACCTGAGTTGAACTTGAATTGGTACAATACTAGCCATAGAAACTATGACCCCGGTATTGGGAGGTTTTGGGGAGTTGATGCGATGGCTGATCTTTTTCCATCGATATCTCCTTCACTCTTCGCATACAACAACCCCATCATGTTTAACGATCCACTTGGTCTTTTCGGGGTCGGTTCAGATACGACAAAAACAACAATGCTTCAGGAGGTGACCATCTATGCCAATAGGCCGGCACCAGACTTCTCATGGTTGTACAACTACATCGGGGGTGGAGATAGTCCGATCCATCGAGCTGTTAAAGCAAAAGGTGATGACGCGTACCGGTACTGGCATACAAACAGGACTATCCATTTTGGTGTAGCACCGCCAAAATCACAATGGGCAAAGGACTTCGATCGAGTCTTTGGCACTGCGCTGAATACTGGGGTCACTGGAACGATATTAATCGCAGTTGCAGCGCCAGTGGTCATTGAGGCCGTGAAAGGTAATCTCCTTCCCTCTGCTAAGGAAGCAGTTCAAAATATGGCGTTAGAGGGCATCAGCCAGGTAGCCTCAGGTACGGAGGCATCCGATATAGATTTATTTGATTTGGCAATAAGCAGCGGCTTTGGATTCAATACCTTTGGCAGCATTTTTTTAACATCTAACTTCAACATTTCGGTGGACGGTGGATTTCAGACTATGATAGGGACCAAGGAGTCATATGCTGAAATGGCTACCGGGGCTGCGGCTGCTGGAGCCAATGCATTCTTCATAGATCGTGTCAAAGGTGACTTTGCGAAGAACGCATCGAAGCTTGGAGTCGATTGGAGCCTAAAAGTGATTTCTAACCAGTTAAGTAAAGCTCGACCTCGAAATGAAAAAAACTAACAGTTCACTCATTGTGACATTTGGCTCTGTCTTATTTCTCGCAGTACTTTTTTTTGGCATTGCATCAAGCTATTTCCACAGGAAAAATGTTGTAACAAATTCCGAGTATAGGTATACTATTGTAACACTGACGGACTACTATTCGAGAGGAAAGGTTAGCGGCAAGGTCATCACCTATTCATTAAACGGAGTTCAATACGAGGATCATTGTGGAGATCGAGACTGTAGGGATGCAAAGATTGGAGACCGGTTTTTTATAAAGGTTTATGTTAGTGATCCTAAAATCTGGGAAATTCTTTATTCCAAAAGGATTAATAGAATCGACTCCATACCAGTTGATGGATGGAAAGTACTTCCAAAATAATTTGATAACGCCCCCCGTTGCTATTGGTCGCCTGTGTGCTTGATGTCTTTTATACAGCGGAGTATTAGTTTGAATTGATGAGAATGTCATTTTTTTACTTCCTTCCCCGCAGAGTTACCACCCCGTTGCTGTTGGTCGCCTGACCAACAGCGTTAGATAAGATGGAGTATATCAGTGCGGCTTGTTAGGGCTCTTTTGCCCAGCAATTTTTGGCGCCAATCTTCACTTACGCGCCACCCAATTTCTTATCTTGAGTGCTCATGAAAACCCTTGCCGCGGTGCTGTTTTTTGCTGCTTTCGGGCTGCACGCCCAGGTGCCCGTGGCCGATTCGCTTGCGCGCGAGGCACAAACCCGGCTGGATTCCCTCAGCAGCCCCTGGCAAAACCGGTTGGATAGTCTAAGCAACCTCGGCCGCCTGCAACACCTGAAGGATTCTATCACAGCCCTGAGTTGGGGCGATAGCCTGCGCACCCGCGTGAAGGCGCAGTTTGCCACCCGCCAACAAAAAATCCAACACACCATAGATAGTCTGCGGGCGCGTAAACTTTCCACGCGCACCTATCAAGAAAAACTGGATAGCCTGAACCAAAAACAACAAAGCCTGCTGGGCGAAGTGGATGCCAAGCAGAAGCAACTGCAACAACAGATTGATGCGCGCTACCGCAAGTGGCAGGGCAAACTGGATTCGGCAGGGGTGAAGCTTCCGGGTATCAGCCTGCCCGGAGCGCAACTCCCCGGCACACGCGCGCTACCGAATACTGATGTGATAAACCAGTTAAACGTACCCGAGTTGCCCGCACTCAACACCAACGATTTTGCCAACCTCAACTTGTCAACGGATTTACACCAAATAGGAGGGGAACTCTCTGTGCCCAGTGCAAACAATCTCACGCAGTGGACGACCAAACTGGCGGAGACCGGTCCGCTGAGTGAATGGACCGGCCAGCTCAACCAGGCCAATGCCGCGTGGAAAGATCCCGCGAAAGCGGCTGAGCAGGCCGTGACCAACGTGGATGCGGTGAAAGATGCCACGAAACAGCTGGGCGATGCGCAAAAGCAATTCACCAAAAATGAAGCGCTGGAACTGGCCGAGCAGATGAAAGACCCCGAGGCCATGAAAGAAGAAGTGATTGAGCAGGTGCAGCAACAAGCCATGGATCACTTTGCCGGCAAGCAGGAGGTGTTGCAGCAGGCCATGGACAACATGAGCAAGTACAAGCGCAAGTTCAGTTCGCTGGAGAGTCTGGATAAACTACCCAAGCACCCCAACCGGCCGCGCAACGGGTTGAAAGGTCAACCCTTTCGCGAGCGTTTTCGGCTGGGGTTGGCCGTGGGCGTGCAAAACCAAACCGACACGCTCAATCTGGATTTCTTTCCGCAGGCCTCATACCACATCACCGGTCGGCTGGAAGCCGGGCTGGGCATGAGCTACCGTTTGCGGCTGGAGAAAGACGTTTGGCAGTTTCATCAGCAACAGGCGCAATGGGGTTTTATGAGCTTTGCCACCGTGAAGGCCTTTAAAGGTGTGCGCTGGCGGCTGGAGACCGATATCACGAGCATTCCGCAGGCGGGCGTGCCTACAGAGCGCGGCCCGGCCCGCGATTGGCGCTGGACCTGGCTGACCGGTGTGCAGACTTCGTTCAACATCAGCGAGCGGTTCACCGGCAACGTGCAAATGCTCTACAACTTCGACCGGAAGATCACGGATGGCTTTCCGGAGTTTCTGGTGCTGCGGG
>ERZ1066117.1200-NODE-1200-length-13771-cov-8.944153_pt1 | contig 13771 bp, 7 predicted proteins | sample MGYA00382764_ERZ1066117 | MGnify/ENA primary metagenome ERZ1066117 (study PRJEB33369, sample SAMEA5778347) | biofilm metagenome | biome: Industrial cooling water; feature: Water cooling tower basin; material: Biofilm | place: United Arab Emirates | collected...
CCTTGGATGGTGATCTTCTCGCCGCCGGCGGGCGGCGTGGGCGTGTGCGACATGGGGCCTCCAGTGAGCGCGTGAACCGCCATTGTCGCGGTTTCCCACGGGCCGGGGAAAGCGCGCGGGGTTAATTCGATGTGAGCGGGTGGCCGCCGCTCGCCGCGCCGATCGGCGACATCGGCCAGTGGAATAAGGCGCGCACCTCGTCGGCGCGGGCCATGGCGTCGGCCTCGCCCAGCGCGATCAGCTCGCGCGTGAAGTCGGACTCGAACAGCAGGTAGCTGGCCAGTGCACCGCCACCGCCGCCGGCGCCGGTCGCCGCGGCCTCGCTGACCCCGACGGCGCGTAGCATCGTGCGGACCGGCCCCGGCAGGGCGCCGATGTGCTTGAGCGCGATGTCGTCGATGCGCTGCGACGGCGCGATCACCAGCAGGTCCACCGGACGCAGCGCGGAGTGCGCGCGCAGGTCCGCCGGCAGCAGCGCCAGCGTGGCGTTGATCCGCTGCGCGCGCTCGATGTCGACCGCCAGCGCGTCGAGGAAGATGTTCGACAGCGCGTGGCCGCCGATCTGCGCCAAGGACGGATAGCCGCCGACGGCGCGCCTCTCGCCCGGCGGCTCCTGCAGCCGGCCGGCGCCGATCACCAGCAGGCGGTCGGCGCCGAGGTGGATGGCCGGCGACAGCGGCGCGGTCTGCCGCATCGAGCCGTCGCCGAACCAGTGCGCGTCGCCGTCGAAGCCGAGCTTCTGCGCCGGGAACACGAACGGGATCGCCGACGAGGCGAGCAGGTGCAGCAGCGAGATCGGCCCCGGCACCGCGACCCGCTGCGAGCGCACCCACGGCCTCTGCTGCGCCGCCGCGTCATAGAAGGTCACGTGGGTGCCCGCGGTGTAGCTCGACGCGGTGACCGCGAACGCTCGCAGCACGCCGCGCTTCACCAGCACGGGAATGCGTTCGAGCGGAACGGTCTCGGCCAGCAGCTCGGCGAGCGGCGTGTTGTCGAGCAGCGACTTCGGCTTGGCGCGGCGCCAGCGCGCCAGCGCCCAGCCGATGGTGAACATCGTCAGCCAGCGCGCGCCGCTGCGCACCACGCCGAAGGCGTCGGCGCGATAGACGTGATGGGCCTGGAACCCGTGCCAGGTGCGGTACAGCCGCTCGACCGCCTTCGGGTATTCGTCGGCGTAGCTGGCCAGCGCCGCCGCATTGATGGCCCCGGCCGACGTGCCGGTCATCACCGCGAACGGATTGCCGGTCGGACCCAGCGAAGCGCCGCACTCGAGGCGAAGTCGTTCGATGCCGCGCAGAACGCCCACCTGGTACGCCGCGCGGGCGCCACCGCCGGTCAGCACGAGACCGGTCACGGGGGCTTGTCGCGATGCCGCATCGGCCACGTCGACTCCTTGCCGCCTCCAGGCGACGGCCGCCGTGGAGTGTGCGCTCAGGCCTCGACCGACGTGAAGCCGTCGCCAGGCCCGGCGCGGCGCCACTCGGCAAAGTCCGCGGGCGCCAGCGGCGCGAGGCCGTGGTGGGCTCGGGCGCGATCGCACTGCGGGCTCGGGGTACCGTCCTCCCACGCCGCGCGGAGCTCGCGACAGGGCGACGGACGACGCGCATAGACCGTGCACGCGACCTCGTCACCGACGCGGCCGGCCAGGGCGACGCAGCGCACGGCCGTGCCGCCTTCCGTCCCGCGCATCGCCACCTCGAACGGCCGCACACGGACGGTGAGCGCCTCGTCGGGGCCTTCCGGCGAATGGGGCGCGGCCTCGCTCCAGTGGAAGGCGACGCGGAAGGCGGCGCAGCAGGCGCCGCAGCGCTGGCAGGGGTGCAGGGGGCGCGGCATCGGGCGGCGGACCGTGGGCTCGTGCGGGGCGTTGGGGTCAGCATTTTCCTACAGCAGCGTCAGCGCTCGGCTGACGGCGCGGTCGGTCGCCCCGGCGCAGGCTGGCGCCATGGACTCGCCCCTCGCTCCCGCCCCTGCCCCGCGCCGCCTCGGCGTGGACGGCGATGCGCCGCCCCTGAACGGCGAGGACGCGCTGATGTGGGCGCAGCGGGTGTGGGACGACCGCGAGACCTGGCTGAGCGCCCGCGGCGGGGTCGAATCGGTTTTCATGGCCGCCCAGCTGCTCGGCTGCCGCGAGGACGCGGTGCGCTGGCTGCGGGCCCGCACACGGCTCTGACCGCCGCCTCTGGCACAGTGCGGCCTCTGCCCGAAGAGGACCGTCCATGTCGCCGCGCTTCCCGTTGCCTGCAAGCTCCGCCTTCCTCCGCCAAGCCGGCGCCGTGCGCCGGAGCACGCTGGCCCTCGCCCTCGGCGGCGCGCTGGCGGGGACCGGCTGCAGCGTCGGTTCGGAAGGCGACGCCGCGGCCGGCCGCAGTGAGGCGATGGCGGGTGGCGGCGGAATCACCACGGCAGCGTTCGGCAGCTGGTCCAGCCCGATCGCGGCCGCCGATCTCGCCACGGCGGCCGTGGGCACCAGCGACGTCCGCGTGTTCGACGGCAAGGTGTACTGGCGCGAGAGCCGCCCGGACGAGGGCGGCCGGCAGGTGCTGCGCACGCTGGGCGCGGACGGCCGGCCGACAACGCTGACGCCCGAGGGCTTCAGCGTCCGCACCCGGGTGCAGGAATACGGCGGTAGCAGCTACTGGGTGATGGGCGACCGCATCGTGTTCGCCAACTTCGCCGACCAGCGCCTCTACCTCCAGCAGGGCGACGCGGCACCCGTCGCGATCACGCCGGAGAAATACCAGTACAGCGACTGCGTCGTCGACGCGGCGCGCGGCGCGCTCGTCTGCGTGCGCGAGGACCACACCGAGGCGACGAAGGCCGCGAACGGCGAGGAGCGCAACGAGATCGTCCGCGTGGCCGTGCCGGCCGCCGAGTCGCTCGCCGAGCACGATGCGACGGCGACGGCCGCCGCCGGCACGGTGCTGTTCACCGGTACCGATTTCGTCGCCTACCCGCGGCTTTCCGCCGACGGCGGTCGGCTGGCGTTCATCACCTGGAACCACCCGGACATGCCGTGGGACCGCACGACGCTGCACGTGGCCGCGGTGCAGGGCGACGGTGCGCTCGGGGCCCCGCGGCGCGTGGCCGGCGGCGAGACCGCGGTGCTCGAGCCACAGTGGGCCGACGACGGCACGCTGTACTTCATCGACGAGGCCAGCGGGTGGTGGAACCTCTACGCATGGAACGGGGAGGCGACGCGCGCCGTGGCGCCGATGGCGCGCGAGTTCGGCGGGCCGCTGTGGTCGCTGGGCACCCAGACCTACGTCCTCGCCGGGGACGGCCAGGCCTACGTGCGCACGAGCCACCACGCCGTCGATGCACTGGGCGAACTCGACCTCGCCACCGGCGCCTACCGCGAGCTCGACCTGCCCTTCGTCGCCTTCGGCGATCTGTCGCTGGACGCGCAGGGCCGCCTCGTCGCCAGCGCGTCGGCCGCGGCGGACGAAGGCGCGATCATCGCCGTGACCCCGGAGACGGGCGCCTTCGAGCGCCTGCACCAGCCGAACGAGCTCGGCGTGCCGCGCGGGCTGATCTCCGTCGGCGAGCGCATCGAGTTCCCCACCGCGGCGGGGCCGGACGGCAGCCCCCGCACCGCGCACGCCACGTTCTACCCGCCGACGAACCCGGCTCACCAAGGCCCCGAAGGTGCCAAGCCGCCGCTGATCGTCACCATCCACGGCGGCCCGACGTCGGTGTCGAAGCCGACCTTCTCGCTGTCGCGCCAGTACTGGACCAGCCGCGGCTTCGCCATCGTCGACGTGAACTACGGCGGCTCGACGAGCTTCGGCCGCGACTACCGCAAGCGCCTGAACGGGCAGTGGGGCGTGGTGGACGTGCAGGACGCCGTGGCCGCCGTCGATTTCCTCGTGGCCGCGGGCAAGGTGGATGCCGAGCAGGTCGCGATCCGCGGCGGCAGCGCCGGCGGGTTCACCACGCTCGCCGCGCTCGCTTTCACCGACCGCTTCAAGGCCGGCGCCAACTACTTCGGCGTCAGCGACATCAAGGCGCTGGCGGCCACCAGCCACAAGTTCGAACGCCAGTACGACGTGTCCCTGGTCGGCCCACCGGACGAGGCGCTGTACCGCTCGCGGTCGCCGCTGTTCCACCTCGACGGCTTCGAGGAGCCGCTGATCACCTTCCAGGGCAGCGAGGACCGCATCGTCACGCCGGACCAGAGCCGCAAGATCGTCGAAGCGCTCGACGCGAAGGGCGTGATGCACGCGTACTTCGAATTCGAGGGCGAGCAGCACGGCTTCCGCAAGGCCGAGAACATCATCCGCGCGCAGGAGGCGGAGCTGGCCTTCTACGGCGCGGTGTTCGGGTTCACGCCCGATGACGCCATCCCACCGTTCGAGATCAAGCACCCGCGACGCGCGACGCAGTGATCGCTTTCGCGACCCGTCACCGGCATTGACCGGTCGCCGCGGCGACGCGCCGCGCGTCTCAAGCCCTGAGAGTCCATCCGGTATCGTGCACGTCTATGCGCGATGAATGGACCATCGACCCGGACCGCGGCCTCTGGCTGTTCCGGGCCAGCCGGCTGGAAGCCCTGCTCGATCCGCTCGAGGCGCTGCTCACGCACCTGCCGCCGGCCTCGCTGCTGGCGCCGCAGACGGTGCTGGTGGGGCATCCCGGGCTGCGCGCGTGGCTGCAGGCGCGGCTGGCCGAGCGTCGCGGCCCCGGCGGCATCGTCGCCAACCTCGACGTCGCGCTGCCAAGCCCGTGGCTGGATGCGCTGGCGCTGTCCCTCGGCGGCGAGGCCCTGCTTGGCGTCCGGCCCTGGGCGCGCGAGGTGCTGCGCTGGCGGCTGTGGCAGGCGCTGCCCGGCTTGAACGATCCGCGCGTCGAGGCGCTGCTGGCGCGCGACGCCGACGGCGCGGAGCGCTTCGCGCTGGCCGCGCGGCTGGCCTCGGCGCTGACGCCCCTGCTGGTCTATCGGCTTGACTGGCTGCAGGCCTGGGAGCGCGGCGCGAGGCTGCTGCCCGCGGCGAGCGCGAACGACGAGTCCCTCCTCGCCGCGGCGTGGCGCGCGCTGCGCACGCCGGGCCTGCCGCGGCATCGCGGCGAGGGCCTGCGCTGGCTGCTCGGGCGGCTGCGCGCCGCCGCGCCGGGTGAGCTCGCCGACGCGGTGGGCGCGAACGACGGTCCGCTGCACGTGTTCGGCCTGAACCATCTGCCGCCGCTGGAGCGCGAGGTACTGCAGGCGCTGTCGCGGCACCGGCCAGTGGTGTTCCATCTGCTCGATCCCTGCGCCGAGGACTGGCTGGGCATGGGCAGCGGTCGCCAACGCTTCCGCGAAGCCTTGGCCGACGAGGACGTCGGCGAGTCGCGCTTCCTCACGCTCGATCATCCGCTGCTCGCCGCGTGGGGACGCCTCGGCCAGCACTTCCTGCTCGGACTGGAAGCGGGCGAGGTCGCGCTGCAGGAGCGCGCCGGCGCGGATGCGCGCGACGCCGATGACATGACGGCGGCCGCGCCGATGCCGCTCCTGGCAAGGCTGCAGCGCAGCCTGCGCCGCAATGACCCGGAGCGGCTCGCCGGGCCGTCGCCGACGGCGGGCGATGCGAGCCTGCGCGTCGTCGCCTGCGCCACGCCGCTGCGCGAACTCGAAGTGCTGCGCGACGCGCTGGCGCAGGCCTTCATGGACCTGCCCGGCCTGCAGCCGGCCGACATCGTCGTGCTCTCGCCGCAGCTCGAGCGCTATCGCGCGCTGGTCCCGGCCGTATTCGGCGAGGCGGCGCGGCGCGATGCCCCGTGGCCCTGGCGCCTCGCCGACGTGCCGCTGTCGGCCACGCACCCGCTGTACGCCGCGCTTCGCCAAGCGCTGGCGCTGCCGGGGCAGCGCCTGACGGCGCCGCTGCTGGTGGACCTGCTGCAGACCGAGGCGCTGGCGCGGCGTTTCGGGCTCGAGGGCCGCGATGTGGACGCGCTGGCGCACGCGCTGGCCCGACTCGGCGTGGCCTGGGGCCTCGACGCCGCCGACCGCGCGCGCTTCGGTGTGCCGGCGATGGACGCGCACGGCTTCGCGTGGGGGCTGGACCGTGCGCTGGCCGCGCACGTGTTCGGCGACGACGACGCGCACGACGCCGAGGCCGTCGACGACGCGCGCGTGCTCGTCCTGCCGGATGGCGCACCCGTGGTGCCGGCGCGCGGCATCGATGCGGCGGTGGCCGACGTGCTGGGCCGCGCGCACGGCCTGCTTCTCGAACTGCGCGAATGGATCGCGCTGGCCGGGCTCACGCTCGACGGCGAGGCGTGGCGATCGCTGCTGACCCAGCGCATCGACGCGCTGTTCGACGTCAAGGGGCTCGATCCGGCGAGCCGCGAAGCGCTCGAGGCCGTGCGCACCGAAGTGGCGGCGCTGGCCGCCGAATGGCGCGATGCCGGCCTGTCCCATCCGCTGCCCTTCGCCGCCGTGCGCGTCGCCCTGCTCGAGCGCCTCGACGCGGTGCCGGAACGCCAGCGCTTCCTCGAGGGGGGCATCACCTTCTGCGGCATGGTGCCGCAGCGCGCCATCCCCTTCCGCGTGGTCGCCGTGCTCGGCCTCGACGAGGGCGCCCTGCCGCGGCAGGCCGCCGATGCCGGCCTCGATCTGCGCCGGCGACATCCGCGCGCCGGCGACCGCGATCTTGCGCTGGACGACCGCTATCTCTTCCTCGAAACCGTGCTCGCCGCGCGCGAGCGCCTGCATCTGAGCTGGATCGGCATCGGCGCGCAGGACGGCGGCGAACGCAATCCGGCCGCGCCCCTGGCCGAGCTGCTGGCCACGCTGCAGCGCTTCGCCGGGGGGGGCGACGGCGCCGCCCCGTGGCGGCAGCAGGCCGCGCTGCAGCCGCCAGCGTGGCGGGTCGCGGGCGACGACCGCAGGACGCGCGACGCGACGGCGTCGACGGCGTCGACGGCGTCGACGCCGGTCACGATCCCGCCGCCGGCACCGCTCGACCCCTCAGCGCTGCTGCGCTTCTTCCGCGACCCCGCGCGCGCCGCGCTGCGGGACGGCATGGGCGTGCGCCTCGATGCGCTCGAGGACGACGCCCTGCCCGCCGACGAGCCGCTGGCGCCCAAGGCCGACCCGCGCGACACGCTGTCGCGGCGGCTGGCGCTGATCGCGCTGGAGCGCGGCGAGGCCCTGCCCGAGTCGCCACCGGCGGCGTGGACGCTGGCCGGCCGCCTGCCCGCGGGCGAACTCGGCGCGGCGCTGTGGCGCAGCGAGCGCGATGACGCGGTTCGGCTGCTGGGCAGGCTCGCGTCGGACGATGCGGTCAGCGACGCCCTGGGCGCGCCGCTGCCGCAGGAATCGGCCTGGCGCGTGGCGATCGATCTCGACGGTCTGCGGATCGACGGCGCGATCGCGGCGCGCCTCGGCGCGGATGGCGGCGCGACGGTGCTGTCGCTGTTTCCGAAGCGCAAAGCCGACGAGCTGCACTTCGGCCAGACCCTGCCCGCCGTCCTCGCCTGGCTGCTGCTGCGCTTGACCCGCGAAGGGCCGGTGCGCCTGGTGCTGTTCGGCGCCGATGGCCTGCACCCGATGGCGGCGACCGCGAACGCGCTGGACGAGGCGATGCGATGCGGCGATGCCGCGGCCCGCGGCGCGATCGAGGCGCGGCTGCGCGGGGCGCTGCGCGGGCTGCTGGCGTTCCGCGATGCCGTGCTGCGCGGCGAACGCCGCTACCTGCCCAAGACGAGCTTCGTCGCGATCGAGGGCCATGACGAGAAGACGCGGCTCGCGTGGGCCGGAGGCGACGCCAGCATCGGCGAGCGCGACCACGCGCCGGGCTATGCCGCGCTGTGGGCGCACGACTGGGGCCTGGACGACGAGCTCGACGACGCCGGGCGCGTGCGTCTGGGCCGCGACGCGGTGCAGCTTCTGCAGGCGCTGTCGCCGCTGCACGGGGGCGCGGCATGAGCGCGCTCGACTGGACGCGCGCGCCGCTCTCGGGGCGCCTGCTGATCGAAGCCAGCGCGGGCACCGGCAAGACCTGGACGATGGCGGCGCTGTACCTGCGCCTGCTGCTCGAGGACGTCGACGGCCGCGGCGCGCTGGGCCCCGGGCACATCGTCGTCGCCACGTTCACCGAGGCGGCCGCGCAGGAGCTCGGCGCGCGCCTGCGCGCGCGGCTCGAGCAGGCGCTGGCCTGGGCGATCACCGCCGACGGCCCGCGCAGCGACGGGGGCGACGCGCGCTTCGCCGCGATCCGTGCGCACGCCTCGGGCGATCCGGTCGCCGCTTGGCTGCTGCAGCGCTGGCAGGGCGACGCGGGCGGCAGCGCGCGTGACCGGCAGCGTCTACTGCGCGCGCTGGCCGAAGCCGACCGTGCGCCAGTGGGCACCCTGCACTCGCTCTGCCATCGCATCCTGCGCGAGTACCCGCTGGACGGCGCGCTGGGCTTCGCCACGCTGGCGCTGGGCGACGGCCGTGCGCTGAACGAAGCGCTGGCCCGCGACCTGCTGCGCCGCATCGCCGCGGGTGAGCCGCCGCAGCACGCGCGCAACCTGCCCCAAGGCTGCCGCGACGTGGCGGCGCTGGCGAAGCGCATCGGCTTGCTGCTGCAGCCCGGCGCCGCGGTGACGCCGCCGTCCGACGTCGGCGCGCTGCGCGCGACGCTCGCGGCCGACGCCGGCGACGCACTGCGCGATCTCCTGCGCAGGGAGGGGCACTACGCGCACGCGACGAACGCCGTCCTCAACGCCGTCAAGGCCGCGGTCGCGTTCCTCGAGGGCGGCGAGGCGCCGAAGTCCCTGGCCCCGCTGCTGGACGACGACGAGATCGACAAGGACCGCGTGCTGCCGGCGGCTCGCGACAAGGTGCGCGCGTCGTCCTTCCAGTCGGCCATCGCGCGCTTCGAGGTGGAGCGCGAACGCCTCGCCAGCGCGGAACGCGCCTTCTGGGCGTGGTGGCAGCCCGAACTGCGCCGCGCGCAGGCCCGCCTGCTGGACGAGAGCGGCACGCTGGCGTTCGACCAGCTCATCGAGCGCGTCCGCGACGCGGTGCAGCGCGAGGGCTCGGCCCTGCCGGCCGCGCTCGGCGCGCGGTGGCCGGTGGTGCTGGTCGACGAGTTCCAGGACACCGACGCCGCGCAGTACGCGCTGCTCGATGCGTGGCAGCGGGCCGCACCGCGCGGCCTGCTTGCGGTGGTCGGCGATCCGAAGCAGGCCATCTATCGCTTCCGCGGCGGCGATGTCGCCGTCTACCTCCGCGCCGCGCGCACCGTCGATGTGCGGATGACGCTGGCGCAGAACCAGCGCTCGCACACGCGCTACGTCGACGCGCTCAACCACGTCTTCGCCGGGCCGCGCGCGGTGCTCTCGGCGAGTGCCCGGTCGCGCGGCGCGGACACCATCCGCGTCGCGCCGGTGTCGGCCGCGGGGCGCGCCGACGCGACGCCCCTTTCGATCGACGGCAAGGAACAGACGCGCGCGCTGGTGCTGCACGCGTGGGACAGCGAGGACGGCCCGCTGGCGAACGCGCAGGCCCGGCCGCGGGCGCTGCGCGCCTGTGCGGAACTGGTGGTCCGGATGCTGCAGCCGGGAAGCGCCACCCTTGGCGATCGCGCGCTGGCGCCGGGCGACATCGCCGTGCTGCTGGTGTCCAACGCCGAGGTCGACACGCTGCGCCGCCTGCTGCAGCGGCGCGGCGTGCCGGTGCTGGGACAGGCGCGGCAGAGTGTGTTCGACACCGACGCGGCCCACGAACTGCGGCGCGTGCTGCAGGCCGTGCTCCGGCCGGACGACACCGGCGCGCTGCGCGCCGCCCTGCTGACCTCGCTGCTCGGCCTCGACGCCCGCGCGCTTCCGGCGTTCGAAGCCGGCGGCGGCCTCGATGACGCGCGCGAACGCTTCGCGACGCTGCGCGCCCAGTGGCGGCGCGAAGGCGTGCTGGCGGTCGTGCTCGCGCTGCTGCGCGAGGCGCTGCCCCGGCTCGGCGCTGCGGCCGACGGCGAGCGCCGGTTGACGGACGTCCGGCATCTGGGCGAACTGCTGCAGGAGGAGGCGCGCGAGCGGCCCCGCCCGGAGGCCCTGCTCGCTTGGCTCGACGCGCAGATCGGCGACGACGAGGACGGCGGTGAGGGCCCGCGCCGGCTGCGGCTCGCCTCCGACGCGCGCCGCGTTCGCCTGATGACCCTGCACGGCAGCAAGGGCCTCGAGTTCCCGGTGGTGCTGCTGCCGACGCTGTGGGCGCACGAGCACGGCGCCCGCCACGGCGGTCCGACGCTCGACGCCGCCGACGCCGACGGCCGCCGCGAAGCGGTCTTCGAGAAGGCCGCGCTGCAGGCGCGCCGCGACGAGCAGCAGGAGGAGCGCTTCCGCCTGCTCTACGTCGCGCTGACCCGCGCGCAGCAGGCCTGCCACGTGTTCACCTTGCCACCGGACCGGCCCGCCACCGCCGACGGCAAGAAGCCGAAGTCCGACCCCGAGCGCTCGGCGCTCGACGCGCTGCTGGCGCGCTGGCCCGACGGCGAGCGCGGCACCGCGCATCCGCACGTCGAATGGCGGCGCGGCTGGCCGTTGCCGACCGACATGCGCGTGCCGGTGCTCCGCGAGTCTGCCGACGCCATCGCGCCCGCGCCGCCGGCGCCGGGGCCGTTCACGCTGCCGGGCCGCTACAGCTTTTCCGGCCTGACCGGCAGCGACGCCCCGTCCGCCCTGGAGCCGCACGCCGCCGACGACGAGCGCGGCGACGACCTCGGCCCCGACGGTGGCATGGAGCGCATCGGCCTCGACGACAGCCGCATCGACGCCGAGCTCACAGCGCTGGCGTCGGTCGGCGGCACCGGTTTCGGTCTCGCCCTGCACGATCTGCTCGAAGTGCCGGACGCCACGCGCCGCTACGTCGACGAGCCCGAGCGCGTGCTCGCCGCGCTGCACGCGCACGGCGTGCGTCGGCGCGGCGGCGGCGAGCTCGCCGCGGTGGTGCCGACGGTGGCCGCGATGCTCGACCGCGCCTGGCGCACGCCGCTGCCGCTGCCCGGTGCGCCGGTGCTGGGCCGTCTGCCACCCACCGCCCGCCGGGCCGAGATGCGCTTCCACTTCGTCCTCGACGGCGTGGACTGGGCGAGCCTGCGCGCGCTCGCCGACGCGCACGGCGATCCCGCGCTGATCCCACCAGCACGCGCGCCGCACCTGCGCGGCAGCATGAGCGGCGCGATCGACCTCGTCTTCGAATTCGACGGCCGCGCCCACGTGCTTGACTGGAAAGGGAACGCGATCACCCGCGCGGCGGCGTCCGGGGCCGGCCTTGTCGCGGTGATGGATGCCAAGCACTACCGCTTCCAGGCCCTGCTCTACACCGTCGCCCTGCATCGCCTGCTGCGCCAGCGGCTCGGCGCGCGCTACGCCATCGAACGCCACCTCGGCGCGCCGGTGTACGTGTTCCTCCGCGCCTTCGGGCTGGCGCCGGAGACCGAACCCGAGCTCGGCGCGTGGACGCAGGCGTTCCCGCCCGCCCTGATCGACGCGCTCGACGCCCACCTCGCCGGAGCCCGCGCATGAGCGCCTCGCCGCTGTTCCTGCGCAGCGCCGGCCTGTCCGACGACTGGCGCCCGATCGACCGCCTGCTGCACCGCTGGGTGCGGGCGCACGGCGGCGACGAGGCGCTCGCGCGTCTCGCCGGCGCGATCAGCGCCGCGGAGAGCGACGGCCACAGCGCGCTGTCGGCCGCGGACGTCGAGCGCTACGGCGCGCGCTGGCCGAGCGAGGCGCAGGTCGCCGGGTGGCGGCAGGCCGGCTGGCTTGGGGAACGCGACGAGGCCGCACCCTTCGTGCTCGATGCCGGGCAGCGCCTGTACCTGCGACGCTATGCGCGTCTGGAAGCCGGCATCGCCGCGCGGCTGGCCGCGATGGTCGACGTCGCTGCGGCGACGCCGATGACGCCGGACGGTGACCGACGCGACGGCCGCGCGGTCGACGTCGATGCGCTGTTTGGCAGCGAGGACGGCGACGGCCGCGACGCCGCGCAGCGCGCGGCGGTGCGACGCTGCGACGACGCGCGGCTGTTCGTGCTCACCGGGGGTCCTGGCACCGGCAAGACCACCACCGTGCTACGCATGCTGCTCGCCGTGCTGGCGCGCGCCGGGACGGCGCCGCGCATCGCGGTCGCCGCACCGACGGGCAAGGCCGCGCAGCGCCTCGTGCAGTCGCTGCGCGACGGGCTCGATCGGCTTCCGGAGGCGCTGCATCGGCACCCGCACTGGGGCCCGGCGCTGTCGCGCTTCGCCCTGCCGGAGGCGACCACCGTGCATCGCCTGCTCGGCTTCCATCCGCACCGCCGCGCCTTCGCGCACGACGCGCGCCGGCCGCTCGACGTCGACCTGCTGATCGTCGACGAAGCCTCGATGCTCGACCTCGAAATGCTCGCGGCGCTGTGCGCGGCGCTGCCGCCGCAGGCCGCCCTGTGGCTGGTGGGCGACGCCGACCAGCTGAGCCCGGTCGGCCCCGGCAGCGCGCTGCAGGACCTCGGCCAAGCCCTCGACGATCGTCGCGGGGCGCCGCTGCAGCGGCTGCGCCACGGCTTCCGCGCCGCGTCGGCGCCCGCAGCCCTGAACGCGGCCGTCCTCGCCGGCGACCTCGACGGGCTGCGCGACGCCTTCGCCGCGCACCCCGAGGCGCTGCGCTGGCACACCGACGGCGACGCCGCGGCGCTGCACCGAACGCTCGACGCCTGGGCCGATGCGCTGATCGCCACCCGGTCGCACGCGACGCTGGCCAGCCTGCGCGAGCGCCAGTGGCTATGCGCGCTGCGGCAGGGGCCGTTCGGCGTCGATGCGATCAATGCGCGGGTCGACGCCCGCCTGCGCGCGGCCGCCACGCGCGACGGCCTCGCCGGGCCGGACGGCCACTACCCCGGCCGGCGCCTGCTCGTCACCCGAAACGACCGCGAGACCGACCTCTTCAACGGCGATGTCGGCCTGGTGATGGCCGACGACGACGGCCGCCTGCGCGCGTGGTTCGAGGGCGACTCGGGGCCACGCGCGATCGCGCTTGGCGCCCTGCCCGCGCACGAGCCGGCGTTCGCGCTCAGCGTGCACAAAAGCCAAGGCAGCGAGTACGACGAGGTCACGGTGCTCCTGCCGGACGATCCCGCCAATCCGATCCTCTCGCGCGAACTGCTTTACACCGCGGCGTCGCGCGCGCGCCAGCACCTCGTGCTCCACGGCAGTGAAGGGGCGGTCGCCGCCTGCCTCGCGCGGCCGGTGCGGCGCAGCGGCGGCCTGCACGCGCGGCTGGCCGAGGCCCTCAGTGCCCCGGCGCCGGCCGATCGCCCGGTGCCGCGAACACCTCGCTGACGCGATCCGCCAGGCCGATCGCCAGCTCGCGCTCGGCGTAGAACACCTCGCCCAGGTTCGCGCCTGTCAGCAGCTCGGCCTCGTCGGCGCTGTGGGTGCGCAGCAGCACCTTGACGCCCGGACGCAAGGCCTGCGCCGTCTGCGCGATCTGCCGCACCGCCAGCATGTCGGGCGTGGCGACCACCAGCAGGCGGGCGTGCTGCAGGTGCGCCTGCGCCAGCACCTCGGACCGCTGGGCGTCGCCGAGGACGGCCGGCAGTCCCTGCTCGCGCAGCGCTTCCACCACGTCGCGGCGCGACTCGACGACCACGTGAGGCAGGCCGCGGGCGCCGAGCTGTTCGGAGAGCACGCGGCCCACGCGCCCGAAACCGACCAGCACCACGTGGTCGCGGAGGCGCGCGGCATCCACGCTGTCGGGCAGCACGGCCAGCGGGTCGGCGAGGTCCTGTGGCACGGCCTGCACCCCGTCGCCGGCGGCGAGGCGG